>Ga0209706_10000285_pt1 | contig 28291 bp, 19 predicted proteins | sample PPLLaktember2015_6_FD_187263 | JGI IMG/M metagenome (GOLD analysis project Ga0209706, IMG submission 187263) | Freshwater sediment microbial communities from Prairie Pothole Lake near Jamestown, North Dakota, USA - PPLs Lake P8 Core (1) Depth... | ecosystem: Environmental > Aquatic > Freshwater...
AAGGCGGCCATGTCGAAGTTCATGATGGCTTCCTCGGCCGTGCCCTGGGCGTCGCCCATCCAGCCCATGCGCTCGTCGCGCTGGGGGCAGTCGGTCGGGATGCTGTGGAGGTTCGTCTTCTGGCCCCAGGTGATGATGCGCTGGAGGCCGTTGAGGACGTCCTTGGAGGCGGCGAAGCTGCCGATGGGATCGACGGCCGTGTGGACGACCCGGCCGCGGACCGAGTCGAGCTTGGGCGTTCCCGGGAATCCGGTGACCTCGACGTAGCGGAAGCCGTGATAGGTGAAGCGCGGCTCCCAGATCTCTTCGCCCGCGCCCTTGAGGATGTAGTGGTCCTCGGCCTGGGCCGAGCGCAGGGTTTCCTGATTGAGCGTGCCGTTCTCGTAGAGGAGCTCGGCGAAGCGCAGCCGGACGTCCGTGCCGCGCGGGCCCTCGACCCGGAGGCGGGCCCAGCCGCTGAAGTTCTGGCCCATGTCGAAGACGTAGACGCCGGGGAGCGGGGTGTGCATCTTGAGCGGGACGATGGTGTCGACGACCTGGATGGCCGGCATCAGCTGGGCCGAGAGGGCGCCGGCCGGGCCCTTGACGGCCTCGGCGGCGGGCCAGGCCTTGTCGTCGAAGCCGGGCCGGTCCCAGCCGGGCGTTTCGCGGCGGGCGTCGTAGGATTCGCCGTCGTAGACGCTGTCGGCGACGATGGGGCCGTCGGCGGCCTTCCAGGACGCGTCGCTCACGACGGTCTGGACGGAACCGTCTTCGAGCTCGATATGGAGCTGAAGGAGAAGGGCCCGCGACTTGTACCAGCCGTTGCCGAGCGTGACGGCGACGGCGTTGGCCCCTTCGCGGAGGAAGGGCGCCACGTCATAGGTCACGTAGAGGACGCGCTTGTCGTAGGTCGTCCAAGCGGGGTCGAGGACGTGACTCCCCGCCTTACGGCCGTTCAGGCGGAGCTCGGAGTAACCGAGACCGGCGATATACGCCCGGGCCCGCTTGACGCGGCCCTCGAGGCTGAATTCCTTGCGCAGCTGGTTCTTCGTGCCGATCCAGACCCCGCTCCAGTCCCCCTTGTCGAAAAGACCGGTATCGAACCGCGCGGCCGCGCTCCAAGGACCCTCGCGGCCGTCCCGGTCCCAGGCCTTGACCTTCCAGAAATAGGACTTGCCGCTTTCGAGGGCCTTCCCGGCGAAGGGGACCTGGGTGGACTTGGCCGAGTCGACCTTGCCGCTGTCCCAGATGTCGCCCACGTCCGCCTTGGGGTCGGTCGAGACGACGATCTGATAGGCCGATTGGGCCTGGCCGCGCTCCGCATGACCGACGATCCAGAAGAAGCGCGGTTTGGCCATATCGATGCCCAAGGGATCGACGAGGTATTCACACCGCAGCGAGGTGGGGGCGAGCGGGCCGGCACCTTCGCCGGATTGAGCGGCAGCGGCGGGGGTGACGGGAATGGCGGATAAAAGGGCGAGCGCCGCGAGGCCGAGGACCGTCCGGATCCTCCGGTCGGGTCGGATACACGGGGTCATGAGGAACCTCCTGCGGATGTGGTTCCTCCTAATTATCACAGGGCTGTCAGAGGGTCAATCGGCGACGGGCTGGTACCTGGCAGGCTCAGACTGGGGAAAAAAAATCCCGGAGGGTCCCGCTGATCTCAGCGGAACCCGCCGGGTCCCCCTCGCATCCCAACTCCTTGCTCCCCTACACACACCATTGGGTTCTATGAGGGCGGATGTCAAGGGATAAGGGGGGGATGTCGTACTATGACGTGTTATGTCGTGGGTGCGACCCCGCCCCCACTCATCTTCTTGACGGGAAAACCCTCTTCCTGTAATATGAGGCACTCCCGGTGGGGCTGTAGCTCAGTTGGGAGAGCGCTTGAATGGCATTCAAGAGGTCGCCAGTTCGATCCTGGTCAGCTCCACCACCGAAATAACCCCGTTTCCCCTGGGATTCGAGTATTTTGCCGACTTTCTAGTTTTCACTCCCGTAGCCGAATTTTCAGCGTAATTCAATCTAATCTGTGACACCACGGTGACATGGGACTTGATCTCCGCGAGATCCTAGAGGCGGTCCACGAAGGCCCAACACCTGGCCCTGTGCCTATCGAGATTGAAGGGAATTGTTCAAAGTATTAAGATCGGGAAGCAAGATAGGTTGAGGTTCAGCGATGAAAATGAAATGGCATGTAGTCTCGGCCTTATTGATAGTTGTGGCCGGCCTATCATTAGGCGCGGATCCTACACAGAAAATCGAGCTCACCGATGGAGTCAAGGTCATCCAAAACGAGAAGGGTGGCAGGTTCGGGCAACAACTCCCCATCGCCCTGGAATTGGTCCAGACAATTGGCGATATTGACACGGAGGATGAGAATCTCGCTTTTAATCTTCCAGAAGACCTCGCTGTAGATAATGCAGGGAATATCTATATCCTCGATTCGGGAAACCACCGCATACAGAAGTTCAGCCCTGATCTCAAGTACCTGAAAACTATCGGAAGGAGAGGACAGGGTCCCGCAGAGTTTAACTATCCACAAAGGCTCGATATAGATTCGGATGGCAATATCTATGTTCTGGATAGATACCAATCGAGGATTCAGATTTTGGACGCGGTGGGGAGAGAAATTAGGACGGTCCCTATAGATAGAAAATTTCAGGACATGCGTCTTTTGAAGCCGGGCCTCTTGGCCGTAAACACGAGCCTTGGATATGATTATGATTCCAAGAGGATCCAAAATGAAGGATTGCCAAAGCTTGTCAAGATTATTGACTTTAAAGGTGTTATCCAAACAGAATTCGCGGACGCAAAAGATTATGGCGGTCCCCAAATAAATGACCAAGCAAACTATACTCGATTGGCGACAGATAAAGACGGATGTATCTACCTAACATTTAGTATTCGGAATAGGCTGGATAAGTACGCGTCCGATGGGAAGCTCATCTGGAGCGCTACTAGAAAACTAAACTTCAGCGACAAAGTTGAACTTAAGGGAAAGACGACAGGTAATGGCGCGGCTATCGCGTCGGAGATCATCTTTAGCAACCAGTGCTCTTCGGGTATCGACGTCGATGATAGCGGTCGAGTCTGGATAGTTACCCCTAATCGGCAGATGAAGAAGGATGAATGGGCCGGTACTATGGGGGGATTCGGCAAAAACGGGAATGTGACAGGTTTGAAGATCGTCGGCGACAAAGCGTTCCTGGAGCTTCGGAAAACAGATATTTATAAGTTGGAGGTCTTCGATTCCGAGGGGATATTGCTCGGAGAGATTCCCTTGGCCCACTTCGCTGACCGCATATTTGTCCATAAGGAACATCTTTTTATAATGGACAAGGCGCACGCCAGCACTATCTACCAATATAGGATCATAGATAAGTAATTGTTCATTGCCCTTGAGTAATGGCCATTAAGGCGGATCGTCAGTGCGATTTTCTGAAAAGAGCGGGAAGGCCAGCCTATAAAAAGAAGCCCCTCTGCAAGAGATTTACGTAAACTCCATGAATCGGAGGGAACGTCACGATTGCTTCTATTGACGGAGTTTCTTATCGTTTGAATTCTATGGCTACCGAAAAAACGATCGGCTTGGGAGCGCCGTTGACGGTCATCGGCTCGTACTTCCAATGTTTGACCGTATCTATCGCTGCTTGATCAAGCTCGGGGATGGATCTAATGACCCTCGCCCGGACAATGTTGCCTTTTTCGTCCAGGGTCACACTCAGCACGACAGTCCCCTCAATGCCCATCTTCTTTGCTGCCTCGGGATAGATGGGTGGGACTTGACTGACTAGACGCGGAGGGATAATCGCTGGCTTTCCCGCCTGGGTCGGGGCCTTTTCCACCGTCTTCCCAGGAGCCTTGCCCTCGGCATAAAGATTACTTATCCGCAGTGACAAAAAGACAGGATTCTGTGCCGAATCCTCGAATCCAAAGACAACCGCGTCTTTGAGGGTCATGGAGCTTGGGATCGTAAAGGCTGAGCGCATGACGGGGTTAGAATCGATATTCTGTTCATATACAGTGACCCGATAGTGGAGCCAGCTTCCGTCGAGCCGCTCGAGTTGAACCGAAAAGGGCTTCTGCGGATCTCCCTTGAACGTGAATAGCCCTATAGGTTCATTAATCCTGAGCCACAACTCGCCCTGGGATATGAGCCTGACTTCGCTGAGATTAAAGGTCATCTTGATGAGATTCAGCTCTTTCGCCAGATCTTCGTCTTTCCCCAGGTTGTCAAGGAACGCTGGCTTGGAATAAAGTTGAGCCTCCGGTCCTGAGGGCACGGCCGTCCCCGGCCGGATCCCCTGATAGCACTTAAACAGCCAACTCATTTCGGATACATTGATCTCGTCCAGTCCTTGGCTCCAGACCAAAGGCACGATAAAAAACAGTCCAAGAATTAGGGCAATAGCTTTTTTCATGGTTTCCCCCTCAAAGTTGTTTTATCCAGATGATGCGTATCTGGGAATCTCTGGCTTGATAGATTACGGGGCTGACCGGTTTTCCCCAAGCTTCGACGGAGTCCAACCGGAAGTCTTCGATCATCGACCCTTTAGGGCGAGGGACGATCGACCTTGCAGGCCTGGTGACCAGGATTACGAAAAAAACGAGGGGAGCGGCGGCGGCAAGGCAGGCGGCGATCTTCCAGACCCCACCCGCAGGCAAGGAGCGTCGCATTTGCCTACGAGATCCTTCCTGAATCTCGGCTCTTACAGTTGCCCATATCTTGTCAGAAGAGGTGATATCGTCAGGTTTGATGACGTAGCGCCTGGCCTCGTCCTGAACATCAAGCTTCGCCCTACAGGAAGCGCATCGGCTAACGTGGTGCTCAATGATGTTGCCCTTCCAGGCCTGCCCTGGCAGGATATGGGCTACGAATTCAATGCTTCGGCAGGCTATCATGAGTCTTCTCCATAAGGGCTCTTAGTTTTTTGCGGGCGGTGAAGAGATAATACCTGGCGGTGCCTGACGGACAACCCAGGATTGCGGCAATCTCCACGGCCTTATAGCCTTCGTTGATCCATAGTGATAGAACGGTCCGCTCCTTAGGACTGAGTGCTCTATAAAGCTCTGCTGGAAGAACCTCCAAATCTCCTGGCCGCGAATCCCCGGAAGACATCAAGGGCATGGATTCGGTCTTCAAACGACCGAGAACGCCAGTGAACTTCTTCCTCTTCTTGACAGCATTGAGGCAGCGCCGATACAGGATCGTATAGAGCCACGCCCGCAGGTTCCTATCGCCGTTAAAACTTGAGAGGTGATGAAAGGCCTGAAGAAAAGTCTCCTGGCAGACATCTTCCGCATCCTGCCTGTTGCCAAGAACAGTCATAGCGGCCGCCATGAGGTGTGGCGTATGGTTATTGACGATCTGTTGAAAACTCGCGGAATCTCCGCCTAGGCATCGTCTGATGATTGCCGATTCGTCCATGCGGCCGTTGCCTCGTCCTCACTAATAATACAACTGAAAGGATGAAAACGCTGGCCCCAGAGATGGTCAGTGGAGCCCCCGGCATGACCGGCTTCGCTTTTTCACCCCTGATCTCACCCCGAGGGCAAGATATTTTTGACCCACGCCCGCCCTGGACCGACAAAACTCCTGAGGAGGCGGGCCATGTCAAGAAAAGACACCAGAAAAGACGAATGGGACGCCCGGTTCGGGAGCGTGTCGAAACGCCCGAGGTTGTGGGGCGCCAACCGGCAACTGGGGCTCACCCTGATGCTCCTCGCGGTCGGCATCCCCCTCGTCGTCTTCTTCATCCAGGTGGACGGCGCGGTGAGGTTCTCGGGCCAGGACAAGATCTTCGAGCGGACCCTGACCTCGGCCGAGCAGCAGGAGATCCGGGCCGCAATCGACAACTACCAGGCGAAGCTCGATACGGTCCAGCGGATCGTCGAGAAGATCAAGGAAAAATACCGCGGCGAGACGGGGGCCAGCTATGACCGGGACGTCTGGACCGTCCAAGTCAAGGAGGGGCTGGCCATCCCCTACAAGTATGTTCTCGCCCTCGGCGCCCTGCTCTTCCTCATTGGCTTGGGCAAGCTAATCATCTAGAATAGGGGGGCCGCGCGGCGCGTGGCGAGTCCAGGTGAGGAGGGTTCGCCGTGATCATCGTTCTCTGCCTGCTCCTGCTTTCCCTGTCTTTGCCGGCGGCGGGACAGACCGCCAAAGCGCCCGATCCGGAGGCGCTCCGCTCCGGCTGGAACTATATCGCCACCCCGCGTTATTCCGAGGCCGACGACAAGGCCGTCCTGGCCCTGTTCCAAGGCCTGCGGGTCGCCGATGTCGTGGACGGCATGGACGCGGTCGGGCTGGTCGATACGGGAACCATGGACCCGGAGATCCACGCCCTCTGGCGCGACACCGCGCGCTTCGCCCACCGGTTCGCCGGTCTGGCCGTCACGGCCCGCTACGTCCCGACGCAGCAGCCTCCGGCCGGCATCCTCCCGGTCGAGGCGTATGACGCCTGGGCCGGCGAGTGGTACGGGGCCCGCTCTCCCGAGTCTTTCATCCCGCTCATCCGGCCGGGCACCGTCCTGGTCATCGACGAGGCGCCGCTCGCGGACGTCGGCTCGATCGGCTCGTACAACATCCTCGACTGGCAGAGCCGCGGCTGCGTCGGCGTCGTTACCGACGGCTCCGCCCGCGACACCGACGAGATCATCACCCAGAAGGTCCCGCTCTACCTTCGCAAGATCGGCCGAGGCATCCGCCCGGGCCGGAACGAGCTCGAATCGGTCAACCGCCCTGTCGTCTGCGGCGGCGTCCTGGTCGTTCCCGGCGATGTCGTCGTGGCCGACGGCGACGGGGTCGTGGTCGTCCCCCGGGCCAAGGCCGAGGCCGTGGCCCGGTACGCCCGCAAGATCATGGACGGCGACAAGGAAGGCCGGCGGGAGCTCTACAAGAAGGTCGGGCTCAAGCCCGATCCCTCGATCAAGAAGTGACCGGTCCCCGCGGCCGGCCCGCGGTCACTTGGGCGGCGCAGCAGTTGTCGGGGCCGCCCCGCCCTGGAACAGGCGGACCGTCTCGGGATTGAACAAGATGACGAGCGAGTAGGCGCCGAGGAACGTCCCGAACGGCACGTTGGCCAGGCTGATGAACGAGATGACGAGCATCAGGATGCGGGCCCATTCTTTGTATCTGAGGAGGCCCAGGCCGCCGATGATCTGGGGCAGGCCGATGAGGCCGATGAACGCGCTGGCGATGATGCCGATCAGGCGCAGGATGCCCGGGCTGATATCGTCGACGTTGGGGATCTCGGCGACGCCGAAGAAGACGAGCAGGGCGAACAGCGCCAGGCACATAAAGAACACCCCGAAGACGATCCAGAGGATCCCGAGGACCTTGATGTGATCTTTCATGCGGCACCACCTTTCTCGCCCATTATAGCCGAGAAAGGCCGCGCCGGGCCAAGAATCGCTTGCGCCGGCGCCCCCGATACAGGAGAATGAGGCCGGAACGGCCCGATTAGGGCCTGCGGAAGGAGCAGAACGCGCGTGTTTCGAGCCGCCCTCCTCTTGGCCTTCTTGGCCTGTGCCGCCGTCGCGGTCGCCGTCACGGCCGAGCCCCAGGGCGCCCTGCCGCAGGCAGCTCCGCCCGAGGCCGCCGATCAGGCCCTTTCCCCCCTCGAGCGGGCCGAGGTCCTGAAAGGCAGGATCGTCCTGCGGGAGATCCCCAATCCCGGGCGAAATGGCCGGACCTACGAAGCCGTCGGCGTTCTCCCGGTGAGCCTGGATGATGCCCTGTCGGTCATCACCGACTACCGGAGCTACGGGGATTTCATGCCCCGGGTGGAGCGGACGGTCGTCACCGACGAAAGCGCTTCGGTCTCGGTCGTCGAGCAGTATCTGAAGCTGCCCTTGGGCATCCACCGCCGCTACCGGCTGCGGTACTCGGTTCGCCGGGGGGACGACAGCTTCCGCGTCGATTGGGAGAAGATCCCCTGGCCGGAGGTCCCTCTCAGCCGTTCCATCGTCGACACCTCAGGCCACTGGCGGGTCGGGCGCTTCCCCGAAGGCGGGCTCCTGGCCTGCTATCATGTCTATACGGATCCGGGCCGCGTGCCCCTCGGGATGAAAGGCCTGGCCCTGTCGTTATCGAAGCACGAGATCCCTAAAGTGGTCGAGAGGGTCAGGCAGCGCCTTCGTTCGCTCTCCGCGCCCCGGCCGGTCATAGACCGGCCCGCCCCCGGTTAGAGCTCCTGTCCGTAGCGGCCGGCCGAGCCCAGGACCTCGCGGTTCTTCCGCTTGTACATCTCGATGAGGGCGGTCCGGGCCGGTCCGAGATACTTGCGCGGGTCGAACTCACCCGGCTGTTCGGCGAAGACCTGGCGGATCGTGGCCGTCATGACCATCCGGCCGTCGGTGTCGATGTTGATCTTGCAGACGGCCGAGCGGGCGGCCTGGCGCAGCTGTTCTTCCGGAACGCCGCTGGCGTCCTTCATCTGGCCGCCGTACTTGTTGATCGCGGCGACCGCCTCCTGGATGACCGACGACGAGCCGTGCAGGACGATGGGAAAGCCGGGGATCTGCTTCTCGACCTCGGCCAGGATGTCGAACCTGAGCGGCGGCGGCACGAGGACGCCGCGGGCGTCGCGGGTGCACTGCTCGGGCTTGAACTTGTAGGCGCCGTGGGAGGTCCCGATGGAGATGGCCAGCGAGTCGACGGTCGTCCGCCGGACGAAGTCCACGACCTGCTTGGGATCGGTGTAGCTCGACTTCTCGGCCTGGACCTCGTCCTCGATCCCGGCCAGGCGGCCCAGCTCGCCCTCGACCGAAACCCCGCGCGTCCGGGCATAGTCGACGACCTGGCGGGTCAGCGCGATGTTCTCGTCGTAGGGGAGGTGCGAGCCGTCGATCATGACCGACGAGAACCCGTTGTCGACGCAGGACTTGGCCAGCTCGAAGGTGTCGCCGTGGTCGAGGTGAAGCGTGATCGGGATGGCCTGGTCCGCGCCCATGGCTTTTTCCATCTCCCGGGCCATGCGGACCGCGCCCTCGGCCATGTAGCGGAGGAGGGTCTGGTTGGCGTATTTGCGGGCGCCGCTCGAGACCTGGAGGATGACCGGCGAGCGCGTCTCGACGCAAGCCGTGATGATGGCCTGGAGCTGCTCCATGTTGTTGAAATTGTAGGCCGGCACCGCGTACCGCCCGGCGAAGGCGCGCCGGAACATGTCGTTGGTGTTGGCCAGGCCGATGTCTTTATAGGATACGGGCATGATCGAACCTCCTGGGATCCGCTGAGACTGCTTTCATCATAGCCGAAGGAGGGGCGCTTTTCAAAGCGCTTTTCGCCCCCGGGGCCGTCGCCGCGCCTTGTCTTTTGGGGGGGCCTCTGGTATAACCCGGGAGAACGTGACTCCAGACTCTGAGGGACGATCCACATGACCAAGCGAATGACCTGTCTCGCCGTCTGCCTTCTCGCCTTCGCCGTCGCCACCGCCGCGGCCCAGGCCCGGATCGAGATCCGCAAGGACGGGGCCTCGACGACCCTCGTGGCCGGGGGCCGCCCCCTGGCGGCGCTCGTCCCGTACGCCGAAAAGGATTTCGCGACCGAGGACGTCGTCCGCGAGGCCGGTCCCGGCCTCTTCGAGTGGACGCGGACCTTCCGCTACGAAGGGCAGGACCACGTCCGGCCGGCGCGCCTGACCATGGAGGTCGAGGCGCTCTACGCGTCGCGCTACAGCCTCATCCCGGCCGTGATGTACGACGGCAACGCCTGGGGCACGGGCCTCGAGCCCAAGGGCTTCGTCAAGGACGGAAAGCCCTGGACCTTCGCGTATCACCGCACCTCGATCCCCGGCGCGACCTACTCGGAGTCGGAGGCCTGGTCGGTCGGCCTCTTCAGCGCGCCGGGTCAGATTGTCGGAGGCTTCTCCTGCTCGCTCGAGCCGGGTCCGGACAAGACCGTCCACCGTCTGATCTGGCCGGAGGAGGAGACGCCCCGGGTCTATGCCTACCGGGACGCCTATCAGGAGGCTTATCGCGAGGACCTGCGCGTATCCCGGGGCCAGACGATCGCGCTCAAGGCCTGGATCGTGGTCGGCGCGGTCACGGCGCCCCGGCACGGCTGGCACGCGCTCGTCGACGCCGCCTGGTCGCTCAACGCCCGGCCGGCGAAGCCGCTCTTCGAGCCCGAGGTGCTTTGGGAGATGGGCGCCCAGTTCGCCGCCGACAGCCTTTGGGCGGAAGAGAAAGGGTTCAAGGGCTTCTCGATCGGCCTGCGCTGGGACCCGCAGGAGCAGGGCTGGATCCAGCGGCAAGCCTGGAAGTACGAGATCGGCTGGGCCGGCCAGAACATCTCGCTGGCCAACTCGATGCTTCAGGATTACATCCTGGCCAACGAGCGCCGCTCGCTCGACAAGGGCATCGCCTGCCTCGACACCTGGCTCAAGAACGCCCGGCTCCGGAACGGCCTTTTTCGCACGCACTACGATTACCTCATCGGGCTCGAGGATCCCAAGAACGAGGTCCAGGACGCCTGCAACCTCGGTCACGCCGCTCAGGGCTATTTCGAGGCCTTCGATCTCGCGGCGCGGTGCGGCCTGAAGAAGCCCGAGTACCGGGCCGCGGCGCTCGGCGTCTGCGATTTCGCCCTGAAGGCCATGCGGGCCGACGGCCGCATCGGCAAGGCCTGGACGAACGAGGGCAAGGTCGTCGACCCCGAAGGCACGATCGGCGCCTTTCTCATTCCGCCCCTCGTCACGGCCTACCGCGCGACCCACAAGGCCGCTTACCTCGAAGGCGCGGAGAAGGCCTACGCCTTCTACTTCGACGAGTTCGTCCGCAACGGCTTCACGACGGCCGGGGCCCTCGACACCTACTGCATCGACAAGGAATCGGCGACCCCGCTCCTCAAGGCGGCCCTCGAGCTCTACGATGTCACCGGCAAGCCCCAGTATCTCAAGTCGGCCGAGGACGTCTCGTATTATCTGGCGACGTGGCAGTGGCATTACAGCGTGCCTTACGCCGAGGGGACGGTCCTGCGCGAGATGGGCTACGACACCTACGGCGGCACGGCCGTCTCGACCCAGCACCACCACCAGGACCCCTACGCCCTGATCATCGTCAACGACTGGGTCAAGCTGGCCAAGCTCACGGGGAAGGACGTCTGGCGGGAGCGGGCCGTCGCGGCCTGGGCCAACGGCACCATGGGCATCTCGGGCGGCGACCTCATGGTCATGGGCAAGAAGCGGCCTTACGGCAGCCAGGACGAAGGGTTCCTCCACACGCGCTGGATGCAACCCTTCGCCGTCAGCCAGTGGCTCGTCGCCTGGCCGACCGCCTTCCGCCTCGAAACGCTCCGCCAGAACCCCAATTGGGCCGTCTTTGATAAATAGGGGGATCGTCGGTCTCGCCGCGGCCTGCCTTTTAGCGGCGGCGTGCGGCCCGGGCGTGGCGAAGAGGGACGAGACGCGGACGCCGCCGGCCCCTCTCTATCGCGATCCCGTCTTCGACGGCGCGGCCGACCCGTCGCTCGTCTGGAACGACAAGGAGCGCGCCTGGTGGGTCTTTTACACGAACCGCCGGGCGAGCGCGTCCGACGCCCAGGACGGCGTCCGCTGGTGCCACGGCACCGACATCGGCATCGCCTCTTCGGCCGACGGCGGCCGGACCTGGACCTACCGCGGCATAGCCAAGGGACTCGAGTTCGAGCCGGGGCGCAACACCTTTTGGGCGCCCTGCCTCGTCGAGCACGGCCGGACCTTCCACATGTTCGTCGCCTATGTCCGCGGCGTCCCGGCCGATTGGAGCGGCGACCGGCACATCGTCCACTACACCAGCCGCGACCTCGTCGCCTGGAAGCATGAGGGCATCATTCCCCTGAGCTCGGAGCGGGTCATCGACGCCTTCGTCTACCCCAAGCCGTCCGGCGGTTGGCGGATGTGGTACAAGGACGAGGCCAACGGCTCCCACATCTACGCCGCCGACAGCGAGGACCTCGACCGGTGGACCGTCGCCGGACCGGTCGTGACGGGCACGGCCCAGGAAGGCGCGGCCGTGTTCTGGTGGAGGGGTTCCTACTGGATGCTCGTCGACCGCTGGCAGGGGATGGGCGTTTTGCGTTCGGCCGACCTCGAGGATTGGCTTGAGCAGCCGGGGACCATCCTCGGCCTGCCGGGGACACGGCCGGATGACGGGGACATCGGCCGCCACGGCGAGGTCGTCGTCCAAGGCTCCGAAGCTTACATCTTCTATTTCACCCATCCGTTCGGGCCCAAGGCGCACACCGAGCCGGGGAAACACCGCTCGTCCCTCCAGGTCGCCCGGCTCGAGTTGAAGGAGGACCGACTCGTCTGCGACCGCGACGCTCCCTTCGATCTCGCGCTTATCCCGCCGAGCGGCTTCGAGCCCGCGAAAAGGCCGGAGAGCCCCCTGGCGCTGGAGACGCCCGACGCCCGGCTCGCCGCCGCTTTCGCCTGGGCCAAGGGCCGGGCGCTCGATTATGTTTTCCCCGCGGCCGTCCACGGCGATCCCGTCGGCGACTGGTACGAGGCCGCCCTGCCGTCCCGGTTCGCCTTCTGCATGCGCGATGTCTCGCATCAGGCGATGGGCGCCCAGGCCCTCGGGCTGGCCGCCTTCAACCGGAACATGCTGCGTCGGTTCATCGGGGCCGTCCACCGGTCGCGCGATTACTGCTCTTATTGGGAGATCGACAAGTGGGGCCGTCCGGCGCCCGTCGACTACAAGAACGACCGGGACTTCTGGTACAACCTGACGGCCAATTTTGACGTCCTCGACGCCTGTTGGAGGCTGTACCTCTGGACCGGCGACCCGACATATTCCCGGGACGCGCGCTTCCTGCAGTTCTATGGCCTGACCGTCGAGGCTTATGTCAAAGCCTGGGACAAAGACGGCGACGGCATCCCGGAGCATCGCCCGGAATACGGGTATCGGGGTCTCGGCGGCTACGATGAAGGCCCGTTCTCGGATAACGCCCTCTACGGATCCGACCTGATAGCCGCGATGGCCAGGGCCCTCGACTCCTACGGCCAGGTCCTCGAGCACCTCCATCAGAACATGGGGGACCGGGTGACCGGGACTCCGTACTTCGAGCGGGCGGAGAAGCTGAGGAAGATCTATGATCCCGGCTGGTGGAGTGAGGAGAAGGGCCGGTATGCCGACGGCCGCGTCCAGGGCGGCGGGCTCGTCTACCAGGACGTCATTTGGAACGGCGTCTTCCCGCTCTACTTCGGCTTCGTCCCGGCAGGTCCGAGACGCGACGCGACCCTCCGGCGCATCGTGGACGCGACACCGGAGGGCGTCGAGATCGAATCGTACCTTCCCGAGATCCTTTACCGGTACGGGCGGAACGAGGCTGCTTACGCCCGGATCCTGGCCCTCACCGACCCGGCCAAGAAGCGCCGCGAGTACCCCGAGGTCTCGTTCGCCGTCATCGGGGCCGTCGCCACCGGGCTCATGGGCGTTCGGCCCGATGCGCGGACTCGGACGGTCGAGACACGGTCCGGGCTCACGGCCGCGACGCCTTGGGCCGAGCTCAAAAGCCTGCCCGTCTTGGACGCCGTCGTCGATGTCCGCCACGAGGGGGCCCTCAGAACGACTCTGGCCGTCCGCTCGGGCGGGGCTTTCGTCTGGCGGGCCGTCGTCGAGGGCGCCTGGGACGAATTGACGGTGGACGGCTCCGCCCGGCCCGCGGTTCGCGGAGCGGACGAGGCCGGGCGCCCCGTCTCATGGGTGGATGTCCAGATTTCCGCAGCCCGTACGGTGACCGTTTCCGTGCCCGCCGGGCGATAGAGGCCCGGCGAGAAGGAGGAAACCCGATGAAGCTCCCCGTCACGCGCTGGTTGCGTTTCGCGGCCGTCCTTCTCGTGTTGGCCACGGCGGCGTCCGCCCGGCCCCCCGAGGTCCCGGTCAACGGGCGATGGAGCGCCGTGAGGGCCCAGGCTTGGGCCGACGCCCAGCCTTGGACGCTCGGCTGCAACTATGCGCCCCGGACGGCCGTCAACACGCTGGAGATGTGGCAGGCCGCGACCTTCGATCCGCTCATCATCGACCAGGAGCTCGGCTGGGCCGAGGACCTGGGATTCAATTCCGTCCGGGTCTTCCTCCACTATCTCCTCTGGCAGCAGGACGCCGGCGGCTTCCTGAAGCGGCTCGACCGGTTCCTGGAGATCGCGGACCGGCATCACATCGGGACGATGTTCGTCCTCTTCGACGATTGCTGGGATCCCAAGGCCAGGCTCGGGCCCCAGCCGGCGCCGCGGCCCGGCGTCCACAACTCGGGCTGGGTCCAGTGCCCCGGACCGGAGCTCCTCCAGAGCCCCGGCCGCTGGGGCATCCTCGAGGATTATGTCCGCGGGGTCGTCGGCTTCTTCCGCGGCGACCGCCGCGTCCTGGCCTGGGACCTCTACAACGAGCCCGGGAATTCCGGCTACGGGTCCCGGTCGCTGCCTCTACTCCGGAGCGTCTTCGCCTGGGCCCGTGCGGCCGCGCCGTCCCAGCCGCTCACGGTGGGCATCTGGGACGAGTCGCGGGAGCTCGCCGAGCTCAATCGCTTCCAGGCGGAGCAATCCGACGTCATCTCATTCCACTCCTACCAGAAGCGGGAGGACGCCGAGCGGCGCGTCGCCGCGCTCCGGGTCCATGGGCGGCCGCTCCTCTGCACGGAATACATGATCCGGGTGGAGGGAAGCCGCTTCGAGAACATCCTTCCTTACTTCAGAGCCGAGGACATCGGGGCGATGAACTGGGGCCTGGTCAGCGGCAAGACCCAGACGATCTTCCCCTGGGGCTCGAAAGAGGGGAGTCCCGAGCCCGCCGTCTGGTTCCACGACATCCTGCGGCCCGACGGCGCCCCGCACATCGACGCCGAGGCCTCGCTCATCGGCGAGGTCGCCGGGAAGAGACGTCCGTCCGGCGACGGGCGGCCCGCCGCCGTGGCCCAGCCGTTCCACGCCTGGGCCCTGACCCCGCCGCTCGGCTGGAACAGCTGGGATTCGTTCGGGCAGGCGGTGACCGAGGACGAGGTCAAGGCCAACGCCGACTTCATGGCCGCCCGGCTGTCCAAGCTCGGCTGGCGCTACATCGTCGTCGATATCGAGTGGTCGGAGCCGCAGCGGCTCGGGCCGGACTACCCCGTCCGCTCGCGGTCGGAGATCGACGGGTTCGGGCGTTTCATCCCGGCCGGATCGAGGTTCCCGTCTTCGGCGGGCGGCCGCGGCTTCAAGCCGCTGGCCGACTACGTCCACCGCAAAGGACTGAAGTTCGGCGTCCACATCGTCCGCGGCATCCCGCGCCAGGCCGTCGAACGGAACACCCCCATCGAAGGATCGCGCTATCGGGCCGCGGATATCGCCGACAAGACCGATTTCTGCGATTGGAACGAGGACCAGTGGGGCGTCGATGTCAAGAACCCCGGCGCCCAGGACTGGTACGATTCGGTCTTCCGTCAGCTCGCCGCGTGGGGCGTCGATTTCGTCAAGGCCGACGATCTCTGCTACCGCGGCGAGGAGATCGCCCTGATCCGCCGGGCCATCGACAAGACGCGGCGGCCCATCGTCCTGAGCCTGTCCTTCGGGCCGATGCCCCTCGCCAAGGCCGGCGCTCTGGTGGAGAACGCCAATTCGTGGCGGCTGCTCGGCGATCTCTGGGACTATTGGGGCCAGGTCCTGCCGGCCTTCCGCAGGCTCCACGATTGGACCCCCTATGCCGGCCCCGGGCACTGGCTCGATCCCGACATGCTGCCGCTCGGCCACCTGCGCCGCCTCCCCGAGGGCTGGTCCAAGAACGTCACTCACAACCCGGGCTATTTCGAGATGGTCTCGCACGGCGGCCGGGAGGACGTGCCCAACTTCCTGACCCGGGACGAGCAGAGGACCATCATGACGCTTTGGGCCGTCGCCCGCTGTCCTCTCATGTTCGGGGGGCACCTGCCGGCGAGCGACGCCTGGACGCTCTCGCTCATCACCAATGCGGAGGTCCTGGCGGTCAACCAGAGGAGCCGCGGAAACCGCCGGCTCTTCCACGCCAACGGCCTCGCCGCCTGGATGGCCGAAGACCCGGCGACCGGGGCCAAGTATGTCGCGGTGTTCAATCTGTGCGACAAGGACGCGACGGGGCTGGAGCCGGGTCTCGCGGTCACGGTCCGCCTGGCCGATCTCGGGGTCGACGGGCCCGTCACTGTCACTGACGTCTGGACGGGCGAGCCGTCCGGGATCGCGAGCGGCGAGTTCTCGCCCCTCGTCCCGTTCCACGGCGCGGGACTGTACAGGCTGCAGCCGGCGAAATGACCCTGAGGTAAGGGCCCGGGGGGAAAATGGGCAGGAAAATGGGGACGTTTCTATTTTTCGTATCGAAAAATAGAAACGTCCCCATTTTCGCTTGCCGCCGAAGAGGGATAGTCACCTTTTTGGGGACACGCACAAAGAGGACATGCCCCCGCTTCGTGCCCCGATCTTAACCACCCGGGGCTCAATACAAATTCCCGTAACGGCCAAATCGGAAAATGGTATTGTGTCCCCGATTTGATAGAATGGTCGAGATGCGCATCGATCTGGCTTACGGGAAGACGGGGCTGCCGCTCGAGCTCGACGATTCTCTCGACGTCACGGTCGTCGAACCCGCCTTCGTCCCGGCCCTTGCCGACCCGGCCGCCGCAGTCCGCGCCGCCCTCGAGGCGCCCATCGCCTCGGCGCCCCTCCGCGACCTCGTCCGCCCGGGCCTGCGCGTCGGCGTCGTCTTCAGCGATATCACCCGGCCGGCGCCCAATCCGCTCCTCCTCGGGGCCGTCCTCGAGGTCCTCGACGCCGTCCCGGGCGTCGAGGTCACGCTCTTCAACGCCCTCGGCACCCACCGCCCCAATACCGAGGCCGAGCTGCGCGGGATGGTCGGCGACGCGATCTTCGAGAGCCGCCGCATCGTCCAGAACGATACCTTCGACCCGTCGACCCAGGTCCGCGTCGGGGTGACATCGAAGGGCCACGAGACCTGGCTCAACGCCGAGCTCATGCGTTGCGACGTGAAGGTGCTGACCGGCTTCATCGAGCCGCACCTCTTCGCCGGCTTCTCCGGCGGCGGCAAGGCGATCATGCCCGGCCTGGCCGGCCAGCGCACGGTCCTCGGCAACCACGACGCGGGCATGGTTGGTCACCCCAAGGCCATCTGGGGCATCACTCGCGGCAATCCCATCTGGGAAGAAGTGCGGGAAGTCGCCGGCCAGGCCGGACGCCTGTTCCTCCTCAACGTGACGCTCAACCGCGAGAAGGCCGTGACCGGCGTCTTCGCCGGCGACCTCGACATGGCCCACGCGGCCGGATGCGAGTTCGTCAAGCGCTCGGCCATGGTCGCCGTGCCGCGGCCGTTCGACATCGTCGTCACGACGAACTCGGGGTATCCGCTCGACCTCAACCTCTACCAGTCGGTCAAGGGCATGCGCGCGGCCGACCAGATCGTCCGCCCGGGCGGCGCTATCGTCATCGCCACGCGCTGCTCCGACGGCATCCCCGAGCACGGCCTCTACGGCCGGATCCTCCGGGGATCGCGCGACCCCCGGGAGCTCCTCGAGAAGATATCCGCCCCCGGCTTCCTCGAACAGGACCAGTGGCAGGCCCACATCCAGGCCCTGGTCCAGCGGAAGGCGTCGGTATACGTCCGGTCCGACGGCCTGACGGACGACGAGATCCGGGCGGCCCTCCTCCTGCCGAGCCGGCGCGTCGAGGACACGATCGCGGAGCTGCTGGTCAGGTACGGCCCCGGCGCGTCCGTCTGCGTCATGCCCGAAGGCCCGCAGACTATCCCTTACGTCGCCTGAAGACGGCCCTCTCCCGACCCCTGGGGGCCTATTTCTCCCGGAGGACCTTCCGGATGAGCCGGGAGAGCTCCCGGGTCGAAAAGGGCTTCATGATGAAGGCCCGGATCCCTTCCTTGCCGACGGTCCCGCCATTGACCTTCTCGCTGAAACCGGTGTTGAGGATAATGGGGATATCCGGCCGGACCTTGACCAGGATCCCGGCCAGCCCGAGCCCCGACATCCGGGGCATGGTCTGGTCGGTGATGACCAGATCGAAGGCCTGCGGGTCTTTCCTGAAGACCCTTGCGGCTGTCTGCGCGGAGGCCCGCGTCGTGACTTTATATCCGAGCTTTTCGAGCATCCGGGCCAGGCTCTTGAGCTGGATCGCGTCGTCGTCGACGAGCAGGATCCGTTCGCTGCCGTTCTCGGCCGCCGGAGCGGCCAGGGTCTCCGCCGTCCCGGCGTCGTCCGGAAGCAGGGGCAGGAAGACGCTGAAGGTGCTGCCCTTGCCGGGCTCGCTGTAGGCCGTGATCGCCCCGCCATAACTCTTGACGATGCCGTGGACGACCGAGAGACCCAGTCCGCTGCCCTCGCCCGGGCTCCGGGTCGTGAAAAAGGGCTCGAAGACCCGGCTCAAGACCTCCTGCGGCATGCCGCACCCGGAATCGCCCACCGCCAGGCGCACGTACGGACCCGGCTTGAGACCGGCGTGCCGGGAGGCCGTCGCGGCGTCGACCTGGGCCCGGTCGAGCTTGACCTCGAGCCGCCCCGGCTTATCCCCCATGGCCAGGCAGGCGTTCTGGCAAAGGTTCGACAGGATCTGGTGGATCTGCGCGGGGTGGGCCAGGACCGTCGCGCCCTCCGCGCCGAACGTCTCGTGCACGGCGACCGTCCCGGGCACGGTCGGCCGGAAGAGCTGCATGGCCTCCCTGACGACGGGCGTGATCCGCAGCGCGGTCCTCTCCCAGTCCCTTTGGCGGCTGAAGGTGACGATCTGCTTGACCAGCTCCTTGCCCCGCTCCGCTGCGCGAAGGATGAGGGGCAGGGATTCCCGGGCCGGGCAGCTTTCTTCGGTTTCGAGGAGGGCCAGCTCGGCGTTGATCGTGATGGCCCCCAGGATGTTGTTGAAATCGTGGGCTATCCCTCCGGCCAGGGTGCCCAAGGCTTCCATCTTCTGGGACTGGCGCACCTGTTCCTGCAGGATGACCTCCTGGGTGATGTCCCTTTCCGTGAAGAGGATGCCCGGAGGCTCCTTGACGGCCGTCGCGACGACCTCGAGCGCGATCGACCGCTCGCCCGAGCGCCGCAGATTGATACGGCCGTTCCAGGCTTGGCCGCGCACGACGCAGTCGTGCATTTCGGCGGCCGCCGGATCGCCGTCGACAAGATCGAAATAGCTGCGCCCCGCGGCCGCGTCCTTGGCCAGGCGATGGATGGTTTCGAACGCGGCGTTGACGTAGAGGATCCGGCCGTCGTTTTCCGCCATGACGACCGCCTCGGTCGCCAGCTCGACGGCCGCCCCCAGCCGGAGCCGCTCCTGTTCCGCCAAGGCCCGGCGCAGGGACTCCGCCCGCTTCTGTTCGGTGACGTCGTGGACCATCCCGATGGACCGAACGATCCGGCCGGACGCGTCCCTGATATGTTCGCACTTCTCGTGGACGGTCCGGATCTCGCCGGTGTCCCGGCGGACGATCCGGTGCTCGATCTCGTATCCGCTGCTGCCGTCGCTTATCGAACCTAGATAAGCCGCGTCGACGGCCGCGCGGTCGTCCGGATGGACCGCGTCCAGGAAGGCCTCGTAGGTCGCGGGGAATTCCTTCGGCTCGAGCCCGAAGATCCGGTAGACCTCGTCCGACCAGGTCAACCGGCCGGAGTCGACGTCGAGCTCCCAGCTGCCGAGATGGGCGATCTCCTGGGACCTCTCGTGCCGTTTCTCGCTCTCCCGGAGGGCCTCCTCGGCCTTGCGGCGCTGGGTGATGTCCATGAAAACGACCGCGAACTGGCGAGGCGCCGGGCGGTAGGCGAAGATCTCGAACCAGCGGTTGAGCGGCTCCGGATAAAACCTCTCGAACTTGAGCGGTTCGCCGGTCAGGGCGACCCTCCCGTACGTTTCGATCCAGTAGGGCTCGATGCCCTTCAAGACCTCGCTGACACGCCGGCCGGAGACATCGTCGCGGCGAAGGCCCGTCAGGCGCTCGAAGGCCGGATTGACGTCGATGAAAATGTAATCGACGGCCCGGCCCTCGGTATCGGTGACGATCTCGTGCAGGGCGAACCCTTCGGTCATGTTGTTGAACAGGGCCCGGTAGCGCTCCTCGCCGACCTTCAAGGCCTCCTCGGCCCGGCGTCGCGCGCTGATGTCCTCGATGATGCTGGCGAAGCGTCGCCCGCCCAAGGGGAATGTGACGATGTGCATGTACCGGTCGACGGCCTTGGCGTACGTTTCGAAGTCGGCCGGGATCCCGGTGGCGACGACGCGGGAGAAGGTCGGCAGGTACTCCGCGTACGTCGCCGGGAAGAGCTCGCTGACGCGCCGGCCGGCGATCGCCTCCCGGGCGACACCGGTATGGCGCGAGTAGGCCTCGTTGACCTCGATGATGCGCCAGTCGATGGCCCGTCCTTCCTCGTTCTCGACGAGCTCGTAGAGGGCGAATCCCTCGGTCATGGACTCGAAAAGGCTCCGGTACTTCGCTTCGTTATCGCGCAGGGCGGTCTCGGCCAAGGCGCGCGTCGTGACGTCGCAGGCGTAGAGGTTGACGTAGGCCTCCTGCGGCGGTTTGACCGCGGTGAACACGTAGGTCCGGCCCGCGCCGTCGGCGACCTCGGCCTCGACGTTCCCCTCTATCCCGAACGCCTGGGCGGCGAGCCGATCGAGCGCGGGAGGCAAGGGCCCGCTGGCCGCTGCCCCGGCAGCCGTCAGGAAGCCCCGCGCCGAGGGGTTTGCGTAAAGAAGGGTCCCGCTCTCGTCGACGCGCAGGACCGGATGAGGGTTCTCATGGGGGAACTGGGCCAGGCGCCTCTCCGCCTGCCGGGCCCGTTCACGCTCGGTGCTCTCGATGAGCTCCCACGCGCCCTCCCGCCGGACGAGGGCGAAGCGATGGTTGCGGACGACATCGAGGACCTCGTTGGCCCCGCACTTGTCGAGCGAATAGGTGCACAGGGCCAGCATCCGGGCTTGCCCGATGACCTTGTCGACGGCCGCCTCGTAGTCGGTGAAAGCCCGCCAATCCTCTTTTTCGAGCCAGAAGGTGTTGCCGCTCAGCCGGAGGCCGTCGAAGCCGCGGGCCCGAGCGCCGCGGAGCTTGTCCGCCCAGGCCTCGAGGACCCGCGTCGAGTCGAACTGCCCGCCGGCGAGATACCATTCGCTGTGAGGAAGGATCTCGATCTGCCCGTTGCGGCGGCGCTCCGCGAACCCGGGCACGGCCTCGGCCAGGGCCCGCTCCGCGCTCGCCTTGTCCACCGGCTCGGACGTGATCCACATGCAGAATTCGTTCGCTTGGAGGCCGGCTGCGAAATAGGGGACGAGAATGTCCAGAAGGTCCTTGGGCGTCCTGTAGAACTGGCAAAAATGCGTGCCCCAGGGGATTTCGCCGAGGATATCGATCCCTGATCGTCGGAGTTCCACGCTCATGATAGACCTTCTCCTTTGTCCCGGCGCCTCCACAATAAGGGAGCCGGCCGGGTTCGTCAAGCGGACTCTCCGGCGGCGAGTGGAAATCTCCCGGCCCGGCAGGTAGAATGAAATGTCGGTCCGCCGTCATGAGAGACCCAAGGATGCCGAGAAAAGCGATCATCGCTGTCCTGCTTGCCGCGATCACCCTGGCCGCCGCCTGCCGCAAGCCGCCGGCCGCAGCGCCGGCCGAATCCGCCCGGGCGGCCTTGGAAGAGCGCGTCGGCCCGGCCGGGGCCGAGGGGCCCATCTACTGCCGGCGCGACCGGGTCTGCGGCTCCGACGTCCTCTCCGGCTTCTATCGGGCCAGGGAATTCCGCCCCGCCTGGATCGACGACGACCTCGCGCTCACGGACGCGCGGGCCTATCTCGCCGCCCTGCGGCTCGTCGCGGCGGACGGGCTCGATCCGGCCAACTATCATCTGGCCGCCATCGAGAGCCTGATCTCCGAGATCGACGGGGCCAGGAAAAAGGACCTGCGGCTCGTCCGGCCCGAGGCGCTGGCCGACCTGGAGATGCTCCTGACCGACAGCTTCCTCCTCTGCGGCTCGCATCTCGTCAAGGGCCAAGTCAATCCGGAAACGGTCCAGTCGGAGTGGTTCATCAAAGGGCGGGTCGAGGACCTGGTCGCCGTCCTGGAAAAGGGCCTGGCGGCCAAGGACGTCCCCGGCGCCTTCGACTCGCTGCGGCCGGCCTATGCCGTCTACCGGGGTCTCCGAAAGGCCTATGACGACTATGTGAGGCTTGCCGCCGCAGGCGGCTGGCCGGCCTTCCCTCCGGGCCCGAAGCTCGTCAGGGGCGACCGCGGCGAGCGGGTGAAGGCGCTCCGGCGGACGCTCGCGGCCATGGGCGATCTCCCCGGCCAGGGCAATGCGGACGACCCGGCGCTTTTCGACGACGGCCTCGAGCGCGCGGTCAAGAGCTTCCAGCGCCGCCACGGCCTCGGGCCCGACGGCGCCGTCGGCGTCGAGACCGCCGCCGCCCTGGGCGTGCCGGCATCGGAGCGCATGAAGCAGATCCGGGCCAACCTCGAGCGCTGGCGCTGGATCACTCAGGACCTGGGAGAGAAGTACGTCCTCGTCAACGTCGCCGATTTCCGGGTCTCGGTCTACGAAGCGGGCCGGGCGGTCATGTCCATGCCGGCCATCGTCGGACGGGCCTACCGGCGGACGCCCGACTTCAGCGGCCGGATGTCGCATATCACGATCAATCCCACCTGGTCCGTGCCGCCCCGGCTGGCCCGCGAGGATATCCTGCCCAAGGTCCTGAAGGACCCGGCTTATCTGGCGAAAAAGAGCTTTCGCGTCTTCGAGAGCTGGGCCGAGGGTGCCCGGGAGATCGACCCCGCCGCCGTCGATTGGACCCAGGTCAAGCCGGACAGCCTGTCCTACAAGTTCCGCCAGGACCCCGGCCCGCAGAATTCGCTCGGCCGGATGATGTTCATGTTCCCGAACAAGTTCGACGTCTATATCCACGACACGCCCGAGCAGGATCTCTTCGACCGGAGCGTGAGGAACCTCAGCTCGGGCTGCATCCGGGTCCAGAGGCCCTTCGATCTGGCCGCCTATATGCTGCGCGACGATCCGGCCTGGACGAAGGAGAAGCTCGCGGAGGCCCTGGCGGCCAAGGACACGCGGGTGATCCGCGTACGGACGCCCCTGGGTGTTCACGTCCTGTACTGGACGGCGTGGCTCGGCGGGGACGGCCGGGCCCAGTTCCGCCAGGATATCTACCTTCGGGACGCGGCCCTCGTCAGGGCCTTGGATGAGCGGGCCGTGGGATCGGCCCGGTAGGGCGGCTTACCAGGTCCGGACGCGCCCGACGTCGACGTGGACGAAATCCGATCCGGGGTAGATCCCGACCCCGCCCCTGCGCAAGCCGACCGCCGTCTTATAGAGGGTCCTGAGCTTGACGCCGGGGACGCGGATGTCGATCGCTTTTCCGACGAGGTGGAGACTGTTCGAAGCGACGCCGCCGCCGGCCTTCCTGAGGAGGGCATTGGTGTCGGGCGAGCGGTAGCCGGAGATGATGTGGAAGGGCACGTCGGTCTGGAGTTGCCGGGCCAGGGTGTTGAGCAGATCGAGGAGACCGACGTCGATCGGCCTGGTCTCCCCGGTCCGGTGATCCCTGAGGATGTGATGGACCTTCTCGAGCGATTCGGGGATGAAGCACCCCTGCCGGCAGTACTCGATGGCCGCGGATTCCCCGGTGTGGGTGTTGTAGAACGACAGGCCGCGGTCGGGGGGCAGGGGCTCGCCGACCGGGAGGGGAGACGCGAACGCGCCGAGGCGGGTGAGGAACGGCAGGGCGAGAGCGGCAGCGCCCAGGCCGAGGAACCGCCTCCGGCCGGGGGCCTGGGGCTCATCTGAAGAGCAGGCTTTTTCTCTCATCTCTGGTTTAGTCGCAGACGACTATTATATCACACGGCCTTTCTTTTTGGTTCTTTTTCCTTTTCCGGGAATCCGCCTTTTCAGCGGACGACGATCTCGTCGATGAAGACCCAGGAGAGGCCTCCGGCCGAGGGGTGCCAGTCGGGGAGGAGCTTGGTTCCTTCGACGCGGAAGCGAACATACCGGAGGCCGGAAAAAGAGCCCGGAGCGCTCATATCCTCCGTCCAAGAGAAGGGGCGAACGACGTCCTCGTCGCGATGATCGCCGGATACGGTCCTGGTCCCGACATCGCGGTAGGAAGCGCCGTCCGCGGACACCGAGCAGGCGATCATCGCCGGGTGGAGGATCCAGCTCCGGTGGTCCGAGAGCGTGCTCAGCGCGATCTCGCGGGCCGCGACCGGGCTCCCGAGGTCGAGGGTCACGGTGAAGTCGACGCCCTCCCAGCCCAGCCAATGGACCTTGAAATCGCTCGCGCCGCGGACGCCGTTCGTCAATGCGGCCAGGTCGCCGCGGGCGTACTTCGGGGAGGGCGGCGGGTCGGCGGCGGCCGGCTTGCGAAAGGCCCGGTTGCCCTCGACCTGAACGTCGATAAAGCGCCGGACGCCCTCTTCGTAAGCCTTCGGAGTCAAGCCGCCTTCGCTGAGAGTGCGGACGCCGCCGGCGCGGCACCGTTCGGCGAAATCGTCGATGAGACGGACCATCCGCGGCTTGGCGACGAAACGCCCGGACCTCTCCTCGTAGAAACCGCGGGGGCCGAACATGTCGTCCTTGCCGATCTCGAGCTTCGCGTACATCAAGGGGAGGCGGGCCGTCCTGACGCGGGCCAGGCGCTCCGGGTCGCGCGCGACGGCGGCCTCGGCCCGGTCGAAGAACCGGTCGTAGAGGGTGACGGAGGAGGCGGACAGGTGGTTCCCGGCGTGGACCGCCGGCGGCTCGTAGATGTCGAGCCTGGCCCCGGCCCGCCCGAGGTTGGCCCGCAGGGCTTCGATGTAGCGGCGGATCGACGGGCCGGCGCCGCCGTAGTAGCCGTCGAGGAAATCGTCCGTCACGGCCTCGACGTCCGCGGCGGGGTTCCACAGGAGGCGCGCCAGCAGATAGGACTTCAGCTCGCTGAACTCGTGCCCGGGGCCGGTGTTCGACTGCTGGAAGTGCTTGCGGACGCCGTGGTCGGCGAAGAAGCGGATGTTCGGCCGGAGGACGTGGAGGTTGGGGAAGGGCGAGACGTGGTGCGAGAAGTTGACGGTGTAATCCCAGAGATAGATGTTGCCGCAGATGCGGCTCCAGTCCTCGATGTCGCGGACGAAGGAGGCGCTCGAAGGGTCTTCGGCGATCGGGAGACTGCGGTTGAGCTCGATCGTGCAGAGCATGACCTCGACGTTCGGCAGAGGCCGTGTCAGGCGCGGGGCCGGGCGCGAATACTGGTAGGCCAGGGTGGAGATCGTCTTGTCGGGGAAAAGCGCGGCAACGCGGTTGACGAAGCGCAGGACGGGGCCCGCGGGCGAGCCCTCCTCCTCGATGATCTTCAGGCACTCGGGGCACTGGCAATAAGAGGGGTTGTCGTTCTGGCTGACGGACCAGATCGGTTTTCCCGGCTGAGCGTCCATGGCCTCGCGGAGCCCGGCCACGGCGATGTCGAAGACCTCGGGCCGGGAGAGGCAGGGCTGATCGATGAGGCGCTTGCCGTTCATCAGGGCGAAGTACTCGGGATGAGCCGCGAAATGCGTCTGCCAGGGGACGAGCCGCTGGAACGTGTGGACGTAAAAGCCGTCGCCGTAGAGGTCGCGGAGATCGTGGAGGCGCATCCAGTCGCGGTAGTCGGCGTCGAGAGCGAATTCGCCGTTGACGGCGCGGACCTCGTTCACCGGGTTTTCGACCTCGAGGATGCAGCCCAGGGAGAGGTCATCCCGCCTGGGGAAGACCTCGGCCGTGGGGCTGAAGCGGCGGCAGCCGTAGTATTTCTCGAGCAGGTGGACGACGCCGTAGATGACCCCCCGGCCGCCTCCGCCTGCGACGTAGAGGTTACCGGCGGAGGTCGCGGCGGCGAAACCGTCGGGGCGAAGAGAGGCGAGAGAGGACGACAGGACGGGGGGAAGGGCGCTCGCGGGAAATCCGACAGCCGCGACGGAGGGGCCGCCGGGCTCGGGCGATGTCCGGACCGGGAGGTCGACGCCGCTCATCTTCAGGATCGACGTCCGCAGGATCTCGGCCGCCCGGCGCTCCGTTTCTCCGGCGCCCTCGGGGATGACGATCGTGGCCGCGGCCCGGCCGTGGTCGACGAAGACGAAGGCCCGCCCGCAGGGGCTGAGCTCGACCGGGCGTCGGCTGGCCCGGGAGGAGGACGCGGGCGCGCAGGCGGTCGTCCAGAGGAGAACGAAGGCGGCCGCCCCAGCCAAGGCGACAGCGCCGGCGCCGCTCTTGGCGATTGGTCGCGGGCGACGTTCTCGATAAGGTCGGGCGGGCATCATTCGGCAATCTAGACTAACCGCCCGCCCGCGTCAATAACCCGCGCGCGGCGGCCTTAAACCTGATGGGTGTCTTGAGGAAGCTCCCGCGGCCCGAGGACCATTCGGAGGCCGGCATCGATCTCTCTAGTCCGCAGTCGCGACAGAGTCCCGCTCTTCTCCTTGAGAAGGGACCTGTCCACGGTCACGATATGGGAGACGTTGACCACGCTCGGTCGGGGCAGGTTCGCTTCTCCCTTCTGAAGGAGGACGTTCCCAGGGGCCTTGGCTCTTCCCAGGTTTGAGGTGATGGAGCAGAGAACGGTCGTTCGAATGCGGCTACTGTTGAAAGCGTCGTTCTGGACGACGACGTGGGGCCGCCGGAAGCCGGGCGCCGAGCCGTAGGGCGTCCCGGGATCGAGCCAGAAAATGTCGCCCTGGAGGATCACCATTCGTCCTTCTCTTTCGCGAGGACCGTGCGAGCGTAAAGCTCCAGGTCGGCCGCTCTCGTGGCCCTTTCCTCTTCTGTCTCAGGAATGGCATAGACCTCGTTCAGACTGTCTATAATGCGGCGAGTTTCGAGGTCCTTCAGGTATTGGCGGACGGCCTCGACGATGACCTCGCTACGGGAGCGCTTCTGCTCTTCGGCCACCTTCTTGACCTCGCGGAAAATGTTGTCAGGAATGGAAATAGCAATCTTCATACCATTAGTATGAACGATGGTATTCCAGATGTCAAGAACAATCGCCGGCAGGGGACGTGGCGCCGCTTCTTTCTTTTTGCTGTCGATTTGAGTCATTCCATCATGAGTGACGATCGGGACGGCAACATTGTCTCGTTCAGCAGCCCTTTTGCGCGGGGTGGTCGCCGTGGGTGGCGGGCCGTCAAATGAAGATGAGCGCGGCCAGGGCCAGGACGGCGAGGACGAGCGAGAGCTTGTAGAGCAGGCGCCAGCCGGAGTTGGCCTCGCGGAGGATCTCGAACTCGGTGACGTAGACGACCTCGCAGGCGCCGTTGCCGCGGTCGTTGCGGACCGTGCTCGAGCCGCGGGCATAAGGGGCGTCCTTGACGCTATAGGAGACGAGCCAGCCCTTGAAATGGACCTGGTCGCCCGTGCGGGCCTTGAGCACGGCTTCGGCGACGAGCGGGTCGGCCGGAAGGATGTGGTTGTTCGACAGGCAGTTCTCGGTAAAGAGCTCGCCCGTCTCCCGGTCCGGATAGCGATAGTAGCAGGTGAAATCACGGTTCCGGAAGCGCATGCGCTCATAGACGCCGGTCTCGACGTTCCGGCCCCAGATGACGCAGATGTCCTTGGTGTTGAGGTAATCGTTCCACTGTTTGTGGGAGATGTCGATGAACGAGGCGGAGTGATGATAGGAGACGATCATCCCCCAGAGCTCGTAGCTGAAGAGCGGCTTGACGGAGTACGCGAAGCCCTTGCGCGTGACCTCGAAGGGCCCGGGGACTTCGTCCTTGGTTTGGACCGGGCTCTGCAGGAGCGGCTCGAGGACGACGCTCTTGTCGGGGAGGCGGTTGCGCAGGAAGAAGGAGGCGACGAAGGCCAGGGCCGCGAGGGGAAACACGATCCGCGCCACCCGCCGGAGCCCCAGGTATCGGTCCCTCATTTGACGAGGACGATCTCCTTCTGCGGCCGGCCCATCCACTCGGCGCCGTCGCGCGTCACGACGACCATCTCCTCGATGGTGACGACGCCCCGGCCGGGGACGGTCAGGCGCGGCTCGATGGTGAAGACCATGCCCTCCTCGAGCCTGCGGAACGGTTTCTGGGCGTATTTCTCCCAGGCCGGCCCGAGCAGGGCCGTGCCGTCATGGGCGAAGCGGCCGACCTGATGGCCGAGGGCATGCGGGAACTCGGCGTAACCGGCCCCGGTGACGATCGACCGGGCGACCGCGTCGATCTCGCGGCCCTCGACCCCGGGCTTCATGGCGGCCCTTGACTCCTCGACCGCCCGGAGGATCGTCTGAAACCCTTTCAGGACGTCCTCCGGAGCACCCTTTTCGCCCGGCACGAGGACGTAGAACGTCCGCTGCATGTCCGA
>Ga0209706_10000286_pt1 | contig 28277 bp, 28 predicted proteins | sample PPLLaktember2015_6_FD_187263 | JGI IMG/M metagenome (GOLD analysis project Ga0209706, IMG submission 187263) | Freshwater sediment microbial communities from Prairie Pothole Lake near Jamestown, North Dakota, USA - PPLs Lake P8 Core (1) Depth... | ecosystem: Environmental > Aquatic > Freshwater...
TTGTCGATGGGCACGACTCTGATGTCCATGGTTCCTCCTCGAAGGGCCCGGCCGCCGCTATTTCTTGACGGGAACGCGGTCCCCTTTGGCGGGGTCGGGCGGGAAAACGTCCTGGACGGAGAAGTCGACCCAGATCAGTGTCTCGGCGTTCGGCGTCGCGGCCAGGATGCGGTCGCCGATCTCCTTGACCGGGTCCTTCATCTTGCTCCACCACGGCTTGTCGGTCTGGTAGCCGTACTGGAAGCCGACCGGCGCCGGGGCGAAGGTCCGGCCCCACTTGGCGAATTCCGCGATCATGTCGTCCGACGATTCGAAGATCTGACTGTCGTCGACGAACATGATGCCGTCGCGGGCGGTCGGGGGCATGACGTCGTCGCGGAAGTGCTTCAGGAAGATGCGGTAAGAGGCGTTGTGGGACCGGGCCGCCGCGAGCCACGCCGCGGCCATCTCGTCTGTCACCGGGTCGCCGAGGTCGGGATCGTTGGAGCGGTGCCACTCGACGTCGACGCCGACCCCGATGACGCACTTGTGGTGGCCGTAGCGGTCGAGCATGACGTGGAAGGCCTTGTCGACGGGCGCCCAGCCCGGCTCGGTCTGGAGCCAGACGCGGTAGCCGAGCTTGTCGAAGAGCTGGAGCACGGGCTCGCTGAGGTCCTCCGGCATCCCGGTGATGAGCGGATCGCCGCCCGGAGGGACCGGGAACGACATCTCGGTACCGCGGCCCTTGAGGCGGCTCACGATCCAGATGGCTTCCGGCTTCGCGCCGGGGAACTTGGCCGCGATCTCGACGCCGGTACGGGCCCAGTACCCCGGTCCGGGGTCGTTCGGGCGGCCGTAGGTCGAGCTGCGGATGCCCGCGCCTTTGAGCCCGTCGGCCCTCTCAGCCAACACGGCTGCTCCCACCGTTGCGGCCAGGATAACGGTCAGTCCTGCCGCCGTCTTCGCTGACAGCCCGCGCTTTTTCCCCCGGATCCTGATCATGTCCCTTTCCTCCGACGCGACTATACCACCGGGATTTGGCCGATTCAAGCTCGCTCCAGTCCTCTTTGACAGGAGTAGTTTCCCTTTCCTGTCCCGGTCCATCGCCTTTTCTCGACTCCCCAGGGGCATTATCTAATTTATAATCAGTTGGTTGTGAAATTAGACCGTCTCTTGGTACAGAACTTGCTTATAAAGAGAGCGAGTGCATTTGTCTATGAGATCAAGGAGGTTCTTATGAAAAAGATTTGTACGATTCTAGCGATCGGAATGTTCGCGGCGGTTCTTGTTCTTCCGCAGACTGCGGCGGCGGATGTGAGGTTCGGCATCAAGGGCGGAGCCAACATCGCCAACGTCAACGGCAACTTCTCGGATGAGCTCTCCGATTGGAAGAGCACTGTCGGCTTCTGCGCCGGCATCTTCCTCGAGCTCAACCTCGGCCGGGTCCTGACCATCCAGCCCGAGGTCCTTTACACGGTGAAGGGGGCGGACTCGGGGACGGGGAAGCTCAAGTTCGACTATATCGAGATCCCGGTCCTCCTCAAGGTCCGGATCCCCATCAGCAGCGTCCATCCCTTCGTTTTCGCCGGCCCGGCGTTCGGCTTCAGCCTGAAGGCCGTTCTGGATGGCATCAAGATCGACGACATGCCGGCGGCCGATTACGGCGCCGTTCTCGGCGGCGGCGTCCAGCTGGGACGCTCGCTCCACGTCGACGTCCGGTACACGATGGGGCTTTCGAAGCTCGAGATCCCCGACCTCGGAACGATCGACCTGAAGAACGGCGTGCTCTCGGCAACGCTCGGCCTGGCTTTCTGAGTTGTCCGGGCCGCGTCGGGTCCTTCAGGCGGACGTCTGGCGCTCCGGGCTGGGAAGCCGGGACCGGGCCAGGACGATCTCCCGGCCGTCGTATCCGGCCTCGACGGTGACGCCGTTCGCCCGCCCGAGGTCGCGGATCGCGTTCCTGGCCCGCCGGATGTCTTTGTAGAACCAGGCCCCGAAATGGACGAGGACGATGCGGCGGCAGAAGTCCTTGAAGAGGCGGACAAGGTCAGGGACGCCCGTGTGGCCGTAGATCGTGCCCGTCGTCTTGTCCCGCTTCACGAGGCCGCCTTTGCGGAAGTAGCTTGCCTCGGTGATGACCAGGTCCAGCCCCTCGAGGAGATGGTGGTGTTCTTTGTTAATCCAGATCATGTCGCCCGTGTAGAGGATCTTCACGGAACCGTCGTTGATGAGATAGGCCTGTGATCGGACCTTGAGGCTATGGTGAGTGGGAATTGGCTGGACTTCGTATCCGGCGATGACCGTGGCCTCGTCGAGGACCGTGATGCCGGAGTCCCGATAAGGTTCCGGGGCGAAGATCGGGGGCGTAGCGGGCGGCGGGAGCTCCCCCGCACGGACGAAATAGGCGTGATCGGGGTGGAGATGCGTGATGACCGCGGCTTTCGGGCCGTAGGCGAGGAACTCGGGCTCTCCCAGGTCGACCATGAGAGTGCCGTCGATGAGGATGCCGGAATGCCGGGAGTGATAGCGCGCCGATTCCTCGATCTCCCCGCGGGTGCCGAGGATCCTGATGCGCATGTTCCCCGCCTCGGTAACGGTCAAAGGTAGATCAGGGCCAGGACGTCGGCGACCATGGCCGGTTTGGCCGCCCCCTCGACCTCGATGGTGTTCTCGACCGTGACGAGGACCCGGCGGAAGCCCCGCTTCTCGATCTTCTTCAGGACGGCCCTGTTGCGGACCCGCGAGCCGGCCCGGACGGACTGGGGGAAGCGGACGCGGTCGAGGCCGTAGTTGACGGCCATCCGGAAACGTCCCTGGAAGACCTCGTTAGAGAAATTGAAGAAGGGGACGAGGGAGAGGAGCAGAAAACCGTGGGCGACGGTCCCGCCCAGGGGGCTCCGCGCCGCCCGCTCCGGATCGACGTGGATCCATTGGCGGTCCTCGGTCGCGGCGGCGAAGGCGTCGATGCGATCCTGGTCGATGACGAACCAATCGGAAATCCCCACCTCGCGGCCGAGCATGGTCTTGAGCTTCCGCAGGCTCAGCCTATTCCCGAAGATCGTCATGAAGGCCCTCGTCCGCTTCGCGGCCGCCCCATAATGACAGATGGCCCGGCTGGAATCAAGGCGGGGGCCTCGTCCCGTTCTGACTGATCAGAAGCCGAAGGACCAGCCGACCGAAGCCGCGAAGTCCGGCGAGGCCTCCGAGAGCCCGAACGAACCACTGAGCGTGAGGCTCGTTTTCGGCCCGACCTTGAAGGACAGGCCCAGGCCCATCGAGGAGGGCGGCGCCACCCCTTCGATGATCTCGGTCATTCCGAAATAAGAGACGAGCAGCGCGGATTTACCCGCAGCAAACGGCAAGCCTGCGGAGACCGAATAAACCCAGGGGCTCTTGATATCGAGCTCGGCGAGGTCGCCTAGCGTCCAGTAGTTCACGTCGGCGAAGAGAATGACGCCGCCCAACCGCTTGGACAGCGCGACTCCCACCCCGTAATCCCATTCCCCGGTCCCGAACCCTGATTCGAGGCTGGCGACGGGGGCCTTGGCCTGGATCGTGAATTCCAGCGAGGGCGCAGCGGCGCTCTCCTTCACGAGCCGGATCCCCATGTGAAAGACGGGATCTCCAACGCCATACTGCCTGGCATCGACCACCTCGGGCAGGATCACCGTTTCCTTCCCCTGCCTTTGATTGACCGCGGAACTTTCCGGCCCGCCGGAAGGAAGCACGCCGACGCCGCTGTAAGAGATGTAGGGCGTGTTCTGGTAGATCAGCGGGAAGCTGGCGCTCAGCGTGAAGCGTTCGGAGGAATAAGTGAATCCGTTGAATAAGAAGACGCCCCTTGTCGTCAGGTCGAAGAAATACCTCCCCTGGCTGAGCTGGATGGAGCCGCTATAGGAAAAGGTCCCGGCTGACGCCGGCAGGGCGGCGGCCAGGGTCAAGAGGATGACCCCGGCCGCGGCCGACCTCGTCGATAGGCGAGATTTCCGGCGTGCGTTCATGGCCGCCTCAGTTGCCGACCAGGATGCGGTTGGCTACCCTCTCCATCGCCTTGAGGGATTCATCGAGCTCGTTGGCGGCCTTTTCCAGGCGGTTCTGGATCTGGTTCATGTCCTTGGCCATGGCCTTGTTCTTGTACAACTCGCGGTTCTGGGTCGTCTCCTGGAACCGCTCCATGTTCTGCTTCATGTTCTCGGCCACCTTGCCCATGGCCTCTCCGAGACTCTTCAGGTTGCGGTGCTGCTCGAGGGCCACCTTGGCATTCTCCGGCAGATTGGCCATCTTCTGCTCGAGCGTCCGGACCATAATCTGGGCCCGTTCCATGACCCGGTTCATCGTCTGGGTCATGTTCTGCATCCTGAGCATCTGCTGCTGTTGCTGCTGCTGTTGCTGCAGCTGGGCCGGATTCTGGGCGTAGGCGCCGGCGGCAAGGCCGGCCAGAACGACGGCGACCATGAGACCCTTGAGAATTCTTTCTTGGCGTAACATATTGTCCTCCTTGTTCGCCAAATTTTGGCTTGTCAGCCGCCAAAATGCAGTGCATGTTCGGTGCCAATCTGTATATTGTTTATATTATTCACGTTATGGAGAAATCGATGGTGGCTTGCTCGACAATCCTGTCGGCCCAGGGATAATTTTGTCGGAAACCGAGGTGGGCAGTCGCCCTGTCGAGGTTTTCTCGCCCAGAGCCGTCCGGTCCCACGCGAAAGATATCTGGAGCATCCTGGCCAAGGCCGGGGTCCCGAGATCCGCGGAGCTCGCCTGCTTCTCCGACGATCCCGGTGAAGCGGCCGTCAACTATTTCATTCTCAAGCTGATGGTTTCCCCGATATCAGGGCTGGCGGGAACTCGGCCGGGAGATGCCGCCCGGCACCGATCCTTGCTGAGGCAAGGTCACCGGCCGAAATGCGCGCCGGCCAGGGCGGGAGAGGGCCGGAGCACGACGGAGATGTCCCTGCGGTTCGCGAACAGGCTCGCCTGGGTGAACGACAAAAGGGACAGGGTCTCGTGTCCCTTCCCCACGCAGGACAGGACGCCCTCGAAAAGCTCCGAGGGTCCCGACCGGGGGATGTCCACGAGAGTGTAGTGGCTCTTCTTCGTGAATCGGGGTTCCCTCACCTTCGGCTCCAGGAAGTTCCTCTGGCCCCCGCCGCCCGTGATGACCATGAGGACGCCGTTGTGGACCCGGGACGCATGGACGTGCCGGTGACCGAAGGCGGCCATGACGACGTGATAACGGGCGAGAAGGTCCAGGAATTCCTTCTCGTTCTCGAGCTCCGGGGTGAAAAAGGACGCCAGGCCCGGACTGATCTTCCTGAACGGGGCCCGCGGCGGGACATGGGCGAAGAAGAACTTTCGCGACGGCGCGGGGGCCTTCAGCTTGTCCTCGAGCCAGCTCAGCTGCTCCCGGGTGAAGCCGGAAGGCTCTTTTCGCAGCCCGGCCCTGGGGACATTGCTCATGAACACGAAGCGCATGTCGCCCCGGTCGAAATAGAAGTCCTTGTCGCCGAAGAAGGCCCTCGAGATCCGCTCGCCTTCCTCCCGAATGTCATGGTTCCCGTCGACGTGCAAGATGGGGCAGGAGGGATCGCTGATGGCCTTCAGGTACGCGCCGTAGGAATCCACGACGGGCGAGGCGACCCTGTCTCCCAGGTGGACGATGAACGAAGGAGGAGGATCGAGGGCGGCGATCTCGTCGAGGAAGGTCCGGAAGGTCTTGTTCTTGTCGGAGATCGTGTCCCCGATGACGACGAACCTCAGCTCCCGCCCGTCCGGGACCGCCGGAACGGCTCGGGCGGCTTCCCCGTTGGTCAGGACGATGCCCTGGAGACCGTCGGGGACGGAGACCAGCTCCGTGTCTTCCCGGAACCGGGACAGGTCATATCCCCCGTCTTCGACGGAATAGGAACACCGGCCCGTGAAAAGGGCCAGAATAAGTGACATATATAGGGCTCTCTTTCCGGAAAGTCGGTGCTTGTTCCTCATGTGCACACAGCATCCATTATACAGGACGCCTAAAATAGGGACACCGCCTATAAGAGAACCTAGGCCCCGCCGGCCATCCCGGGCCCGCGTAGACCGAATGATCCCTTTAAAAATACGCCGAGCCGGCTTACAATCTTCCCAGCACATGCCGCGTTCACCGAGGAGAAACCGATGAAGACCAAGCCGTGGATCCCGTCGACCGTCGTCGTTCTCGTCCTTGCGGCCCTCGCTCTTCCCGCCGCCGCCGAAGTCGTGCGCTTCACGCCGGTCAAAGGCGTCCAAACCTACGCCGCTCGTGAGCCGGTGCTGACGCTGAAGCCCGGGGACACCCTCGAGACGAGCACGCTCTGGTCGGACTGGTTCGCCGGAAAAGACGCGCCCTGGCCGGGCGAGGTCGGGCCCATCGATATCCAGGGCGCCATGCCGGGCGATACGCTCGTTGTCCGCATCTTGAAGATCCGCCCGAACGCGCCGCTCGGCCGGTCCGGGACATCGACGGTTTACGGCTCCGTCACCGCCACCACGTCGACGCCGATGCTCAACGAACCGGTGCCCGACAAGCTTTTCCTCTGGAAGATCGACGCCGACGGCCTCTCGGCCGTCTTGGACCTTCCCAAGAGCCGAATGAAGCAGGTCCGGGTGGATCTCGTCCCGATGCTCGGCCGGCTGGCCACGACGCCGCCTGAGGGTCAAGCGATCCCGGGAGGAGTGCCGTCGACCTTCGGAGGGAACATGGACACGTCGGAAGCCCGGGAAGGAGCGACCGTCTACCTCCCCGTTTATCACAAGGGCGCAGGCTTCTATTTCGGCGACGTCCACGCCCTCCAAGGCGACGGCGAAGTCATCGGCAGCGGGATCGAGACCTCGGCCGATGTCGTCTTTGAATTCGGGCTCCTGAAAAAGAAGGCGATCGCCTGGCCGCGTCTCGAGAACAAGGACTTCATCATGGTCGCGGGCTCGGCCCGGCCGCTTATCGACGCGTTCAGGATCGCCCACGTCGAGATGGTCAAGTGGCTCGAGTCCGAGTACGGCTTCGACCGCTGGGAGGCCCTCCAACTCCTGTCCCAGGTGGGGACGGCCCAGGTCGCCAACGTCGTCGACCCGAACTACACGGTCGTGGCCCGGTTCCCGAAGCGCTACCTGCCCGGGAAGTGACCGGAATGCGGCCGACGGGCAGCGTTAGTCGGGAAGCGGCATGAACCAGAGGTTCTGCGGATCGGCCCGCAGATACTTGGCCACCACGACATATCGTCGCTTCGCAAAGTAGTCGAGAATCTGTTGGCGTACCTGGGGGTGCGCCTCGACGCAAATCAGCTTGGGGAGGAATCGCTTGAGATCGAGGCCATCGAGCGCCTGCGGCTCGTGCTGCTCGATATCGAGCGACATGAAATCGATCCGCCCGATGCCTTCCGCGTCGAGCAGGTCATCGAGCTTGATCGTCCGTACCTCTCGGGTGGCCCGGACGTCCGTATATTGCTCCGTGAAGCCGCGCTCGGCCGAGGAGAACAGCGCGTTATCGCCTTCGTACAGAGTGGCTTGTTGGTCCGAAACGTCGGATACAAACATTGCAAAGAACTTCGTCCTCGGTCTGTGCTTCCGGTAGCCGGCGGCCAGATGCGGGAGCGGGTCGACGGCGATTCCGGACCAACCGAGCTCTTCCTCGAGGAAGTAGGTATTGCTGCGATCGCGATAATGACCGGCGCCGATGTCCAAGAAGAAGCCGTCCCGCATGTCGGAGAAGAAGTCTCGGACGAAGAGTTCCTCGCTATGCGAAGAATAGCGCGCGGCGCCCAGGCGCGCCCGGATCGGTTCGAGCTCGTCGCTGAGCACCGGTCGTTTGATAGCGGACCCGGTTCGCGTGTCGGCGCTGACGGGCAGCTCCGTCCCATCGTCCCGCCGCAATTGCAGTAGAAGAGCCGCGAGAGCCACGATGAGCAGAAGCCCGGCGAGTACGCCGAGTCTTACGCGTTCTGGCCTGTTTCGCATTTCAGCCTGGCTGTCATCATAATCAAAGCCAGGAAGCAATTCAACGGCTGCCTCGTTCCTTGACTAAACCCTACAATAACGGTAGGATTAATTAGTGGAAGGCTGAAACATTCCCGGCAAAGCCTTCTCCCACAACAATATCCGCGCGTTGCTCAGCTCTAAACAATAAACCATGAGGTGACAGGAGGACAGCATGTCGAAAGTACTGAGGTCCGGTCTTCTTCTTGCCGCCGCCGGCTGTCTGCTCCTGGCGCAGCCCGTGACGGCGGAAGACGGGATCGAAGGCCATCTGGTCAATATCAAGTGGCTCGAGAAGAACCTTGCGAACGCCGAGGTTCTGATCCTCGATACGTCACCCGCTCAGATCTACGCGGCCAAACACATTCCCGGCGCGGTCGGCGTCGACCTGTTCGGCTGGTATGGTCTCCAGGAAATGCCGCCCGCGGATATGGAAAAGCTCTTCCAGTCCTGGGGGATCAGTCCCGGGAAAAAGATCGTCATGGTCGACCAGGGCGGCACCTTTCTGGCCACCAGGCTCTTTTACTCCCTCTATTATTATGGCTTCCCCGTAAAGGACCTTTTGATCCTGGACGGCGGGCTCTCCAAATGGCAGGAGGCCGGATTGCCGGTGACGAAGGATGTCCCGCCAGCGCCGAAGAAGGGCACTTTCACTATCAAAACGGTCAACGAAGATGTGAGAGCCCGGCTGCCGGAGTACCTGACCGCGTCTGGGGATCCGGTTAATAATGTCTTGCTCGAAGCGCTGGAAGCCGACTGGCATTTTGGGCAGGTCGCCCCCTTTCCCAGGGCCGGCCACATCCCTCACTCCATCCTGCTGCCCAGCGCCGACTTTTTCAATGCGGACAAGACCTTCAAATCGGCTGAAGACATAAAGAGAATGCTGAGCTATTTGGGCATCAGACCCGAACAGCAGATCTACACCCATTGCGGGGGCGGAGTGGCCGCCAGTGGGCCGTTCTTCGCCCTGAAGTTCATACTGAATTACCCCAGGGTCAAGCTTTTCATTGAATCCGAGTTGGGGTGGCTGTCCGACGACCGGGAGCTCCCTTACTGGACCTATGATGCCCCCTTCCTGATGAGGGAAGCACGATGGCTGCAGTTTTGGGGCGGCCCGATGCTCAGGACGTTCGGCGGCGGGCAGGTCAGCATCGTGGACGTGCGGCCGGCCGGTGCCTTCGATCAGGGACATGTTCCTTTTGCGCTCAACATCCCGGCCGATGTGTTCAGAACCCATATCGCCGATCCCGCCAAGCTGGCCGAGATCCTGGGTCCGGCCGGTGTCGATGCGTCTCATGAAGCGGTCGTCATCTCAGGCGCGGGATTGACCAAAGACGCGGCCCTGGCGTTCGTCATGCTGGAGAAGCTGAGACAGAAAAAGGTATCGGTCCTCATGGACTCCATGGAGAAATGGGCTGCGCTCGGCCTCTCCGTGAAAAAGGACGCCACCGTCGTGGGCCCCAAGAAGGCCCCCCAGGACCCATCCATACCTCCCACGACCTATCCCGGCAATGTCCGCAAGGACGTGATCATTGCAGACCCCAAGAGCACTCAGGGCGCTTATCCAAAAGTGTTGATCGCTTCGGGCCCGAACGTGCCGGCCAAAGCTCAGGACGGCAAGGTCGTTCATGTCCCGTATACGGATCTCCTGAATGCGGACGGCACCCCTAAGGCCGCGAAAGATATCTGGAACATCCTGGCCAAGGCCGGCGTCCCGAGATATGCGGAGCTCGTCTGTTTCTCCGATGATCCCGGTGAAGCGGCCGTCAACTATTTTATTCTCAAGCTGATGGGTTACCCCGATATCAAGGTGCTGGTGATCTGAGGCGCCGGGGATCACTCTTCGACGAGGACAAAGGCGGTCTGGACGCGCGAGAGACGACTCGGTCAATGCGCCGGAAGCCGCCTTTTCGCCTCGAGTAACCCGGCGACGGCGTCCCTCAGGGTTTGCATTTCGAAGCCGTAGGTTCGACGGAGACGTCCGACAGTCTCGTCGAGAGATATTCCGGCCGGCAGTCCCAGGCGGGCCAGAAGGACCTCGGCCGAGATCCCCGCCGTCCGCTCGACCTCCCTGAGGGTCATTTTTCCGGTGATAACGACCTCGGCGGATTCGGCCTCCATCCGCCCGGCAACGGTCCTATTTTCGTGGACCTCCGTGCCCATTGCAGTCTCCCCCCGCTGTCCAGCCGCCCCGGCGGCCGGAGCAGCCGGCATGACTGCTGCCGGCTGCTTAGGCAGAAACTGATCGTGTTCTCCGATCGGCCCGGCCTGCCGGCCGCGGCCCGTGCCGAACGCGGCATAGGCCGGGTCATTCTTCGAGGCCGCGAGCCAGAAGACGAGAGGGACGGTGACGGCGGCCAAAACGGTGAGCCCGACCGCGGCCTTCCAGGCCTTGCCGAAGAGACATGAGGCCTTGCCCTTGATCCAGCTCCAGGCCAGGATGAGGTGGACGAGGACGAGCGCCGCGAAAGCCAAGGAGAGGTAGAGATGGATGTCCCCCCACTGATGCCGGTGGAGACCGAGGAAATACTTCGATTGCCCGGGCCCGACCCTGCCTTCGGGGATGACGAGGGCCATTAGGAGACCGATGGCAACGATTCCCAGGATGCAGAGGAACATGAGCGTATCGATAAGGTATTTCCAGTCCGTCCGGCTTATCTTCATGGCTGTTCTCCCTTCCCGGCGAAGTTAGGCCTTGTCGAGGGCCTGCTCGAGGTCCCCCCGGATATCTTCGACCCCCTCGCAGCCGACCGACAGGCGGATGAGATCGTCGGTGATACCGGCCATCTCCCGGTGCTCTTTGGCCAGGCCGGCGTGGGTCATGCTGGCCGGGTGCTGTATGAGGCTTTCGATTCCCCCGAGCGAGACGGCCAGCGTGCACAACCGGACGGCATTGATCATCTTGCGTCCCGCTTCGTACCCGCCGTGGAGGCCGAAACAGATCATCGAGCCGAAGCCTCGCATTTGCCCCCTGGCCAGGGCATGTTGGGGATGGCTTTCGAGACCGGGATAGTTCACCCACGCGACCTTGGGGTGGGCGGCCAGCCAAGGAGCTAGTTCGGCGGCGTTCTTCTGGCTCTTCTCGACCCTGAGAGCGAGCGTCCTGACGCCTCGGAGAATGAGCCAGGCCTGGTGCGGGTCCATGGTCCCGCCCATCAGGATAAGGACCTTCCGGAGCCTCTGATGGAGAGTTTCCTCGCGGGCGATGATGACGCCGCCCACGACGTCGCTGTGGCCGTTGATGAACTTGGTCAGGCTGTGCATCACGACGTCGGCCCCCAGGGCGAGCGGGTTCTGGAGAAGGGGACTCGAAAACGTGTTGTCGACGACAAGGGTGATGCCCCTGCCTCGGACCAAACGGGCGCAGGCCGCGATGTCCGTGATAGCCAGCGTGGGATTCGCCGGAGTCTCGACGAAGAGAAGCCGCGTCTCGGGCCGGAGGGATCTTTCGACATTCCCGATGTCGGAAGTGTCCACGAAGTCCGCCCGGACGCCGAAGCGCGAGAATTCGTTCTCGAGGACCGTCCGGGAGGGCCCGTAGATCGAGGCGGTGCCGACGACGTGGGCGTCCTTGGAGAGCAGGGCCGTATAGATCGTCGTCACGGCGGCCATGCCCGTGGCTGTGGCCGAAGCGTCAAACCCGCCTTCGAGCGTCGCCAGGCTCTCCTCGAGGGCCCGGACGGTCGGGTTGGCGATCCGCGTGTAAATGAACCCCTTTTCGCGCCCGGCGAACCGGGCAGCTCCCTGCTCGGCGCTCTCGAAGGCGAAAGTGGATGACTGGTAGATGGGGACCGACACGCCGCCGTAGACGGGATCCGGCTCCTGGCCGGCGTGGATGACGGTAGTCTCCGGGTTCTTATAGTGGTGCTTCAAGAACACCTCCTTTTCAGTGGTCGCAAACGTTCTCGCCCGACCGGAGCGTTCCAGCCAGGTAATCGTAAGCCAAGCGTTCGGGCGTATCGGCGGGGGCGCCGATGATCACCTGGATGCCCTGCTCCACGAACAGGTCCTGGGCGCGTTGCCCCATGCCGCCGGCGATGATCATGTTCGCGCCGCGCTCGGCCAGCCATTTGGGCAGGAGGCCCGGCTGGTGCGGGGGCGCCTCGATGTCCTCACGCTTGAGGATCTTCTTTTCCGCCGGGTCCACATCGACCAGGGCGAAACGCTCGCAGTGGCCGAAATGCATCGCTAGTTTTTCGTTCGCCAGAGGGATCGCGATTCTCATGTGTTTGTTATCCTTTCCCGATTTGATTACCATACTTATTCTCCCCCGGATCATTCGCCTGGCGGAGTTTCTGCGGTCCCGGCGATCCGCGCGATGATCTCGTCCATGGCCCGGGCCATGGGAGAATCGGGATCCTGACCGAGCATCGCCCGGCCGCTGTCGCCGGCCTCGGCGATCTTAGGGTCCATGGGGATGGAGCCGAGGAGCGGGACGTTCATGTCTTTCGCGATGCGCGGCCCCCCGCCCGATGGAAGAATCTGGGTGACTTCGCCGCACTTGGGGCAGACGAAGCCGCTCATGTTCTCCACCACCCCCAGGACCGGCACGCCGAGCCGCCGGCAGAATGTGACGGACTTGCGCACATCGACCGCCGCCACCTTCTGAGGGGTCGTGACGATCACCGCGCCGTCCAGCTGGCCGATCAGCTGGCAGACCGACAGCGGCTCGTCCCCGGTCCCCGGCGGGGAATCGATGATTAGGTAGTCCAGGTCGCCCCAAGCCACATCCTTGAGGAATTGTTTGATGACGGACATTTTCATGGGTCCCCGCCAGATCACCGCGTCGTCCTGATTCTGAAGCAGAAAACCCAGGGACATGACTTTCAGGCCGCCGATATCGATGGGGAGCAGTCCGTCCTCACTTCCATGGATCCTCTCCCGCTCGAGGCCCAGCAAGGTCGGAATGCTCGGGCCGTGAATATCAACGTCCAGGAGCCCCACGCGCCTCCCAGACAGCATCAACGCCGTCGCAAGGTTCACGGCCACCGTGCTCTTGCCGACGCCGCCTTTGCCCGACAGGATGACGATCTTATGCTTGATACGACAGAGTCGCGATTGGAGCTCCCGACGCTCCTCGAATTCTTCTTCGCTCTCGCCCTTGTTGCGCTGAGATGCCGGGCAATTCGTGTCGGCGCAGGTCGCGCAGGTTCTTTTTCCGCCGCGGGATTCCGGCCCAGACCCTGTCGGATGATCCAGGCAATCCAGGCACGCCGCTTTCAGGGTGTTGGCTGCCAGGAGAGCGCAATGTTCGGATTCTTGGGGCAGGCCGCCGAGCGCCTCGAGGACGTCTTGCTGCCGCAGGCTGGCTGCGTCTTCTACTCGCTTTCCCTCGGCCAGGCAGGCGGCCATGCTTCCGCTGGCCAGGGACGGCCCGCATCCGTCGGTGATGAATGAGACCTTGTCCACCTTGTCGTTCCGTACAGTCAGCCAGAACTCCATGGTGTCCCCGCAGGGTCCGGTGATGCGCGCGTGGCCATCGAAGACCTCAAGCGTCCCGTGATGGCGGGGATTCACGGCGTGGTCCCGTGCCGCAGCGGAAAAGCTTCCCAGATCCATGCATTCCATGTCGGTTATGGCCTCCTACAAGCCAAGCTCGTTCCAGACGTGTTGAATATCCGCGACACAGGCGGCCTCGGTCTCCACCACGGCCCGCCCCCGCATCTGGGCCTGGGTCACGGCGGGGTCGTACCGGATGCGGCCGACGATACGCGCCCCAGCCTTGCGCGCTTTGTTCTCGATCCGCCCGGTCATCTCGACGTTGAGGTCCCACTTGTTCACGCAGACGGCCGCCGGAATGTCGAAATGCCTCGTCAGAGAGAGGACCCGTTCGAGGTCATGCTCCCCTGACAACGTGGGCTCGGTAACGGCGAGCACGAGCGTCGCACCGGTCACCGAGGCGATGACCGGACAGCCGATCCCCGGCGGGCCGTCCACGATGATCAAGGCATGGTTCTCCGACTCGGCGATGAAACGGGCTTCCCGCCGGACCAAAGAGACCAGCTTGCCGGAGTTCTCGGCCGCGACGCCCAGCCGGGCATGGACCATCGGACCGCAGCGGGTCTCCGACACCATCCATTCGCCCGAGAGACGCTCCGGAAAATCGATGGCTCTCTCCGGGCAGAACCGGACGCATACGCCGCAACCCTCGCAGGCGATCGGATCGATGGCATAGGCGGCCGGCTGCGTTTCGCCCAAAGCCTGCCTCATTTCCCCGATGATGGCATGGGTTCGCAAGTTGCATGATCGTTCACAGTAGTCGCAGTCCGAGCAGTTCATCCGCGTCCGGCCTTCCATCCTCCGTTCGTCCTGAACAGCAGGCGCCAGCACCGCCCCGAACCGGCAATGCGCCAGGCACGCTCCGCACCCGGTGCAGTCATCCTGCCGGATGACGGCCTCATGCCCGCTGCGGAACTCATGGCGTTCCTTGACCCGCGGCGAAAGGACAAGATGCAGGTCGGCAGCGTCCACGTCGCAGTCGGCGATGACCGGACGGTCGGCCAAGACCGCAAACGAAGCGGCCAGACTGGTCTTGCCCGTCCCTCCCTTGCCGCTGATGACGACCAACTCCTTCATATCCCCCGCTCCCTAGGGCGCCGTCCGCCTGTCTTTGATGGATCTTCTCAGATAGAAGATTTGCCCATCGTACATGGTTCTCGCGAGGTCGCCCTGGGCCACCAGTCGATCTATAACCTCCCATGAAGATCCAGCCCGAGAGAGGAGCGTGCGGACGGCCTCTTCTCTCATCGGGTGAACGGCGGTTATGCTCAGGAGGTCTTTTTCGATTTCGCCGGTCAAGGCAAAATCATCACCCTCATAGCCGACCAAGCATTCCACCCGCCTCACTTTGTCAGCAAGGATCTGATACGCCCGATTGAGGGCCTCTTCATCGGGGCTGCGCACGTCCCTCTCCGCCGGAGGACGGGTGGGAATGCTCAGATAGGCCACACGGGGTTGCACCTTGTGAAGAAAACCGGCGACCTCCTCCAGGCCGCTTTTGCCGTCATTGACGCCCCCGACGAGCATCGTTTCCGAGACGAGCTTGCCGGTAAAGGCCTTGGCAAAAGCCCGTATCCCGTCAAGGACCATGGGCAGCCGGATATTTTTGTGAGGCCGATTGATCCGTCGCCAGGCGACTTCCTGAACAGCATCGATCTTCAGCGAAACCCAATCGGCTTGGCCAAGCTCCTCTTTGACGTCATCGCGCCAGAGAAGCGAGCTATTCGTGATCACACCGACGGGGACTTTCAACTCCCTCAAGAGCATGATTTCCCTGCCCAGATTCACGTCGAGAGTGGGTTCCCCATCCGGCACGAATGTCAGGTAGTCGACTCGCTCCGAGGCCTCCTTCGCTTCCGCCAATTTCCTCTGCACGTCCCGAAAAATGTCTTCGGGCTCAAAGAAGGAGCAGCGATCATTCAACATCCGGGTGGTTCGGCCCACCTGACAGTAGACGCAGGAATAGGTGCAGACCTTGGCGGGAATGTTGTTGATCCCCAAGCTCTTTCCCAGCCGGCGCGATGGAACGGGGCCATATGAGTATCGGACGTCGTTGGCGATCAAGATCCTCCCCTCTCTTCTGTGCTTTTCGCGAGCACGATCACATCGTGCTTGTGGCCGCTCAGGCGGGCTTCCACCGCGAAACCCCTCATGGAGAGAAAGGCCGCGGCCGACTCCGGGGTAACCCCGCTGACGGGATGCTCCCTCCCCTCCGCCCGGTGAACCCGGGCGACGAGCCCGAGCCCTTCCGCCGAGAAATCCGCCAAGATCACGAGCCCGCAGGGCCTCAGGACCCTGGCCGTCTCGTCGAGCACGGGCACCGGGTCCTGCAGATGGTGCAGGACACCCACCAGAGCGGCGCAGCCGAAATGACCCGCGCGGAAGGGCAGGTCGGAGGCGTCCCCGTGGACGAAACGGATCCGGCCCTCCAAACCTGCCTCTTCGACCAAGACATGGGCCAGGGCCTGTTCGTCCGCATCGGGGTCCACAGAGACGACCTCCAATCCCCGGCGGGCCAAGGCCATGGCCGTGAGCCCCTTGCCGGTGCCGACGTCCAGGGCAGGGCCTGAAAGCCGGCCGGCCGTCCCGATCACGAAATCCGCGGCCGCGAAGCGGTCGAAGCCCAAACCGGCATAATATTCCGTTCGGGCGCGAAAAGCCGCCTTTTTGCGCGACAGGTCTTCAGGCTCTCTCATGGCCAGACGGCCTCCCGGAGCCGCTCGAAGTGAGCGCGGTACTCCGGCAGGGCCTCGATGATGAGTTCGCCCCTCGAATAAGCCTCGGCGATCCGCCGGTCATCCGGTATTTCCAAGAGAATGGGGATCCCCTTGTTCTTACAGAATACGTGCACGCGGTCGTCACCGATGCCGACCCGGTTGACGACCACGCCGAACGGAATGCATAGCTCCCGCACCATATCCACGGCCAGGTCGAGGTCATGAAGGCCGAAGGGCGTTGGCTCCGTGACGAGCATGACGAAGTCCGCGCCCCGGAGCGTCGCGATCACCGGGCATGACGTTCCCGGAGGCGCGTCCAGGATCGCGGGCACCCCTTTTCGCAGACGGGCCTTCACCGCGCAGATGAGGGGCGGCGACATGGCCGCCCCGATGTCCAGCCGGCCTTGGATCAACGTGATGTTCCCCGATTCCATGGTTTCGACCACGCCGATCCTTTGTCCCGTCTCCCGGATGGCCTTCTTGGGGCAGACCTTCGCGCAACCCCCGCAGCCGTGACACATCTCCGGAAAGACAAGCGCGGTGGCCCCGAATGAAACGATGGCGTGGTATTCGCAGAAACGGCCGCACTCGCCGCAGCCATCGCAAAGGGATTCATCCACTTGAGGAACCGGAATGGTGACAGTTTCCTCTCCCCTCGGGGCTCCCTTGAGAAAGAGGTGGTCATTCGGCTCTTCCACGTCGCAGTCCAGAAGCTGCACATCGGGGCCGAGGACCCGCGCCAAGTTCACGGACACGGTTGTTTTGCCGGTTCCTCCCTTGCCCGAGGCGATGGCGAGAATCATGAAGTCGCCCTGCTAATCCTGTCCTAGAGCCATGATACGCCGCCGCAGGTCGCGGAGTTCGGCTTCGAGGCGTTGAGCTCGGAGGCGCAGCGAAGCCAAGTCCGTTCCTATCCCCTCGGGCCAAAGCCGTACGGGAAGCCCTGACCGGCCGGCGAAGCCGCTGAGCGGTTCATCCGATGAGCCGGGAAGCTTCAATAAGCAATACCCGCCGCCCCGGCCTGTCATGGGGCCCCGACCGTTCGGTCCCGTTCCGTCATATCCCGGCATCAGGACTACACCCAATGCCCATCGACGTCGGCGGCCTTGGTCTCGATCAGCTTCCCGGACCGATAGAGCTCCAGGGCCGCGCCCACGGTGGGCGCGTCGCTGGTGTAGACCTTGATCCCGGCCGCCTGCAGAACACGAAATGCTTTCGGCCCGCAATGGCCGGTCACGATGCTCTTTGCTCCCAGGCGGGCCACGGTTTCTGACGACTGGATCCCGGCCCCTTGGGCAGCGTCAACGTTCTGCCGGTTGTCGACCACTTCAAAGGTCCCGCTGTCCAGGTCATAAACCAGGAACTTCGGGGCGCGGCCGAAACGCTGGTCCAGCGGCGACTCCAGAGTCTCTCCCGATGTGCTAAAGGCGATTTTCACCTTTTCTCTCCTCTCTATTCTTTCAACGACGATCCTTGGTATCCGACTCGACGGCTCAGTTATAAGCTTCCATAACGCCGCGATCCTCATCCAACAGCTTCCCTGCGATCCCGCGCATGTTGGCCTCGTCCCAGAAGGGCAGGCGGCTGTGCGCTTCCAGGTATTTCAAAGGGATGGGATGCGTGCCGACGAAGACGGGTATCCCGAATTGCGCCTCGATGAAAGCTTTAAAACGCCGGATATTGGGACAGGGCGGATAGCCCACCACCAATCCGGTGGCCAGATGGATGGCCTCGGCCCCGTTCTTTTTCATCTCGGCCGGCACATACTCGACGTTGCCCCCTGGGCAGCCGCCGCAGGTCGAGTAGCCGACGATCTCCACGGGTTCATCGGCCGGGTAAATGGAAAATGCGCCCTGCCGCTCCCGCAGGGCCCGGAAACACTTGCCGCCGCCGCAATCCTTGTAGCGCGCGCAGATGATGATCCCGATCTTCTTCATTTCGGGCATTTCTTCAAGCACAGGAACCAGTCCAGACAGTGGACGTCCTCGTCCGGCTTTTCCATCCTCTCCTTGGCCGCCCCGCAGGAACCCGGCGTGGGCACGATGACGTCTTCACCCGGCTGCCAGTTGGCGGGAGTCGCCACCTTGTTCTTGTCGGCCATCTGCAGGGCGTTCAGCAGCCGCTTGATCTCTTCCATGTTGCGGCCGCTGCTGAGCGGGTAATACAGGATCGCCCGGACAACGGCTTCGGGATCGATGACAAAGACGGCTCGAACGGCCTGCGTGGTGCTGGCCGCGGGCTGGAGCATGCCGAAGGCCTTGGAGACCTCCATCGTGAGGTCACTGATGACCGGGAAGTTCACCTCGACGCCCTTCATGCCCTTGAACTCGATCTTTTCCTTGATCGTCCTCAGCCAGGCGATGTGACTGTAGGTGCTGTCGATGGACAGGCCGAGGAGTTTGCAGTTGAGCTTTTCGAACTCGGGCTCCATGGACGCGAAGGTCATGAACTCTGTCGTGCAGACCGGAGTGAAATCGGCGGGATGGGAGAAAAAGATCACCCATTTGCCCTTGAAATCGTCCGGGAAGTTGATGGGCCCCTGGGTCGTTTCCGCCTTGAAAATCGGCGCCTTTTCGCCGATCAACGGTAGCCTGGCCGTTAGTTCCATGTTCACATCTCTCCTTTGCTCAAAAGGGTCTCGCTGCGGCCGCGCCGATCAATGGGTCGGGGGCGGCCGGCGCAGGGCCGATATGGATCCGCCTGCCCTGCTGCGCCGCCGGGCAGGCCTGTGGCGGTCATTCCGCCGCGGTTCCGGTCTCGATCTCGGAGAGGCGCTTCTTGATGAAGTCCAGCTCCGACTGCAGGGCATCGGCCTGGTTCTTTAGCGCCTGCTTCTCAGTCTCGGGGTCGAGCTGTGGGTTCGGCGCGGGATACCCGCTGAATCTTGCCCAACCCGGCAGGCCCGTGGCAAAGTACATGTGCCGCCAGCCGCGGCCGCCGCCCCCGAATCCGAATCCGCGACCCCGGCCGCCGCGGCCTCGTCCAAAACCCATCCCGAAGCCCCGCCCCGGAACGGGATTCGCGTATCCCGGCATTCCAAACCCCGCGCAGTACCCGGCCGCGCGTCCGCTCATAGGGCCCATTCCCATGGGTCCGGTCCTGTCTCCTGATGGCATGCCCATTCTCCTTTCTTGAAAGCTCTTTATCCTTGTTTAGTACTTCCTCGGCCGAGACCGCCTTTGCGGCCGTGACCTAGTCCCTGACCCTGCTTCCGGCCTTGTCTGGGTTGACCCCCTGGCCGCTGTGAGCCTTTTCCTCCACAGGGCCCCTTACCTCGCCCGGTTGCCGGTCCTTGACCCTGGGGTCCTTGCCCATTCCCTTTTGGCATGATCGTGCCCTCCTTTTTTGGATTCTCCTTCTATTCCCTGATCATGGCAGTGCCGCATTTCGGGCACTTCTTCTGCATGCAGGGTCCGCCGGCCTCGTGCGGTTCACGATGGCCGCATTTCGGACACAGGCAGGCGCCTCCGACCCCCGCCGCAAGGGGACCGCCCATGCGACCGCGGCCCTGTCCGCCCCGGCCTCGTCCCTGTCCACCGCCTGCTCCCATTCCACCACGTCCTTTTCCGATCATGAAATTTACCTCCTGATTCAAAACGTTTATCCCCCGGTGACGGCGGCGACCGCAGCAACCGGGCATGGCGAACGCGTCGCCTTCGAGACCCCCCCTGAGCCAGGCCCGGATGACATCGCTCAGGTCGCCCGCCACGAACGGGATCACCCGGATCCCGTAAGAGGCGACGATCGCGCGCAGAGACGTGGAGATCGCGCCGCAGACCAGCGTGCCCACGCCGAGCTCGGCCAGGCGAAGCGCCTTCCGGACCGGCATGTCGTCTGCCAGGACTTCCTCCCTTTCGGCGATGATCCGTCCCGATTCGATCTCGGCGACACGGATCCGCCGGGTGGTATCGAAGACCGGCGCGATCCGATGTTCCCAGTGCGCGAAAGCCGCTTTGATCATCCGAGATCCTGCTTATCGTTCACACCCGGATTAAGAGCAGGGGCCGTGCCAACATTGAAAAATAAGGCAGAATGATCCCAACTCATTGCAATAAAAATAATTAGACCGACATGCGATGAGCTGGAGCCAGCCTATTGAGTAGCGATTACGCTACTATATATAAAAAAACAGGTGCGTCATCGCTACTGTCTACGGCGGCGCCGCGAACGGCCATCCTTCTCGGGCAGGGCCATTCCCAGCGCCTTCATTCTGCGGAAAAGCGTCGTCTTGTGGATGCCGAGCTCTCTGGCCGCCGCCAGGCGATGGAAGGCGTTGCGTTCGAGCGCGGCGCGGATGGCCTGAGCGTCGAGGATATCGCGAGCGGACCTCGCCTCATGCCCCGGCCCCCTTCCCGCGCCGTGGGCCGTCAACTCCTCGGGCAGGTGCTCGAGGCCGATGCGTCCCTCGTTGCAGAGAATGAAGGCGCGCTCGACGGCGTTCTCCAGCTCGCGGATATTCCCCGGCCAATCATGGGCCATGAGGAGAGACAGGGCCTCCGCGGTGATCCCGGGCACGGTCTTTTGCTGCAACCGGTTGAACCGCGCGACGAACTGCTCCACGAGAAGGGGAATGTCTTCTTTCCTGCGGCGCAGCGGGGGCAGCTCGATGCGGACCACGTTCACGCGGTAGTAGAGGTCCTCCCGGAAAGCGCCTTTTCGCACCTGCTCGACCAAGTCCTTGTTGGTGGCGACCATGATCCTGGCGTCCGAGCTCTCGGAACGGGTCCCCCCCAGCGGCTCGTAGGTCCGGTCCTGGAGGACCCGTAACAGGCGGACCTGCAGGGCCTGGCTCACTTCTCCGATCTCGTCGAGGAAGAGGGTCCCTCCCCTGGCCAGGGCAAAACGGCCGGGCTTGTCCTTGTTCGCGCCGGTGAACGCCCCGGCCTTGTAGCCGAACAGCTCCGACTCCAGGAGCGTCTCGGGCAAAGCCCCGCAGTTGACCGCGATGAACGGGCCCTGGGGGCGGGGACCAAGAGCGTGGACCGTCCGGGCCACCAGTTCCTTGCCGGTCCCCGTCTCGCCGACGATGAGGACCGTGCTGGGGCTCGCGGCGACGGCGGGCAGGACCTCGAACACTCGCTGCATCAGGGGGCTCCGGCTGGTCAGTTCGCCGGCCCGATATTTCCCCTCCAGCTCCCGGCGCAGTTCTTCAACCTCGGAGAGGTCGCGAAAAGTCTCGGCGCCGCCGGTCACCCGTCCGGAGGCGTCCCGCAGCACGGCGGTCGAGACGCTGATCGGGATGCGGCTCCCGTTCGCGTCGATGATGTATCCGGATTTCCCGATGACCGGCTTTCCGGTCTTCAACGTCCGGCGCAGAGCGCATTCGAATTCGCACATGCTGGAACGGAGGACCTCCGAGCACCGCCGGCCCAGGGCCTCCCGGCGCGGGACCCTTGTAATCTCCTCGGCCGCCCGGTTGAACGAGGTGATGCGCCATTCCATATCCACGGTGAAAACGCCATCCGAGATGCTTTCGAGGATGGCCTCGGTCGGGGCGCCGCGGTCGGAGGCTCTTTTCTTGGAATGAAAGGTCCGTCGAGTTCGCGGTGCTCTCAGTGTCTTGTCCATTTTTCCCGGCGGTCAAGCGCCGGACAGGCTCACCCGAGTTTGGGCGATGCCGATATCATTTGATTTCGCAATCTTTATTATAGCGCCTCAGCCTTCACCTGACAACGGGGCCGAGATCCGCCCGTTATCTCGTTGTCGCCCCAATCCTTCCAGCGTCTCGTAGAGGACCGGGACCATGATCAGCCGGAGGAAGATGGCGAAAAAGAACCCGCCGATGTAGACGATGGCGAGCGGCCGGTGGAGCTCCGATCCCGTCGTGGTGATCAAGGCCATGGGCAGGAGCCCGACGATCATGACCATGTCGGTCATGAAAATGGGGCGGAACTTGACCATGGCGCCCTCGACGACGGCGTCCCGGAGCGAGGCGCCGCGGCGCCGCAGATCGTTGATCTTGGCGACCAGGATGATGTCGTTCTGGGCGCAGATCCCGAACAGGGCGATCAAGCCGATCGTTGAGGAGACGTTGAGCGTCTCCCCGGCGATGATGAGGGCGACGATACCCCCGATGAGCGCCGAGGGGATGTTCATGATAACCAGCAAGGCCTGACGGACCGACCCGAAGGACGAGAAGAGGATGACGAAGATGATCAGGATAACGAGGGCCATAAGGGTGGCCAGGTGGCGGAGCGCCCGCTGTTGGCTTTCGAACTGGCCGCCGAAGGTCACATAGTAGCCTGCCGGCAGGTCTATCTCGGCATCGATGATGCCCCGGGCCTCCTCGACGAACCCGCCGATGTCGCGGCCTTCGATGTTGCACAGGATGATCTTCCGGCGCAGGAGGTTCTCCCTGAAGATCGTCTGGGGTCCTTCGTCCCTTCGGATCTCGGCCAGGTCCGAGAGGGGGATCCGCTGGCCGCCCGGCGCGTCGACGAGGAGGTTACGGATGGCCTCCTCGTCGCCCCTGTAGCTCTCGGGCAACCTGATCAGGACTGAGGTGACCCGGTCGGCCTCGTAGACGTCGGTGGCCTCGATCCCGTTGAGCGCGGTCTCGATGAGGTCGGCGACCTGGCCGACGGAGATGCCGTATAGCGCCATCCGGCTTCTGTCGAGCCGGATGACCAATTGGGGGATCCCTGAGGTCTGCTCGACCTGGAGGTCGGCCACTCCCCGGACATGCTCGAGGGCGTCACGGATCTTTTCAACTGTCTCGTTGAGAACGTCGAGGTCCGGGCCGAAGAGCTTCACTGAGAGCTCGCCCTCCGTCCCGGTCAGCATCTCGGCGAGCTTGTTGGCGATCGGCTGTTCGAAAAGCACGGCCAGGCCGGGCAGGGCGTCCAGCTTCTCGCGCATCTCCTGGGTGATCTCGCGGAAACCTCGCTTGCGCTCCTCTCGCGGCAGGAGCTCGATGTTGTAATGGCTATGGCAGACGGGGTGGACGTGTTCCGAGGCTTCGGCCGTACCCGTCGTCCGGGTGACCGAAACGACTTCGGGGATGGAGAGGAGGATATTTTCGACCCGGGTACCCATCTTCACGGATTCCTCGAGGGATGTCTCCGGCAGCATGACGGTCGAGGCCATGATGGCCCCCTCGTCGAGGGGCGGGACGAACTCTTTGCCAAGGAACGTGAAGGCCACGGCGGCCATGACGACCAGCGCCCCGAATAGGCCGAGCATCAGCTTCTTCTTACCCAAGGCCTTGTCCAGGACGGTCCGGTATTTGGAGGTCAGAAAGTCGGTGACGGGGTCCTTTTTCGAGATTCTGCGGCATTTAATAAGGAATGTCGCCGCCAGAATGGGTTGAAGGGTGATGTTGAGGATCATCGCCCCGAACAGGGCGGCGGCCACGGCGAAGGCCGTCGGCCGGAACATCGCGCCTTCGAGGCCCTGCAGGGTCAGGAGAGGCAGAAAGACCAAGATGATGATGAGGCTGGCCGAGAAGAGAAATTTCCCGACGTCCTTGGCCGCCTCCGCGACGATCTCCGCAGGGGACGCCCGGTCGCATTTCTCGCCGAGGAGCCGGTAGATGTTCTCGACCATGATGATGGACCCGTTGGCCATCTTGCCGATGCCGATGGCCAGGCCGCCGATGGACATGACCGTGAGCTTGACGCCGAAGATGTCCATGATGACGAGGGCGATGAGGATCGAGAAGGGAATGGTCAGGGAAGCGATGAGGGAGCTGCGGAGGTTCCACATGAAGAAGATCATGACCAGGACGATGAGAAGGATCCCCTCGAGGATGGTCACCTCGACGTGTTGGATGGATTTCAGGATCAGGATGGACTGGTCGTAAAAAATCTTGATCCCGATGCCCTCCGGAAGGTCCCGACCGATCCGGGCCAGGGCCTCCTTGATGTTGTGGATGGCGGTCAGCGTGTCGCCGCCGTACTGTTTCTCGATGGTGACGTTGACCGCCTCGCGGCCGTCGTGGCTGGCGGATTCCCGGCGGAACTTGCCGCCGATCCGGACGTCGGCCACGTCCTTGACATAGACGGGAACGTTGTCCCTCGACGTGATGACGGTCTCGCGAAGGTGGTCCAGCGTCTCGATCCGGCCCTCGCCCTTGATCAGGATCTCCTGGGCGCCGCGGGGGATGATGCCACCGCTGAAATTCCTGTTGCTATCCTCGATCGCTTCCTTGACTTCGGCGATCGTGATGCCATAGTTCTTGAGCATCTCGGGCTTCAGAAAGACCTGGAATTGGCGGACGAAGCCGCCCAGGTTGATGACGAAGGACACGCCCGGCACGCCCTGGAGCCGATAACGGATGGTCCAGTCCGCGACCGAGCGCAGGTCCATGGGATCGATCCCCTCATCGCCGATGACGGCGAACTCGAAGACCTCCCCCATCCGGGAAGAGACAGGTCCGAGGATGGGTTGGGACGTCCCCAGGGGAAGCCGGCCGGCGATGAGCTCGAGCTTGCTGGCCACGATCTGCCTGGCCATGTAGATGTCTGTGCCCCAGGCGAATTCCACAGTGACGACGGAATCCCCCGTCGTCGATTCGGACCGGACCCGGGTCACGCCGGGCGCTCCGGATAGCAGGCTCTCGAGGGGGAAGGTGATGAGCCGTTCGACGTCCTCCGAGGCCATGCCGGAATTCTCGGTGATGATGTTGACGAGCGGGGCGTTGAGGTCGGGATAGATGTCCTTGGGCATCCGGACGAAGACGACGATGCCCCAGAGGCAGACGAGACCGATCAGGAAGACGACCAGAAGCCGGTGCTTCAAGGCGTAGTCGATGATTTTGTCGATCATAGGGATCCCTCCATGAGCGCACAGCTAGAAGAACGTTGGACGGAAAGGATCAATGCACATGGGATCCTCTGAGGACTTCGTCGTAGAGCTTGGACTTGAGCTGGTAGTTCCCTTTGGTCACCACGTTGTCCCCCTCCGAGAGCCCGCTGAGGATCTCGACCTTTCCATCCATCTGGGATCCCGTGACAACGATCCTGGGGAAATACGCGCCATCCCGGCTGATGAAGACGATCTTCCGGTCACGGTCGTCGAGGACGGCAGCCCTCGGCACGGTCAGTGCCCTGGCCTGACGGTCGAGAAGGATGGTCAGGGAGGCGAACATGCCCGGTTTGAGGCGATACCCTTTGTTCTCGACCTCCGTCCTGACGGTGACGGTCCTCGTCTCCTCTTTCAGGACGTCCCCGACGTAGAGGATCTTGCCCATGAACACCAGGTCGGGGTAGGCCGGAACGGACACCTCGACCTCCTGGCCTTTCTGGACCGCGGCGATGTCGCGCTCGTATATGTCCGCGTCGACGCAGAGGACACCGGCGTCGAGGACGGTCAGGATCTCGGTCGTTTGGTCCACCATGGTCCCCAGGGATATGCTGTTGTCGACGATCCTGCCCGAGAGCGGCGCGAACAGGGTGATGAAGGCATTGATCTCGTGGATTTCCGCTGCCTTACGGACCTGGGTTTCGGTGAATCCCAGAACATGGAGCTTCTTTTCGGCGGCGTTAAGCGTGGCCTCGGCGACCTTCCGTCCGGCTTCGGCCGCTTGAAGGCTCTTCCCAGCCCCGGCTCCGCGGTCGAAAAGCCGTTTTTCCCGCTCATAACTGCTCTTGGAAAGCTCGAAATCGGCCAGGGCTTTGAAGTACTCCGACTTGGCTTCGCCTACGGCTTCACTCTGGAGCGTGACGAGCTCTTGTCCGGCTTTCACCCAATCCCCGGGACGAACATGGATCCCGGCGATACGGGCCGGGAAAGGATAGCTAACGATGGCAGTTCTGAATGGACTGGCCAGGATCTTGCCCGTGGCGCGCAGCTGCGAGGAAACGGGCTGGAAGGACGCCGGCGCGGTCGCCAGGTCGATGGCCGTCGCTTCGGTCTCGGTCAGACGAAGAGATGTCGTGCTGTCCCAATCCCTCCTGGCACCGAGCCCCCTGCCTCGGCCGTCTTGGGGTCCGAGACCGGCGCCGCGTCCCGGACCTCGACCGCCGCCTGGAGAGGTTTCGAGGGACACAGACGGCTCGGCCTCGGAGGGATGCGTGTCCTTCCGGCGCGAACAAGCCAGGCCGGCGAGTCCGAATACGATAGCTGCCGTCGTGATGACGGCCGTGAGTTCCTTAGTCATTGTCATCTCCTTCCAAGGGCTCGCCGACGGATCTTTCGAGCGCGGCAAGGGTGATGCGATAGTTGTAAAGGGCGTCGGCGTAGGCCTTGCGCACCTCGAGCAGGGTCCTCCGGGCGTCGATGAGCTCGATGCCGCCCACCTCGCCCTCCTGGAAGCTGAAGAGGATGAGATCGTAAGCCTCCTCTGCCTGGGCCAGGATGTCCTTCTGGAACAGGGCGATCTGTTCTTCGGCCGCCCGGGCGCTGAGGCAGGCTTCGCCGACTTCCAGGCTTATCTTGTTGGTCAGGTCCTCGGATTGTTTCTCGAGAGACCGGATTCTGGCCCCGGTCTCTGCGATCCGACCCCTGGCCGGCTGCCAGAAGAACAGGGGGATGGGAAAGGAGACCGTGAAATCCCACGTCGCAGCTTCCCCGGTCAGGCGGTGCCGCGACCAGCTCAGATCGAAATCGGGGAGGTAGCTCATAACCGCCTCGGACTTGCGCCGTTCCTCCTTGGCCACGACGGCTATAGCCCTCTCGGCCTCGGGCCGGGCTAAAACGGCTCTCCGGATGAGGGCTTCCTGGTCGATCTCAATTGAGGGCCGGACGAGGTCTCCCCGGATCTCGAGCGGCTGATGCTTGGCCCTGCCGAGGAGATAGTTCAGCCTGGCCTTGGCCAGAAGGGCATCGTTTTCAGCGAGCTTGACCGTTGTAGCCGCCTTGGACGCTTCGACCCCGGCCCGGACGACTTCAACCCTGGCGATGTCCCCGGCATCGTATTTGGCCGTGGCCTTCTCAAGAAAGTCTCGGGCTAGATCGAGATCCTGCGCGGCATATTTGCGTGTTTCGTTCGCCAGGAGGACGCTGTAGAAAGCCTCCTTGACCTGAAAGACGATCTCCAGACGCAGCAGGTGCTTATCGGCAAGATATTCCCGGGATTCAAGGGTGGCGATCTTGCCGCGGAGCGACCGGCGGCCCGGGAACTCGATGGTCTGGCTCAGCCCGAGATAAGATTCCCCTGACTGCCGAAAGTTCAGAAAACTCGGCTGGAGGTCTGAATCATATGACAAAAAAGGCTGGGGGAAGGCCTTGGCCTGCCTGACGCGGGCCAGGGACGCCTGGTAATCTTCTTCGGCGGACAGCCAGAGGGGATTCTGAGAGAGAGAGAGCTCGACGCATTGTTTCAAGGTTAGCGCGGACGGAGCTTCGTCAGCCGCGAGTCCCGCCGTGCTGAAGGCCAGAAGGCCGATCACCGCCGCCACGCAAGGTCGCATCCATTTCGCCATGTCTCCTCCTCATTCCACGCAGGGAGCCATTTGTCCGGGAACTGGACGGTCGAATAATGCGGAGAGGGGATTATGCCGGAGGGGGAGACCGGGAGGACAGGAAAAGGACAACGACCTCGCTCGAACTCACAGGCTCGACCGGGGTGAAAGTCCCTTGACAGAGAAGGGTGGGAACGATGAACACGACGCCGGGGCCGGCCGAAGACGACGAGCTCAGAAAATGACAGGCGGGGCAATCGTTGCGGCCCCCGGGATCGGTCTCCGTGTGGAGGAAGTTGATGCCCAGGGCGACCGCGGCAAATACCAGCAGGACCGCGATCCGAAGATTGTGGTGGCCTATCCTATTCATCGTTAGGATCCATATACACCAGTTTAGGGAGCACATTCAATCCCCGCGGCTGTAAACCTTCGTCCCAGTCCGATCTTGGGAACACCAATGGCTTTTTCCTGGATCGTCGGTCTTTGAACCACTGACTTCACCCGTGTGTAGGAAGTGGCGGGCAAAACCCAAGGACATGACGCGGACCAGCCGAACCCTCGCCGGGCAACCCTAAGCAGGGTTCCTGCGTCTTTTCGGGCAGAGGAAGGAAACCATGCCCATCATAATCAGGAAGATCGTTGGCGTAACGATGATGCTGATGCTCTGCGGGGCCGTCGCGCCGGCTCAGGACGAACGGATCTCCATCGGCGACCAAATCAAGCTGCATTCCGGGCTCCTGAACGAAGACCG
>Ga0209706_10000287_pt1 | contig 28263 bp, 26 predicted proteins | sample PPLLaktember2015_6_FD_187263 | JGI IMG/M metagenome (GOLD analysis project Ga0209706, IMG submission 187263) | Freshwater sediment microbial communities from Prairie Pothole Lake near Jamestown, North Dakota, USA - PPLs Lake P8 Core (1) Depth... | ecosystem: Environmental > Aquatic > Freshwater...
ATTCATTGCCGGCGCACAAGCTGCCGTCGGCGCGCGGCCACGGCGAACCCCTGAGCTCGAGTCTCAATCCGCCGCCGGGCGCCACCTGGGCCGGGACCATGATGGGAGCCCCGGAGGATCTGTATCTGCTGGCGACCAACGCAGGTTACGGTTTCGTCGCGAAGCTCGAGGATCTGGTTTCGAACAAGAAGGCCGGCAAGACGGTGCTCAAGGTTACCAAGGACGCGAAAGTCCTGCCGCCGCAGCCGGTCAGCGACCTTAAAAAGGACCTGCTTGCAGCCGTCACGACCACCGGCCAGATGCTGGTGTTCAAAGTGAAGGACCTGCCACAGATGCCGCGGGGCAAGGGCAACAGGATTCTCAACGTCCCCACGGCGAAATTCGCCAAGAGCGAGGAGGCCGTTGCCGGCGTGGCGGTTTTCGGTGAAGGCAAGCCGCTCGTGGTCCACACCGCCAAGGGCGATCTCACCGTGTCGCGCGAGGAGGTCGAGCTTTACGAGGGCGAACGCGCCCAGCGCGGTTCGCGATTGCCGAAGGGATACCAGGAAGTAACGGGTATTGAAGTGAAGGAGTGACATCTTTGTCGTTGTCGTCCCCGCGTTAGCTCTCTTTGTTGTCATTCCCGCGAAAGCGGGAATCCAATTCGAGTACAGAGTCACCTTAGACGCTGCTGGTCTTGTGTCGCCTACGGCGACGCATACTTGTGGGTGGCTGACCCACGGCAGGTTACTTTTCTTTGCTTGTGCAAAGAAAAGTAACCAAAAGAAACACACCCCGGAGCGCACGCCGCTCTTGAAAACCGAGAGCGGTCCCCTCCGTTCCTCGCCCCACCGGGCGCTCGACCAACTCGCCGGGCGCTGAGAAACGCGCCTCGGGCTCGAACACGGTCTCGCTTGACTACTCCCGGTGGGGCTGCGGTACTCGGCGCGCGCTACGGGGAGGTGAGCAACCCACCTCAATCCCTAGCACGGGTGTTCTTTTAGACTTCGCAAGAGGCTTAAAGAAACTCCACGCCAAGATCTTTAGGTGGGTTGAAAAAACCCGTGTCGCGAACCGAGCACCGCAGCGAAGCCGGGAGTCTTCGCGAGCCTTTTGATCGAGCCCGAGCCGCGTTGTTCAGTGGCCGGCGAGTTAGGCGAGCGCCCGGCTTCGCGAGGAGCGCAGGGAACCGCCCGGTGTTTGGGCGGTGAGTGACCCGGGCGTGCTTTCTTTTCGTCCCTTTTCTTTGCACGAGCAAAGAAAAGGGACCCGCCCGCGGTGCGGAAACCGCAATTATTAATTGTGCGCGCAGCGTACACAACATGATGCCTCGCTTCCGCGTACAATGAAGTCCGCGAAATAGAGGAGAGAAATCCCCCGCCCATGGGTCCACATTATCTTGATCGGCTGTTTGCCCCGCGCGCCATCGCGGTTTTCGGCGCGTCGGACCGCAAGGACTCGGTCGGCGGGCATGTTCTGCGCAACGTGCTTGCGGCCGGTTTTGACGGGCCGGTCTTTCCCATCAACCCCAAGCATGACAGCGTCGCGGGACGGCGCTGTTTCCACACGATCGGCGAGACCGATGCGCCCGTGGACCTCGCGGTCATCGCCACGCCGGCCGCCACGGTGCCGGCCATCATCCACGAATGCGGCGAACACGGCGTGCGCGCGGCGATCATCCATTCCGCGGGGTTCAACGAAGGCCAGGAAAAGACCACCGGCATCGAACTCGAAACGGCGCTGCTGGCCGAGGCGCGGCGTTACCACATGCGCCTGCTCGGGCCGAACTGCCTCGGGCTGATACGCCCGGCGACGAAACTCAACGCCACGTTTACCAATAATACTGCGCGCTCCGGCTCGCTTGCGCTGGTGTCGCAATCCGGCGCGCTGTGCACGGCGATTCTCGACTGGGCCGAGGCGCATCACGTGGGTTTCTCGGCAGTGGTGTCGCTCGGCAGTGGGGCCGATATCGATTTCGGCGACTTGCTGGATTACCTGGCGGTGGATCCCGCCACGCGCAGCATCCTGCTCTACATCGAAGGCATCCGGCAATCGCGCCGGTTCCTGAGTGCGCTGCGCGTGGCCGCGCGCCTGAAGCCGGTCGTGGTCGTCAAGGCCGGCCGGCATGCCGCCGGGTCGCGCGCCGCGCTTTCGCATACCGGCGCCCTGGTGGGGGCGGACGACGTGTTCGACGCCGCGTTGGCGCGCGCCGGCGCGGTGCGCGCCATGACCATCGAGCAGCTGTTCTCCGCCGCGGAATTGCTGGCCACGAAGTATCGCGCGCGCGGTCAGCGGCTGGCGATCGTGACCAACGCGGGCGGACCCGGCGTGCTCGCCGCGGATCGCGCGGCCGATCTCGGTATCGAGCTGGCGACCTTGTCGGAGTCCACCATGGCGCGGCTCAACCAGCTGCTGCCCGCGCACTGGTCGCACGGCAACCCGGTGGACATCCTGGGCGATGCGGATCCCTTGCGGTTTCGCGCCGCCGCCGAGGCTTGCCTGGCCGATCCCAATGTGGACGGGTTGCTGGTGATGCTGACCCCACAGGCCATGACCGACCCGCTCGCGGTAGCCAGGCACATCGTGGAACTCGCGGCCGGCACCGACAAGCTCGTGCTGGCCTGCTGGATGGGCGAGGCGCATGTGATGGTGGCGCGCGCTTATTTTACCGAGCATCAACTACCGGAATTTCCCAGTCCCGAGGCGTCGGTCGAGGCCTTCGCCTATCTCGCCAATTACCAGCGCAACCAGCAGTTGCTGCGCCAGGTGCCGGGTCCGCTGTCGCCGCATAGCAGCCCGGACGTCGAGGGCGCCCACCTGATCATCGACACCGCGCTCGCCGAACGCCGCACGCTCCTGACCGGCATGGAAGCGCGCGCGGTGCTGAGCGCGTTTGGCATTCCGCAGTTGCCGGCGATGGAGGCGCACAGCGGGAACGAGGCGCTGGTGATGGCGGAGTCGATCGGTTTCCCCGTGACGCTCAAGATCGCCTCGCCCGACATCACGCACAAGTCCGATGTCAACGGCGTGCGCCTCAACATCGGCAATGCCCAGGCAGTGCGTTCGGTGTACCACGAGCTGGTCGAGACGGTGAAACGCCAGCGGCCGCAGGCGCGCATCACTGGAGCGACCGTGGAACGCATGTATAAAAATCCGCATGGACGCGAACTGCACGTGGGCGTGATACGCGACGAGGTTTTCGGCCCGGTGATAAGTTTCGGGCTGGGCGGCGTGGCAATCGAGGTGCTGCGCGATCGCGCCTGCGCGCTGCCGCCGCTCAATACCTTCATCGTCCAGGACCTCATCCGCAACACGCGCGCCGCCAAGCTGATCGGGGCGTTCCGCCACATGCCGGCCGTCAACCACGCCGCGCTCGAGCAGGTGCTGCTGGCGGTGTCGGAAATGGTCTGCGAACTGCCGCAAATCAGGGAACTCGACATCAACCCATTGGTGGCCGACGAGCAGGGGGCCGTGGCGCTGGATGTGCGCATCGTGGTGGAAACACCGCCGCCGCGGCGTGACCGTTACGGGCACATGACGATTTACCCGTACCCGACCCATCTGGTTTCGCAGATGCAGCTGCCGGACGGGACGGATATCGTGTTGCGGCCGATCCGTCCGGAAGACGCGGACATCGAAGCGACGTTCGTGCGCCAGCTTTCGCCGCAGGCGCGGTACATGCGCTTCATGCAGACGCTGGAGGAACTCAGCCCGGAGATGCTCGTGCGCTTCACGCAGATCGACTACGATCGCGAACTGGCGCTGATTGCCGTGGTGATGCAGGACGGCAAGGAGGTCGAAATCGCAGTGGCGCGCTATGGCGTCAATCCGGACGGCGACAGCTGCGAGTTCGCCATCGTGGTCGACGACGAATGGCAGGCCAAGGGGGTCGGCGCGCGGCTGCTCACGCTGCTGATGGAGGCCGCCAAGGCCAAAGGCTTCAAGATCATGGAGGGCGAGGTGCTGGCCGAGAACGGCGCGATGCTTTCACTCGTCAAGCGCCTCGGCTTCTCCGTGAGTTCCATGCCGGACGAGCCGGCGATTTTCGCGGTACAGCGCAGTCTGTGATTCCGGGCACCTGTTTCCTCACGCGCGTTCTATGAAAAAACCGACTCTTGTCTTTGTCTACAACGCCGACAGCGGTTTCGTGAGCACCTTGCTCGACATCGGCCACAAGATCGTTTCGCCGCAAACCTATTCATGTAATCTCTGCGCCATCACGCACTCGACGTTCAGCATGCGCGACGAATGGAAAAGCTTCGTCGCCGGGCTCGGGCTGCCGGTGGAATTCCTGCACCGGGACGAACTGGCGGAGCGCCATGGTTTGCGTGACGTGAAGCTGCCGGCGATTTTCCTGAAAGCGGAAGACGGCCTGAAACAGTGGATAACCTGTGATGAAATCGACCGTTGCCGCTCGCTCGACGAGCTGAAGCGGCTCGTGGAGCAAAAACTCAAGGCGTGAGACAGTGTCGTCCGCACGCTGAACAACGGAGGCAGGCATGTTCGACATCCCCACCGCCGATATCCTGAGCCTGGCCTGGTTCGTCGCCATCTGGGTCGGTTACACCTGGTACGCGGACCGCGGCCCCTGGCGCAAGCGCTCGCTGCGCGCCGTCATGCACGCGCACCGCGAGGAGTGGATGCGCCAGATGGTGCTGCGCGACAACCGTGTCGCCGACGTCAATATCCTGCGCAACCTGTTGCAGGGCGTGTCGTTCTTCGCCTCAACCACGCTGCTGATCCTGGCCGGACTGCTGGCCATTCTCGGCGCCAGCGACCGCGGCATCGAAATCGTGCGCGCGCTGCCATTCGCGGCCGCCACCACGCTGGGCCAGTGGGAACTGAAACTGCTGGTGCTGGGCGTTATTTTCGTGCACGCGTTTTTCAAGTTCACCTGGGCGCTGCGCCAGTTCAATTATTGCTCGGTGTTGATCGGCGCCGCGCCGAAATCCGTCGACAGCGATTATGCGCGCCGCGCCGCCGAGGTCAGCACCCATGCCTCGAAGGATTTCAACCAGGGACTGCGCGCCTATTATTTCAGCCTCGCGGCCCTCGGCTGGTTCGTGCACCCGTGGGTATTCGTGGCCGCGACCACGCTCGTGACCGTGGTGTTGTACCTGCGCGAGCATCATTCAAAGACCATGAAAATGCTGCTGCCCGGCGGCATCGACTGAACCGGCATCCGCTGCCCGCAGCGGTTTAAAATTCACCCCGGCAGGAACGAGCAGGTAGAATACGCCCCTTATGCGTATTGCCGCGATCCTCGAATACGACGGTTCAAACTTTTCCGGCTGGCAACGGCAGGAGCAGGCGCGCTCGGTGCAGATAGCCGTCGAAACGGCCCTGTCCAAAGTGGCGGACCATCCGGTTCACGTGACGGTCGCCGGGCGCACCGACGCCGGCGTGCACGCAGCCGGGCAGACGATCCATTTCGATACCAGCGCCAGGCGCAGTGAATATTCCTGGGTGCGCGGCACCAACACGCATCTGCCGCCGGACGTGGCGCTGCTGTGGGCCGGTCCGGTGGATGACGGGTTTCATGCGCGCTATTCCGCCACCGGCCGGCATTATCATTACGTCATATTGAATCGTCCGGTCCGGCCGACGTATCTGGCGCGGCGCGTCACGCATGAATACCGTCTGCTCGACGTGGTGCCCATGCAGGCAGCGGCAAAATACCTGATCGGCGAACACGACTTCACGTCGTTCCGCGCCATGGAGTGCCAGGCCAGGAGCCCGGTGCGCGTTTTGCGCGGGCTCGAGGTGCAGCGCCACGGCGAGTTCGTGCACATCCGTGCCCATGCCAACGCCTTCCTGCATCATATGGTGCGCAACCTGGCGGGCGTGCTCATGACCATCGGCGCCGGCGAGCGCGAGCCGGGCTGGGCCCGGGAAGTGCTCGGGGCCCGCGACCGCCGGGCCGGCGGAGTCACCGCATCGCCCGACGGTCTTTATCTGGCATCGGTCACGTATCCGGCCGCGGCGGGCATCCCTGACCTTGCCCAGGCGGTTGCATTTCCGGATATGAATTGATGGAACTATCATGGACGCCTTCGCCGGGCGATAGCAGGAGAGCAGGATAATGGACAAGAAATCATGGCACGATCTCGGCTCCGCCGAGAACTTCCGGAAAGCACCGGTCACGGAAGCCAGCGCGGGAAATACCAAGCTCGCGATTACCTGGCAGGACGGAACATTCGGCGCGGTCTCGGGCATCTGCAATCACGCCGGCGGCCCGCTGGGACAGGGCCATCTGGATGGCGAGTACGTCGTGTGTCCCTGGCATCACTGGAAATTCCACTGCCGCACCGGTTTGGGCGAACCCGGATACGAAGAAGACGCCGTACCCAGCCATGCCGTGAAGGAAGAGGGCGGTCATCTCTATGTGCAACTGGAACCGCAGACGCCGCGCCGCAAGAAACCGCATCCGCCGCACCCGCTCGAACGCCCGATCCGGCGCCAGGAAGGACCGATACGCGTGGCCGGAATTTCCGCGACGACCATGGACCGCGACCACCCGCGCTATTCCACTTCCGAGGCGCTGTTGCAGGTGGCGCTCGATCATGCCGCCACCGAGCTTCAGTGCGAGACGCGCCTGATCCGGCTGGATGAGCTGCGTTTCCGCCATTGCGAAGGCTACTACTCCAAGAGCGCGCGCGCCTGCACCTGGCCGTGTTCCATCACGCAGATGGACCCGGAAGACCAGATGGATCAGGTGTACGAAGTACTGGTGCACTGGGCCGACGTGGTGCTGCTGGCCACGCCTATCCGCTGGGGCGCCTCGGGCTCGCTTCATTACAAGATGGCCGAACGGCTCAATTGCGTGCAGAACCAGATCACCATCAGGGATCGTGTATTGATTCAAAACAAGGTTGCCGGGTTCATCATCATGGGCGGACAGGACAACGTGCAGGACGTGGCCGGACACCTGCTCGGATTTTATTCCGAGCTGGGTTTCCAGTTCCCCCAGTTTCCCTACATCGCGCATTCGCGCGGATGGTCGGCGGAGGACATGGAACGCAATGTTCAGCATGTGCAGCACAGCGAGGAATTGCACCGTGGCGCGCGCGAGCTGGTTCACCGCAGCGTGGATTTTGCCCGCCTGATGCTGCAGTACTGCGGCGCGGTCGAGAAGACCGAACGCGGCGGCCGCAAGGCCCACCGGCTGGATATCGAGACGTTGTAATTGCCGCAGGATCCTCATGGCTTCCGCCGGTTTCCGGGCTCTGGTAAGCTTCGCGGCCTTTCGAGGACAACATGCGCACGCGCGTCAAAATCTGCGGCATCACCCGCATCGAGGATGCCACGGCCGCGGCGCGCGCCGGGGCTGACGCGATTGGCCTGGTGTTCGAGCCGAAGAGTCCACGTTACGTAAAACCGGACCAGGCGCAAGTGATCATGCGCGCGCTGCCGCCGTTCGTCACCGTGGTGGGCCTGTTCGTGAATGCCGCGCCCGATACCGTGGAAACCGTCCTCAACCGCGTATCGCTCGATCTGTTACAATTTCACGGCAACGAGACCCCTGAACAGTGCCGCCGTTATCACCGGCCCTACATCAAAGCCATTCACATGCGACCCGACGTCAATCTGCATGACCAGGCGCGCCGTTACGCCGATGCCGAAGGCCTGCTGCTCGACACCGCGGCGGCCAACGTCGCCGGCGGTTCCGGCCAGACCTTCGACTGGAGTCTTGTCCCGAACGATCTGGGCAAGCCGGTGATTCTGGCCGGCGGCCTGACGCCGGAGAACGTCGCCGAGGCGGTGCGCCAGGTGCATCCCTTTGCCGTGGACGTTTCCAGCGGGGTGGAGAGCAGCAAGGGCATCAAGGACGCGCAGAAAATTTCCGCCTTCATTAACGCCGTGAGAAACGCATGAGCGCCTACGATCTCCCCGACAAACGCGGCCACTTCGGCGCCTACGGCGGCATTTTCGTTTCCGAAACCCTGATGCAGCCGCTCAAGGAGCTGCGCGAGGCCTACGAGCGCCTGCGCGACGACAAGGACTTCCAGAAGGAATTCAACGACGACCTGCGCCAGTACGTCGGGCGTCCGAGCCCGCTTTACCTGGCGAAACGCCTGACCGAAAACTGGGGCGGGGCGAAGATTTACCTCAAACGCGAGGACCTGAACCACACCGGCGCGCACAAAATCAACAACACCATCGGCCAGGCGCTGTTGGCGCGCCACATGGGCAAGAAGCGCGTGATCGCCGAGACCGGCGCCGGCCAGCATGGCGTGGCCACCGCGACCGTGGCCGCGCGCTTCGGCATGCAGTGCGTGGTGTACATGGGCTCCGAGGACATCAAGCGTCAGGCGATCAACGTATTTCGCATGAAGCTGCTCGGCGCCGAGGTGGTGCCGGTCGAGTCCGGCTCGAAGACGCTGAAGGATGCGCTCAACGAGGCCATGCGCGACTGGGTGACCAACGTCGAGAACACCTTTTACATCATCGGCACCGTCGCCGGCCCGCATCCCTACCCGATGCTGGTGCGTGATTTCCAGAGCGTGATCGGGCGCGAGACGCGCACCCAGATCAAGGCGCTGGAAAAGCGCCTGCCGGATGCGCTGGTCGCCTGCGTCGGCGGCGGTTCCAACGCCATCGGCCTGTTCTATCCCTTCATCAAGGACAAGGATGTAACGATGTATGGTGTCGAAGCAGCGGGCGAGGGTATCGCGACCGGGCACCATGCGGCGACCCTGTGCGCCGGCCGTCCCGGCGTGCTGCACGGCAACCGCACCTATTTACTGGAATCCGAGGACGGCCAGATCACCGAGACCCACTCCATCTCCGCCGGTCTCGATTACCCGGGCGTGGGCCCGGAACACGCCTACCTCAAGGATTCGGGACGGGCGCATTATGTTTCCATCACCGATAAAGAAGCGCTCGAAGCCTTCCACGAGCTGACCCGCACCGAAGGCATCATGCCGGCGCTGGAATCCAGCCACGCGCTGGCCTACGCGAAAAAACTTGCGCCGGAACTCGGGAAAGACAAGATCATCGTGGTCAATCTCTCCGGCCGTGGCGACAAGGACATCCACACGGTCGCGAACTTGGAAGGAATCAAAATCTGATGTCGCGCATGGCGCAGAAATTCGAGGCTTTGAAGCAGGACGGCCGTCGCGCCCTCATACCTTATATAACGGCGGGCGATCCCGCGCCGTGGGTGACGGTGCCGCTGATGCACGCGCTGGTCAAAAGCGGCGCGGATGTCCTGGAGCTGGGCGTTCCATTCTCCGACCCGATGGCCGACGGCCCGGTGATCCAGCGCGCCGCCGAGCGTGCCCTCAAACATCACGTCAGTCTTACGCAGGTGCTGGCGCTGGTGCGCGAGTTCCGCGACAAGGACAACCTCACGCCGGTGGTGCTCATGGGCTATCTCAATCCCATCGAGGCCATGGGCTACACGCGCTTCGCCACCGAGGCCGCCGACGCCGGCGTGGACGGCGTGCTCACCGTGGACCTGCCGCCGGAAGAGGCGGAGGCCTTGCAGTCCGCACTCAAGCCGCGGCACCTGGATACCATTTTCCTGCTGTCCCCGACCAGCCCGGTGGAGCGCATCAAGCTCATCGCCCGGGCCGCGAGCGGGTTCATCTATTATGTCTCGCTGCGCGGCGTGACCGGCGCGGCCAACCTGGACGTGCGCGAGGTGACGGCCAAACTCAAGGAAATCCGCGGCCATACGAAGCTGCCGCTCGGCGTCGGCTTCGGCATCGGCAGCCCCGAGGCCGCGGCCGAGGTCGCCGCGGTGGCCGACGCCGTCATCGTCGGCAGCGCCGTGGTCCGGCGCATGGAGGAAATGGCGGCGAATCCGGATAAAATCCTGAACGAGGTGCCGGCCTTCATCGCCCGTTTGCGCGAGGCGATGGACCGTGCCACCCTGACCCCGACTTCCGCCACCGGAGCAAGCCGATGAGCTGGTTCGACAAACTGGTCCCGCCCAAGATCAAGAGCCAGACCGGCGTCAAAAAGACCTCGGTGCCGGAGGGTCTGTGGAAAAAATGCCCCGCCTGCGCCACGGTGCTGTACAACGCCGAGATCGAAAGCAACCTCGACGTCTGCCCCAAGTGCGCGCATCACATGCGCATCGGCGCGCGTAGGCGGCTCGATATTTTCCTCGACCCGGAACCGCGCACCGAAATCGGCGCGACCCTGTTCCCGGTCGATCCCATGAAATTCAAGGACACCAAGAAATACCGCGACCGCCTGGCCGAGGCACAGCAGACCACCGGCGAGCGCGACGCGCTGGTGGTCATGGAGGGCGCGCTCAAGGGCATGCCGCTGGTGGCGGGCGCCTTCGAGTTCGGCTTCATGGGCGGTTCCATGGGTGCGGTGGTGGGCGAGCGCTTCGTGCGCGGCGTGAACACGTGCCTGGAAAAGAAAATCCCGCTGGTGTGTTTCTCCGCCAGCGGCGGGGCGCGCATGCAGGAGGCGCTGATGTCGCTGATGCAGATGGCCAAGACCAGCGCCGCGCTGACGCACATGAGCGACGCCGGCATCCCGTTCGTCTCGGTGCTGACGGATCCCACCATGGGCGGTGTGTCGGCCAGCTTCGCCATGCTGGGCGATATCAACGTGGCCGAACCGCGTGCGCTCATCGGCTTTGCCGGCCCGCGCGTGATCGAGCAGACCGTGCGTCAGAAACTGCCCGAGGGCTTCCAGCGCTCGGAATTCCTGGTGGATCACGGCGCCATTGACCTCATCATTGACCGGCGCGAGATGCGCGACAAACTCGCCAGCCTGCTGGCGATGCTGACGCGCCAGCCCGCGCCCGCCGGCCAGCCGTCCCGGACTCCGGAAACCGAATCCGGGATCTCCGAATCCCCCTGAGAATTACTAACAAAATAAAATGGACAGGATTAACATGATTTTTCAGGATTCACAGGATTAAAGATTTTCTAGAGTTAAGAAATCCTGTCAATCCGATCTTTTAATCCTGTAAATCCTGTCTGATTTTTTCCTTTTGTTAGGATAAATCCCATTAATCGTTTAAAGAGTCGAACACTTTCCGACTGGCTGGCGTGGATCGAGACGCTGCATCCGCGCAGCATCGAGCTCGGGCTGGAGCGTGTTCATGCCGTGCTCGACAACATGGGGCTGCGCCGCCCGCCGTACGCCGCCATCGCCATCACCGGCACCAACGGCAAGGGCTCGACCACGGCCATGTGCGAAGCCATCCTGCGTCGCGCCGGTTACAAGGTCGGTGCCTACACCTCGCCGCATCTGGTTGCCTATAACGAACGCGTCCGCCTCGACGGTCACAACGCCACCGATGCCGAGCTGTGCGGCGCCTTCGAACGTATCGAGGCCGCACGCGGGACGGTGCCGCTGACCTATTTCGAATTCGGGACCCTCGTTGCCTTCGACCTGTTCCGCTCGGCGAACATCGACATCGCGGTGCTGGAAGTCGGCATGGGCGGGCGGCTCGACGCCGTGAACGCCATCGACCCCGATGTTTCCATCGTCACGGCCGTGGACATCGATCATGTTTCCTGGCTCGGCTCGACGCGCGAGGCCATCGGCCGCGAGAAGGCCGGCATTTTCCGCCCGGATCGCCCCGCGATCTGCGGCGACCCGAATCCACCGGCGATCATCGCCGCCGAGGCCGCGCGTATCGGCGCGAGACTTTTACAGGTTGGGCGTGATTTTCAGATTGAACGTTCGCCCACGGACTGGACCTGGCGCATGGGCGAGCGCCTGCGCGCCGGCCTGCCGCATCCCTCGCTGCGCGGCGACTACCAGTTGTACAACGCGGCCTGCGCGCTGACGGCGCTCGACGCGCTCGCCGGGCGCTTCCCGGTGACGCAGGCGGATGTCCGTGAAGGGCTGTTGTCCGGCGTGATCCCGGGCCGCTTCCAGGTGCTGCCGGGCCGGCCGGTGTGCGTGCTGGACGTGGCGCACAATGCGCAGGCGGCGCGCTCGCTGGCGGCGACGCTGAAACAGCAGCGTATCGAGGGCCGCACGTTCGCGGTGTTCGGCATGCTCAGGGACAAGGACATCGTTTCCGTCATCGGCCCGCTGGCGGGGGCGGTGGATCGCTGGTATCCAGCGAGCCTGAACGTGCCGCGCGGGGCCATGGCGGCGCAACTGGTCGAGGCGCTGACGGCGGCGGGCGTGCGCGCACCCGCGCAGACCTTCGACGACGTGCACCAGGCCTGGGCCGCCGCCCGGCGCGATGCCGGTGAGGCGGACCGCATCGTTGTCTTTGGCTCCTTTCACACGGTCGGTGATATACTGGCCGCTCTCGGAAAAGCGTGAAGCCCATGGCGGACAGAGACGACGCCCGTCCCGAATTCAACCCCAAACACCGCATTGTCGGCGCGATCGTACTGGTCGCGCTGGTGGTGATTTTCGTGCCCATGATCCTGAGCGGGCGCGAGCCGCCGCCGGAACTCAAGGGTACGCGCGAAGCACCGCCGCGAGCGGAAATCACCGAGACCAAAATGGTAGTCACGCCGGTGCCTGCGGAAGAACCGAAGCTGCCGGAAAGCACCGAAGCGGTGAAGGTCGTACAGGTGCCGGTCGAAAACAAACCCGCACCGGAAGTCAAACCGGCCGCGCCGGTGGAGCAACCGATCGTGGCGAAAAAATCGGAACCGGCTCCGGCCAAACCCGCCGCCGTCAAAATCGAAGACGGCTGGATGGTGCAGGTTGGCACCTTCACCAATCTCCAGAACGCCATGCGCCTGCGCGACAAGCTCAAGAACCTGGGGCTTTCCGTGCACACCGACTCGGTCACGGTCAGCGGCAAAAAGGCCATGCGCCTGCGCGTCGGTCCATTTGCCGACCGCGCCAAAGCCGACAAGGCGCAGGCGCAGATCCGCAAGGAAACCGGCGTGGCCGGCGTGGTGCAGTCGTCTTCGTGAGCGCGCATGAACGGTTTTGACCTGCTGATCCTCGCGACGCTCGCGCTCTTCGTCGCGCTCGGCGCCTGGCGCGGCCTGCTGAGCGAAGTGATCTCGTTGCTGACCTGGGTGTTGTCCGTGGTGCTTGCCTGGTTTTATGCCGCACCGGTGTCGCGGCTGTTCCAGGGTGTGGTGGAGGACGAGGCGCTGCGCCAGCTGTCCGCCTTCGTGCTGATCTTCGCCGTGGTGTTCGTGCTGGGCCTGGTGACCTCATGGCTGCTGCACAAATATTTCCCTCTCAAGCGCGCCTTCCGGATCGCCAACGCCACGCTCGGCGGCGTGGTCGGTGCGGCGCGCGGCGGGGTGATCGTGATCGCGGTGTTCCTGGTCGCCGGGCTGACCCCGATCCCGGAGCGCGGCTGGTGGCGCGATGCCGCGTTCGTGCCGTTTTTCGAGCGCGCGGCGCTCTATGTGGCAGGCTATATCCCGCGTGATATTGCCCAGCACATCCGCTACGGCTAGAATTGCGTTTTAAGTGAAGGAGATTCCCTCGGCATGTGCGGAATCATCGGCATTCTCGGTAACTCCCCGGTAAACCAGGCCCTTTACGACGGCCTGCTCGTGCTGCAACACCGCGGCCAGGACGCCGCCGGCATCCTTACCTGCGACGACAACCGCATCCACCTGCGCAAGGACAACGGCCAGGTGCGCGACGTGTTCCAGGAACGCCACATGCTCGGCCTCAAGGGCAACATGGGCATTGGCCACGTGCGCTATCCCACCGCCGGCTGCGACTCGCCGGCCGAGGCCCAGCCGTTTTACGTGAATTCGCCCTACGGTCTGGCGCTGGCGCACAATGGAAATCTCACGAATGCGGATCAACTCAAGGACGAGCTGTACCGCGAGGACCTGCGGCACATCAACACCGACTCCGATTCCGAAATCCTGCTCAACGTTTTCGCGCATGAATTGCAGGCGGTCGCCAAGCTGCGCCTGGCGCCGGAACATATTTTCAAGGCCGTGTCCGCCGTGCACCGGCGCTGCCGCGGCGCCTACGCCGTGACCATGCTGGTCACCGGTTTCGGCATCCTCGCGTACCGCGACCCCTACGGCATCCGCCCGCTGGTGTATGGCAAGCGCGAGACCGACCAGGGCACGGAATACATGTTCGCCTCCGAGTCGGTGTCGCTCGACGTGCTGGGCTTCGACCTGGTGCGCGACGTCGCGCCGGGCGAGTGCATCGTGGTGGACCTGAACGGCCAGGTGCACAGCCAGCAGTGTGCCGAGAAGCCGATACACGCCCCGTGCATTTTCGAATTCGTGTACATGGCCCGCCCCGACTCGATGATGGACGGCATCTACGTGCACAAGACGCGCCTGCGCATGGGCGAGCGCCTCGCCGGCAAGATCAAGCGCGTCTGGCCCGACCACGACATCGACGTGGTGATCCCGATCCCCGACACGTCGCGCACCGCGGCGCTGCAGATGGCGTACGAGCTCGACCTGCCGTACCGCGAGGGCTTCATCAAGAACCGCTACATCGGCCGCACCTTCATCATGCCCGGCCAGGCCGAGCGCAAGAAATCGGTGCGCCAGAAGCTGAACGCCATCGACGTCGAGTTCCGCCGCAAGAACGTGCTGCTGGTGGACGACTCCATCGTGCGCGGCACCACCAGCAAGCAGATCATCCAGATGGCGCGCGACGCCGGCGCGCGCAAGGTGTACTTCGCCTCGGCCGCGCCGCCGGTGCGCTTCCCCAACGTGTACGGCATCGACATGCCGTCGCGCCAGGAGCTGATCGGCAACGGCCGCACCGAGGACGAAATCGCGCAGGCCATCGGCGCCGACCGGCTCATCTACCAGGATCTCGAAGACCTGATCGAGGCCGCGCGCGAGGGCAATCCCAAGATCCAGAAGTTCGACGCCTCCTGCTTCAATGGCGAGTACATCACCGGCGACGTGGACAAGGCCTACCTCGACCGCATCGAGAACCAGCGCAACGATTCCGCCAAGAGCAGCCGCAGCGGCGGTCAGAACGGCAACGATATGGTTACAGCGGAAGTGTTGTCGTTTCCGCGTTGAGCCGGTCACCCAGGCACTAAAAATAAAAAGCCGCCCCTCGGGCGGCTTTTTATTATCCCTTCGGCATCCCGGCAATGACGACGCCCGGAATCAAAGGGCCGGGCCCGATTAATCCCCAACACGCGCAGGTAACGCCAACACGTATTTTGTGTGGGCTAAGGCCGGTTGCGACCCCGCGACAAAAAGCGGAACATGTGCCGGTAGAAACACATCGTCAGGGAGTCGTAGGCCACCAGGGAGAAACGGCATGGTCGCGCGGCGCACTCATTTCGATTTGATTCGTAACGTCGTCCCCGGCTGACGATCCGCCGACGCCCATGGATGACAAGGTAAACAAGCAGGCCCAAGGCGTCGCGCACAGCGAAGGCTGGCCCGCGCTGCCGCTGGCGGAGTGGCAGGACACCTGCGCCACCCTGCACATGTGGACCCAAATCGTCGGCAAGGTGCGGCTGGCCCGGGCGCCGATGCTCAATCACTGGTGGCAGGTCCCGCTGTATGTGACCGCGCGCGGGCTCACCACCTCGCCGATCCCGTACGGCGACGTCAGCTTCGAGATCAGCTTCGACTTCCTCGACCACCAACTCCGGATACAAACCAGTGACGGCGCCGTGCGCGCGCTGGCCCTGGCGCCGCGCTCGGTCGCCGACTTCTATCGAGAGTTCATGGCGGCGCTGCGCGCGCTAGGACTGGAGATAAATATCTGGACCATGCCCGTGGAAGTGCAGAACCCGATTCCCTTCGACCAGGACGACAAGCATCACAGCTATGTCCCGGAACAGGCGCAGCGCTTCTGGCGCGCGCTGAAACAGGCCGACCGGGTGTTGCAGCAGTTCCGCTGCGGGTTTACCGGCAAATGCAGCCCGGTGCATTTTTTCTGGGGCAGCTTCGACTTGGCGGTCACGCGCTTCTCCGGCCGGACGGCGCCGCCGCACCCAGGCGGCATCCCGCACATGGCGGACTGGGTCACGCGGCTGGCGTACTCGCATGAAGTGAGCAGCTGCGGTTTCTGGCCCGGCGGCGGTCCGGTGCCGGAACCGGTGTTCTATGCCTATGCCTACCCGGAGCCGGAAGGATTCAAAAATTACCCCGTGCCTCCACCGGCGTACTACAGCAACGACATGCACGAGTTCCTGCTGCCGTACGAAGCGGTGCGTCGCGCCGCGAATCCGGACGCCATGCTCATCGAGTTTGCGCAGAGCACCTATGAAGCGGCGGCCGAATCCGCGGCCTGGGACCGGAGCGCCCTCGAATACGCAGCGGTCAATAAATAAATGAGCCTCAACCCGGCCCCTTTGATTAAACATGGAGAAGGCCATGAATATCCTGATTGTCGGCGCCACTCGCGGCATCGGGCGACAGCTTCTTGAACAGGCACTGGCGTCCGGGCATAGCGTAACCGCCCTGGTGCGTGATCCCCGGAGGCTGGCCATGCAACATGAGCGGTTCAGGGTTGTGAAGGGCGACATTCTCGATTCGGATTCGGTTGGGCGCGCGATGGCGGGCCAGGATGCGGTGTGCTGCACCATCGGGATCAAGCTACCGTGGCCGCCGGTGACGGTCTTCTCGGAAGGAACGAAGAATCTGCTTCAGGCAATGAAAAAGACCGGGGTCATGCGCTTGATCTGTGTGACTGGCATTGGCGCAGGCGACAGCAGAGGGCATGGAGGTTTTCTTTATGACCATCTCATTCGTCCTTTCTTGTTCGGACCTGTCTATGCGGATAAAGACCGCCAGGAATCGTTGATCAAGGCCAGCGATGTCGACTGGACCATCGTGAGGCCCGGTTTCCTTACCAACGGCCCGTTAACAAAGAATTACAGGATGCTGACCGACATGACAGGAGTAACGGCAGGCAGGATTTCCCGTGCCGATGTCGCCCACTTTTTCCTGCAAGAGCTTGAGTCGAGGCAATATCTGAGGCAAACACCCTTGTTGACTTCCTGAATTCATGATCTGAACCAACCCGTCATGCAACTGCCTTTATCAACGGTAATTGTTCTCGGGCCCCCGATTTCGCATCTGGCGCGTAAACATTCCTGACCGGGATACTGGGATATTTTAATTCTGGTCAATCTATCCCGGGACAGCAGGGCTAGAATAATCCCACGACACGCGTCGTTCCGGGCAATACGAGACGGCAAACGCTTTCCTGTTAACGGAGGACCCATCCATGAGCCAGACAGTGCAAGCCGACCTCGTGCGCGCCTCCGCGCTGGGCGATGAACTCGACAAATCCGAGGCCGAGGCCCTGGCCGCATTGATGGGCAGCCGCACGCTGAACGACGGCGAAACACTCGTGCGCGAAGGCGGTCCGGAACGCACCCTGTTCGTGCTGGTGGCGGGCCAGCTCGCCGTGAGCAACACCCGCGACGGCACCGAGCAGGTCGCCTACATGATGAACAAGGGCGAGTGCGCCGGCGCGCGCTCGTTCGTCGATGCCATGCCGCGCCGCACCACCCTGCGCGCCGTCGGCCCGGCCACGGTGTACACGCTCGCGCCCGACCGCTTCGAGACGCTCATCGCCACTCACCCGCGCATCGTCTACAAGGTCATGCGCGCGATGTTCCGCATCACCCACGCCAACCTGCTGCGCATGAACCAGGAAACGCAGCAGCTCACCGACTACGTGACCCGGACCCACGGCCGCTACTGAGTCGCCGGCTGCCAAGCAAAACAGTCTGGAATCACCGCGATAATCCACGGACCCGCGGTTTTTTTGTTGTTGCCGCGCGGTGTTTTGCGAAACAATAGGACCGTCATGAAAAAGGCCCGCCAGGTAGCGGCGATTCCGCTGCGCGAACCGCTCTACCGCGGCAAGCGGCGGCTGCGCATCGCGCTCGTGGGTATGCCCAACAGCGGCAAGAGCACGCTCTTCACCGCCGTCTCCAGCACCTCGATCCGCACCGGTGAACTCGGTGGCACGCACCGCGCCTACAACGAATGCGCGGTGCAGATCGGGCTGGACGAAGCGCGCGTGATCGAGCTGCCGAGCATCCAGACGCTGCACGACCTGCCGCCCGATGATCTGGTGGCGCTGCAATACCTGCTGTGGGGCGACGAGCCGCCGCCGGTGAAAGTGCACGAGCCCGGCGCTCCACCGGCCCCGTTTGCCCCGCCCGATGTCATCATCCAGGTCATCGACGCGACCGCGCTGGCGCGGCATCTGGAACTCACCCTGGAGCTCAGCCAGCTCGGACGGCCGATGGTGATCGCGCTCAACATGATGGACGAGGCCTGGAACAAGGGGCTGCACATCAAGCCCGCGGCGTTGAGCCGGCAGTTGGGCATTCCGGTGGTGCCAACGGTGGCGCTGATGGGGCAGGGCATCGCGAAGCTGTTCAAGACGGCCGTCGAAGCGGTGCGCGGGAAGAGCTGTCCGCTGCCGCATCCGGCGAGCAAGCACCTCTGCGAAAAGCTCCAGCCCCTGAGCCAGGCGCTCAACCGCCCGGAGATCCAGACGGCGTTCCGTGTGCCGCATCCGCTGCTGGTCATGCAGCTGGCGCAGAACGACGGCTACTTTCGCGCCGAGATGCAGCAACACTTTCCCGAGCTGCTGCCGCAATTGATGCAGCTGCGCGATGCGGCCGAAAAAACCCTGCCGCGCCCGCTCGCCGAGGAGCTGCACGCCGACCGGCATCACCGTGCCGCCATGCTGTACGAGGCGGTGACCCGCCTCGGCGCCCCCCACGCAGGCCGTGGCTGGCGCTACTGGCTTGACGAACTGTTCCTGCATCCGCAGTGGGGCCTGATCGGCAGCCTCGCGGTGTTCGCCATCGTGCTGTTCGTGGTTTTCGAGGTCAGCGTCCGGATCGATTCCGTGACCTCGGCCAGGCTGGTCGAGTGGATTTCGGTGTGGCAGCCGCAATCGACCGGCGGCGTGATCGGGCGCGCGGTGGCGGACGGCCTCATCGGCCTGGTCGGCATCGTCGTGCCGTACATGATCCCGCTGGTGCTGCTGCTGGTGGCGCTGGAGGAGTCCGGGATCATGCAGCGCATCGCCTTCGTCGTGGACCGCGGCTTCCACCACCTCGGCCTGCACGGCGGTGTCGCGGTGCCGTTCCTGACCGGGCTCGGCTGCAACGTGCCGGCGCTTTCCGCGGCATCCCGCGTCACCCGCGGCCGCGAGCGCCTCATCGCCTCGTTGTTGATTACCTTCGTGCCGTGCTCGGCGCGCTCCGCCATCATTCTCGCGCTCGCCGGCAAATATCTCGGCGGACTCGGTGTTTTCGCGATCTTCCTGCTGAGCATGATCGTGATCGCGCTGCTGGGGAAGGCGCTGACGCGCCGTTATCCCGAGAGCGGTCCCGGCCAGGTACAGGAGATTCCGTCCTACGCGCTGCCGCGGCTCGCCACGCTGCTGCCCGCGACTTGGGCGCGGACCCGCGACATTCTCACCATCGTCACGCCCCTGCTCGTCGGCGGCAGCGTGGTGCTGGCGCTGCTGGCGCATGTGGGCGCCGACGACGTCATCAATACCGCGTTCACGCCGATCACCGTCTGGTGGCTCGGCCTGCCGGCGCTGCTCGGCGTGCCGATCCTGTTCGGCGTTCTGCGCAAGGAGCTGTCGTTGCTGATGGTGTACCAGGCGCTCGGCACCTTCGACGTCGGCGCGCATCTGGACTGGGTGCAGATCATGACGTTTCTGATCTTCCTGACCTTCTACTTCCCGTGCGTGTCGACCTTTGCGGTGATGCTCAAAACCATCGGCCGCCGGCAGGCGCTGGCGTCGGTGGCGCTGTCGGTCGGCGTGGCACTGGTGGTCAGCGGGATCGTCCGGTGGGTGCTGGTCGGGGTGCAGCAGGTCGGCGCTTGAGGCCGGTTACGACACAGAGAAACAGGGAGCAGACCTGTAATTAAAATGGGGGGCGAGTCAGACGCTGACCGCGTGCGAATCATCGAATCAAGAATGATATCTAAAGGTGCATTACTAATGGCGTGCGCCAAATACGTTGTTATAGATGATATTTGTGCATTTCGTGTCGACAGGGCTAAACTAGTTAAGGTAATCAGTGAGGTCTGGCAATGAATGCGAAACTGAAACAACTACCAGTAGAAGAGAGAATCAGGCTCGTTGAAGATCTGTGGGACAGCATCGCCGCTGATCAACAGGCGCTCCCTCTCACCGTGGAACAAAAGGTCGAACTCGACAAACGCCTTGACGCCTACGAGATCGACAAGAACCAGGGACGTTTGGCGGCCGATGCTGTGGCTGATATTCGCCACAAATTATGACCTTTGAGGTTCGGCTCCGACCGGAGGCAGAGCAAGACTTATCAGATGCGGCAGTTTGGTATGAGGAGAGACTGTCTGGGCTGGGCCACCAGTTTCTCGACGAAGTTCTGGCAGTAATTACCTCGATAGCAGAAACCCCACTCAGATATCCAGTCGTTCACCGAAATACCCGGCGAGCGTTAATACGCCGGTTCCCATTTGGCGCATACTACAAAATTGATAACAACATCATCGTTATTATCGCGGTAATGCACGGCAGCCGCGACCCGCGCCGGTGGAAAACACGCACGTAACCAGCCATCCCACAGAAGCTGAGGAGCTGTGGTCAACGTGACCCGGGCTATGCTCCAAGCTTGGGCGCGGCCGGCTTGCTCTGTTAAAGTGCCGGCAATACCCCCAGCGGAGGATATTCCATGAAAAAAATCACTCGCACCTTCCTCACCGGTCTGGCCGTGACGCTGCCGGTGGTGTTGACCCTTTATCTCCTGGTCTGGGTGACGCTCACGATCGAGCGCGTCCTGGACAGGGTGCTGCACCTCGTGTTGCCGGAGGCGGTCTATGTCCCCGGCCTCGGGCTGGTTCTGGGCGTGGTACTGATATTCTTCGTGGGCCTGCTGATGCGCACCTGGGCCGCGCGCAATATCTTTGCCTGGACCGAGAAGCAGATGTACCGGGTGCCGGTGGTCAAGACGGTCTACGGGGCACTGCGCGATTTTACCAACTTCCTGTCGCGACCACAGAAGCAGGACCTGCAGCAGGTGGTGCTGGTGCGCCTTGGCGACACCGACCTGCGCGTCATGGGTTTCGTCACGCGCGATGATCTCGCCGGCCTGCCGCCGAATATGAGTGAACCCGGGATGATCCTGGTGTACCTGCCCATGAGCTATCAGGTTGGCGGCTACACCGTGCTGGTCCCGCGCGCCTCGGTGCAGCCGGTGGACATGTCGTTCGAGGAAGCCATGCGCTTTACCCTGACTGCGGGTCTCAGCGTTCCCGCCGCCAAGGGCGCGTGATGATCGGGCATTAGTCTTGCGACAGAGAACAATCGGGGTCGGGTCATAGTTTTTTTGTGTACTAGGAAACTGTGATCTGCCTGTCGTGACGTTCAATTCCGTTGTATTTCGGGCCGTGCTGAGACGCATGCCTCCTGCTCCGTGAACCACCGCTAGTCCAGTCCATAAAAAGATATTGTTTTATTGATATATCTCAAAGTCGATCGCAGCCGGGACGTGTATCTTGACCGGCAATAAAGAGGCGAACTCGGCCAGCTTCACAGCCTCACATAACCAGCCCATGTTTACCCACACGTTCTAGAACACTCCTGTCCCGGGAAGGGGATGGGAGCGCAGTAACATACGCGGGGACACAAAATGAATTTACTAACAATCCCAGCAGGAGGTGTGTCATGAAAACCCCAAAGAAATTCCAGCCAATGCAATTGGCTGCGGCACTATTGATTGGTTTTTGCGTAGCATGTGGTGGTGCATTCGCCGCGCCGGGTGGTGTCTCGGGTCCGGGCGGTGGTGGAGGTGGCGGCGGCGGTGGCGGCGGCCCGGATTTCGGTGACCTTTTCGTCCTTTATCGCGACGCGGACGGTATTCCCATCCTGACTGCTGACGCTTGCCAGCAGCCCCTCGCCGCTCCCGGTGTAAGCTTGCCAGCGGTTGGAACGATACCGGCGTGTGTGCCGGCACCTGGCGAGTCATGCATCATTCCGGTCGATCCCGCGACCTGTGGCGTCGTGGTCGGTTATGAAACGTACACCCAGGAGATCGAGTTCGGCCGCACCAACGTGGCGCGTTCGCCGGCATCGGTGTTTGCGCAGCAGTTGGAGGACGTCGTTATCAGGCTGTCCACCGCCGACTGCGTCACCCGGGATGCCGCCGGGCGGATGGTCACCAGCACGGTCACGGACGGCGTTGTTACGTCGGCAGCCATTGACTCGCCGTTGCAGAACCTGGCGATCTACAAGCAACTCATGCTGACGGGCTACCTGGGCGCCGCCAGCGCTCCGATCGCATTGCCCGCGGCTCCGCTCGACATCGCCGCCGTGGGGATTGGCGCGGCATCCGACAAGACGGGCAAGGTCACCGTGGACATGGTGGTCTACCTCAACCAGATCCTCGGTCTCACGGACGAGAGCGTGACGACCCTGTTGTCCAAGAAATGCATCGAGGTCAAGGAAGAGGTGATGGGAGTGATCCAGATGGTCCGGAAGTGCTTCCTCGACTACGGACCCACGGGTGGAAACTTTGCCTATAGTCGCGGATTGCACTTCGGGGCGCTGCCCGCTCCGGCCTACATTCCCGCTGCCGCGCCTCAGGCAGGCTGGTCCGAGTATTTGGCTGTGTTGGATCCCACGATACCCACGTTCGGGATCGGCCAAGGCCCGACCCTGGTCATAGTTCCTGAGCTCGTCGCCAATCCGGGTTGGATGGGGGTGAGCATCGGTGGTTTCACCGTGGCGGCCGACGATGCCCGTGGGGTCATCGAGTACCTGCACAGCTGGCCGCTGCCGGAAGTCTACGCGACCCCGCTGACCTGCGCCGCTTCTGGCGACACCAACTATGACGTCTCGATCAGTGGCGATTCCGGGCTGCAGGTGCCGGTGCGCATGGTGGCCGGCACGGAAGGCAGGGAATTCACCCTGACTGTCGCGAACGCGGGTCCTGATGCCGCGACGGGAACCGTCCTGCTGACGGCCATGGATGCAAACGGGGCCTCCATCCCGACCTTCCCGCGGTCCTTCAGCTTCACGCTCGTTCCGGGGACCAATCAGAGCTGGACCGAGTTGTTCAGCATTAACTATGCGACCACGATCACCTGGACGGCGACCGCCACAGCCGAGTTCGACGTGAACCCGAGCAACAACAGCGTCACCGAGACCACTAAGGTGACAGGACGAGGTGGTGGACAGGGCGGTGGACGTCGGTAAGACGCGGTGACGGCGGCAGGGTGACTGGCGCCAACATCAAGAAAACGCAGTGACTGAAGGTCGGAGGAGGCAGTAAGACCTCCTCCGACCTTGCCTGGGTCAGGAGGTTACCAATATGAATCGCTATGCCCGATACGCAGCGCCGCTGGCGCTGATGATGGTGATTGCCGGGACGGCCTCTGCCGCGCGCCCGGAAACATATCTCTTCAGTTGGTCGACCGTGGTCAACAACGGCGACTACATGCCGTCCGATCTCTGCGATCCCGCGGCGCCGGCTGCCCCGCCGTGCGCGAAGTTCAACAGCTACAACCAGCCCTCGGTCAGCGCGGGCCGGCGTGTAGTGATCCGGGCGCGCAGCCGGGGCGGGCACGGGATGGGCGAACCGGTGCACGGCATCTATGCCCGCGACATGGCCGCCGCCGGCCCGGTCGTCAAGATTCTCGACCGCGCGACCCTGGTGCCGCAACCCAACAACCGCGGCACCGTATTCCACGAACCTCCGTCCTTCCCGCGCATCGACATCGGCTCGAATACCCTGGCCACCCGGGGCAATCACCAGCCGGTATTGAAAGTATTGAACGCGGCCGGCGAGATCGTGGAACAGGTGGGAACCACCGGCATCTACACCAACCCTTTCGGTGACCTGATCACCGGCGCCAGCAAGCTCGGCGCCGTGGCGGACTTTTCGTTCTTCGAGGTACCGGAACGTCCCGGCACTCTATTCGATGTATTCCCCGGCGCGCCCGCGGTAACCGATGGCAACATCATCGTGTTCAAGGGCAACTACACGGTGGATCTCGTCGGCAAGACCGGGGTGTATTACCGCGAACTGTTTAACGCATCGATTCCGCTGGCGGACGGCACTTCGCTTGCCCCGGCCGGCGGCACGCTGCCCGTGGTATTGATTGCCAACAACAGCGACAGCTTCATTCCGGGCACGTCCATGGTGTTCGGTTCCACCGCGCCGCCCAGCGCCGCCAACCGCATGGCGGTGTTCGCCGGTTTCGACAACGAAGACAACCCGACGCTGGGCGGTATCTATCTGGTCCCGCTTGCCGGACCGCAGCCGCCGCTCACGACGCTGGTCAGCATCGGCCAGCAGGTCCCGGGCGAGAAGCGCGCGGCCCGGTTCAACCGGCTGGGCGAAGGCGTTTCCTTCGATGGGCGCTTCGTGGCCTTCTGGGGCGCCTGGGGCACGGCGATCAGGACGCGGGTTCTGCAATGTCCAACCGAGGGCAATGCGGACCGCCGCGCGTTCTGTAACGAGCAACACCCCGGGGGTTTTGCCGCGCAGGTCCCGGTGCATCAGGGCATCTTCGTCGCCGACATCCAGACCGGGAAAATCCGGGTGGTCGCCAAGACGCCGACGGACTACGGCGACTTCCTGTACTGGAATTTCTCGGGTCACGTTCCGGGCACGACCGAGGAAGAAGACGGCGAGCCGGCGCGCTGGCGCTCCGCGGCGTTCACGGCCGTCTCCGGGATGGTCGACGGCAACCTGAACGACGCGAATTTCCATGCCGCCTTCAAGGCGCGCACGGGCGAAGTGGTGGCCGGCGCCTACGTGAACCCGGTGGACGGCATTTATCTCAGGCGAGGACCGGGACAGGCGCAGTTCCGCACCCTGGCCGAGACGGGCATGGACGGAACGCGGCTCGACCCCGAGGCGATCGACTCGGAAACGGGCGCGGTGCTGCCGGTCACGGAGATGGGCATCGAGCGCGACGGCTTCCGCGGCAATGCGCTCGTCATCAACGCGAGCATGGGCAGCGAGGAAACCGGCTGGGCCGGGATTTACCTGACTGAAGTGCAGAAGTAGTGCACGGCTTCGGGCGGTGCTGTCAGTTGGCTGCCAATGCCGCCGGTTTCGCTGCGTTCGGTAATTAAAAAAAACCGTGGTCCGACCCCGGGCTGGGCATGTCAGAGCCCGGTAGAGTAATTGAGCCCGGTCCCTTTAATTCTTCCAAAAGCAGTTGAGCCTGGTTTCTTTAATTTCTGATTTTCCGGATTTCGCGGCTGACGGATAAATAATGCTGTAACCTGTAAGGTTGCAATCTGTTACCTCATAGGTTACGCTTGCGGATACATGATCAAGAGCTTCCGGCACAAGGGCCTGGCGGACCTGTTCCATACCGGCAACGCCCGCAAGGTCCAGGCCAAGCACGTGAAGCGCCTGCGGCTGATCTTGACCATGCTCAGCGCCGCCACCCAGGCACGGCAGATGGACGCCCCGGGGTTGCGGCTGCACCCCCTCAAGGGCAAGCCGGAAGGCCGCTGGGTGGTGGACGTGGATGAAAACTATCGCGTGATCTTCCGTTTCGAGGAAGGCCACGCCTGCGAGGTGGACTATGGCGACTATCACTGAGGAGGCTTCGCGCATGCACAACCCCGCGCACCCGGGCGAAATTCTGCGGGAGCTGTACCTGAAGCCTCTGAATATTACGGTGACCCGGGTCGCCAAGGCGCTGGGTGTCAGTCGCAAGCACGTCTCGGCCATCGTGAACGGCCGCGCGCCCGTCACCCCAGATATGGCGCTGCGCCTGGCTTCGGCCTTCGCCACCGAGCCCGAACTATGGGTGAACATGCAGGCACAGTACGACCTGTGGGCGGTGAGCCGGCAGGCGCGGCCCAAAGTGAAGGTGCTGGTGAAGAAAGCGGCCTGAAAGACATTGCATTTGCGGGAGGCGGCTACACCGTGCTGGTCCCGCGCGCCTCGGTGCAGCCGGTGGACATGTCGTTCGAGGAAGCCATGCGCTTTACCCTGACTGCGGGTCTCAGCGTTCCGGCAGCCAAAAGCATGTGATTTTCAGGTTACATGCCTCTTCACTTGGCGCGGGTTGCTTTAGTGGCAAACTAAAACTATAAAAATAAGGGGGGAATTTGAATGCAGCGCTCATTCCGATGCGGCATTGCCGCGCTGTTGATCTTCATGACCAACGCTTGCGTGACCGCTCCGGTCAAGCCTCTTACCGTGAGCGAGCATGCCTTTGGTCAGACCGAAGACGAGAAAAAACTGATCCAGACTGCCGCCAAGGCCGACGCGGAACTACACAGCCGCGGCGTGGTGCTGCAGGACGCGCAGATCAACGCTTACATTCGAGGCATCGCCGAGCGTCTGATACCCCCAGGGACAGCGGATGCGGTCCCTTTTCATTTTTATGTGGCGCGCGACCCGGTTGTCAACGCGTTCGCCTTGCCCAACGGAAGCATCTATCTCTACGTCGGACTGCTGGCGCGCCTCGAAAACGAAGCGCAGCTCGCACACGTCCTGAGTCACGAAATCGCGCACGTGGTGCAGCGCCATTCGCTGCAGAGCAGTCGCAACCGCCGGGCGACAATCGTCGCGGCGAACGTCGCGGACCTGCTGCTGTTTGGTACCTCGATTGCCTATCTTCCTGCCATTGGCTCGCTGGCGGGACATAGCCGGGAGAGCGAGGCGGAAGCCGACCGTCTGGCGCTGGAGTACATGTCGCGCGCCGGCTATCCGCTCGAAGGGGCGGAACAGACGTTCAAGCTGATCCAGGAAGTGAAACAAAAGGAATCGGTATGGGGCTCGGTATACAGCAGCCATCCCGACAACCAGCAGCGCGCGCAGGCCACGCGCGAGATTATCGCCAGCCTCGGCTTGGCGACCAATGCCGGCAGCCCGAACGGCGCCGAGAAGTACCTTGCCATCCGCGGCGCGCTGCTGCTCGAGAACGTGCGCCTCAAGCTCAATGTCCGGCAGTACCAGCTGGCAGTGGAATCGGCGGAACGCGCGCTCGCCCAGGACCCGAAGTCCCCGTGGTGGCACTACTACCGCGGCGAAGCCTATCTGCGGATGGCGGAAGATCCGGCCGGCGCGGCGCGCGAGGATGCCTGGATCAACGACAAAACCTACAACGATGATCTGGTCGCCGAATACCGCAACAAAAAGCAAACGCTGCTGGCATCGGCGCGCCAGGCGTATCAGGAATCGCTGGGTATCGACAAAAGCTTTGCGCACGCTCACCGCGGCTTGGGGTTGGTCGCGTACGCGGAAGGAGAAAAAGAGGCGGCGCGCAAGTCGTTGACTTACTACCTGACCCACGCAAAGGACATCACCGATCGTCCGTACATCAATAACATTCTTGGGAGGCTCGACAGCAAATGAATTCATTCATCCATCGACTCTTGACCGGCGTTGCATTCATCGTTGTTATCAGCATTGTCAGCGGTTGCGCCACGATGACGCCGATACGGCAGCATCCGGATTTCGCGAATGCGGCCCGCAAGGTGCAAACCGTCGCGATTCTGCCGCCTGATGTGGAGTATCTCCGCATCGTGTTCACCGGAGACAACGAGCGCCAGACCGACAAGGAGCAGACCATCACGCAAGAGCTGCAGGAGGGCCTCGAAACGGCCCTGAAGAAGAAGCAGTACACCCTCCGGCCGTGGCTCTCGGACAAGCAAAAAGAGGAAAACAGGAACGCGAGTTTCGACCTGCAGCAGGTGCGCACCGCCTACAACGAGGCGGCGAAGCAGTTGTTCGAGAAACCCACCAACGAGGAGGAGTCGAAAAACTACCGTGTCAGCCTGGGCCCGGTGGTGAATCCGGTCGCGAGCCTGGTGAACGCGGAAGCGCTGTTGTACGTGCGCTATAACGGATTCGAAAAGTCGGGTGGCCAGCAGACCAAGGACATCGTGGCCGGCGCCCTGCTGGGCGTGCTGACCGGGATGGTGGCCGTGCCCGCCGCGGAAGGTTCGGTGCTCGAGGTGGCGCTGATCGACGGCGCGACCGGCGATGTGCTGTGGGCCAATCGCGGCGGTAACCAGGGCCCCGGCGGATTGGGATTCCGGGCGCCGCTCATGGCGGAGAACATCCTGACGCGCCTGCCGGGTAAAGACACCGCGGTCGCTTCCAGCGACGGTAACCCGGCGAAAACCGCCGATTCAGCCGCGCCCGCACCAGCCGCTAAATGAGGTAAAAGGGCCGGAGTGATTTTTTATTGATCCTCCGGTCCCTTCAGAGGGATTGATAAAAAATCACTCTGAGGCATGGTCGGGGATCACTGAATCAACGCTTTTATTTTATGATGTGGTGCACGGGCAGCTTTTCCATGTGCCATTCACCGGTCTTCGCATCGTACCGTGAGCCGGTGAACACGTGCCAGTCGTTGTCGTTGAGCTTCGGATAATCGGCGCGATAATAGTAGCCCGGCCAGCGGGTTTCCT
>Ga0209706_10000292_pt1 | contig 28170 bp, 33 predicted proteins | sample PPLLaktember2015_6_FD_187263 | JGI IMG/M metagenome (GOLD analysis project Ga0209706, IMG submission 187263) | Freshwater sediment microbial communities from Prairie Pothole Lake near Jamestown, North Dakota, USA - PPLs Lake P8 Core (1) Depth... | ecosystem: Environmental > Aquatic > Freshwater...
TCGGAGAAGGTTCGAAGGCAAGGGGGCGATTGGCGGGATGCGTCCATTTCCGGTTGCGAGCTCGCCAGAGACCACACCCCCCGTCCCGGGCTCAGTGGCTTTTTGGTTGCGGCCAAAGGCCTGCATTGGGAAGGATTCCGCAAAATAGCGGGAAATTTCGTTCCCTCGGGCTAAGCGTGCTTAGCTGAAAAGGGCAGAGGGAAGCTCAAGGGCAAAAGAGACTGGCGAATAGGCTACTGACACAGGCGGAGGATGAGGAGGTGCCACTGTAAGGGTGAACAACCAGAAAGAAGACAATCGCCATCACAATGGGAATAATTATGAAATTATAGGCATTCACTATTGCTTGATTCAGCGGTTCTCTATGCATGGTCTCATCTCCTTTTCTCTAGGATATCGAACCAATACTAGAGTGTACGCCGCTATAGAAAAGCAATATTGATACCAAACAGGATGCTGCTTAAGAGAAGCGTTTTTTAATCATTAAATCCAAAGTGTTAAGAAAGCCTTTTGAGTTTCTGACTTTTCCAGTGGCCCTTTCTTTTGCGTATAAAAAACAACACGTCATGTGTGAAACAGATCGTAGATGCTGTAAGTCGAACCGTCTGCCTCTTGACACACAAAGGCGGATTCCCCTATACTCGCTCACCCCTGAAGCAAGTGCTTATCACCCATGCATGACTCTGCGGCGGCGATGGAGCGTGTGGCGTTGGAGACTGGTTTTGCCTGCGCGGACGTGTTTAACAACTGGCAGGCGGTGGCGGTCCGCAAGAAGCCGGAAGATCTGCTCGGCAATAACATCCATCACCCGAATGATTTCGGGCACTGGATTTTTCACGGTCTGTGTGAACTCGGGCTTTGATCTGACATGAACACGAATCTGAGTGGAAAGGTGATCCTCATCACCGGCGCATCGGGAGGTATCGGGTCGGCCATCGCGCGGGCTTTTGCCGGTGAAGGCGCCAGGCTCGTTCTACATTATCACCGCAACCTGGCTGGCGCACGGAAGTTGCAACGCGAATTGGCAACGGTTGAATCCTTCGTGGACCGCGCGGACCTGACGAAAGAGGCACAGGTCAGAAATCTGTTTGCCCGGGCATCGAAACGATTCCGCCGCGTGGACACCCTTGTGGCGAATGCCGGATCGTGGGAGACCCGCGACGTGCCACTGCATAGGCTGCCGCTGAAACAGTGGCGGGGGACGCTGGACGGCGTGCTGACCTCGACATTCCTCTGTCTGCGTGAATTTTTCCGGCTGGTGGCGAAACAGAAGCGTGGCAACGCCGTGTTGATTGGCTCGACGGCTGCCGTGTTCGGCGAAGCGAACCATGCGGATTATGCCGCGGCAAAGGCGGCGATGGCATTTGGCCTCACGCGCAGTTTGAAGAACGAATTGTCACGCCTCGCGCCCCACACGCGGGATTATTGCGGCGGACGGATCAATTGCGTGTGCCCCGGATGGACAATCGTGCCACGCAGCGCGGCGAAGCTCACCAACGCCAGTACAGTCCGCAAAGTCACCGCGACGATGGCGCTGCCCCAGATTGCGCGGCCTGACGATATTGCCAACGCGGTGGTGTATCTGTCCTCCGACACCCTTGCGCGGCACGTGACCGGGCAGACTCTCGTGATTGCGGGCGGGATGGAGGGGCGGTTGCTCTGGCAACCCGAAGAGATTGATCCGTCTGCGGTCTGAGGCGGGGCAGGAACTCAGGGCGGTCATTTCTCCAGGCGCTTCGGCCTGTCCCGCTGTGACAAATCAAGTCGATTGCCAGACCAGGAAATCGCCGCGTCACATAACCAAGTTTATGTTCATTGCCAACAGATCAGCGCGTCGTTCCCCGTTTAACTACACCCATTAAGGTTTTCATCCTTCACCTTGTTTTCGCTCAGTCGCCTTCGCGAGGATGCTCAGTGGGGAGCGGTATCCGTGATCCGGTACCTCCCAATCGTGAAGTTGCCCTTATCGGTATTCACGGAGGATGAGGACGGCGTTGTGCCCGCCGAAGAGCTGGACTTTACCATCAGAGCAATGCTCGCTGGTCACTATGTCTACGAGACGCCCAGGGTGGCTGTGATCCATCATGGGATCCGTACGTGGGCACAGGCCAGGAACCTGCTTCAAGGGTATCTCTACGGCATTGGCGGCATGTTCGCAAAACTTCTGAAGTCAGGCCATTGGTCAGTGATCCAACTCATATTACACCTGGGGTGGCGCTGGGCCTTTGGGCAGCCAGCCGTTGACTTCGGTCACCGTCCGGCTCGCTTGATGAGGTTATCGGCGTTTGTGCGCGGCTTCATCACCGGCTTGTTCACGCCGGTTGAGAAGAATCGAAGCCACTACCAAGCTGGCCAGAAAGCATCCGCCGCAAAACAGCATGAATCGTCCACCATCAAGTGAGCCCCTCATCTTGATTCACTAAGGATTGACAGCGTGTCCGGTCCTGCTAGGCTAAAGGTGAACCATTCGTGGAGGAGCTGAGTGACATGTCTGAGATTGAGCCAGCACAGTTTCGCGAGTTCAGACCCCCTGAGATGCTTGGGACCTCTTTCGATGATTTCCTTTCCCGGCTCGATGAAAAGCTGGCTGATTCCAGACTTGATAAAAACGACGTGGTCCACGACACTCTTCTTGAGCTGTATCTGGCACAAATGCCGAAATTCAAACGGGTGGCCGACTATAAATTCCCGGTCGCGGCTCTGACGCGGCTGGCCCGATTTGATCCCCGTAATGTGACGCTCGAAACGGAATACTACGATGAGATTGATACCGAAAAGGACGCCGAGCAGAAGCCGCTCACCTCGAGCTTGCTGAGGGGTTGTCCGTTCTTAATCGCCTGGGTGAAGCAGTTCAGCACAAAGGGGTGCCGCCGATGACAAAGACTTCATCTTTAGCGCGGGTGTAACCCCAGGACGACTATCAGACCGAGGCCGACAAAGAGGCTTTTCTTCTTCATTTGAAGGTTGATATAAGAAATTGTCACGAGCTGGATGCTATAGTATAGAGGAAGTGCCAGGATACCCGGCCTTACCCAGTCCATTGATGTCCGCGCTCTTGGCGGTCTTTTCGGACTTGAAAAATGAGAAAGAGAGAACCAGAACGATAAAGAGGGCTGAAATGAAATCGGTAAGAAAGTCCCTTGCGGCTATCCTGTCTATTGCTTTCATGATCAGCGCTGGGTTTGCATCTACCGGAGTGTGCCAGCCCGGGCAATCCCAGGGTATATCCTCAAAGAAGGTAAACCAGACTGACACTTCTGTGCAACTGGAGCAGTATTTTCAAAAGGCTCGGAAAGAACTCAAAAACAATACTTCTGAAGCAAGCGCCCAGATTCGCAAGGCTGCCGCGCTGCTAAAGGAGGAAGCAAATCAGGCTCAAGGTCGCTCAAGACAATGGATTCTTGAGTCTTATCAGGAGTTGGAAGAGCTGAGTGCACGTGTGCAGCAGGGAGCCGTGAAAACGGTTGAGGAGTTAAACAATACCTTTTCCCGGGCTCACGCGGCTCTCGCAGATTATTACCGTCAGCGGGCTTCGGATTCCTGGACAAAGAAGACCGTTTCTGAAACGGGGCAGGCACTGAACGAAGCGGCACTTCATTTGGAAAGCGCTTCGGAATGGTCAAAGAAGAAAGCGGACAAAGCGTCCGAAGCGACCATCGACTCAGCAAAACAGGTCAGTAAAAAGATCGCCCAAGGCTCGGGATGGGCGAGCAAGGAGATCAGCAAGAGCATTGCGGCCCTGGAAAGAGAAATTGGAAAACTGAGCAAGGATACTAAAAAGCTTCAGCCTTAAGGAGCCACCTGTCCTATTCCGACGAAAAGAGCGGCGGATGATCCTTGAGGACCACATAGGAACAAATCGAAATGGAGGTGTGGTATGAATTCAAAAGCTCGTTGTTTGGGGATTGTGTTAATCATGAGCGCTGCTCTCTTTCTTCAGTCTTGCGGAGTGCCCATGACAAAAGGGGAGTTCTGGCTCGCTTCCAAGACGGACAAACCTGAAATGAATGTTTCAGGTACCTGGTCTTCTCCGGAATGGGGTGACGCGACCCTCAAACAGGAAGGGAGAGACATCACTGGGATGCTCGGCGACTACCCTGTAAAAGGTGTTGCCAGCGGAAATGGGCTCTATTTGATGATGTATTCAGGTGATAAAGTCCACTATTTTGCAGAACTCAAGGCTGCTGACAAGAATACCTTCAAAGGACTCTATTCCGAGAAGTTCGGCATTATTGATGAAGCAAGAAATGCTCCGGCACTTAAAAGACCGATGAGTCTTGAAAAAAAAGACCGTCAACAGTGACGATCCCGCGACAAGATGTCACCCCCGGTGAACCTCTGGTCGAATGCGAGGCAGGCGCGAGGTCCCTAAGAATTGTCCCTTTCGATTTTCGATGAGGGGTTGTTTCGTGCTGATCATCTGAATTTTCAAGACCGTGATAGTCGGATGATTACTTCATCCTGAAGTGATGTTTGATGTTCGGCCAGTGGTTGGCGAGAAGTAGCATTGTGGTAATCCCGATGCCGATGACCGCTGGAGCATCCCATGAAACTGCGATCATAGAACCTGCGGACAGTATGAAGATCATCCCTAGAGAAGCAATGAAAGGGACACGAAAGACACTATAGCCTGCCACCCAAACCAGACAGGACAGGGCCGAACTGAGGGGAGACAGGGCGGCTGTAAAGCCGAGATACGATCCCACGCCCTTCCCCCCCTTGAATTGATGGAAGCAGGGGAAGTGGTTGCCGAGAAGAAGAAAGAGACCGACCCACGGCGTTAAGGTTTTTCCGCTCCATTGGATCGATAGAAAGGAAAACAGCAGAGCACGGCCGAAATCGAGCAGAAGGATGACCGCTGCCCAGAATAGCCCCGCTTGCCTGTAGACATTGGTTGCCCCCGCATTTCCACTGAATTTCGTCCGCGGATCCCCTCTGCCTGTGGCAGCCATGACGACTATGGCAAAGTTGATTGATCCCAGAAAATAAGCTGAAGCGGTCAGTAACAAGAACTCCATCATCGAGGGTCCTCTCCGGGTCCTCCTTGAACTGGACGTGCCAGATAAGAGCTTAAGTTCAAGATTACCACATTGCCCAGGGCCCTCCAATCCCTTTCTTTGCCAGCGTCACAACTCTGGGGTAACTCAATCGTATGGGCCATTAACCGTTGACACACCATGCCGGCTTCCCTATACTTCGCGTACCAAGAAGGAGTTGGCCCAGGTTCACCCGAAGGCGGTAGGATCAAGATGGAGAGCGCTGTCTCTGCCAGTGTTCGAAGAAAAGTCCCGTTCTATGACGTGGACATGATGCGTGTGGTCTGGAACGGCCATTACTGGAAATACTTTGAGGAGGCCAGACAGGCCCTGTTCACTCAACAGGGGATCGTGTCCTTTGATGAGAGCGAAGGAAAAGGATGGGTTTTCCCTGTGATCCGTTCTGAGGTGAAGTTCATCCATCCGTTGAGGCTGGATGATGAGTTCCTATGCACGGCTACCCTTAGAGAAGCAAGGGTGAAGATCGTCGTGGATTTTGAGATAACACGAGTTGCAGACGGGAAAGTCTGCGCCAGAGGGAGGAGTGAGCAGGCCGCGGTCAAAGTGCCTGAAACGGAGATGGCGTTCATGATTCCAGAAGAGGTTCAGAATGCCCTCTGGGGCCGCAGCAAGTGAGAGGATCCAACCCCTTTGGGGATAAGCGACCACGACCCCGCATTCCCCTGATTTCTATTCTTGCTGGAGTTGGCTGATGAAGGACAGCCCAAGGAAATTGGGATCAGGCAGGCGAGTCGCTGTCGTGGGGATGGGGATCAGGTCTCCGGTAGGGAATTCCTTGGCGGAATTTGCCGAATCGCTCAAGAAGGGCCGGAGTGGGATTCGAAGGATGCCCGAGTGGGAGGGCGTTCGTCGGCTTCGTACAAAGGTTGCCGGGGTCTGCAACATCAATGGAGAAGAAAAGGGGATCCCCCGCAAATTCAGGCGTAGCATGGGGAGAGTGTCGGTCTTGGCTGCACTCTCCGCCATTGATGCGGTGAGGCAGTCAGGCCTGGGAGAAGAGGAGATCGCCGCTGCCGAATGCGGTATTTCCTACGGTTCTACTGCTGGGAGCACCCTTGAACAGGTCGAATTGATCGGCAAGTACATCCTGAATTCCGACCTGACCGGTGCCCTGGCATCTTCCTACCTCAAATGCATGAGCCACACCTGCGCGGGCAATCTTTCCACTCTTTTCCGTCTCCAGGGACCTTTCATCGCTTCCTGTACGGCCTGTGTTTCTGGATCCCAAGGCATAGGATTCGGATACGAGGTCATCCGGTCAGGCAAAGCTGAGATCATGATCACGGGTGGGGCCGAAGAGATGCATTTCCTGCATGCGGCGGTGTTCGACCTCATGCTGGCGACGTCTTCCGGGTACAATGATCACCCCTCGAAAACGCCCAGGCCCTTTGATGCTGAAAGAGACGGCCTCGTGGTGGCAGAAGGGGCTGGAACCCTGGTGCTGGAGGAATATGAACGTGCAAAGCGCCGTGGCGCGCAGATCCTTGCGGAGGTGGAAGGCTTCTGGACGAACGTCAGCGGCGTGCACCTCACAGACTCGGATGCCCCCTCGATTGAACAGTGCATGCGCCGCGCCCTTGGGGAAGCCCGAAGGAGCCCTGAGGACATACAGCACGTAAATGCCCATGCCACCGCGACCCACAATGGGGATGAGGCTGAGGCGCTCGCTATCCACAGGGTTTACGGGTCACGCGTCTCTGTCACAGCCATCAAGGGATACACAGGACACACCCTGGGGGCGAGTGGGGCCATAGAGGCTATCGGCACCATCCTCATGATGAGAGGGGGCTTCATTGCCCCAACTTTGAATTTGGAAAGACCGGATCCTCAGCTGCCTCCTTTGAACCATGTCATGGGGAACCCCATGGACAAACGCATTACAGTGGCCGTGAACAACAACTTCGCGTTCGGAGGAATCAACACATCCATGATCCTGAGTCTTGTCTGACGACCCTCACGACCCTCTCACCCCGATAAACCAAGTTTCCTCTCTGCCCTGTGCGGAGGGCTCGACAAGCTCCACCTTGAACCCGGCGTTTCCGAGCATATCGAGAACTCTGTCCCTGCTCCTCCAGCAGGGCGTCGCACCTTTAAACCGGAATCGGCTCTCCTCGACAAAACGGAACAGGCTGAAGGTAGTGCCTGGAAGAGTGAGCCGGATGATCAGCCTTCCTTCCGGTGAAAGGGAAGCCTTGAGCCGGCTGAGAAGTTTGACAATCTCCTTGTCCTGAAAATGATGCAGAACATCCAGGAGGAGGACAGCATCTGTCCCCGCATGGTCCTGGGGCAAGTCCAACGCAGCGACAGGCAGGACCTTCGCTCTGTCCCCAAGCACCCTTGCGGCGATCCTTGCCCGTTCTGCAAGGGGATCGCAGGCAATGAACTCCAGATCAGGGTACACGGTGCTGAGCCACGCTGCCGGCACGCCGTACCCGCACCCCACATCGACGACCTTCCACCCCGGCCTCACAAAATCCGCGAGGCGAGGGAACATGGGATCGAGCAGGATCTTGAACCGGGCGAAAACACGCGGAAAAGCCTCAAGGTGTCTGAATCGCCTGAGCGTGGACCGGGTGTGTTCCTTTGATCCGGCCCGCAAAGGAGGGAGCGGCGCCGGGCGGACTGAAAAGACAAGCCGGAGCAGAGGGGGCACCATCCAGAAGGCACCGGTCATGGAATAGAAAATCCCGAGAAAGGTGCTGATCCCGGCATCTCGCAACACCGAATGCTGTGCGAAAAGCAGGGAACCGAACCCCACAAGTGTCGTAAGACCGCAGAGCATGACGGTGACGCGAAATCCGTCGGAACTTGGATTTGGAGCGATCCCAAACCGCTGATAACTGCGCACGAAATAGACGCCCGATTCCAGCCCAAGCCCAACGAGTAAGGGCGCCAGCATCAAAGAGGGGATGGATAAAGAATGTCCAAGAAGTCCCATGGTCCCCAGGGTGGCGATGAGCGAAAAGGTCACAGGCGCAACGGAAAGCAGAAGGAGTTGCCAATCCAGAAAGACGAGGAAAAGGCTCAGCACGGTCACGACCATGACAATCAGGAGAATTCTCACGAAAGACCTGTTCAGCTCCCCAGCCAAATGACTAGAGAAATGACGGGCGTCGAAAAAAAAGAATCCTTGCTGCTGGGCCTGCACAAAAAAGAGAGAGGGATCATAGTTGGGCCCCGGCAGAAGCGTGTCCACCAAGACCCATCCGCCCTTCTCTCCCTCTGGAAACACACCGAAGGCAGCCAGGAACTCCTGAGGGAAGGGCGATGGCCGCTGCATGGGCTGATGAAGCGTCTTGACAAAAGGCTCGAACGCATCAGGCTTGAATCCCAGTTTCGCAGACGTCTCCTTCAGGGAATTCTCCAAACTGAAGATGCGCTCCTGGGTCCAGAAATCGCCCCAAGCCTTCCGATTCCTTTCCTGCGTTCCGGGTCCGGGCAGAAGCATCGACCGAGGCAGGTCTTCGGCGAGCACCGAGAAACGCCGTTCTTTGTTCAGAAACATGGCCAGGCGGTCCACCTGCATCAATAGATCCTCCACCGTGCGTCCTCTCACCATGAGACAGGGCTTGGCCGACATGTCCCCCCAGACCTTCTGCAGCGTCTGCTCCGCTTCCACGGTTTCTTTGCTCAGGGTGTTCATGGAAGCGAGATCCACGTTGAACTCGATTCTTGCAAAGAAGAGCATGCCCAGGGCCAGAGCCACGCAGGCTCCGACCGACCATCCGCTGGATCTCTCTATGATCCAGTCCATAACACGTTCCAGAGGCAGCGGTTTTTCTCTCTTTGACGCCTCGATCCGGGGCAAAATAAGAGGGAAGAAAAGGTGTGCAAAAACCGCCGAGAGCCCAACACCTAGAGCTGCAAAGATCCCCACCTGCGCAAACAGCGGAATGTTGATGGCTGCAAGGGACAGGAGAGCGGCCATAGCGGCAAGAAGCGGCAACGAGCCGACAGCCCAGACATCTCTGGAGACGCTCCGGGCCTCGGTTCCGCCCGGTCGGTCCAGAAGAATTACATAGGCTAACCCGTGATCCACGGCAATGCCGATGAGGGCGCCTCCAAAGCCCATGGCAACGCTGAAAATAGCCTCGCCTGTGAGCGCATAAACAAAGACGGCCAGCATGGTTCCGACCGTTGCGGGAACGGCTGAAAGCAGGCCGAGCCAGGGCCTCCTGAAACTGAGAAGGACCAAAGGGACAAGACTGAGCATCACCAGGGTGATGGCTCTGGAGGTATCGCGCCTGATGATCTCTTCATTATCCAGCGAGGCCCTGAAGGCACCCCCATAAGCCATGGTGAGTTGTTTCCCCTGGCGGGAGGAGAATTCCTTCAGACCGGCTGAGATTTTTTCCATGACCTCGGTCAACAGGCGGGCAAACGTGGAGTCCTGGTTGGGTCGTGTCGGCCGGGCCATGAGGAGAAGGTGCCTGCGGTCCTTGCTCATGATGTGTCCCTGTTCCAGTACCGCGTCACGGAAAGGCAGACTCGATGAGAGACGATCCAGGAAAAGGTTGCGCAGCCCGAGAGGGTCCTTTGCAAAATATTCGGCCTGACCGATGCTGCCCAGGTCGAGAAGCTTGGCCAACCCATCCTTCAGGAGCACCTCCACCCGGCCCGGTTGGAGGAGCACCTCCACCCGGGCTTTCAAATCGGTTTCGCTCAGCAGAAAGGGCAGGGTATCCGTCACTGTCCCAAGAAGGATGGCGAAGGTATCTGCAGCGCTGCCGCTGGATACGACTCTCACAAGCCCGCTCTCGGTGAGCATGGTTGAGGCGAGATCTGCGGCCTTCACGAGATCCTCTCTGCTCTCAAGGCCGTCAGGAGAGCTGATCTGGATGAAAATGTTGTCAAGAACAGGATGGTGCCTGAGGATCTCCTCTGCAGCAAGAACCACCTTGTCGTCCCGGGGCAGGGTCGCCACAATGTCGTTGTTCACGGTGAGCCTGTTTACGCCCCACCAGAAAGCGACCCCCACACCGGCCAGCAGGGCCAGAGCCAGGAGGTATCTGGTTTTTCCCATTGGAGTGGTCATCCGACTTTGCGTTTCCCCTTTCTCCACTTTGATGGGATAAAGATTCTTTGGGCAACCAGGCGGGTGAATGTCTTTGTGTTGCGCCAGAAATCCATCCACGGCCTGAAGTGGGAGACCCGCTCCTCAGCAGGACCATAGATCGCTTGCACAGGGACTTCCAGTATGGGAATTCCAGACCAGGCAGCCCGAATCAGGATTTCCACCTCGAACTGGAATCTCTTTGATCTGGCTCCAAGGCGCAGAGTCTCTGGCAGGGGATACAACCGGAACCCGGACTGGGAATCGGAAACCCATTTCCCGCAGGAGGCCCAGACCCAGAAATTCGAGAATTTACGGCCCCAGCGGCTGGTCCAGGGCACGTTGGGGTGCTCCATGCCTGAACGCTTCCCAAGCACGAGAGGACGGTTTCCTTTCTGCACCGCTTGCACAAGAGAGGGGATATCGTCCGGATGATGCTGGCCGTCAGCGTCTATGGTGATAGCATAGTCCGCCACTTTGAGAGCAGAGGCGAAGCCGTCGAGAAGGGACGCTCCTTTACCCTGGTTCATCTCGTGACGGATGACGGTCACGTGAGAGAACGAAGCGAGGATTTGGGATGTTGAGTCTGTGGAACCGTCATCCACCACGAAAACTGGAAATCGAAACCGCAGGGTCTTGGCTAGGACGTCCCCAAGTTGCCTCCCATGGTTGTATGCCGGGATTACAATAGCGCACCGAAGGTTCATGGCCTGTTCAGGAGAACGCTCAGGCAGAAAGTGTTTTGGGTTCCTCCCCTGACTGTGGTATAAACAACACAAAGGTGAGGAAAAGTCAACCGCCACCCTTCCCCTGCAAAACGGGTTTTTTGACTCCACGCTTCAGGTCAACGGCAATGCAGAGATAAAGCTCTTCTTTCACAAAACTTAGGACTTGCTATTCCGAAGAAAGACCGTGCGAGACTAAGAGGATTCTTAACAAGTATGCCAACATGAGCTTCTTCCAAACCTCTACAATTTTGTTTGCCCTGGCCGGTCTGTCCGCAGGGCTTTCATTGGAAGGGAACATCAGGTGGGTCGCAATAGGCTCCCTGCTCGGTCTGTACCTGGTCCTGTTCAGCGTGGGGATATGTGTCGTCAGAGTTGGCTATTTCGTGCACTCCTTCTGTCGAGGCAGACAGCCTGGAGCAGGCGTGGTTCTCACCTTTGACGACGGGCCTGATCCTTCCGGCACAAAAGGACTCCTGGAGACCCTTTCTCGGCACGGTGTAAAGGCCGTCTTTTTCCCTGTCGGTATGAAAGCGGAAACTCATCCTGATCTTCTCAGAGAGATTGATCAGGCAGGGCATGTCATCGGGAACCACACCTACCGGCACGCCTGGTTCACCAACTTGCTGGTAGGCAAGTCCCTCGATCAAGAAATGGTCAAGGCCCAGAAGGTTATTGAGGCAGCCATCGGAAAGACCCCGGCTTTTTTCCGTCCTCCGGCGGGCCTTACAAACCCTCACTACCGGAAAGTGCTGGAGAGACTCAGGTTGGTCTCGGTGGGCTGGGATGTGCGAGTCTTTGATACGCGGAAGAAAGCGGAGATCGTGGTGGAGCGAATACTGAAAAGGGTGAGGGAGGGGAGCATCATATTGCTTCACGAGGGATGCAGGGATCCGGTGAATTTCAAGGAAATGGTTGACTCCATTGTGAAAGGGATTCGCGGCCGCGGGTTCAGCTTCACCGATCTGGAAGAAATGACCGGCCTTCAGGCTTATCAGTGCCCCCGCCAACGGGAGATTCCCTCAAGGTTGCCTTTGGCCGCAGCCTGGCGGCGATCCTCTCAAGCGAGGGGAAAAGGCAGGTTCCGGCGGTTTTCAGGCATATGGCTTGCTTCGACCGCTCCTGGCCGAAAGGCGATCCGCGAAAAAACGAATCTCACAGCATTCAAGGCACGACCTTCCAGAAGGTTTCTGACAGGGGTCGGCCTGATGCTTTTCAGCTATGTGCTTGGCTGGCCCATGGTGGGTTTGTTCAGCGTCCTGGCGGCCACTTTTCAGAAGCCCGGCCTTCTGATAGGCGGGCCTCTGTCTTACGGATTGTCTCACCTCGTCTTTTTGTTCGGCCTATACTTGGCCGGAAGGGATAGCCTCAGGTATGTAGAGATGTTTTCCCTGTGGTCTCTTCGCACCTTGGTGGAGAGACTTACTGGTCGGAACTCGACAAAAGGATTGGGAGCGGATCGCGCATGATGTTGGACAGAGAAGAAATCCTCAAGGTTGTCTCCGCATACCTGGTCAAAGACTTTGAGGTGCCTGCTGAAAAGATCAGGCTGGGGGCGAACCTTTTCACAGATCTGGGACTGGACAGCATAGACGCCCTGGACTGGTTTGCGAAGATGGAGACAACGATCCATCTGCCCATCGTGGAGGAGGACATCAAAAAGGTGCGCACGGTCCAGGATGTCGTGAACTATGTGATGCGCCATTTGAAACAGAATGCCTAGGGACGACGTTCAATGGCTTCCCCTTGGAGATATCCAAATCTCCGCTTTGGGCCGGCTCGAAACCGGCGTGCGGCTTGAGGCTTCTTCATTGTGGTTTTCGGGTCACTTCGAGGAGTGTGCCGTGGTGCCCGGCGTTGCCGCCCTCGCTTTTGTGGCAGAGACGGTGAGAAGACAGGGTGAACGGCAAGGCCGCACTTTGGAGATGTCCGGGTTTTTCAAGGTGAGATTTCGAAGGGTGATCTTTCCGGGTGAGAGGCTTGGCGTTTCAGTTGAATCAATGCCTCCCGGGCCGGAAGCGGACCTTCAATTTCACGTGACCTGCGACGGCGAAAGTGCTGCTGAAGGAACGTTGAAGGTCATGGAGATCAGGGGAGACCCTCTTTCAGGAAAAGACCATGAGAGAACTGTTGAGAGAGCTCAAGATCAAAATCATTGAAGAGCTCCAGCTCAAAGAGGTGAATCCGGATGAACTGGCGGATGACACACTGTTTTTCGACGGAGGGCTTGGTCTGGATTCCGTGGATCTCCTGGTGCTCGTGGCCATGGTGGACAGGGATTACGGGGTACCAATATTCAGCCGGGAATTGGGGGAAAAAGTGTTCATCACCCTCTCCACCCTAGCGGAATACGTTGCAAAGATGAGGAAGACCAAATAGGTGTCTTCCGCGCCGATTAGAGCAGGCAGCGCCTTTGGATGAGAATGGAGGAGCGCAGGCGATGAACAAACCATGGCTCAAACAATATGAGGCCCATGTCCCTCACTCCTTGACCTACCCTAAGATCCCCATCCACCGCTTCCTCTCGGACACTGTGGCCCGGCATCCGGATCATGTGGCCATGACCTTCAATGAGATCCATTTCACCTACAAAGATCTGAATGAGAGAGTGAACAGGTTCGCCCATGCTCTTTTGAAGCTGGGCGTGGAGAAAGGGGACAAGATCGCCTTCCTGCTGGTCAATTCCCCCACTTATGTCTTCGCTTTTTTCGCTGTCATGAAGCTCGGGGCTGTTGTGGTCAATCTCAATGTGGGGATCCAAGGGGAGGAACTGGCCCGGTGTCTCGATGATTCAGGCGCCAAGGCGATTGTCACCCTGGACCTGTTCGTCCAGGGCGTCTACGCGGTCATCAAGAAGACAGGGGTGAAGACCGTGATCCTCCACTCCGTATTCGGCCTGGAGAAAAAGATGCCCTTGGAAGAGGGAGTTCCTCAACCGCTCCTTTTTCAAGAACTGTTGGCCTCGACAGAGGCTGCCGAGGATCCGACGGTTCGGATTTCTCCGGGGGATGTGGCGGTGCTTCAGTATACGAGTGGCTCTACCGGAGCGCCCAAGGCCGCAGCCCTGACGCACAACAATGTCGTGGCCAGCGTGCTCCAGTCGGACGCTTGGGTCGGGATCAGCGACGCCGGGAATGCCGCGGTCCTGTGCCTCATCCCTTTCTTCCACGTCTTCGGCATGTCCGCGTGCCTTCTCATCTCAGTGCTCAAGGGTTACAGGATGGTGCTGGTACCCAGGATCGACCTGATGGACATTCTCTCCCTGATGGAGACCCTGAAAACCTACAACCTTCTTTCCTTCCCGGCTGTGCCGAGTCTCTGGGCGGCACTCCTCTCCCTGCCTCCAGAGGTTGCCAGGGAACACCTCTCGTCCATACGTGTGGCCACAAGCGGGGGTGCCCCTCTTCCGCGATGGGCACATGAGCGGTTTGAGGAATTGACCGGAAGAAGGATCGTGGAGGCCTACGGTCTTTCTGAAGCTTCGTCAGCGACGCATTTCACTCCCTATCCGCGGGGCGGACCCACAGGCTCCATAGGAGTGCCCCTTCCGGACACAGAGGCCAAGATCGTGGACAGGGAAACAGGAAAGGGTGAATGCGCTACAGGAGAGATCGGCGAGCTCGTCGTGAAAGGGCCTCAGATCATGCAAGGATACTGGAATAATGAAGCCCTGACGTCGGCGGCGCTGCGAAACGGGTGGCTCTACACAGGGGACTTGGCGAGAATGGATCAGGACGGATTCTTCTATCTTGTAGACAGAATAGATGATCTCATCATCTCAAGCGGATTCAACATTTATCCCGGTGAGATCGAAGAGATCCTCAAAAGACATCCAAAGATCAAGGACGCTGCGGTGGTGGGCGTGCCTGACCGGATCAAAGGACAGGCCATTGTGGCCGTGATTGCCCTGAAACCGGGGGTAGAGGCGGACAAGCAGGAATTCCTGAAATACTGTAAGGACCAGATGCCGGAGTATCGGGTGCCCAAGGCGATCCTCATGAGGGAGGAAGTCCCCAAGGATCCGGCAGGTAAGATCCTGAGGAGAATTGTGAGACAGGAAGCTCTGGCTCTCTGAAGGATACCCATGAAGGCCTTCCTTCTCAAAACTCTTTCAAAGTCCTCTCTTGCCCTTGGCAGCTGGGTGATTCGGTTCATTGCCTGGTGGATCGCCACAGGATATTTCCTCTTTCAGCCTTCAAGGAGGAACTCCAGTATCGGGCTCTATGAGGTGATCTTTCCGGATCGAGGGCACTGGTATTATCTTAGATGTGCCTGGCGCCAATTTCACTCCTTTGCAGGGACCTATGCGGATCGCATTGACGTGTACTCGAATGGAAGAATGACCACATCCGCACAGGGCAGGGAGAGCCTGATCGAGACGGCAAGGAGCGGGACCGGCGGAATTATCGTCATTTCCCATATGGGAAGCTACGAGATTGCGGTGCGGGCCTTTGAGGAACTCGGGCTAAGGCTCCTCCTCATCATGGGCGAAAAAGAAGCAAAACAGGTGGCTCGCGAGCAGCGAGAGACCTTTATGGCGCGGGGAGTGCGAATCCATGTGGCGACGGCCCAGGACGCTTCTCCTTTTGGCGGGCTTGAGGCTCTTCAATTCATGCGAGAAGGGGGCTTCGTGTCCATTGCCGGTGACCTGGTCTGGACCGACCAGCGATCCCTGGTGCCCGTGAGGTTCTTCAACCGTGACGTGGGTCTTCCCGCTGGACCACACCTCCTGGCTTTTGTTTCAGGGGCACCCTTGTTCACCCTCTTCACCTTCCGGGTGGAAAGGGGGATGCACCAAATCATCCTGTCCGCTCCCCGTTGGGTGAAGGCTGCATCCCGCTCTGAAAGAAACGCCGCCATTCAGGTGAGCGCTCAGGACTTTGCCAGTGCTCTGGAGGGGATGGTGCGCCAGCATCCTTTCCAGTGGTATATCTTTGAGCCCTTTTTCCGACCCCTACCGGCTGAAGAGAGTGCTTCCTTCAAGGGTCGGTCGGCGTGAAATCTAGGGGCAGCAGGAAGGTGGAACTATGCCAATGCACAAAACCCTTGTGACCGGCCTTGCAGCAGGCTATGAGAAGATTGTTGCGTGGGCGGATATCCTTGACCGCATTAACGTGTACCCAGTCCCTGACGGGGACACGGGCCGGAACCTCGTCATGACCTTGAGCAGCCTGAGGAACCCCTGGAGTGACAAAGAGAGCCTAGCTCGTGAAATTCTGCTCACAGCCCGGGGCAATTCGGGAAATATTGCAGCGCGCTTCCTGGCGGGGTTCATGAAGTGCGAAGACCTGGCGTCCATGCCCGCTGCGGTCGAGTCCGGCCGAGATCTTGCCTGCAAGGCTGTTCCCGATCCGCAGTCCGGAACCATGCTCTCGCTTTTCGATGCCTTCGTGGAATCCGCGAAGAGAAATCCCCCGGCACAGAGCGGTGCATGGGTAGATGCGGTCGTCCTTGACCTGGAAGCGTCGGTGAAAGCCACGACCCAGCAGTTGCAGGAGCTGAGGGAGGCAGGGGTCGTGGACGCAGGGGCTCTGGGCATGCTGGTTTTCTTTGGTCCTTTGCTGAACGCCCTGGCCGGCCGGGAAGCGCGAGGTTCGAGTTTCACGGAAGAGCTGAAAAGCTTTTTCAGACTTTCCGAGGCCTGGAAAGAACAGAAGTCAGACGGCTACTGTCTGGATGTAGTGCTGAAACTCGGGCAGGAGGAAGAGGATGTCACGCGGCACCTCATGGCGGTTGGAGAATCCGTGGTCGCCATGGCCGATGGAAATTGCCTCAAGCTTCACCTGCATACCCGGGACAGGGAAAAGGTGAAGCAGCGTCTTGCCGAGCACGGCGCCATTCTGAGCTGGGCCGAGGACGACCTCGCCGAGCAAAGCTCCCATTTCGCTAGACCTGAGAAGCAGCCGGTCCTTCACGTCATGACCGATGCCGCAGGTGCCATGAGCAGAGAAACGGCTGGGGCTCTTGGAGTGACTCTTCTCAACAGTTATGTCACTGTCGGGAACCATTGCCTCCCCGAAAGCTATCTGAACCCCTCGCACCTCTATGAGGCCATGAAAGCGGAGATCCCCGTATCCACCAGCCAGGCATCCATTGCCGAACGCCACGAATGCTACAACAAAGTTCTCAAACTCCACGGTCGGGTTCTCTATCTCTGCGTGGGATCCTTTTTCACCGGGAACTACAGTACCGTCATGGCCTGGAAGGCTGAAAACGACCCTGAAAACAGGATGACCGTCATTGACACGGGCGTCGCATCGGGCAAACTGGGGCTCGTCGCCAAGGCCACGGCGGAGTTTTCCCTTTCGGCCGGAGACCCGTCGGAAGTGGTTGCCTTTGCAAGGGCAGCGATCCGCCACGTCGAGGAGTACATCTTCCTGGACCGGCTTCAGTTTCTGGCTGCGGGCGGCAGGATGTCAAAGACCGGCGCTTTTTTCGGCGACCTCCTTCGCATCAAGCCCATTGTGAGTCCTTTCCCGGACGGGGTGCGAAAGATGGGTGTGGCAAGAAGCACGAAAGAACAGGTGAAGTTTGCATTAAGGCGGCTTGAACAAGGCTTGGTGAGGAACCGGCGGGCCACTCTACTTCTGGAATACACGGACAACAGGGATTGGCTTGAAAATGAAATAAAACCTGAGATCGAGGATAGATTCCCCCGGATAAGGGTCATTATGCAAGTCATGTCCATGACCTCCGCCGTTCATATGGGGCCGGGCACATGGGCGATCGCTTTTCTTCCGGACAATACCGGGCAGGCGGAGAGTGATGTTTGAGACGATCGTCCGCACGACCAAAGGGGCTCTTATGGGAGTGCTCTATGGCCTCTTCTTCCTGGGGATCCTGTGTGAGCTCTTTGTGTCCCTGCCCGTCGTCTCCATGCTGAACAGGCTCTTTGGGCAACAACCCTACAGGATGCAATGGGCGCTCAGGGTTCTCCTCAACCTCTGGCTTTGGTTCCTGCGGGCATTCAGGCTGCTCGTTTCCATGCCGTCAAAAGGAAAACCCGTGCAAGGCCCATGTGTGGTGGTCTCCAACCACCCAGGCCTCTTTGACGTCCTGTTTCTCATCCGTGATATCCCTCACATGAGTGTCATGGTCAAAAGAGCTTTGGCAAAAAACCTTCCCCTCGGCCCGCTGTTCCGATCGGCCGGTTATGTCCTCTCGCCGGATTACGAGCAAGGGAGCCCTCTCCAGTCGTTGGATGAAGCGACGGAAAAGATCAAAAGAGGTTACAAGTTCATGGTCTTTCCCGAAGCGACCCGATCGCCGAAGGGGGGGTTGGGAAGGTTCAGTCCCGGCCCCTTCATGTTGGCCAGGATCTCTAATGTTCCGGTGCAGCCTGTCTTTATAAGGAACCAGCCCCCTTTTCGCCCAAAGGAGGACAAGTGGTATTTCCCGCCCTTCCACGCGTCCACGATCCAACTCGAATACTGGGAGCCCCTGGCTCACCCCGGAGCAGGAAAGGAGCGGGAGTTCGCAATGGGGTTGGAAATACGGTACAGAGAGGCTCTCGGCCTCGCTGCACGCGAAAACAAGGAGAGCAGCCGGGGAAGCGAATGACGAATATTCTTCAAGCCGAAACTCTGATTCCTCACCGTCGTCACATGAAGCTTCTGGACCGGGTGGTAAATCCTGGGCCCAACGGGCTTCAAGCAGAGACGACCGTCGCCGAGTCGTGGCCTCTGGCCAGGAACGGGTCCGTGAGTTCTCTCCTCTGCATCGAACTGGTGGCGCAGGCCGTTTCCGCCCTGAGCACGTGGCGCAGAGGAGAGGGGGCCATACCGCGTCCGGGCCTGCTGGTCGGCATCAAGGACGCGCAGCTTTTCTGCTGCACTCTCCCGATCGGCGCAAGGATCAGCATCCACGTGGAAGAACTCTACCATCTGGGGAACTATGCCGTGTTCACGGGGCAAGTGACTTCGGGTTCCGCTCTCCTTTGCACAGCGACCCTCCAGGTCATAGAACCTGAAGAAGAGGGCTTTCTGCATCTCCTGAGGGCACGCGGTTCTCACTCGACTGGGGAAGAGAAGGGGGGATAAGCCTATGCCTTCGAGACCGATTGCGCTGGTGACAGGCGGAGGACGTGGAATTGGCCGTGCCATTAGCCTGGAATTGGCCAGGACTGGCTACGACATGGTCGTTACCTTTCGCTCCAACCGGAACGCAGCGGAAGAGACGGTCGAGTTGATCCGCCAGGCCGGAGGCCGAGGGGAGTCCATCCGTTTCGACGTTACCGACAGAGAGGAGACGGAAAAACAGATCGAAGCTCTGTTCACGCGCTACGAGTCTGTTGATGTGTTGGTAAACAATGCAGGAGAGACAGCGGACAGCCTCTTTGCGCTCATGTCTTTCGAGGAATGGAGACGGGTGCTCGATACTTCTCTGCAGGGCTTCTTCAACGTCACCAAGCCGGTTCTTAAGAGGATGATCAGCCAGAGGAGAGGGTGCATCGTGACTCTTTCCTCTGTGTCGGCTCGCTTGGGCCACAGGGGTCAGACCAACTACGCTGCCGCCAAGGCAGGCCTTGAAGGCGCGTGCCGATCCCTGGCCTCAGAGGTGGCTCGTCTCGGCATCCGCGTGAATGCGGTGGCCCCAGGCCTGGTCGAAACGGAGATGATCCAGGGCTTACCGGTCGAGATGATCAAACAGATCATTCCCATGGGCCGCACCGGTCTCCCGGAAGAGGTGGCCAAGGTGGTCCGGTTCCTGTGTTCCGATGATGCCTCTTATATCACCGGACAGGTTATCGCGGTGAATGGCGGAATGCTCTAGGGGTGGACGGATGAGAAAAAGCGTTTTGAGGGAGATCGTCTTTTTGGGTGCAGTGACGTTCGCAGGCCTTGTCGCAGATAAGCCAGTGCACTCTCAGGATTGGGCGTCTTTGAAGGAGTCCTTCAGAAACATCCAATCGGTGAAAGCGGAATTCGTGCAGGAGCGTCATCTCCAGATTCTCAAAGACCCCCTGGTTTCAGAAGGAAGATTCTTTTACCTCGCCTCCGGTTCTTTGAGGTGGGAGTACCTCAGCCCGCTTCAAAGCGTGATGCTGCAGAAAGGGGATAACGTCCAGCTTTACCACTTCTCTGAGGGCGCTTGGAAACAGGACATGGCCCAGGGGGTGGAGGCAAGACGGATGGTGCTCGCCGAAATGCGTCAGTGGTTTCAGGGCCGTTTCGAGGAGAGCAGGATTTTCAGACATTCCTATTCTCAAGGCCCCCCTGGCCGAATCCTCCTGACCCCTGGGGAGGGAATCAACAAGTTTATCCTTGTGATTGAGATTGTATTATCTGATAGACCCGGGGTCATTGAGCGGGTGGAGATAACAGAACCCGGTGGCTCCGCCACAAGGATCGTGTTCAGGAACGTTGAGCTCAATGCCGGCTTGCCCTCCAAGGTCTTCGACGAACCATGAACTTCAGAAAGAAACTGAAGGCGGGTCTCATCGTGGTCCTAATGCTCTGTGCCGGGTGTTTGTACACGCCGGAAACACCTCTTTTGCCAGGGGCATCGGAAGACCTCGAAAGCTGTGCTGCTCTATTTCCATCTGGGCCCTGGGAGTGCGTCCACAAGATCGAAGCGGTTATTAGTCAAGGGGTTTCTTCCTCTCTCATCGGGATCACCAAAGGAGATCCTGCAGGCCGCGAACTGCACACGGTTTTGCTCACCCCTGAGGGATTTATCCTGTTTGAAGCAGAGCAGCGTGAGCATGCAATGTCGGTGCTGAAGGCTGTGGCTCCTTTCGACTCCCCGGCCTTTGCCAGGGGATTGATGGAAGATGTGAATTTCCTTTTCTTGGCTCCCGAGGGAGGGCCTTCGAAGTGGGGAAGGACTGCGGACGGAGCTATCCTCTGCCGATGGGAGAGTCCTGATGGTACTCGAAGAGAAGTCACTCTTTCAACGGTTCGGAAGATTTCGCTTCGGGACAGGCACGGAGATCTGGCCAAGGAGGCGCTGTTCGTGGTGCCTTTTGTGAAGGGGCTGGCTTCCCAAATGGAATTGCGGGTTCATAAGCCGGCTCCCTACAGACTGAAAATGAATTTGCTTCCTGGGACCCCATGACATCGAGCATCCCTTTAACGGCCGCGAGGATGGACAAGGGCTGGAGGATCATGGGAGTGGTGGCGATGATCCTTACGCTCACGCTATGCGGTTGCTCTAAAAGCCCTGCCGGTGTTGAGAACTATGAGCCTGGTACCCACAAGCGCAAGCTCGACCTCCGCGTGCTCGGGTTTCATCGTTCCTACTTGATTCATGTCCCCAAGAATTATGACCGGGCCGAACCTCGGCCGTTGGTTGTAGCCCTCCACGGTGCTTTCAGCACGGCGGAGGAGATGGAAGAGGAGACAGGGTTTTCCGAGCTCGCCGACAGAGAGGGCTTCCTGGTTGCGTATCCAAACGGCATCACCCTGTTTGGCTGGTTTCAACACTGGAACGCAGGGCATTGTTGCGGAAGGGCCATGAAGGACCGGGTCGACGACCTTGGTTTTGTCTCCATGGTCATCGAGGAAGTCCGTGGGGGCTTTCATGTCGATTCCTCTCGCATTTATATGGTGGGGTATTCTAATGGCGGAATGCTCGCATATCTCTTTGCTGCGCAAGAACCGGAAACCCTGGCAGCCGTTGCCGTGATCGCAGCCACGATCGGTAGCAGTCCTTCTCCTTCTGAGCCGGAGGTGTGCATTCCATCTGCTCGGGCACCTGTGCCCGTTATGGCCCTTCATGGTCGGGAGGATGACAGCATCCCTTACGAAGGGGGAAGGTTAGGGAACGAGGATTATTCTTATGTTTCCGTGAAGGAATCGATGAAGTTTTGGTTGAAAGCCAACCAGATTCCGTTGGCGGCTCAAAGGGAAGAGATGATGGCCGGTAGGGTTATGAAGGACACATGGAAAACGCAGGAAAAGGATCGAGAAGTCATTCTTTGGACTCTAGAAGGCTGGAAGCACACTATCCCCACGAATTACTTCACTAAGAAGCTCCCAGAGAATGATCCGCTCAGGAATTTCCATGCCACAGACATCATCTGGGATTTTTTCAGAAGCCATCACAGGTCAGCAGGCTGAGCACATGGCCTTCCCCCTCAGCATGCTTTACCGCGTATGTCTTTCCATGATATCTCACAGCGCTCTCCTGTTCTCCCACCAGGCTGATCTCCACCTCGCGGATCGCCTCTGAAAGGTTCAAGCCAAAAGCTTTGGCTGCTGCCTCTTTGATGGTCCATGCACGCGTCGCTCCCCGCTCCGGGCCCATTCCTGATGTGGAAAGAATATCGCAATTCTTGGAGGGCATGAAAAGGTGCCAGATCCTCAAGGCTTTTTCAGAAACAACCTCCATGTCCACACCCACGGGGTGAACATTCGCTGCGGCCACGGAGAAACGGTTGGTGTGAGAAACGGAGCATTGAAGGTCACTCTCGGCAAGACAGGGTTTCACTCGATCGGGACCAAGCGTTTCGATGCCTGAGTCGGGCGTGTCCTTATGGACAACACCAACCTGGCGGGCCAGTCTTTTCAAGGCCATTCGCGCTGCCGTGAAATGCTTGCGCCTCCTGGGTCCCAATTCTTCAGCCCGAGCGGCTTCACGAGGTGTGAAGAGGATCTTTTCCTTGGCGGAGAGGGTTTCCATCTCAACGAGCATTATGCCCAGGCATGCAGCCCGCAACTTTTCCATCCCCGGCCACGAAATAGGATTGGCCGGTTCGACGAGCGTGCGTGTCTTAGAGGGTATCGTGGGTTCTGATCTCACGAAGTCCATGTCCTAGGGTTCTTGATCAAGATGATAAAGGAGCAGGGTTTTTCGTGTCAAGGTGCAAAACCCGAGATGACGAATTGACATACCGGGGCAGGTCTTCTATCCTTAAATCCGTGGCAACCAAATTATGTTGCAAAGGCCGCTTGGCCGCTTTAGGAATTTCCATGAGGCGCTTCATTTTTGTCCATGGTCCGTTGTCCACCCTTCTGCTTTTCTCCATGACCCTTTGGGCTTTTGGACAGGGGACTCCCGACCATCTCTCCATCCCCAGCAAGAAGGTGAAGATTTCCGGGGTCAGCGTGCATTTCGTGGAAGCGGGGGAGGGACCGCCGATCCTGTTTCTTCACGGACTGGGGGGATCCTGGAGAGACTGGTCGGTCAACCTGCCGGCTTTTGCCGCCACCTACCGGGTGATGGCCATGGATTTTCCCGGCTTCGGGGAATCGGATAGACCCGAGGTGCATTACTCCATCGAATGGTTGACCGATGTGGTCGAGAAGTTCTTCCAGGAACAGGAAATCGACCAGGTGAACCTGGTGGGCCACTCCATGGGAGGAGTGGTGGCTCTCAACGTGGCCTCTCGGCCCAAATCGAAAGTCAAGAAGTTGGTCATTACAGATGCCGTAGGGATCGGGGACAAATCGGAATTCCTCGGTTACGCCATGTCCAAGAAGATCATGGGGGCAGACACCGAGTGGGAGTCTGTGGAAAGCTTCCTCAAGAATCAATTCCAGGCCATGGCCGACGATTTAATCGAACAGCAGAAACCCCAAACGGCCCGGGATTTCTTCGAATCCCTGAAGATGCCCATCACCGGGAAACCTCTTCTGCCCATGACTCCGAAGGTGCAGATGACCGCCAGCATCATCGATTTCGACATCCGCCCGAAGCTGGCCTCCATCCGGCAACCCACACTCATTCTGTGGGGCGCCAAGGACCCGGTGGCCTCGCCGCAGACCGCTTCCTTCCTCCAGACAAGAATCCACTCCTCCACCCTGATCCTCTTTCCCGACTGCGGACACTCCCCCATGATGGAACACCCCTCACTCTTCAACCAGGAGCTGGGGAAGTTTCTTCAGGCGGGAGAGTAGCTCGAGTTCGGATTGTGGAATGAGTGCGTGAAGCTGAAATGCGTCTTTCCCAGCCTTTTAACCACACCCGTTAAGTTTTTCATCCTTCACCTTGTTTTCGCTCAGTCGCCTTCGTGAGAGTACTCGGTGGGTAACGGTATCGGTGATCCGGGATATCTATGAATCGTGAATTTCCCCTTATCGGCATTCGCGGAGAATGAGGACGGCGTTGTGGCCGCCGAAGCCGAAGGACTGGGAGAGGCCGGTCCGGATGGGGTAGGAGTCGACCCGGGTGACAAAATTCAAATCCTTCATGGGATGGTCGAGATTCCGGCATACATGGGTGGTCTTGTGATGGATGCTCAGAGCGGTGACCAGCGCCTCGATGGCTCCGGAAGCTCCCAGGGTGTGACCGATGAGGGATTTGGTGGAATTGATGAGGACGTCTTTCCTGAAAACCCTTTCAATCACTGCGGTCTCGGTCTCGTCATTTAGACGGGTCCCGGTGCCATGGGCGTTGATGTAATCGATGTCTCCTGCAGGTAGGCCGGCATCGGCAAAGGCGAGCTCAAGCATTCTCATGATCTGGGTGCCGCTGCTCTCCATCATCATGATGTTGAAGCCGTCGCAGGTCTCGCCGTAACCCAGGATCTCGGCATAGATCTTTGCGCCGCGGTTCCGGGCGTGCTCTAGAGTTTCAATGACAAAGACCGCCCCTCCTCCTTCACTGAAGAGAAAACCACTCCGGTCTTTGTCAAAAGGACGATTCGCCTTGCCCGGCTCCTCATTGTTGCTGGCCAGGGCTCTCACTGCGTCAAAGCCTTCGAAGATGCCGCCATACTCGTCGCTCAGATGCTCTACGCCGCCCACGAGAGCGGCATCCAGTTCTCCGGATCTTACGGCCTTGAACCCGTGACCGATGGCCACTGTTCCAGAGGCGCAGGCCGCGCAGTAAGCGTTGTTGCTCCCATGGAGGTTGAATTTGATGCCTATATTGGCGGAGCAGGCATTGGGCATGGTCATCGATACCGCAAACGGATTGAAGCGCCTGGGATAAAACATCCGCTCCTGGACCTGCTTGAGGATCTCTCCCGCAGGGTGATTCCCAAGTTGGGCGCTGGCCTTGGCAAGGGCTTCCTTTTGGCGCATGAGGAGATGGTAGCTGTAGCAGGAGGCAAAGGTGCCCAGGCCTGCAATCCCGGTCCCCATGAACACACCGGCCCTTTCCTTGTCCAGAGAGGGGACGGAATAGGTATTTCGCTTCTGATCTGTCTTGGTGTACTCCAATCCCGCCGAATCCAGGGCTTGAAAACTGCAGGCAATGGCAATGAGACTCGATGGGTCGAGTTGTTTTTCCTCGATGCGACCGATTCCGTAAGACGAATAGTCGATCGGCGGAAGGGGGGACCAGATCTGGGAATGGAAATCCCCGTAATAAAGCCAGTGCTCAGGGATTCGCTCGACCCTGGTTTTCGCCTCCAGGCAGTTCTTCCAGAACTCATCGAGTTTCTGCCCGATCGCCGAGACGACCCCCAATCCGGTGATGACGACGCGTTTTCTCATGGGTCTAAGCCTGAGCTGCGTTTTCTTCCATGGCCATGATGTATTTCACCGCATCCTGCACGCTGAGCAGCTTCTCCGCATCCTCATCCGGGATCCTTTTGTCAAAGGCCTCCTCAAACTCCATGAGCAAGGTGATGATATCCAGGGACTCCGCTTTGAGATCATCCATGAATTTCGTTGTCAAAGAAATCTGGCTCTCCTCCACCTTGAACACTTCCGCCACGACCTTTCTCACTTTTTCAAAGACCTCATCTTGTGTCATTTGAGCCATACCGGATCACCTTTCCCTTAAGATTATCGCCACAGCGCTCCGCGCCTGCGGTGAAACTGCATGTCACAGTGGGTGAGGCCAGCCTGATTGCAAGTCAGCCTCAGCGTGGTCCTCCAGTAGGAGCCTCTCCACTTGCTTTCTGAATTCCTCAAGCTGATCCGAACGAGTTCCCCTGGGAACAACGAAGGGTTCCCCCCACCGGATCGTTACCGTGCTGAAGGGTTTGGGCACCAGGAACCGATCCCAGCTTCTCATTACCCAGGCCTTTTCAGCAGAGATGATCACCGGGAAAATCGGTGCGCCGGTGACCTGAGCCATGGCCGTGAGTCCCGCTTTTACAACCCCCTTGGGTCCTGTGGGCCCATCCACAATATGAATAACGCCGGGGTTCTTCTTGATCGCTCTCAGAATGGCCATTAAAGCCTCTCTGCCCCCTCGAGTGCTGGATCCCCTGACAGGAACCAGGCCGAGCCTGGAGGCAAGGGAAGCGATCAGCTCTCCATCGCTGCTCTGGCTGATCATGACGATGGGTTTGAAGTTCCTGAATTTAGTGACATACGCCAGAGCAGGGAGAAAGCGTTGATGCCATACGGCCGCAATCAGCCGCCCGTGTTTTGCAAAATGCTTGCGGGCGGTTTCCTCTCCAACGACCCTCACTCTCAAGACAGAAAGGTAGAGCCGCAAGAGATAATAACAGAAGGGAACCAAGCGGTATTTGAGGATGGTCTGGGCAATCGCCAAGTCGAGCACTCCTCGCCCTTGTCATCGCCCCGATGGTTAGGCTAAAGAAGGGCTGCAGATCTGGATGATGTTTTGCCCAATATACCACAAAGATTCCAGCATTCAAGAAAGATAGCCGACTAGCTCTACAGGAAAAAGCCTTCGAATTCAACCAAAAAGACGGACGAAAAAGCGATAGACACGAACCGGAGCAGAATGCTAAGTTACGGGCCAAACTGGTTCATGATCGGCATTCTTGAAAAGGATTTCGCCGTAATGCTCAAAGAAATAGGTTTTGACCTAGATCCGGCGTCCCTCGCCGGAGCCATTGATGAATTCCCGAAAACCAGGGTCCTGGTCATCGGAGACGTCATCATGGATGAGTACATCTGGGGGGATGTCTCTCGAATCTCTCCGGAGGCGCCTGTTCCGGTCGTTGATGTGAAGCGGGAGACGAAGATGCTGGGCGGCGCGGGAAATGTGGTCAACAACATCTCCTCCCTGGGCGGGAAAGTGATCCTGTGCGGAGTCGTGGGGGACGATTCTACGGGCAGGCAGGTGATGAAGATGGTCAGGAATCTAGGGGTTCCCTCTGAAGGGATCGTCCAAGAGCCGGACAGGCCGACCACGATCAAGACCAGGATTGTTGCCCAGCACCAGCAGGTTGTGAGATTTGACCGGGAAAGCCGAAGGGACATCCTTCCCAAGAGTGTCGAAAGGCTGCTGGGTGTTGTTAGCAGATTGCGAAAGGACATCCACGCCATCGTGGTCTCGGATTATGCCAAAGGCGTGATCTCTCCTCACCTGATGAAGGGGTTGAAAGACCTGGTGGCAGGTTCCGGGATTGTTCTGGGTGTTGATCCCAAGAAGAGCAACTTTGACTTTTACAAGGGCATTGATGCCATCACTCCCAATCACCACGAGGCAAGCGCCTTCTCAGGGATCAAGATCGTCGACGATAAAACGCTGGTGCATGCAGGAAACAAGATCCTCCGTCATTTGAACTGCCGTTCTGTTTTGGTCACCCAGGGCAAGGACGGGATGACCCTCTTCGAGAAAAAAGGAGAGCCCATTCACATCCCGACAGTGGCAAGGAAAGTCTTTGATGTGACAGGAGCCGGCGACACAGTGATCAGTACGTTCTGCCTGGGGCTCGCCGCCGGAATGGACCTGAAATCAGCGGCCCTTATCTCGAATTTTGCAGCCGGCATTGTGGTTGGAGAGGTGGGGACGTCCACGGTGAAAGCCGAAGAGCTCAAGAGAGTGATCTTCGAAAGACTCGGGAGACCTTAAAAGGGATGCCGTGAGTGCGCCTAAGGATGCTGATGACGTCAAGCTCGTGGCGAGCCTCTTTTCGCCTGAGGAGAAGATCCTCGAAGAGGTCATCTTCGAACTCCAGGCGATGCACGGGGCCATGGACTGGGTAAGCCCCCCTCTCTTGTTCGACAGGACACGGTACTATGAAACAGAGATGGGCTGGCCGCTACACAGGCGATTTGTCTCTTTCAAGCATCTCATTCGGCCTGAAGTGATCGTCGATGTTAAGCTCCAAACCAATGATTTAGAGCAGAGACACCTTCAGGAGGGGAGGCGCAAAGTCAATATAGATCCTGGTTATGTCGCCCTGGAAAGGCTGGTTCTTGCTACAGGTAAGAACTACACGCACCGCATCCATCTCGCGAAAGGGATCTATGCGGATTTGACCCTGGTCTTTCATCAGGGGAGCTTTCAAACCCTAGCCTGGACCTATAAAGACTATGCGGACCCGGTGGTCACCGGCTACTTCAACAACATTAGAGAGCATTATAAGAACCAGCTCCGTGGGCTCAGTGAGTGAGGGGTGGCGAGTTAGAGTCTTAAACTGAAACTTCTTTGCATGATGCGTAGATGTTTTGAGCCCGGACCGGGGGGTGTGGTCTCTGGCGAGCTCGCAACCGGAAATGGACCCCTCCCGTTAATCGCC
>Ga0209706_10000293_pt1 | contig 28002 bp, 19 predicted proteins | sample PPLLaktember2015_6_FD_187263 | JGI IMG/M metagenome (GOLD analysis project Ga0209706, IMG submission 187263) | Freshwater sediment microbial communities from Prairie Pothole Lake near Jamestown, North Dakota, USA - PPLs Lake P8 Core (1) Depth... | ecosystem: Environmental > Aquatic > Freshwater...
GACCCGTTGACGGGGGCCTACTGCCGGCCGAACCCGGAGCACGAGGACTGCTGCAAGAACGTCCGCGGCTTCATGGATGCGTGCGAAGACGGGATCGTGGAGACCAGCACCCTGACCATCTCGACCTTGATCGTCCTGGACGAGGCGTCAGGGCAGCTCGTCAGGAACGTCGCCGACCCCTTCCTCATGGGGGCCATGACCGCCGGCCAGAGGAAGATCGTCGGCCTCGGCATTTCCTTCACCCCGGACGTGGAGGGATTCGATTATCAATATGACCTCGGCAGCTTCACCGATCCCGGCAGCTACATCCCAGGATCGCCGTGCCAGGGCCAGAATTACCCTTGGGGTCCGGCCGAGCTGGTTTGCCTGACGACCGGGCAGGTCTGGGAATTCCGGCCCTTGACCGAGGCCTATTACAACGAGCCCGATAATCTCTGGCGCTTGCTGATGGGTCGCTATCTCTGCGATTTCTGGCTGTCTTGCCGGTCCGACAAGTGGGAGATGCCCTTTGTCCTTCAGGTGACGAAGATCTAGCGAATGGGGTCGGACCACAGCAATATTAATAACTGCAATAATTTAGCTTTGGTTTTGGGGCTCAAACCACCTTAAAAGCGACGTTTTTACCGCCAAAAATGGAGATTAAGCGTTTGGGCGGAAATGGCAATTTCAAGGCCAAAAATGCCCGAAATAAGGCGTTTTCAGCCCAGAATTTTGGCCTATCTTACTGAATCCAAACGAGTGGCTGAGGTCCGACCCCAATGGAAAAATGGTTTGACCCTTTCTAACCCGGCCCCCTATAATACTCCTCGTCCGATCCCGCCAGGAGGTGCGAACGACCATGAAAGGCAAGACCATGATCCTTCTCTTCATCGGGCTCGTCGTCGTCTTCGCGACGGTGTCCTGCAAGAGCGACGAGACGAAGATGCCGGAGATCACCAATGAGGCGATGGCCGCCGCCGACGCCGCGGTCGCCGCCAATCCCGACAACCCCTTCTTCAAGCCCTACGGCACCCCGTTCGGCGTCCCGCCCTTCGACAAGATCAAGACCGAGCACTTCCTGCCGGCCATCCAGGAAGGCATCCGCCGCGAGCAGGCCGAGGTCGACGCCATCGTCGCGCTCAAGGCCAAGCCGACCTTCGCCAACACGGCCGCCGCCCTCGACCACGCGGGGATCTTCCTCTCCGATGTCACCAGCGTCTTCGGCACCCTCCAGGGCGCCCTGACCACCAAGGAGCTCCAGGCCCTGGCCCGCCAGACCGCCCCCATGCTGGCCGCACACAGCGACAACATCGGACTCGACCCCAAGCTCTTCGAACGGGTCAGGGCCGTCTACGACCAGCGCACGACGCTCGACCTCGGCCGCGAGGAGCTCTTCCTCCTCGAGAACACCTACAAGGACTTCGTCCGCGGCGGCGCCCTCCTCGACGAGGCCCAGAAGGCCCGCCTCCGCGAGCTCAACCAGGAGCTCTCGCTCCTCAGCGTCAAGTTCGGCGAGAACGTCCTCGGCGAGACCAACGCCTTCCAGCTCGTCATCGACGACAAGGCCGACCTCGCGGGCCTGCCGCCCTCCGTCGTGGCCATGGCCGCCGCCGCCGCCAAACAGGCCGGCCTCGCCGATGGCAAGTGGCTCTTCACCATCCACGTCCCGAGCATGACCCCCTTCTTGACCTACTCCGAGCGCCGGCCTCTCCGCGAGAAGCTCCACCGGGCCTATATCATGAAGGGCGACAACGACAATGAGCTCGACAACAAGGAGAACCTGCGCAAGATCGCCGCCCTGCGCCTCGAGAAGGCCAAGCTTCTCGGCTACCCGAATCACGCCGCGTTCGTCCTCGAGAAGAACATGGCCAAGACGCCCGAGAAGGTCAACGAGTTCCTGGCCCAGCTCTGGGAGCCGACGCTCGTCAAGGCCCGGGAGGAGGCGGCCGCGCTCCAGGCCCTCATGGACCGCGACCCCAAGGCCGGCAAGGGCGAGCTCGGTTCCTGGGATTGGTGGTACTACACCGAGAAGCTCCGCCAGGAGAAATACGCCCTCGACGACTCGGCCCTGCGCCCCTACTTCAAGCTCGACAACGTCCGCGACGGCATCTTCGCCCTGTGCGACAAGCTCTACGGCCTGAAGTTCATCGCCAAGCCCGAGCTGCCGCGCTACCACCCCGACGTCCAGGTCTTCGAGGTCCAGGAGGCCGACGGGAGCCACCTCGGCGTCCTGACCATGGACTTCCACCCGCGGCCGAGCAAGCGGAGCGGGGCCTGGTCGGGCGGCCTTCGCCGCGCCTATTACGAAAAGGGCGTGCGCGTTCCGCCCATCTCGACGATCACCTGCAACTTCACCTCGCCCACGGCCGACGCGCCGGCGCTCCTCTCGGTCGACGAGGTCGAGACCTTCTTCCACGAGTTCGGCCACTCGCTGGCGACCCTCTTCTCCCAGGGCCGCTACCGCAGCCGCACCATCGCCCGCGACTCGGTCGAGCTGCCCTCTCAGATCATGGAGCACTGGGTCCTCGAACCCGAGCTGCTGGCCGTCTACGCCAAGCACTATCAGACCGGAGAGCCGATCCCCGCCGACCTCGTCGGGAAGCTCGAGAAGAGCAGCCTCTTCAACCAGGGCTTCATCACCTCGGAGTATCTGGCGGCCTGCATCCTCGACATGGCCTGGCACACGACCGCCGACTCCGGCTCGGTCGATGTACGGACGTTCGAGCAGGAGGCCATGGACAAGATCGGCCTCATCCGCGCGATCGTGCCGCGCTACCGCTCGACCTACTTCAGCCACATCTTCAGCGGCGGATATTCGGCCGGATATTACAATTACATCTGGTCGGAGATCCTCGACTGCGACGCTTACGAGGCGTTCGAGCAGAAGGGCATCTTCGACCGGGAGACGGCCACGTCGTTCCGGAAGAACGTCCTGGAGCCCTTCGGCACCGAGGACATGATGACCCAGTACGTGCGCTTCCGCGGCGCCGAGCCCAAGATCGACGGCCTGCTGCGCAACCGCGGCCTGGAGGTCAAGAGATAGCTCAGCGGGTGGGCCCGGGTTTAGCCCGGAGGCCGGCCTCCCACTTTTCGTATTCTCGGAGCGAGTACCGGGCCGCGAAATCCGGCTCGCCCAGGACGCGGGCGATCAATTCCGTCTGGGGTTCGCCCCGGGCCTCGAGATGGAGCCGGTAATATCCCGAGGCCTTGACGAACAGCGTCCGTTCCGCCCCCTCCGGAACCGGCGGGGCCGGGAACACGAGATCGGTCCTTTCTCCCGCGTTCGGACTCGCGACGTAGGAGCCGTCCGTCGCGGCCAGCGCTTCCCTGACGTCGCGGCCGAGCGGATCGACGGCGCTCTCGGCGGCCAGCTCGGACAGCCGGACGGGGGAGTCCGGGCCGTAATCCACGGCCAGGGAGTTGACCATCCAGAAATTCACCGGGGGCCGCAGCTTGATCCTCAGGACATCGCCGGGAACGTCGCCGACGTCGAGAACGCAGGCTTTGTCCTTGGTAATGACCGGCGCGCCCCCCGAGAGGAGGCCGCGCGCTTTCCACCCCTCGGGCGTCTCCACCCAGACCTTCATCGTATAGAGCTCTTCGCTCGACATCCATCTCAGGAACTGCCAATAGGTCGGGCCGTGGCGGTCGACGTCGGCGTGGCTCTCTTCCAAGGACGACCCATAGAGCCCGAGGAGCCGCCCGGCCGACAGGGATCCCCAATGCGTGGTCCAGACATTCGCCAGGAGCTTGGCGCTCTTCGTGCCGGCGGGCTTGGGGAACTCGACGACGAGCTCGTCCCTCATCTCCGCGTCCTCCGAGGACTTCTCTTCGAGCGGGCTGAGCCAGAAGACCTCGTCGTTGCCGGACACGAATCTCAGGATGTCCCGGCCCTTCGTGTCGACGGCGCTCACTGGCGCGACCGGGCGGGCGAAGGCGTGCAGGCCTCCGGCGGGATCCGGCGCGACCTTAACTCCCGGGGCGTGGTCCACGGCCACGATCTTCAGCTCGTCGGTATATTGCGTTTCGTCGAGCTCGTTGGCCAGCCGGATGCGATATTGACCGTCGACCTCGCGTAAGCTGGATAATTCGACCCAGTCCGTCCGCTTCAAACCTTCCGAGATCGCCATGCCGTAGGGTTCGGCGTCCAGGACGTACGCCTTGCCGTCATACGAATAGATGAACGGACAGGATCCCGTATCCGGAAAGGGCCAGGAGATGTTCCCAATGGCGTCGACCAGGAAATAGGCCACCGCGGCCGATGCAGCCAGGCCGACCGTGACGAGGACGACACTCCCAAGGCCATCGGACTTCCTGATCCAGACCTGTTGGATGTCGGAAAAGGGGATGGAGACGCGTTCGTTGATCCTGACCTGGATCCTGTCCCCCAGGTCGAGCGAGGCGACGACGCTGTAGACCTTTCCGTCCGCGGTCGTGACCTCGCTGACGGCTTGGGTATTTCCTTTATAGGTGATCTTGAGGTCCGCCTTATTGAACGTGGTCACCTTGGGGATGGTGCCGACGACCGTCCCCTCGGAGGGAAGAAAGTGTGCCGGGTCCTTCCTGTCGAAAGAGAAGTTTTCCCCCGACTTGGTGATGACGTTGACGATCCTCGCCTTCGTATCCGATACGTCGGCCTTGGTGATGTCCTTCTTGACGGTCTTCTGGAGGCCTCTGGAGCCGCCTCCCGTAACACAGGACCATTCCAAGACCAGCAGGGCGACGATCACCATGAGGCTGATAGTTCTTCGGGACGGCATCTTCCACCTCCCCCAGGCTCTTGGTTTCCGATACTATCGCTCAGCTCACGATGAAAGTTGTCATGGTTTTGTCAATTCTGGCAGAAAAGTCCGCTTCCCGGATTGCCGGAATGCTGTTGAGGTCGGGACCGCGCCCGTCTTGTCAGCGGGTGACTGACGAGAGCACGTAGACCAGGCCGACGGAGATCCCGAAGGTCGTGTTGTCCTTATCAAAGGTCAGGGAAGGCACGGCGACGAGCAGGGCCTTTTCGGAGACCGCGCAAACGATCGGCAGGCCGAGCCCGAACGAGACCAGGCTGTCGTCCCCGCTCAGCGTCGCGCCGTTCTCGTCCCGGAACTTCACCGACGTGCTGGTGTAGCTGATCCCGGCCGAGGGCTGAAGATAGACGCCCTTCAGGAGCGGCACGTCCCTGTAGACAGTCGCGCCCAACAGCAGCGAGTTGGCCCACATCTCGAGACCTTCGACGTCGAGATCGGGCGACGAGAAGCTGTCCCTGGCGTAACCGGCGGATACGGTCACCGAAACGGGGGAAGCGGACGAGTTCTGCTTGATGATGTGGCCCCGGATCTCCGGGACGAACGACGTCGCCTTGAGGTCGAGGAAGTCGAGAGAGGAACCCGGTTTGTAGGTCACGCGCCCCAGCGAGAACGCCAGGTCAAAGATCCCCCCGAGCGCGGCCCCGGCTGTGCCCGAGAATCCTTGGGCCGCGCTGTTCGTGGCGTAGGACCCGCTCAGGCCGAACCCGGTCTGGCCTTTTTTCAGGTAGCTGCCCTGGGAGAAGGAGAGAGGCGCGGCCAGAAAAAAGATGGCCAAGAGGGCGACCGGCTTCTTTGTCATGGCGGCTCCTTTGACGGCTCTCCGGAGGTTTCCTCCTGCCATTATAGCTGTAAGCTCGGTGAAAGCCACCGAGGGCCCGTGAAATCCGGACGCGCCTCTTGCGCCCGGCCGGGTTTGGGGCCACAATACCATCTCCCCAAATCGGGCCCGGAGGGTGTGATGCGCGAGACGTGCGGGCCGCGCGCCATGCGCGGGCTTCTCGAGACGATACTTGCCGTCGGCCTGACCTTCGCCCTGGCGGCCTGCTCGCGCCCGTCATCGAAGGGCGCGGGGAAGGGCGGGGGCGAGACGGAGTCCCGGCCGGCGGCGTCCTCCCCTCAAGTTGTCGCGGCGATCGAGGTCGTCGCGGCCCCCGATTCCCCCGGGATCTCGTTCCTGAGCTGGGATACCGAGGGAGGGGAGAAGGCGGCGACGAACCTGCTCCGGCCCGGGAGCGCGGTCCGGGTGCAATGGGCGGCAGGGGGATCCGGGGCGCTTGACGATGGCGCTTGGCGGGACGCGACGGTCGTTTCCCGCCGGACCGGCGCTAGCGACGGCGGCGCGACCATCCTCGATATCGCGGCCGGCGCGTCCAGGCTCGAATGGATGGTCGAGGCGAAGGCGTCCGACTCGCCCCCCGGTTCGCTCGAGATGACCTTCCGGGCCATCGACCGGGCCGCGCCGCCGGCCGCCGGTTCTTTATGCCTCGTCTTCCCCTTCGACCCCAAGGTCACCTCGACGACCGTCCTTCCCGCCGATTGGCTCGAGGACGGGACGTTCCGGCTGCCGGCCATCGTCAACGCGCCGGACTGGGGCCCGATGCTCCTCTCCGAAGCGAAGGGCCGGCCCGTCGTCGGCCGGCTCGAGGGCAGCCGGGCGTTGAAGGTCGTCGATCTCATTCTCGAGCTCCCGGCGGTCTCCGCCGACCGGCCCGTCGCCCTCAGCCTCGTGCCGCTGCATCTGGCGCCGCCCGCCGGCCTTTCCGAGGCCTCTCTCACGCTCTGGCTGGCCGCCCGCCGCGGCTGGCTCAACGCCGTCCAGCCGTGCGCGCGCTGGGGCGAGCAGGGCAAGCCGTTCAGCGCCCCGCCCGGCATCCTCGGCAACAACGTCATCAGCGACCCGGCCAGCGTCTCGATCTGGTTCTATGCCGACCAGGCCTTCTTCCTGCCCGAGCCCGCTCCGGGCATCTCGCTCATGCCGCTCGTCCGGCGGACGCTCGACTACTGGTTCGACAAGCGCATGCGCCGCGATCCGCAAGGCCGCCTGACCGGCGAGATCACCGGCTACTGGGACTACGGCGATTTCCTCGACGCCGAGGCCTCGCCGCTCATCGCCGCGTGGGACTATGTCGAAGCGACCGGGGACCTCGACTGGCTCCGGCGCCGCATCGACCTCCTCGAGCTCGCGGCCGGGTTCCTGGCCGGGCGCGACATCGACGGCGACGGATTCGTCGAGGCGGTCCAGTCGGGCGACCCCAACGCCCTCCAGCAGCCCAACCGCTCGTGCTCGTGGTGGGACGCGCTCAACTGCGGCCACAAGGACGGCTACACCAATGCCCTCATCTACCGCGCCTGGCTCTCGCTCGCCGACCTCGAGACCAAGCTCGGGCGCAAGGAGGAGGCGGTCCGCTTCAAGAGCCTGGCCGACCGCCTCAAATCGGTCTATGTGAAGACCCTGTTCAATCCCGAGACCGGCTGGCTCGCCTGGTGGAGGGGGCGCGACGGCTCGCTTCACGACTACGCCTCGCCGACCCTGAACGGGCTGGCCATCGAATACGGGCTGGTCGAGCCGGACATCGCCCGCTCGATCCTGTTCCGGCTCTGGACGAGAATGGCCGAGGCCGGGTTCCGGCGCTTCGACCTCGGGGTCCCGCCGATGCTCATCCCGGTCCGCCGCTCCGACTATCTTCAGCCCAACTGTCTCGGCTTGCCGGCGCGCGAGGACGGGACGGACACGTTCGGCTACTACATGAACGGCGGCATCACGGCCGGGCACGTCCTCCATTTCTTGATGGCCCACTATGTCCTCGGCGACCAGGACCTGCGCGACCGGGCCGACATGGTCCTCGGGGCCATGCTGGAGCGCCAGCGCCGCGGCGAGTTCCAGAACGGCGTCAGAGACGCGACCTTCGAGGGGATCGACTGGACGACCTGGGACGGCAAGCCCAGCGGCTACGAAGGCACCCTGGTCGACAGCTTCCGCTTCCTCCAGGCCGTCCTGATGCGCGACCCCGCCGTCCGGGCGAAGCTCCATCGCCCCTTGGGCGCCGCGGTCAGGCCCGGCTCTGTCGCCGTGTCTGACGCCGGGAGCGACGCGCGCCTCGACGCGGATGTCGCCTTCCTGGAGCGGTCCGCGAAAGAGCTCCTCGACGGCTGCGTCATCGAGGCCGCCGACGGCACGCCCCTCTACACGCCGGACGGAAAGGCGCATTATGCGGCGCTCTGGACGCGCGACTTCGCCTCGATGGTGGAGTACGCGGGCGATCTCATGCCCGCCGAGGACGTCGAGCGATGCATCGACACCATTGCCCGGCATGTCCGCGGGGACGGCGCCGTGCCCGACCGGGTCCAGGTCGACGGCCGGCCCGTCTACGCGGCCGGCGCGTCCGAGAGCCCGTTGGGGGAGCCGAACCTGGACAACGCGCCGTTCCTCGTCATCGCGGCCTCGCGGGCCATCGAACGGGCCCCCGCCGACCGGCGCAAGGCTCTCTACTTGAAATGGTGTGAGCCGCTCACAAGAGGCATGAACTACATCCCGCTCGCTCCGGGCGGCCTCGTCTGGAACGACCCGGCCCAGCCCCATTCGCCGTACGGCTTCACCGATACGGTGGCCAAGACCGGCGAGCTGTTCATGGAATCGCTCCTCTATTGGCGCGCGGCGAAGATCCTCGCCGGCTGGGAGCGCGCGTTCGGCGAGGCGAAGAGGGAGGCGACGTGGATCCGGCGCGGCCAGGCCATCGAGGCGAGGATCGGCCTTCTCTGGGACGAAGCGACGGGCATGTTCCTGGCCGCGTCACGCGATTGCCGGCAGACGGACATCTGGGCGAACGCATACGCGGTCTATCACGATTTCCCGCTCGGCGGCAAGAGAGACCGGATCCTGGACTGGCTGGTGGCGAACATCGACCTCTATGTCTGGCACGGGCAGATCCGCCACCTGCCTGCTGGGGAATATTGGGACCGGCTGCTGACCCCGGTCGAGGAAGAGACCTACCAGAACGGAGCGCATTGGGCGACACCGGCCGGCTGGGTCATGTGGGCCCTGAACGTGCGGGACCCCGAGCTCGCCCGGCACATGTTCGGCGACCTCATCGACGATTTTAGAGCCGGCGGCATCTGCGAGTGCGTCAACGAGGCCGGCTACCGCCAGCTCCCGAGCTATGTCAACAGTGCGACGAATCCCCTCGGTGCCGCCCGCCGCCTATGGGGTCGGACCTCAGCAACAAGAACATTATCAGTTAGATAGGGGCTATATTCGCCCCCATTTTGGCTTATAACCGCTGTTTTTGGGCACAAAAACAGAGAATGCCATAAAGCGCAAGCCTGGGGATTCGGTTCTTCCTCGTTTTTGCCCTCCAAAATCCCGTCTATAAGGCTTTTCGAGGGCAAAAAACGGGGCTAACTAATTGCTATAAAACGTATTGCTGAGGTCCGACCCCATTAAAGACCCCATTAAAGACCCCATTAAAGGGGGCAGGAAAGCGAGGCGCCCCGCGCGATCTTCTTATAGGCCTTGGCGGCCTTTTTGAGCGTCGCGGCCTTGTCCGTCTTCTCCCAGGTGAAGTCCGGATCGTTGCGGCCGAAGTGGCCGTAAGCCGCGGTTTTCTTGTAGATCGGCCGCTTGAGCTTCAGATGCTCGATGATGTCGCTCGGCCGGAGCGGGAAGTGCTTCCGGATGAGCCCGGCGATATCGGTGTCGGCGATCTTCCCGGTCCCGAACGTGTCGACGAACACGGCCATCGGGTCGGCAACGCCGATCGCATAGGAGAGCTGGACCTCGCAACGGTCGGCCAGCCCGGCCGCAACGACGTTCTTGGCGATGTAGCGGCAGGCGTAGGCCGCGCTGCGGTCGACCTTGCTCGGGTCCTTGCCCGAAAAGCAGCCGCCGCCGTGCCGGCCCATGCCGCCGTAGGTGTCGACGATGATCTTGCGCCCGGTGACGCCCGTGTCGCCCTCGGGTCCGCCGATGACGAACCGCCCCGTCGCGTTGATAAAGATCTTGGTCTTCTTGTCGATGTACTTGCCGCACACGGGCTTGACGACGTGCTCCAGGATGAGCTTCCGGAGCTTCGTCTCCGAGACGTCGGCGATGTGCTGCTGGGCGATGACCACGGCCTCGAGGCGCACGGGCTTCTGGTCGTGATATTCCACGGTGACCTGGCTCTTGCCGTCCGGGCCCATGGCGTGATTGGCCATGTGCTTCCGGACCTCGGCCAGCTTCGCCGCCAGCCGGTGCGCGAGCATGATCGGCAGGGGCATGAGCTCCGGCGTCTCGTTGCAGGCGAATCCGAACATCATGCCCTGATCACCGGCGCCCTGGGCGTGGGTGCTGGATCTCTTGACGCCCCGGGCGATATCGCCGCTCTGGCCGTGCACCGCGACCCAAACGCCCGCGTCCTCGTTGTCGATGCCATAGCGGGGGTCGGTGTAGCCGATCTCCTTGAGCGTGTCCCGGACGATCTTCTGGATGTCGGAGTAGCCCGTGGTCGTGATTTCGCCGGCGACGTGCACCGAACCGGTCGTCGTCAGGGCCTCGATGGCCGTGTGCGCATCCGGGTCCTGCCTGAGCAGATCGTCGAGGATGGCGTCGCTGATCTGGTCGCAGATCTTGTCAGGGTGGCCCTCGGTAACGCTTTCGCTCGTGAAGAAGTATTTGACGCTCATGGCAGCACCTCGCACTGACAAAATACGAATATGCATTATGGTCCTCCAGAGGAAAATGTCAACACCGTCTTGTTTGACTGGCGGGGGGATTCGGTTTATTGTAAAGCCAACCGGGAGGGTACGTCATTGGATTGCCCCAAGTGCCGCGCGGCCAACCCGGATTCGTCGCGCTTCTGCGGCCTGTGCGCGGCCCCGCTGCGTCCCGACGACGACCCCTCGACGCCGCGCCCCGCATCCGGCTCCGGTTCCACCCCCGTATCGCACTCGCGCCCGCCCTCCGAGACTCCCTCCGACGCGCCTTCGCTCACCACGACCATTGACCCGCTCGCCCGGGGCCTCCTCGGCGGCAGCATCGTCGCCGGCAAGTACCGCATCCTCGGCGAGATCGGCCGCGGCGGAATGGGAGTCGTCTACGAGGCCGACGATGTCAAGCTCCGCCGTCCCGTTGCCCTCAAGTTCCTCCCGGCCGAGCTGACCAACGATCCCGAGGCCCGCGAGCGCTTCGTCCACGAGGCCCAAGCGGCCTCCGTCCTCGACAATCCGCACATCTGCACCATCCACGAGATCGGCGAGAGCGAGGACGGACGCATGTATATCGCCATGGCCCTCTGCAGCGGCGAGAGCCTCCGCGCCAAGATCAAGCGCGGCCCGCTCCCTCCGGTCGAGGCCCTATCCCTTGCCGCCCAGGTCGCCGACGGCCTCGCCGTCGCCCACGCGCGCGGCATCGTCCACCGCGACGTCAAGCCGGCCAACATCCTCGTTACCAAGGACGGCACGGCTCGTATCGCCGATTTCGGCCTGGCCAAGATCGCCGGCGAGGCCCGCCTCACCCGCGAGGGCCGGGCCGTCGGCACCGTCGCCTACATGTCGCCCGAGCAGCTGAGCGGCGAGGACGTCGACGCCCGCTCCGACGTTTGGTCGCTCGGCGTCGTCTTTTATGAGATGCTGGCCGGGACACTCCCGTTCCACGGCAAGACCGAGCACTCCCTCGCCTACGCCATCGTTAACAGCGAGCCGAAATCCCTCTCCGAACTCCCGCCCGGGACGCCCGCCGGGTGCACTCCGGTCCTCGAGCGCGCTCTGGCCAAGGACCCGGCCGCGCGGTTCTCCTCCGCCGTTGAGATGGCTGCAGCCATCGCCGCCGTCCGAGAGAGCGCCGGGTATTCCGGGGATCTCCGCACGGCCGCCCGGTCGGGGCAGGGGCCCGCGCTCCCTCACGCTCACGCCGGCCGCCCCGCCCTCGTCCGCATCGGCATCCCGGCCCTCGCCGTCGCCGCCGCCGTCGCCCTCGCTTTCGCCCTCGGCCTTCCCCGCAAGGCCGCGGTCCTCCTGGGCCTCGCCCAGCCCTCCGGCGCCAGGCATATCACCGTCTTCGCCCCGAACGTCATCGGCGACGACCCGGAGGACCGTACCCTCGCCGCCGGCCTGGCCGATTACCTCCGCCTCCGCCTCGACCGGATCGCCCGCGCCTCCCGCTCATGGGTCACGCCGGTCGACCATCTCGATGCCTACGACGTCCGCGAGGCCGCCGACGCCCTCCGCGTCCTCGGCTCCAATATCGTACTCTCCGGGACGCTCAAGCGAGCCGACGACAGCGTCAGCCTGGCCCTCGACGTCATCGACCCCAAGAGCTACCGCCGCGTGGCTTCCGTATCGAAGACCGACCACATCGCCAACATTGCTACCTGGCAGGTCGACGTCGTCCTGGAAGCCGCCGCCGCCCTGGGCCTCGCCGTCGCCCCCTCTGAGCGGGACGCCCTGACCTCCTCTGGAACGACCGTGCCCGGCGCCTTCGAATCCCATATCCGCGGTCTCGGGTTCATGGCCTCAGCCTACGATGGCGCCGGCCCGAGCTCGGCCGAAAACGCCGGCTTGCTCGCCTCGGCCATCGCCGCCTTTGAGGAAGCGGTCCGGCTCGACCCGTCTTTCACCGCGGCCCGGATCGATCTCGCCGACGCCCTTTGGCAGCGATCCGCTCCCACGGAGAACGAGGAGCCCCCGGCCCTGCGCGCCGAAACCATCGTCCGCGACGTCCTCGAGGCCAATAATGACCTGGCTCCGGCCCACCTCGTCTTGGGCTCGATCCTTCGCAGGCTGGGCCGGGACGACGAGGCCGTCCGCGAGTACATCAAAGCGGCCGAGATCGATCCGCTCAGCTACTCCGCCCTGATCTGGCTCGGCGATTTCTACGCGGACAAGAACCAGCCGGCCAAGGCCGAGGAGACCTACCGGGCGGCTCTCCGGATCCGGCCGGGCTACTGGTCCGCCGGCGCCCATATCGCCTACTTCTATCTGTTTCAGGGCGCCTACGACAAGGCCCGCGACGAGTTCGAGCGCATCACCCGCGCCTGCCCCGGGAATGTCACCATGCTGAACAACCTGGGCGCGGCCCTTTACTTTCTGGGCGACGTCGGCCGGGCCGTGGCCGCGTTCGAGCGCTCCAACGCGGTCAAGCGGAACCCCGACGCGACCTCGAACCTGGCCGTCCTCTATTACTACCAGGGCCGGTACGCGGATTCCGTGACCATGAACGAGACCGCGATAGGATACGGGAAGAGCGATCTCGACTATCTCATCTACGGCAATCTGGCCGACGCCTATCGCTTCACGCCCGGCAACGAGGCCAAGGCGGCAGAGGCCTATGGCAAGGCGATCGCCCTCGCCGAGAAGGCCCTGGCCGCGGGCGCCGGCGACCCGCGCGTCCGGGGCAGCCTGGCGGTCTTCCTGGCCAAGACGGGTGTCGCCGAGCGGGCGCAGGCCGAGATCGAGATCGCCCGAAAGGCCAAGCCCGACGACAGCTCGATCGCGCTCAAGGCGATCATCGTCTTTGAGCTCAGCGGGGCGCGGGCCCGGGCCCTCGAGGCCGTCCGCGACTATGTGCGGCTCAAAGGCCGGATGGAGGAGATCGACCGCGATCCGTTCCTGGCCGCTATACGCCAGGACCCGGGCTATGCGGATATCATAGGAAAGTAAGGGTAAGGAGAAGGAGGGGACCATGGTCATCAGGCCGGCGCCGGAAACGCATGTCGTCACGGTCACCGTCAAGGGCGGGGCCGTCACCTACGACAAGCCCAGCATCCGCGTCAATGGGGGAGACACGATCGTTTGGCGCCTCGACGGCCCGCTCCCGTTCGGCGTCGTCGTCAAGGCCCTCGACTCGCCGCTCGACTGGGCCTCGGCCGTGGCGCCCCGGCCAGGTCTTCCGCTCGAGGCCAGGGTCAGGCTGGATGCAGCCCCCGGCTTGTATCCCTACGCCTTGTGCGTCTGTTCGGGGGACATGTTGGTCATCGACGACCCGGACTTCATCATCCCGCCGCCTCGGGGCCGCGGGTAGATCCGGGAGCGTCCCGCCCGCGGGGAGGCAGGCTAGAACTCCCGGTCGTCGCGCTTGCAGTAATAGGCCGTGGGGCCGGTGATGTAGCCGCCGAGGTAGACCTCGCCGCGCTCGGCTTTCAGGAAGGCCTTGTCCGAGGGGAAGCCGTAGAGGATGGGGATGACCTCGTCCTTCTCCCGGCAGTAGGGACAGACGGGACGGCCGTTCTTACTGCCGCCCCTTTTTGCCGGCTGGTGGCCGCGAAGATGCCCGCTCCCGCCCCCCGTCACGTGCTCGACATGCGGATTCGACATCATGCACCTTCCTTCGTTGGTCCCGTTTCCTTCGACCTCATCATACGGGCGCCCGGACTAGCCTCAATCGCCGCCGGGGGTGATAGGCGGGGGGGAATTGCGCGCCTCGACGGGGGAGGGGTCTTGACCCGTTAAAGCGCCCGAATCCTTGACTTCGCCGCTTCCGGCGACTAAATTGACCTCAGTCAGACAAGGGCAACGCGAGGAACCATGATCGGTGCGATCGCCGGCGACATCATCGGCTCGGTTTACGAGTTCGGCCGGACGAAATCCAAGGATTTCCCCCTGTTCGGCCCAGGGAGCGCCTTCACGGACGACTCTGTCCTGACCGTGGCCGTCGCCCAGGCGATCCTGACCGACGGGGACTACAAACGGGCGGTCCTGGAATTCGGCCGGCGCTACCCGAACGCGGGCTACGGCGGCTTTTTCGCGGGCTGGCTCCGCTCGCCCGACCCCAAGCCTTACAACAGCTGGGGCAACGGCTCGGCCATGCGCGCAAGTCCGGTCGGCTTCGCCTTCGATTCGGTCGACGAGGTCCTTCGCGAGGCCCAGCGCTCGGCCGAGATCACCCACGACCATCCCGAGGGCATCAAGGGGGCCCAGGCGACGGCCCTGGCCGTCTTCCTGGCCCGGACGGAGTGGGACAAGGACCTCATCCGGACCGAGATCACGTCGAGGTTCGGCTACGACCTCGACCGGACCGTCGAGGACATCCGCCCCGGCTACGGCTTCGACGAGTCCTGCCAGCGGACGGTCCCCGAGGCCATCGTCGCCTTCCTGGATTCTGTCTCTTACGAAGACGCGGTCCGGAACGCGATCTCGCTCGGAGGCGACAGCGACACCCTGGCCTGCATCACGGGCGGCATCGCCGAGGCCTTCTACGGCCCGGTCCCCAACGTGATCATGGAGCAGGTGAAGGGGATCCTCCCGGCCGACCTCTGGGGGATCACCGAGGAGTTCTGCACGAAATTCCGCCTGGCTTGATGAGAGGAGAGACCATGAAAGCCATCGTCGTCTATGAATCCTACTGGGGAAATACCGCCTCGGTCGCGCAGGCCATCGCCGAGGGACTCGGCGAGGGCGCCAAGGCCATGTCGACCGCCGAGGCGAACGGAGAGGCGCTTGCGGGAGCCGGGCTGATCGTGGCCGGCTCGCCCATCATCGCTTTCAGCCTTCCGAGCGAGAAGACCCGCAACGACATGCTCGCGAGGCCGGACAAGAAGGCCCCGTCCCCGCCCGACCTGTCGCATCCGTCGATACGCACGTGGCTCGTGGCCCTGCCCCAGGCGGGAGGGAGCGGGGGAGGGGCGGCCGTGCGCGCCGCCGCCTTCGAGACCGGCTTCAAACTCTCCCCCGGAGGCTCCGCGGGCAAGATCCTGAGGATGCTCGGGGAGAAGGGCTATAAGCCGATCGCGAAGAAGCAGCGCTTCCTGGTGAGGAGCTCCTACGGCCCCATGAAAGAAGGCGAGATCGACCGGGCCAAGGCCTGGGGCGCGGAGCTCGCAAAGACGATCAAATAAAGCTCGGAAATGCGGAAGAAATTCCGCGCGTTGCCAGTCCTAACCATCGAAAGCCTCGGCCAATGAAGAAGAAAACCATTAGGCTTCTGGACCGCAGACATCATAACGTGTACGTCGTCTACCTCCGGAATCCCAACGGCGACGGCAAAGCGGGATATTATGTCGGCATGACGGGCCTCACTCCGGAGCAAAGGTTCGAGAACCACAAGAACGGGATCAAGGCCTCGAGCGTGGTCGAGAAATTCGGCGAACGCCTCGTCCCGAAGCTCTATGAGCACCTCAACCCGATGACCTTTGGGGCCGCCAAGGTCATGGAAGTAGAGCTCGCCGAGGATCTCCGCAAGCGCGGCTTCGTCGTCTTCGGCGGACACTGAGCCGATCCGGCTCAGGCTTTTCCGCCGAGTGTGCGATTTATGCGGCCTTACACATCTTTAGATTCATGTTGGCTAACGAGGGCTGCAGGTCTCTAATGCACCGTGTATACTGGAGGCAGGAAGGGGACTATGCTGAATAGACGTAGCGAGGCTAATCACAACGCGCCCGCTTGTGGGGCCGTTGACGCTTTCATCGCGGCGCCGATCGACGCCGTTTGGGGCGTCCTCAGCGGTCTCGAGCGCTGGCCCGAATGGAATAGAAATGTCTCCTGGATCCGGGTCGACGGACCGGTCCGGCCGGGAACCCGCTTCGTCTGGAAAACCGGGTGGTCGCGGATCGTGTCGCGGCTGGAGGACGTAGCCCCGCCGAATAGGATCGCCTGGTCCGGGAGGATGCTCGGGATCCGGGCGATGCATGTTTGGGAACTCAGGGGGGAGGACGGCGGGACGCGGGTCCGGACAGAGGAATCCTTCGAGGGGCTCGTCGCAAAGCTGTTCCGCGGCTACGCCAGGAAAGTGCTGGCCAAGGCCCTGGATCAAGGCATCTCGTCACTCAAATCCGAGGCGGAATCCCAGGCCGGGCGTTCCTGATTCGCCAGCCCCCTCGCGGCGATCTCCCCGCGAGCTTTTAAAGCGACGACCAAAACAAGCGCCCGAAATACGGAAATTCGTATTGTGTCCCCGATTCCTTTTTAGGCTGAGAGGGCCGTCAATCGAAATCCTGAGAGGGATCCGGGGAGGAAGCGCCCTGCGTCGTTATTTTAGCTGCCTTTGGAGAGGCCCTTGAACACGAGAGGAAAGAGCAGCACCACGACCAGAGCCGCAGCCATGAGCAAACCTATCATCAGGACAGGACCTGGCTTCCGCGGCGCCCATGCCCCGACGCCTGTCTGGGAAGAGCCGAAGGGATGGCGGGGCGCAGCCCGGAGGGAATTCCTGAACGTATTCAAGCTCTTATCGAAGGAGGAAGGCCCTTCGGGAGAATCCTCGGAGGGATCGGCCTTCTCAGTGGGGATTCCCTCTCCCGTCTTGAGAGCGTCATCACCGAGCCGGGCTTCCGAGGATTCGATGGACGGGGTGGCCGGGCCTTTGGTCAAAACGCGTCCCTGCGAGGTTTGGCGGACGGATGGCGTGACGCACGAGATCTCGAACCAGAAAAAGGCCGCGAGGATAAAGAGAGATAGGGCTTTCTTGGCCATAGTCGGTCCCTCCTTCGACAATGCCTGCTGCATTCGCTCCCTCGAGTCGACATAATGATGGGTCCGGGACGGCCGGAAGTTGTCATGGACTTGTCAATTTTCTTGGAATTGTCTCCCTGAATTTCTTATGATAGAGCTCAAAGCGAGGGAGATAGCCATGACTAAGCGGCTCCTGGCGATTGCTCTTGCGGTGCTCTGCATCATGGCGGCCTGCGCCGCCCCGAAAACGAGCCCAGAGGACGCGCTGAGGGCAGGCTTCCTGGCCCCGCCCGACTCGGCCAGGCCATGGGTTTACTGGTTCTGGCTGAACAGCAACATCACCCGCGAGGGGATCACCGCCGACCTCGAGGCCATGAAGCGCGTGGGGATCGGCGGCGTGCTGATCATGGAGGTGGACCAGGGGGCGCCGGTGGGACCGGCCTCGTTCATGGGGGATGAGTGGCGGGAGCTCTTCAAATTCGCGGTCGCGGAGGCGGGCCGGCTCGGGCTCGAAGTGAACATGAACGACGACGCCGGCTGGAACGGGAGCGGCGGGCCGTGGATCACCCCCGAGCAGTCGATGCAAAAGGTCGTCTGGACGGAAACCGAGTTGTCCGGCCCCGCCCGCTTCAAGGGCAAGCTCGCGCAGCCGGAGGCCGTGCGCGGGTTCTATAGGGACATCGCCGTCGTCGCGTTCCCCACGCCAGACGACGATTACCGGATCGCCGACATCAAGGGCAAGGCGCTCTACGAACGGCGCGAAGTTGGCTTCTCTGATGGAACCGAAGCGCCGGCGGCGGCGACTGTCGGGGGCGAGACTATCGACCTGCTGTTCTATGCGGGCGCCGGGCCGGACGTCAAGCTCGAGGCCTCGCTGGCCGAGGACGGGAGCTTCGTTTGGGACGTCCCCGCGGGCCGGTGGACGGTCCTGCGCTTCGGCCATACCTCGACGGGCGTCGAGAACGCCCCGGCGCCGGCGAGCGGCCGCGGCCTCGAATGCGACAAGCTCAGCCCGGAGGGGATCGAAGCGCAGTACGCCGGCATGATGGCCAAGCTTGTCGCCGACGTCGGGCCCGAGGCCGCCGGCAAGACCCTGGTCACGACCCACATCGACAGCTGGGAGAACGGGGCCCAGAACTGGACGGCGCGGATGCGGGAGGAGTTCCTTAAGCGCCGCGGCTACGACATCGTCCCCTATTTGCCGGTCGTGACCGGGCGCGTCGTCGGGACGCTCGAGATCTCGGAGCGGTTCCTCTGGGACCTGCGTCAGACGGTGAGCGAGCTCGTGGTCGAGAACTACGCCGGGCACATGGCCGAGCTGGCCAAGAAGGCCGGCCTGCGCTTCTCTTGCGAAGCCTACGGCGGACCGTGCGACGACATTACCTACGGGGGCAGGGCCGACGAGCCCATGGGCGAGTTCTGGATCGGCGGCGGGGCCTGGGAGACGCTCAAGGCGATGGCTTCGTCGGCTCACATCTACGGCCGGCCCATCCTGGGCGCCGAGGCCTTCACGGCCGGGGACAGGGAGAGGTGGCTGCAGCATCCCGCGTCGATCAAGGCCCTGGGCGACCGGGCTTTCTGCGAGGGCGTCAACCGCTTCGTCTTCCACCGCTACGCGATGCAGCCGTGGCTCGATCACCGGCCGGGGATGACCATGGGGCCGTGGGGGCTGCATTACGAGCGGACGAACACGTGGTGGGAGCTCTCGGGACCGTGGCACATGTACCTCGCCCGCTGCCAGCAGATGCTGCGGCAGGGGAAGTTCGTGGCCGACATCCTCTACCTCCAGCCGGAGGCCTCGCCGCAGGAATACAAGTGGCATGAGCGGAACGGCTACGACTACGACGATTGCACCGCCGAGGTCCTGCTGAACCGGACGTCGGTCGTGGACGGGCGGATCGCGCTCGAGGAGGGAATGAGCTATCGCCTGCTCGTCCTCCCGGCGACGGCGCGCATGACCCCGGCGCTGCTGCGCAAGGTGAAGGAGCTGGCGGCGGCGGGGGCGACGATCGTCGGGCCGGTGCGGCCGGCGAAGGCGCCCGGACTGACCCGCTATCCGGACTGCGACAGCGAGGTGGCCGGGCTGGCCGAGGATTTGTGGGGCGGCGGCAAGATCGTGACCGGCAAGACGGCCGAGGAGGTCCTGGAAGGGAGCGGCGTGGCGAAGGATCTCGACGCGCCTCCCGGGATCCGCTGGATCCATCGCCGGGCCAAGGGCGCGGAGATCTATTTCGTGGCCAGCAACTCCCCCCAATCGCGGGAGGTCATGTGCACCTTCCGCGTTGCCGGGCTCGAGCCCGAGTTCTGGCGGCCCGAGACGGGGGCGATCGAGCCCGTGAGGGTCTTCGAGCGGATGGGGAGCACGATGCGCATCCCGATCGCGTTCGAGCCGAGCGGCTCGGCGTTCGTGGTGTTCCGGGAGCGCGGCAAGAACCGGGTCGACCCGGTCGTGGACGTGGCGCTCGACGGAAAGTCGATCCTCCCGGCTCTCGAGCCCGTGTCGCCCGTCCAGGTCACCAAGGCCGTCTACGGCGTCCCGGGAGATCCGGAACGGACGCGGGACGTCCGGGCCAAGCTCCAGGCGCTGCTGGACGCCGGCGAATACTCGATCGGCGTGTCGCGGATGGCGGCAGGCGACGACCCCGCCTACGGCATCGTCAAGACGCTCGACGCGGAATACACGGCCGGGGGGATGTCCTACACCGCGACCGGCAAAGACCCCGACACGATCAACTTCCCCATGACACCGGGAACGGCCGCTGTGGCCAGGGTGCGCGACGGCAGGAAGGGCGCCTTGCTTGTCGAGACGGAAAAGGGCGGCAGGTTCGAGCTCGGGACGGCCAAGGGCTTGTCGCTCGCGGCCGAGACCGGGGGGGTCCCGGAGCCGCTGGAGATCGCGGGGCCCTGGGAGCTCGCGTTCCCGCCGAATTGGGGCGCCCCGGCGAAGGTTGTCCTGGACAAGCTCGTCTCGTGGAGCGACCACCCCGATCCGGGCGTGAGGCATTTCTCAGGCACGGCGACCTATTCGAAGGCCTTCAGGGTCGAGCGCGGGATGATCGGGAAGGACCGGCGGATCTATCTCGATCTCGGAAAGGTCCAGGTCATGGCCGCGGTCAAGCTCAACGGGAAGGACCTGGGGCTCCTCTGGCGGCCGCCCTATCGCGTCGACGTCACGGAGGTCCTCAAAGCCGGCGACAACAGGCTCGAGATCCGGGTCACCAACCTCTGGGTCAACCGCATGCTCGGCGACGAGGAGCTGCCGGAGGACAGCGACCGCAATCCCGACGGCACGCTCAAGTCCTGGCCGCTGTGGGTCGAGGAGGGGAAGGCGAGCCCGACCGGCCGCTTCACCTTCACGAGCTGGCGGCTATGGAAGAAGGGCGAGCCGCCGGTCGAATCGGGCCTCGTCGGTCCGGTGACGCTCCGCGTTTCGGCCCTCGTCCGGGCTAAATAGACCGGGGATCGATTCACCCCGGCCTCATCGCGAGTTCCCCTCCAAATTCACCCCCGGAGGGCATTCTCCGGGATCTCCCTCCGTGGCCTAATGCCTTTATTGGGGACGTCTTCCGGGAGCCCGATGCCCCGCGTCATTCTTTCAACTGAAGGAGGTCGCCGAGATGAAAAGAACAATGGTCCCGGTCCTGTTGGCCGTCCTGATCCTGCCGCTGGCCGCGCAGGAGGACGCCGAGGCCGCCAAGCTGCTGGAGAGCATCAAATGGCAGCAGGGCCCGTCGAACGCCAGCCTGGGCGACATCGCCGACATCCGCGTGCCCATGGGGTACATGTTCGCCGGCGCTTCGGACACCATCAAGCTGATGGACGCGATGGGCAACATCCCCTCGAAGCAGGAGCTCGGCTTCCTGGCCCCCGGCGCCTTCGATTGGTTCGTCGTGTACGAATTCGACGACGTCGGATACATCAAGGACGACGAGAAGGACTCCCTCGACCCGGATGAGCTCCTGAAGAGCATCCAGAAGGGGACCGAAGAAGGCAACAAGATCCGGAAGAAGCGGGGCTTCCCGCTGATGCGGAATATCTCCTGGCTGACCCTGCCCCATTACGACGAGACGACCCACAACCTGGAGTGGGCCATCAAGGGCGAGGACGACGAAGGCGACGCCTTCGTCAACCACAACACGCGCCTGCTCGGGCGCAAGGGGATGATGGTCGTGACCCTCGTCGCCGATCCCGAGAATATCGAGGCGGTCCTGCCCGAGTTCCGGAACAGCCTGACGGAATTCGGCTTCAAGGCGGGCAACACCTACGCCGAGTTCCGGCAGGGAGACAAGCTGGCCGGCTACGGACTGACGGCGCTCGTCGCCGGGGGAGCCGCCGCGGTGGCGGTCAAGACCGGCCTCTTCAAGTACATCGGGAAGTTCCTCGTCTTCATCTTCGTGGGTCTCGCGGCGTTCTTCAAGAAGATCTGGGCGCGGATCGTCCGCTTCGTCAGGCCGGAAGACCGGGCGCTCTGACGGTCCGATGCCGGCCGACACGATCGTCATCCTGCTCGTCTGGGCCTTCTACGCGCTCGAGTGCATCGCCTGGGATCGCAGGGACGTCGTCTATTTCCGGAGCCTGTTGGGAGAGAGCTGGAGGGTCGTCAGGCCCAGCCGGCTGCTCGAGAATACCCTGTCCGGTCTGGCCGTGCTTTTCCCGGTCCCCCCGCTCGGCGTCCAGGCGCCGGCGTACCTTCCCGAAGTAGCCTTTTCTCCCGAGGGCCTTTCCGCTTATGTCCCGGAGAGCGGAGACGCGGCCCAGGGGAGGGGGACGAGACACTATCTTTTTGGGGAGATCGGAGACATCCGAGTGGCGGGGGCCGAGGTCCTCATCAACGGGAAGGCCTTTGTCCAGGCCCGCTCCAGGGGGCGGGCGGCCGCGCTGGCCGAGCTGATCGGGAAGCTCAAGGACGCCAGGGTCGAGGGCCGGGGCAAGCTCATCGAGAGGCAGATCAGGGGGCTTTTCGACCGGAACCGGATCGCCGCGGCGGCCGGCGGCTTCAAGGAAAAGACCGAGGCGCTGCTGCTCATGGCCAATGCGCTCTGGGTGCTGCTTATCGCCGGCCTGCCCGCCGTTCTCTATGTCTATGGATTTTCCAGGATCGTGCTGCCGCTCTTGGCGGTCGTGCTGCTCCTGCACGCGGCCATCGTGGTCATGGGCTTCAGGGCTCATCGGAGGATCTATCGCTCGAGGGATTATTCGATCCTGTATATCCTGCTGCCCTCCCCGTTCCACAGCATCAGGGTCACGGACCTCCTGGCGAAGAAGCTGTGGCTGGACTTCCACCCCTTCGCGGTCGCGGGCTCGGTCCTGGGGAAGGACCGGTTCGCGGACTACGCCAGGGAGAGCCTGGCTCGGATCCGGCACCCCGCCTATGACGCCCTGACCGTGGACGCGGCCAGGGGGATCGATAAGTGGTATAAGGGCAGCCTGGCCCGGGCGATGGAGGAGACGCTGAAAGCGATGGGGATCGACGTCGAGAGCCTCCGTCGTCCCGAGCTGGCCGGAAAGGACGCCGGGTATTCGTCCTATTGCCCCCGGTGCCTCGGGCTTTACGAGATCGAGGACGGGGCCTGCGCGGATTGTCCGGACGTGAGGCTCGTCCCGGTGAAGGGCCGGGGGGATTAGGCGATCTCAAGGATGCGGTCGAGGCGGAAGGTGCGGCACTCGCCGCGCTTGTGGCAGTAGGCGCGCAGCCCCTCGAACCGCTTGCCGTGGTACTCCATCATCTCGACGGCTTCGGGGCGGATGCGTCGGCGCGACTTCGTGTCGTCGGGCTTGAGGTAGACGATCTCGAGCTCGCGGCCCGCGCGGATGGCCGCCTTGATCAGGGTGCGCTTCGCGGCGACGGGCAGGGCCTCCTCAGCCTTCTTGTACTGGAAGCGGGTCAGGAAGCGGACGATGCGCCAATCCATCCAGATGTGCTGCCGGCGGATGGGCGTGCGCAGGACGAGGCCCTCGAACGACGTGCAGCGGCTGAGGGCGACGTAGACCTGGCCGTGGGCGAAGGCGCCGCGGCCGATATCGACGACGACGCGGTCGAAGGTCTTGCCCTGGCTCTTGTGGATGGTCACGGCCCAGGCCAGGCGAAGGGGGTATTGGGTGAAGGCGCCGACGGCCTCCGACTCGATGCGGTCGGCCTCGGCGTCGTACTGGAAGCGGAAGAGCTCCCAGGTCGCGGGAGTGAGGTCGACATTGGTGCCGTCGGGGAGCTCGACGGTGACGATGTCGTCGGCGTCGGCGTCCTCGCCCTTGCGGATCCGGGAGACGCGGCCGATCGTGCCATTGACGTAGCGGCCTCTGCGGTCGTTCGTGAGGAGCATGACCTGGGCCCCGGACTTGAGGTCGAGGGCCTCGTCGGTCGGGAGGGAGCGGCGGTCGAACTCGCCCTCGATGAAGCCTTCGTAGCGGCGGGAGCGGCCGCGGAGGGAGGCGAGCTTCTCGCGGTTTCGGGCGGCGGCCAGATCGTTCGTGCTGGTGAGCGTGATGTAGAACTGGTCGTCGGGGGGCGTGAAGTCCGGGTCCCAGCGGCTGTTGAGCAGCTCGATCTGGCCGTCGTCGATCTGGCGGTTGCGGATGGCGTTGAGGAGCCCGATGAAGGCCGCGTCGCTCTGGCGGTAGACCTTTTCGAGCTCGACGAAGTCCATGGCGAAGTCCGGCTCGGCGAAGATGCGGGCGGAGAAGAAGTAGGGCGATTCGTAGCGGGCGGCGGCGAGCGCGGCGGGGGAGGGCGAGGAGGAGGGCGAGGAGCCGCGCCGGAGGGACGGCCGGTCCGGGGCGAAGAGGCCGCGCTCCTGGCCGGTGACGACGGGCGGGAGCTGGTAGAGGTCGCCGATGAAGATCATCTGCAGGCCGCCGAAGCGCTCCTTGGGGCGCGGGCCGTTGAGGCGGAGGAACTTCTCGACGCAGTCCATGAGGTCGGCCCGGACCATCGAGACCTCGTCGACGACGATGGCGTCGAGGTTGCGGTAGAGGGCGATGCGGTCGGCGGCGGCGCCGCGGCCCTTGCCGAGCTTGCGGACGGCCTCGGGCGTGACGTCGGGCTTGAAGCCGAAGAACGAGTGGATCGTCTGGCCGCGGACGTTGAGGGCGGCGACGCCGGTCGGGGCCAGGACGGCGATGCGCTTGAGCGTCCGGCCGCGCCAGAGCTCGAGGAGCGTCGATTTGCCGGTCCCGGCCTTGCCGGTGATGAAGACGTGGCGCGACGTGTCCTCCATGATGTCGAGGGCCCGCCGAAACCCGGGATTGATCTCGATCTTGGTCACTCCGGCATTCTCTCTGAAACGCGAGGGGGATGCAAACGCCGCGCTCGCCCTCGCCTCTTAGAAAGGACGTTCGGGACCCCGGCGCGATCTCATGGCGCAGATGTCGCGCCTGTGATGTATAGTAGGGCCAAGAAGCTTGGCATCGAGGAGGTCACCATGGCGGGGTCGATCATCATCATCGGGGCCGGCATGGGCGGGCTCGCGGCGGGCATCTACGGCCGGAAGAACGGCTTCGACACCCAGATCTTCGAGATGAGCAGCCTCCCCGGCGGGCAGTGCTGCGCCTGGAAGCGCCAGGGCTACACGTTCGACGGCTGCATCCACCACCTGTTCGGCTGCGCGCCCGGGTCGCGGCTCTATGACCTGTGGCGGGAGCTCGGGGCCATGCCGCGCGAGATGGTCAAGCCGGAGGAATGTACGAGCGTCCTCTCGCCGGACGGGCGTCTCTTCCGCGACTACTACGACCTCGAGAGGCTCGAGGCCCATCTCAAAGAGCTCGCGCCCGGCGACGCGAAGACGGTCGACGAGTACATCCGGGGCTGCCGCGCGTTCACCGGCCCGGATTTCTTCGGCGACCTGATGCTGGGGACGGGGGTGGAGAGGGCCAAGGCGATGGCCGCGATGGCCGCGCGGATCAAATGGATGACGCCGACCATGGAGAAGTTCGGGCGCCGGTTCAAGGACCCGTTCCTGCGGCGGGCCTTCCCGCTCCTCGTCTATTCGTTCCCTTCCATCGCGATCTTCATCCACCTCCTCCGGCACGGGTACGGGGCGAACGATATCATCCAGTGGCCGGTCGGAGGGGCGCTGAAGTTCGCCCTGTCGATCGAGAGGCGCTACCGGGAGCTCGGCGGCCAGGTCACGTACAACAGCAAGGTCGAGAAGATCCTGACCTGGAACGGCCAAGCGGTGGGTGTCCAGCTCGAGGACGGCACCGAGCATCGGGCCGATGTCGTCATCTCGGACGCGGACGGCCGCAAGACCATCCTGGAGATGCTCGACGGCAAGTTCGTGGACGAGAAAGTGAGGAAGGCCTGCGCCGAGCCGCCGGACACGACGGCCTGGTCGGTCCACGTCTACTTGGGCGTCAAGCGCGACCTCTCGGCCGAGCCCTCGGCCCTGATCATGCTGCTCGACGAGCCGGTCGAGATCGCCAATCACAAGTGCGAGACCCTGGAGATGCAGATCTTCGGCTTCGACAAGACGATGGCCCCGGAGGGGAAGGGGGTCATCAAGGCGGAGCTCTTCTCGGATTATCCGTTCTGGAAGGCGCTGGCCGGGGACCGGGCCAGGTACGAGGAGGAGAAGGCGCGGGCCGCCGACCGGACGATCGACGTCCTCGAGCGCCGCTTCCCCGGGCTGCGGGCGGACGTCGAGACGATCGACGTGCCGACCCAGCTGACCTGGGAGCGCTATATGGGCGGGACGCGCGGTTTCGCCAACATGCCCGCGAAGAAGGCCTCGATCATGGCTGGGATACGGGGCGCCGGCGGGGACATGACACTCCCGGGGCTCGAAGGATTCTATTTCGTCGGCGTCTGGGCCAGCATGTCCGGGTCGCTCTTCGGCAACGCGCTGTCCGGCCGCCGCGCCATCCAGGCCCTCTGCCGGCAGCAGAAGCTGCCCTTTAGATCTTAATGGGGTCGGACCTCAGGAATCAGATTATTTTCTTAACTTTATCCCCAAAAAGAGGCCCTGAAAACGCTTATAACCCGTGTTTTTGGGCCTGAAAATGAGAGAATGCCATGCGTCAGGTCAGTAGTGCTTCTCGATGCCGCCGAATCCGATGACGCGGCCCTTCTTCGTCCTGGCCAGGAAGTTGCGCAGGCGCTTGGAGAACTCCTCGGGCCGCCGGCGGGCCCCGTCGATATAGGCGATGCGGATGTGTTTGTAGGAGTCGGAGAACGCCCGAAAGTTCTTCCATGTTTCCGGATCGGCCTTGAGTGCGGCGAGGATGTCGGCCGGAACGCGGACCCGTTTCTCGACGAGAAGCGGCCGGACCTTCTCCAGGACCTCCGGCATGATCTTGCCCTTTGCCGCCATGGCCCGGAGCCGGGCTACATTCGACTCTGAATAGTATTTGGATTTGCGCGGCGTGAACCGCTGGGCGTAGCGGTCCTCGTCGAGCTTTTTGGCAACGCTATCGATCCAGCCGAAGGCGAGGGCCTCTTCGACAGCGTCGTTGTAGGAGACGCGCGGCCGGCCTGTGTGTTTCTTGTAGAAGACGAGCCAGATCTCCTTATCGATCTTGTAGTGCCGGCGGAGCCAGGCCCGCCATTCCGAGCGCTTGGAGACGTCGAGAAGGATCGATGGATCGGGGGCTTTATTCATTTTCGAGGCCAAAAACAGCGGTTATAAGCCTATTGGAGGCCCAAAATTGGCCTTATCTTACTGAAAACATACTTATTGCTGAGGTCCGACCCCATTACTTGATCTCCTTGAGGAGGGCGGCGACGGCGGCTTCGAGCTGCTCGTCCTTGCCGGCGACGACGGCCTCCTTCTTGTTCTCGACCCGGATGTCCGGCTCGGTCTGATGGTTGTCGAGGTAGCCGATGCCGGGCGCTTTGACGCCGAGCGGGACGACCCCCCAGCGGACCCCCGATTCGCCGAGCATCTCCCAGCCGGCGAACGAGCACGTGCCCGGCACCGGCATGCCGACGAGCTTGCCCAGCTTGAGGAACTGATAGGCGAAGGCGTAGCAGTGGCCGTCGCTGTACTGGGCCTCGCCGACGATCGAGATCGACGGCTTGGTCCAGCGGAAGTTGGGCTCGTAGCCGGTGCTTCGCGTGTCGGTCGTGTAATCGAAGAACTTCTCGCCGCTCAGGAACATGGCCAGGTCGGCGACGAGGTCGCCGCCGCCGTTGAAGCGCGTGTCGACCACGATCCCGGCCTTGTCGGCGAACTTGCCCATGACCTCCTCGTAGGTCGACCGGTAGGCGCTATCGCTCATGCCGGGGACGTGGATGTAGCCCAGCCGTCCGCCGCTCAGGCGGTCGACCTCCTCCCGGTTGCGCAAGATCCAGCGCCGGTACAGGAGCTGGCTTTCCTCGCGCGCCGCGACGGGCTTGACCGCGATCTCGCGCTTCGCCGGGACCGCCGCCGCCGTCCCCTTCGCCCCGGCCGGCGCCGGGCTCGCCAGGGCCAGCAGGACGTTCTGACCGGCCTTGCGGTTGAGGTAGCTCTCGATATCCCTGTCGGCGGCGATCGCCTCGCCGTCGACGGCTTCGATGATCGTCCCCGCGGCGATGTCGAACCCGGCCTTGTCGAGCGGCCCTCCCGCGATGACCTCGACGATCTTGACGCCCGGCCCCTCATACGCCGGATCGTAGAAGGCCCCGAGCGAGGCCGTCTCGTCGGCGTTCTGGACCTGGCGGCCGTACCGGGCCCCGCTGTGGCTGACGTTGAGCTCGCCCAGCATCTCGCTCAGGAGCTCGGCGAAGTCGTAGCCGTCGCCGATCCCCGGCAGGTGCTTCTCGTAGACCTCCTTGAGGCCGACCCAGTCGGCGCCATGATAGCCCGCCGTATAGAACGTCTCGAGCGTCCGGCTGAACACGTGCTCGAACTGGGCCGCGCGCTCGGCGGCGAGATCGACGGTCATCTCG
>Ga0209706_10000297_pt1 | contig 27959 bp, 26 predicted proteins | sample PPLLaktember2015_6_FD_187263 | JGI IMG/M metagenome (GOLD analysis project Ga0209706, IMG submission 187263) | Freshwater sediment microbial communities from Prairie Pothole Lake near Jamestown, North Dakota, USA - PPLs Lake P8 Core (1) Depth... | ecosystem: Environmental > Aquatic > Freshwater...
TCGATGAGCTGTCCCTGGTGGTGGAGCCCGGCGAGAAGCTCGCCGTGGTCGGGCCCTCGGGGGCCGGCAAATCCACGCTGTTCCAGCTTCTGCTACGCTTCTACGATCCGAGTCGGGGAACCATCCGCCTGGATGACGTCGACATCCGCCTGGCGGCGCCCGCGGCAGTGCGCAACCGCATCGCGCTGGTGCCGCAGGAGCCGGCGATCTTCGCCACCAGCGTGCGCGAGAACGTGCGCTATGCCCGGCCGGAAGCGAGCGACGAGGCGGTGCGGCGGGCCTGCGACGCGGCCTTCGCCACCGAGTTTGTCCGTGGCCTGCCGGGCGGATTTGATGCATTTCTGGGGGAGCGCGGCGTGCGACTGTCGGGCGGGCAACGCCAGCGCCTGGCGATCGCCCGCGCGATCCTGTCGGACCGCCCCGTCCTCCTGCTGGACGAGGCCACCAGCGCGCTCGATTCGGAGTCCGAGCGCATCGTGCAGGCCGCGCTGGAACGGTTGATGCGAGGCCGGACTACGCTCATCATTGCCCACCGCCTGGCAACAGTGAAGAGCGTCGATCGGATCGCGGTGATCGACCAGGGACGGCTGGTCGGCGCAGGGCGACACGAGGAGCTGCTCCTGTCGGAACCCCTCTATGCCCGGCTGGCGGCACTGCAGTTCGGTGCCTTGGAGTCGAAATGAGGCGGTGCGGGCGTGCGGCGGCTCAAGACTACATTTTTGCGAACGAGCATGCGTGATATTACGACCCTAACGATGGAAGAACGCGGGCTGCGACAACGCCTGGCCCGGCTCCGGCCACGAGCCGTGGGCGGGGTGCGGGCCGCGACTGGCAGATCCATCGGCTGGTTTGCCCGCAGCGTGGAACTGGCGATTGTAGTCGCCGGATGGGCGCTGGTGCCCGTCCTGCCGCTGCTGGCCGCCGCCGTCGCGCGCGATTCGCAGTACGCGCGCCGCTATCCGGAGACGCTGGTGCAGGTTACGCGCCACATCCGCGCCACGTGGCGCGGGCGTGCGCTGTCGCGCATGCTGGTGCGCAAGCTCGAGCCCGCCGCCCTGCGCCAGCCGCAGCCCATCGTGGGGAGCTGTACACACTGCGGCAACTGCTGTCTGTATCGCAGCTGCGTGTTCCTGCGCTTCGACGAGGACGGTCGTTCGAGCTGCCAGATCTACGGCGGGCGCCTGTGGAAGCGGCTGACCTGCGGCGAGTATCCGGTCGATGGCTACGAGATCGACCTGTACCGCTGCCCGAGCTTTGCGGTGTCGAAGGATCCGGCGCCTCCTGGGCGCCGCGTGATCCCGCTGGTGCCCGCCGGCCGTCGCGCGCCCGGCGAGGAAATCTGACCGCCGCCTGCGACCGCACGCCGATGGCGAAGGTCCTGGTGGTCGAGAACGCCGCACCGCTGCGGCAGTTCCTGCGGCTACATCTCGAAACCGCTGGGTACCTGGTTCAGATCGCGGAGGACCTGTCGTCGGCAGAGCACATCGCCGCCCTGGACCGGCCGGACCTGATCCTGGCGGGCAGCGGCAAGGCGGCGGCCGAAGGGCTGCGGACGCTCGCGCGGCTGCGGGCGAACGAGGCGACCGCCTCCACGCCGGTCGTGATGGTCTCGTTGCGCTACGACAGCGAGCTGATGCGCCAACTGCGCCAGGCCGGCGCCGCCGGGCATCTGGTGTTCCCTGCCACACGAGATGACTTGCTCCACGCCGTATCCGCGCATCTCCCCGAGAACGTCGAACAGCGTCCGCCGCAGGGCTGGACGCGCGGAATGACCGGCGCCGGCGAGGTGCTCCAAGGCGGGCCGTTGCCGCCGCAGCCAGCCGATCCTGCCACTACCGTCGGCGTCCACGAGCGCGCCCGCCTGTTTGACGACGTCATGCCGCCGCTCGGCGCCGTCGCCTCCGGCGTGCAACCCAGCCCTGCGCGCGGGCCGACTACTCTGGCGTCGCAGGAGTCGCGCCACGGCACCGTCGTGTTCGCCGACATCCGCAACTTCTCCGCACTGGCCGAGATGCTCAGGACCGAGGAGGTGGCGGACCTGCTCAGCTCCTACTTTGTGCGCGCCTGCGAGCCGATCCTTCAGCAGGGTGGCTGGATCGTCAAGCTGCTCGGCGATGGCATTCTCGCCATGTTCGAGCCGCGCGAGCATGGGCCCAGCCACGCCGAGCGCGCGCTAAAGGCGGCGTTGTTCATTTGCATCGTAGCGCAGCGGTTCGACGAGTGGCTCAAGCGCCGCTTCCCGGACAAGGCGCTGCCCGATTTCGCAATAGGAGTGGGTGTGCATACCGGCGACGTCATGGTCTGCCGCATCAATACCGGTGCAGGCGTGGATACGACTATCGTGGGCGACACGGTCAACGTGGCCTCGCGTCTCGAGGAGCAGACCAAGAAGCTGGGCGCGAGCGTGGTCACCACGCTCGAAACGCTGGCGCAGGCCGGCCCCCGCTTCGTTCCGGGCAAGCGCGGCTCACTGCTGGTGCGTGGGCGCTCGGCGCCCGTGGAGATCACCGAGATCACCGGCCTGCGCCCGCGCGCCAACGTCGACGCCAGGGGCCTGCAGACCTACAACATCATCGCGGAGGCGGTGGCGCATAACACGGCGATCGTGTCACGCGCCCGCGACCGGGTGCTGTCGGAGCCGCACCGCATCCGTCAGGGCGGGGAGTACTCGCCGCTGCGCGCCGTCGATTCCCCGATCAAGATTCCCGGCTTCAAGCTGCTGCGCCGGCTCGGGGACGGTGGCCTGTCACGCGTGTTCCTGGCCGAGTACGAGATGACCGGCAGCCTGCGCGTGCTGAAAGTGGTCAACGTCGCCGACGGCGACTTCGACCTGCTGCGCCGCTTCCTGCAGGAATACGACATGATCTCGCAGATCCGCCATCCGCACGTGGCAACCATCTTCGACCGCGGGCAGACCGACTCGCACGCCTGGATCGTGATGGAGTACTTCCTTGGCGGGGACCTGCGCGAGCGCATCGAGCAGGGGCTGACGCCCGAGCAGGCGCTCGACTACCTGCGCCAGATCGCCGAGGCGCTGGTGGCGATCCACGGGCGCGGCATCGTGCACCGCGACTTGAAGCCCGAGAACTTCATGCTGCGGGAGGACGGCACGCTGGTGCTGGCCGAGTTCGGTATCGCGAAAGACCTGTCGCGCACCATGAGCCAGACGCGCAACGGCGAGGAGCTGGGCACGCCGTACTATCTGAGCCCGGAGCAGGCCACTGGAACCGCGGTCGACCCGCGCAGCGATTTGTACAGCCTGGGCGTGATGTTCTTCGAGATGCTGACCGGCCGCAAGCCCTACGTCGCCGATGACGCACCGGGCCTGGTCTATAAGCATGTGCACGAGGCCGTGCCATGGCTGCCTGACGAGCTCGTGAACGTCCAGCCGCTGCTGGAACGGCTCATGGCCAAATCGCCGGACGATCGCTTCCGCACCGCGGCGGACGCGCTGAAGGCGATCCGGGCGTTGCTGCGAAGATAGGCCCGAGCGAGGCCCTCAGGGCACGCGGTGCTCGACCCCGTAGCGCTGGTAGATGCGGGTGAGTGTGCCGTCAGCGATCAGCCGGTCGAGTATTGCGTTCACGGCATCGACCAGCGCCTGATCCGATTTGCGCAGGCCCACGGCCACCTGCCAGCGCAGGTCGGGCTCGCTGTCGAAGGCATAGGCCAGCCGCAGACCGGAATCGGGGTGCTGCTGGATGTAGTAGCTCATGGTCGCCGAGGACACCGCGCCCGCGTGGAGCTGGCCCTTCTCCAGGTCATCCACCAGGTCGGCCTGAAACGCGTAGGGTGAGATCGTCTTGCCTGCCTTGCCCAGCAGCACACTGGCCACCGAGTTGATCATCACCCCCACCTTCTGCCCAGGCACGAGCTGCTTGTAGTCGCTGATCGGTTCAGCGCCTCTGGCGAGCCCCAGCGCCACCCCCGAGGTTTGGTACGGCCGCGAAAGCAGCACGCGCCCTTCCTGCACTTTGGGATCGTGGACGCTGTCGAGCAGCATGTCGCAGTTCACCACACTTGCACGGCGGCGCGGCAGGATCCAGTCCACGTTCAACGACAGGCCCAGCCCTTTGGCGATCTCCCGTGCAAGCTCGAGCTGAAAGCCGGGCGTCTCTGGCTTGTTGCTCGAGTACGGCAGTGCATCCGGATTGACGCACACCGAGATGGCGCCCAGCGCCTTCACCTCGGCGAGAGTGCGGGCTTGCGCGTCGACGGCGACGAGCACGATCGCCACGCACAGGCCGCCGATGGCCAGGAGCCGCCTCACGGCGGGGTTGATCAAGTGCGTCATGGGTTCTCCGGCTCCTCGCCAGGTTTGAGACTGCGGATGAACTTGACGATCTGATAAATCTGATCGTCGTTGTAGATGCTGCCAAATGCCGCCATTCGGCCCGGCTTGCCATGCTTGATGCGCTTGAACAGGAACTCGTCGGTGTTCGGGTTATCCATCAGCTGTGGCCCCTTCCCGGCGTGCCGCCCGTAGTCTTCATGGCAGAAGCCGCAGACGTTGCGGAAGGTGTTCTTGACATCGATGCCCTTTTTTGAGGACTCAGGCTCGTCGGCGCCAGCCGGCAGGCCGAGCGCCAGGGCAACCGCGGCAACTGCAAGCGGCGGCCAGGATACGGAGAGTCGAGACACGCAAAACTCCTATGGCGAAAAAAATGCTCCCGTGAGCGGAAATGATACAACGCCGCAGGCCCTCGCTCGGAGGACAAAAAAAGGCGGGGACTGCCGTCCCCGCCTGAGTCGAACTGCCTGGGTCCCGGCTCAGTCGAGCGCGAAGACCTTCAGCACGCCGGAGTCCTTGGGCATGCTCTTCCAAGGCTCGCCCCAAAGGTCGCCGTAGCCGTCGCCCACCAGGCTGCCCCAGCCGGTCATCACCGCCACATACTGCTTGCCCTTGGCCATGTAGCTCATGGTGCCGCCGTTGCTGCCCTGACCATTGTTATGGCTCCACAGCTTCTTGCCGGTGCTGGCGTCGTAGGCTACGAACATTCCATCGGCCTCCGGCACGAACAGCACGTTGCCAGCGGTCGTGAGCAGGCCACCGTGGGGTACCGCCCCGTTGTAGCGGATCTCAAACTTCACCTTGCCGGTGATCGGATCACGTGCGCGGATATGGCCCCAGGGTTTGTCCTCCCCCGGCCCGTGCATCGTGAAGTCGGCGCCGATGTTCAGCTGCACCACGGGCTCGGTGATCGGCTCCGTCTTCTTGATGTCGAGGTCCATGCACCACTCGAAGCCGACCTTGTACAGCAGATTGGTCTTCGGGCTGTAGGAGCCTGCGTTCCAGCTATAGCCACCCGCAATTGCCGGGCACAGGTTCTTGTGCTTGCCTTCGGGCGGATCCCAACGGCCCACCAGTTCGCCATTGGGCTTGATGTCCTTGACGAAGTTGATGGCGTCCACGCCCTTGTAGACGTTGACCGGCTTGCCGTTGCTGCGATCGAACACGAACACGAAGCCGCTCTTGCTCGGATGCACGACATACTTCTTGCCGTCGCGGTCGATCATCATCAGCTCGCCCTGGGCCGGGTCGAAGTCCCACGCGTCGTGGGGCAGGACCTGGTGGAAGCCCTTCAGCTTGCCGGTGTTAGGATCGAGCAAGATGACGGAAGACGTGTACAGGTTGATGCCTGGACGCGGACCCTCGGTCATCCACTTCTCCCCAGCCCAGTCATACAGCGGCGCCGGGTTGGCGGTGCCCCACCAGACGGTGTCGCTCTCGGGGTCGTAGCTGCCTGCCATCCAGCCGCCACCGCCACCGGTCTTGTAGGAGTCCCCGCCCCAGGTGTTGCGGGCATCGTTTTCGGTGCCGTCGTTGCCGCCAGAGGTGAAGAACTGCCAGACCTGTGCGCCGGTCTTGGCGTTGACGCCGAAGATCGGACCACGGTAGGGCCACTCACCACCCTGCGAGCCGATGATCACCATCTCTTTGACCAGCAGCGGCGCGCCGGTAAAACCAACGGTCAGCTTCTCGGAATCGACCAGCTTGGTCTCCCAGTTGAGCTTGCCGGTCTTCATGTCGATTGCGGCCAGCTTGCCGTCCAGCGTACCCATGTAGAGATTGCCGTAGCCGGCGGCGAGGCCGCGGTTGTATGGCGAGTGGGTCTGCCGCGCGACCAGATCCTCATTCAGCTTGTGCTTGTAGGTCCAGATCATTTGGCCGGTGGCACCGTCCAGTGCATAAACCTGGTTGTACGGGCTCGTGTAGTACAGCACGCCATCGATTGCGAGCGGGATCCCTTGCAGGCCGCGGTTGGCGCGAGAAGCCACATGTGACCAGGCTTCGTGAAGCTTGCCGACGTTTCGGGTGTTGATTTGATCGAGGCTGCTGTAATGCCAGGACTTGTATGAGCCGTGATAGCTCATCCAGTTGCCCGGTTCCTTGTCCGCGTTGAGCAGACGCTGAAAATCCACGTCTGCTGCGTAGGCGAACGAGGAGACGGACAACGCGGATACTGCCGCCGCGAGCACGACACGGCGATTGCGTTGCAAGGATCGCATGAGTGAACTCCCCCAACTAAGCCGCCCCTTAGGATTCTGTGTTCGGCAGCCGGGAGACGGGCGACCTAGCCTCCCCGATGCGTGGCTCGGGTGCAGGCCAGCATTGCAACCGGCCACCCCCGAAGGCTACGTATTGTCTGGCTGGCGCTGGGCCGCGTCAAGGGCAGCCTGCGGCGTATGAGCATCGGCGCCGGCTTTGCCCTGATCGAGGCAGTCGATTAGGATAGAGCAGGCGCGAGGCTCGAGCTCTGGCTCCAAGCCCATACTTCTCGCGCCTCGCGCCTAGGACTTACTCATGGTAACCAGTGGGCTCCCCTCGCTGCGCCAGCTGCGCTACCTCGTCGCGGTCTCGGAGCGTCTGAACTTCCGCCAGGCCGCCGAGGACTGCTACGTCACGCAGTCGACCCTCTCAGCCGGCATCAAGGAGCTCGAGAGCCTGCTCGAGGTGGAGCTGGTGGAGCGCGACACGCGCACGGTGCGCATGACCGCCGCGGGCTCAGAAGTCGTCACGCGTGCTCGTGCCCTGCTCGCGCAGGCGCAGGACCTCATGGAAGTCGCCAGGGGCGCGGGCCAGCCGCTGTCTGGGCCATTGCACCTCGGTGTGATCCCCACCATCGCGCCGTTTCTGCTGCCGATGGTCCTGCCGAGCCTGCGCGCGCAGTACCCGCAGCTCCAGCTCTACCTGCGCGAGGACCTGACCGAACGCTTGCTCGAGCGCCTGCGAGCGGCCGAGCTCGATATGGCCCTGATCGCGCTGCCTTATGACACCGGAGAGCTCACGGTGCGCAAGCTGTTCCGGGACGAGTTCTGGTTCGTCGCCCGCGCCGACGACCCGCTGGCGAGCGCGAAGGAGGTCGCCGTGCGCGACCTGCGCGCCGGCCACATCGTGCTACTGGAGGAGGGGCATTGTCTGCGCGACCATGCGATCGCCGCGTGCGGTTCACGCACCGCCAATCCCGCGTCGATGGTGGAGGCGACCAGCCTGCACACGCTGCTGCAGATGGTGGAGGGGGGGCTGGGCGCGACGCTGCTTCCCGAGATGACGCTCAAGGCCGGCATCCTCAACGGCACACAACTGGTCGCGCGGCCGTTCTCCACCCAGGTGCCGGCTCGCACCATCGCGCTGGTGGCCAGGCCGACCAGCGCCCACCGGCGCGACTTCGACCTCCTCGCTGAGGCCGTCGTCGAGTTGGGACGTCGCGCCACGCGGACCGCGTCGCGTCTTCCGCAGCCCGCCCGCAAGCGTTGATTTCGCGGGCGGCGCCGCAGGCCGCAGATTCAGCACGAAGCAACTCACCCGGCGGGCCTGCGGGGGTTTCGGAAAAAGCTCCCTCTCGCTTTCTCTGTGCCTCTGTGTCTCTGTGGCTACCCTGGGGTTGTAGGCTGTAGCAGCACCCGCGCGAAGACATCCCGGTCGACATTCCCGCCGGACAGCACCATCCCCACCTTCTTGCCCGCGAGCCGGGCACGCTCCTGCAGGGCTGCGGCCAGGCCCGCCGCGCCGGCGCCTTCCGCGGTGTTGTGTGTGGCGCTGAACATCAACCGCATGGCCGCTTCCACCTCCGCGTCAGTCACCTGCACTACGCGCGCCAGGTACTTCCAGAGGATCTCGAGCGCGTCGGGTTCCGGCGTCCGGCACGCCATGCCATCGGCGATGCGCGTGGTGACCGCGTGCTCGACGGACCCTCTCTGGGCGAAGGACAAGGCGTAGGCGGGGGCGTGGGCTGAAACCACGCCCACGACTTGCGTTGTCCGGCGCAGCGCCTCGCGCGCTGCGATCATGCCGCAGATTCCCGACCCCAGGCCGATAGGCACGTACGCCACATCTAGATCGGGAACCGCCCGCAGCAGCTCCAGGGAGTAGCTCGCCACGCCCTGCACCAGGAGCGGATGAAACGAGGGCACCATTTCCAGGTCACGCTCTTGCGACAGCTTCGCGGCATGCTCGCGGGCGGCTTGGAAATCCTCGCCGTGCTCGACCAGCTCGACGCCCAGTGCGCGCATCGCTGCGTTCTTCTCGCGGCTGTTACCGTGGGGCACGACGACGGTGGCAGGGATGCCGTAGCGGTTCGCTGCGAAGCCTACCGACTGGCCGTGGTTGCCGCGGGTGGCGCTGATCACGCCGCGCGGCCGTTCGCGACGCTGCGCCAGATCGTGGAAGTAGGTCAGCCCGCCGCGCACCTTGAAGGCGCCGATGGGCGTGTGGTTCTCGTGCTTGACCCACAGCTCGCTCCCCAGCGCTTCTCGCAGCAGCGGCCAGGCGTACTGCGGCGTCGGTGCCAGACCTTCGTAGACGATGGCGGCGGCGGCTTCGAGCCGAGCGAGGTCCGGAAGAAACTCCGTCATGGGCGCGCTCCTGGAGGGGGGCCGAGATACTTCAGGTGGCTACCGCAGCGGGCGCGGCAGTCGCTTGCGCCGAAGCGGGGCACCAGCACCGCACCCGGCGTGGCGCGATTCAGAGTGCACTCCGCGCGCCTGGATAAGCGTACCCCGGTCACGCGGGCCTTGCCACTGGCGAGCAGATAGTCGACGTGCCAGCGCAGCCGCTTCGATTTGGAGAGGTGGCGGGCGACACGCGCAGCGAGGTTGCGCCGCGCGCTGCCGGTGTACACGTAGCGGCCGGCAGGGAAGTCGAACCCGCCCAGGCGCCCGATCCGCAAGCGCACGGGCGCGGTCAACTCGATGACGAGCTGATAGGTGCGGGCGCCGCGCACGCGATCAGGCGGGAACGGCGCTGCCGATGTAGTGGAAGCCGACCAGACGCGGCACATGAGGCATATAGCCGGTCTCTATGCTCTGCGGGCGAAACCCGCTCCGCTGCAACAAGGCCGGGATGTCACGATTCAAGTGGCAGCCGCCCCCCAGCCACATCCATGCCGGCGTGATGCGTGCCTGCCAGCGCTGGACCGACGGGTCGGGGGCGAGTCCGTGCTCGCAGAACAAGAGCCGACCGCCGGGCTTGAGCACCCGTCGCATCTCGGCGAGCGCCTGCTCCACACCCGGAATCGTGCACAGCGTGTACGTTGCGACCGCGGTGTCGATGCTGCCGGACTCGAGCGGGATCGCCTCCCCTCGTTGCTGCAGGAACTCCACCGGAACTGCCGCCGTCCAGGCGCGCCTGCGCGCCATGGCGATCAACTCTGCGCCCGGATCGAGCCCGATCACCTGGGCGACTTTGCCTGGATCGTACAGCGGCAGGTTCAGTCCGCTGCCGATCCCCACCTCGAGCACCCGCCCGCGCGCTTGCGGGACAATCTTCTGGCGCTGGTGCGTGACCAGCTTCATCCCACAGATGCAATTCAAGGCCCAGGGGAGAATGTGCCGGTCGTAGAAGCCTGACATATCGGATCGAGAAACTGGTCAGTCGCTGCGTGCGAGGCCGGGCCTTACTCCAGTGCGGAGTCCGACACGTACGGGTTGCTGCGCCGTTCCTCGCCGAACGTGGACATCGGGCCGTGCCCGGGAACGAAGGCCACATCGGCGCCGAGCGGCCAGAGCTCGCGGAAGGGGGTGACGGGGATGATGGCGAGCTTCATATCAATCCCCGGCTCGCCAGCTCGTCCTTCAGGTACGCATAGTAGATCGGCGCGGCGATCAGCCCGGGGATGCCGAAGGCCGCCTCCATCACCAGCATGGCGAGCAGCAGCTCCCACGCCCGTGCGCGGATCTGCGTGCCGACGATGCGGGCGTTGACGAAGTACTCGAGCTTGTGGATGAACACCAGGAACGCGAGCGACCCGATGGCCGCGCCGCCCGAATAGCTCAGGCTCACGATCACGATCACGGTGTTGGAGATCAGGTTGCCGATCACCGGCAAGAGCCCGGCGAGGAAGGTCACCAGGATCATCGTCTTCACCAGCGGCAGGTGGATGCCCAGCAGCGGCAGGACGGCCGCCAGGTAGATGCCGGTGAGCAGGGTATTGAGCGCCGAAATGCGCACCTGCGCGAAGACGATGCGGCGGAAGGCGTCGCCCAGGCGGCGGGCGCGCTCGAACAGCGCGATGGCCAGCGGCCCGCGCGCGTCGCCCTGGCGCGCCTCGCGCAGCGACACCATCGCGCCGATGATCAGGCCGATCAGCACGTGCGCGAGCCCCAGGCCAAACTGCTTGCCGACCGACTGCAGTGCGCCGGCGTGAAGGCGCAGCCAGTCGGCTGCCGTCGCCCGCAGGGCCGCGGGGCTGGCCGGCAACCTCTGCGCGATCCAGGGCGGAAGCCTCGTGCGGGAGCTGTCCAGGATGTCCGCCATCTTGGCGAGCAGCGCAGGCAGGCTGCCGGTGTCGCTGCGCAGGAAGGCAAGCACGCCGACGATGGCGAGCGCGATGAACACGACGATGAGCGCCGACAGCAGGGTCACGGCCACCAGCTTGCGCCGCTGCTCGCTGATGCGCACGATGTGCAGGCGCGGCGCCAGGATGTGCACCAGCTCGTAGACCAGCAGTCCGGCCAGAAGTCCGGGCAGGAGCCGCAGCTTGAGCACCAGCAGAAGCGTTACGCCCGCGAGAACCCACGCCGCGATCTCGTATTTCGACGCGCTCTGGCCAGTGGCCATGTTGGGATGCCGCCAGTTCAATGCACTACATCTGAACCACGGAGGACGCGGTGGACACGGAGGATCTTGACCTGTCCGAGCTCAACTGATGCCGGTTTGTCGCCAGACGCCGTACGGTGACTTCGTCCCCAGCGAAACACGCTCGCTTGTAGCCGTCAAAGACAAGGCATTCCTCCGTGTCCACCGTGTCCTCCGTGGTTCGTGCCTTGGAGTTGCCTTTGGGCCTTCGCGATCTCACCGTGAGCGGTCAGCGATGTAGCGCCCGCTCTAGCCGCCGCACACCCTCGGCCAGCCGCTCCTCACTCGCGGCAAAACACCAGCGGATGAAGCCTTCGCCCTCCGGCCCGAAGGCCACGCCCGGCGCGAGCCCCAGCCCCTGTTCGGTCACGAGGCGCTTGCAGAGCCCCAGGCTATCGCTGACGCCGCCAGCGCGGAAGAAGACGTACATCGCGCCGTCCGGTCTGGCGACCTCGACGCCCGGCAGCGCGCGCAGCTTCTGCACCAGGAAGTCGCGCGCCGCGCGGAATCGGCGCACCGTGCGCGCCACGACCGGCTCACCCTGGGCGACCGCAACCGCACCCGCGCGCTGCACGAACACCGGCGCGCAAGAGGTGTTGTACTCGATCAGCTTGGGGAGGTGAGCGACGATGTCTTCGGGCGCTTCGATCCAGCCCAGACGAAATCCGGTCATCAGCCAGGACTTGGAGAAGGTATTGGTGCTGATGACGCGGTCCTGCCGATCGGCGATGTCGAGGAAAGACGGCGCCACCGCCGGGGATTCTGCTGTGCCGTCCGCGTAGCACAGCCGCTCGTAGGCGTCATCCGCGAAGATCCAGATCCCGTAGCGGCGGCAGTGGTCGAGGATCGCGCGCTGGGCCGCCGGGGCGATCGTCCAGCCGGTCGGGTTGTTGGGCGAGTTGATGTACAGCGCCGCCGTGGCCGGGGTGAGCGCGGCGAATAGCTCGTCCAGATCCAGAGTCCAACCCTGCGGCGAGAACCGTAGCGCCACGGTCGTCACCCCTGCACCGAGGATCTTGGGGATCTCCACCAGGTTGGGCCACAGGGGTGTGACCTCAACGACGCGGTCGCCTGGGCCGACTACTGCTTGGCTGGCGATCATCAGCGCGGACAGGCCGGAACTGGTCACGGCGATGCGCTCCATCGGTGTGGGCCGGTGCAGCCGCGTGAGGTAAGCGGCGATGGCCTCGCGCAGCTCGGGGATGCCGAGGTTCTGGCTGTAGAAGGTCTCGCCCGCGTTCAGCGAGTCGATGGCGGCCTGGCGGATGAAGTCCGGCGTGACTTCGTCGGGCTCGCCGAACCAAAAGGCGATGACGTCCTTGCGGCCCATGGCGGCGTTGGCGACCTCGCGGATGCGCGAGGGGCGCAGCTGTTCCACGCCGGGGCGGGCGGTTGGGTCGGAGATGGGCATGAGTGGCAGCGGTGAGGGAAGCGCGCATTCTCGCATGAGGCCGGGTCTGGGTGGCGCACGGCGCGCGCGCAAACGCCTGGCAGCCGGTAGAATCCGCCCTTCTTTGCAACTTCCGCCATCCCCCACTGATGACCAGCACTCTGTTCACGTCCTTCGCGCTGCGCGGCCTGCAGCTGGCCAACCGCATAGTCGTATCGCCCATGTGCCAGTACAGCTCGGAGGACGGCAATGCCAACGACTGGCATCTGATGCACCTCGGCCAGTTCGCCATGGGTGCGGCAGGGCTGGTGATCACCGAGGCCACGCACGTCTCGCCCGTCGGGCGCATCAGCCACCGCTGCCTCGGGCTGTACAGCGACGAGAACGAGGCGACGCTCAAGCGCGTCGTCGATTTCTGCCGCCGCTACGGTGTCGCGAAGCTCGGCATCCAGCTGGCCCATTCGGGACGCAAAGGCTCTGTACACACGCCCGCCGAGGGCAGCAAGCCGCTGGCGCCGGACGAGCGCCCCTGGACTACGCTGGCACCCTCCGCGCTGCCGTTCGGGCCCGGATGGCACACGCCGCAGGCACTCACCCGCGACGGCCTGCGCGAAGTGAAGCAGCAGTTCGTGGATTCCGCCAAGCGCGCGGCACGCATCGGGTTCGAGCTGGTGGAGCTGCACGTGGGGCATGGCTATCTGCTGCACGAGTTCCTCTCGCCGGTGTCGAACCGGCGCGACGACGAGTACGGCGGCAGCACGGCCAACCGCATCCGCTTTCCGCTCGAGGTGTTCGAGGCGGTGCGCGCGGTCTGGCCGGCGGACAAGCCACTGGGCGTGCGCGTATCCGCCACCGATTGGCTGGAGGGCGGTTGGACGCCGGAGGAGACCGTGGTCTTCGCACGCGAGCTGAAAGCGCTGGGCTGCGACTTCCTCGACGTCACATCCGGCCAACTCGACCCACGCCAGCAGATTCCCTTCGCGCCCGGATACAACGTGCCGCTCGCCGAGAAGGTCAAGAAAGAGGCGGGTATCGCGGTCATGGCGGTGGGGATGATCACACGGGCGCGTCAGGCCGAGGAAATTGTGGGCTCCGGCCGAGCCGACATGGTGGCGATCGCCCGCGCCATGATGGACGACCCGCGCTGGGCCTGGCATGCCGCGCGCGAGCTGGAGGCGCAGACGCCCTACGCGCCCAACTACCAGCGCTGTCATCCCTCGGTGTGGAAACCATGAAGACGAGCAGCGCGTTCGTCGCGCTCCTCATCACTGCCGCGTCGGCCGCGGGCGCCGCGCGCGCGCAGGAGCGCACCGAGGACATGCCGGCTGCGATATCGGACGAGGAGAGATTGGAGCGCCAGATTGCCGCGCTCCAGCCCGCCGTGTGCGCAGCCGAGCCGCGGCTGTGCAACGACCTCGAGGCGTTCGCCAAGGCGGCCCGCCCATGCTTTCCGGAAGCGGAGCGGCTCACCGTCGGCCACGCCTATCTGATCGAAGACGACGGCAAGGTGCGGCCGGCCGAGTACTTCGTGCTGCGCAGCTACCGCGCGGGCGAGGTGACGCTGGTGCAGACCCAGCACGTGTTCTCCGAAAACGAGGAGGAGAAACAGGCGGCCGAAGCGCTTGTCGCGGGCCTCAAGGGCGGTGCGCTCGACCACGCCAACCCGCTCTACCGATATCTCGCCGAGAACAGCGGGCGGGTGCCTCAGTTGCTGGCGCAGCCGGAGGGGCACTCGCTGGTGGTGCGGGCAGAGGGCCCGACGATCTATCTGCGCCAGACCGGCAGGCAACTCTACGCCGTGCTGCCGGAGGCCGTCGTGACGCGGCCGGATGCCGCGCAGCGCGTCGCGGGCTTGCTGTTTTCCGTGCTCCCCGCGCCGGCGCTGTGCGACTGATTGGCGTCGCTGGGCGGACGCGTTCATGATCTCGCGGAGCGGTGCCCAGCTTCCAGGTCGCGCTCCAGTGCCGACACTCTCTGCTGGCTTGCGCACAGGCGCATGCCATCGTCTCGGAGCGCCACCTCAAGGCGATGCGCCGGCCATGGCGTTCAGGCTGCTGGTCGATATCCGGCAGCGCCTGCTGCAGCTTGCCGGCCAGGCGGAGCGCTTTCCTTAGGAAGAGGCGTCCGAATCCAGCCTCCGGTTCCCACTGGCTTTCGGAGATGGCGCGCGCATGGCCTGCGAGCTGGAGTTGCCGGCGGGCGCGCTGAGCTGCGCCGCCGCCGGCGAGGCCGAGCGGTCACGGCTCGGCTTGTGCTTTCCGGTGCAGTAACGGCTCGACGGCGGGCTCCGGCCGCCGAAAGTCGGTCAGAATACGGCCGCTATCCCGGCCCTGGCGCATAATGATTCGTCCGGGTCTTCTCGCGCGTGCCCCTAGCCATGACCGTCAGCTACCTTGCCCAGGGCCGGTACTCCAAGCCCTATCTGGTCATCTGGCACCCCCTGGCGCAGCAGGGGGCGTGGTACGACCGGCGCTTCCAGCTGCGCGCCTGTGAGGTGAGCGATGAGCTGCTCGCGTTCGCGCGGGAGCATGCGTGCAGCGTCCACCCCTGGAACGACCTGACCGACATCGAGCTGCCCGACTGGGCGCCGCAGGCACCCCTGGATGACTGCGTGTGCTTCTGGCTGTTCGACGACGCTTCGTCGTCCGACGATCTGGCCAGGATCCCGCGCGGGTAGGGGGTCCGGGTCCTTTGTCGTCCCCGCCCCGGTACTGTCGAGGGCGGCCTCCGGCGGGAGCCCGGGCTGTGCAGACCGTCCTGGATCGCCGCTTTCGCGGGGGATGACGCCTTTTTCAATCCTCCGCCGGCTGGGCTTGCCGGGGCTGGCGTGGAGCTTGCACGGGTGCCCGGCATTCCCGTCAGCATTCTCAGCCGGAAGGTTGCAGCATCGTGGCATCCCACTCCAAGGCCACCGCCGAAAAGCGTCAGGACCTGCGCCTGCTGGGCTTTGCGCTGTCTGCGCGCGACTCTCTCGGCCGCGTGGAGGAGGCCGGTTTCTGGCTGGAGGCCTTCCGGCAGAGCCAGCCGGGTGACGCAGTGCGCGTGTTCGAAGTCGTCGACCAGATCGATGAGCTGGTCCAGGCCTATCGACTGTCGCTGACGCGCGAGTACCTGGAATCCGGCGGCCGCATGCAGACCTACCGCGAGCACCGGATCTGGAACGCGCTGGTCCGCATCGCGCGCGAGCTCGCCGACGGCTATGAGTCTTGCTTGCGCATGTTCCAGGCGAAGGCTCGCGGGTCCGAGCCCCTCACGTTCCGCGTGCCGGCGATAGCGGCGCGCGCAATGCGGGCGCACACGCTGGAGTTGCGCTGGGCTCTGCTGCGCTATTCGGCGCTGGATTCCCTGGTGTGGAGCCGGATGGGTGTGCTGTACGCGCTGGCCGATCGCGGCAACTTCGCCACCCTGCGGCTCAAGGTCTATCCAGGCATGAGCGGTGACTCGACTGTGCGGCGCGAGTACCTGCGCGCCCTGATCCTGTCGGTCTCGGGCATGGGCAATCTGTTGCCTCCGGCCCAGGTGATCGCCGAGCGGGTGGCGGCAACCGTCGCGGAGTTCTTCCTGCTGCATCGCAAGGCGGCCGCGGGCTGCCACTTCGCCGTAGACTTGCGTGCCACGCGCGCGCCCTACCGCGTCACCGAAGGCCTGCCCCCCACCCGCGGCCGGCGCTTCTTCGGGCCGGGGGACGCGGGTGTGATGGTGGAGGGATTCATCCATCAGGCCGAGTCGGGCGTCGTGCCGGCCGAGCTCAAGCTTGCGCGCGAGACGGCACCCGAAGAGGTGGCGGAGGTGCTGCGGCATCTCGCACGGCAGTGGGGCGAAAAGCCGCCGGCCCGCGCGGAGGCGCGCCACCGCGTGCTCGCGACCATGCATGTGGCGCATGGCTTCGACCGGGTGCTGGATGCGGTCGCGACCGAGGCCGGAGATCCGCTGGTGGACGAGGTAACCGAGGCTTGGACGGTGGAGAACGAGAGCAACGGCGGCTTCGGTGCGGTGCTGCCGATCCGCCAGGACGACTGGCTGGCGGTGGGCACGCTGGTCGCCTCCAAGCCGACCTGGCCGTCTTCGTGGAGCGTGGGCGTGATCCGGCGTGTCTCCGCGCGCAATCCGATGCACCGCTCCGTGGGCGTGCAGATTCTCGCGCGCGGCGGCGTTGCTGTGCGCCTCGTCCCGCTTCCGGCGGCGCGCTGGGAACTGCCGGTCGAGGGCATCCTCCTGCCGGTGGAGACCCAGACCAGCCTGCAGGGCGGCGAGGTGGCCATCGTGCTTCCGCGCGGCCGCTCCGCCCATCTGGAAGCCTGCGAAATGCGGGTGCACGACAGGCCATACGTGCTGCACCGCCGGCGCATCAGCGACAGCGGCGAGGATTTCGAGATCGCACGGTTTGCCATTCGCGCGGACTAGCCGGATACCCCGCGAAGCTTCACCGCCAAGGACGCAAAGGACGCCAAGGAGAACAAGAACGGGAGCTTGAGGGAATAAATGGGCCGGTGCTACCGAATCGGCATTTCAGAGGACTAGTCGGCACGAATCTCCCTGGTTCGTCCCTGCCCTTGTGCTCAGTCCAATCTATGGTGCTCCTTGGCGTCCTTGGGTTTTCTCTTGGCGTCCTTGGCGTTCCACGTTTTGCGCAGTAGACTGAAGCGAAGATGCCCGCGCTCGCTCCGGCCAAGCTGCTCGACTTCGTCACCCGCAAATGGGACGCCGACATCGTCCCGCGCCTGATCGAATACATCCGCATCCCCTGCAAGTCACCGCACTTCGATCCCGACTGGCAAGCCAACGGCCACATCGACGCCGCCGTCGCACTGGCGGAAACCTGGTGTCGCGCGCAGCCGGTGTCCGGCATGCAGCTGGAGGTGCTGCGCCTGCCGGGTCGTACTCCGGTGCTATTTTTCGAGATTGCCGGCAGCGGCGCGGGCACGGTCCTGCTGTACGGACATCTGGACAAGCAGCCCGAGATGGCGGACTGGCGGGCCGATCTCGGGCCCTGGAAGCCAGTGCTCGAGCAAGGCAAGCTGTACGGCCGCGGCGGTGCCGACGACGGTTATGCGGTGTTCGCTTCGCTCGCGGCCCTGCTGGCGCTGCAGGCGCAGGGGGTGGCGCACGCGCGATGCGTCGGGCTGATCGAGTGCTGCGAGGAGAGCGGGAGCTACGATCTGCCTGCCTACCTGGAGCACCTGGGGCCGCGGCTGGGTAAAGTAAACCTGGTCGTCGGGCTGGACTCCGGCTGCGGCAACTACGAGCAGCTGTGGATGACCACGTCGCTGCGGGGGTTGGCGGCCGGCACGCTGACGGTCGAGGTGTTGACCGAGGGCGTGCACTCGGGTGATGCGAGCGGACTGGTGCCCTCGTCGTTGCGCATCGCGCGCCTGCTGCTCGATAGGCTGGAGGACGCTTCCACCGGAGCTATCCGGCCGGCCGAGTTCCATTGCGAGATACCAACCGAGCGCGTGGAGCAGGCGCGGGCGGCGGGCGCCATCCTTGGGGAGACTGTCTACCGCAAGTTCCCGTTCGCCGGGGCAACCCGGCCGATGGTCACCGACTTCGGCGAGGCGATCCTGAACCGCACCTGGCGGCCGTTTCTCGCGGTGGTCGGGGCGGATGGCTTGCCGGCCATCAAGGATGCAGGCAACGTGCTGCGGCCGAAGACGGCCCTCAAGCTCTCGCTGCGCCTGCCGCCCTTGATCGACGGCCAGCAGGCGACCCGCGACATGAAGCGGATACTCGAAGCGGATCCGCCGCACGGCGCCAGCGTCACGTTCGAGCCCGATCAGGGTGCCAGCGGCTGGAGCGCGCCGCCCACCGCGCCATGGCTGAAGGCGACGCTCGAGCAGGCCTCCCAGGCCCACTACGGCCGACCGGCGGCGATGATGGGCGAGGGCGGCACCATTCCTTTCATGGCCATGCTGGGCAGATATTTCCCGGCAGCGCAGCTTCTCATCACCGGCGTGCTGGGCCCGAGATCGAATGCGCACGGCCCCAACGAGTTCCTGGACATCGCCTACGCGCAGAGGCTCACCGCCTGCGTGGCTCAGGTGCTGGCGGCGCATGCGCTGCGTTGACCTGGAACCGAAGCTACACCCGCCCCTGTCTGCCGTCTCGCCGAAGGCGATATTCGCTTCGTCCAGCTTGTCGTGGCGCGACAAACGCTCCATTGTGCGTGACATGCATGTCGGAATGGGCGCAAGTTGCCGGCGCACCGGTCGATGTTGGTTCAACCCACGGGCAATTGCCGCGAGGGTGCGTGCCGCGCAGCGGCGTCGGACAGCGCTCGCCCAGTTGCGGGGCGTTCGGCCAAACGATTGCGCGCGTTTGCGAACGATGTGCATCGCCGCCGCCGCAGTTTTTCCTGACTTCTGCGCTGCTTAGCAGCGCTGGCAAGAAAGCTGCTTGAAGGGGCGGCAGAGGTCCTGACGGCAAGCGCTGCCGGTGCGATGAGGAAGACGAGGCATGCCGACCGCGTCTCTCAGGGATTCAGTAGAACTGAGTATGTTGCCCGCAACGCGCGTGCAACGAACGCACATGCGGCAGCGGATGCGGTGAGCAGACGGGGATGCGCGGCGGACCAGTCGTTGCATGCGACTGTCCACGAAGCAAGCCGACATGCGTTAATTAGGGCAACGGTCGGTCGAGGGCGACGGCTCTTAGCACTCTTGTGGAGCGGCTGCTTTCCTTCCGAGGGGATGTGTCGATTACACTTGCAGTCATGCGATCGAACAACAACACGAAGAGGGGACCGTGACGGCTATGAGAGAGTGAAGGAGAAGTCCACATGAGCATGCTCATCGAGGGGTACAAAGCCAGGTACTCCGCTGCCCAGGACGAGGAGTTGTCCCTCGACGAATACCTGGACCTGTGCCGGAAGGATCCCGGCGCCTACGCAACTGCCGCCGAGCGGATGCTGGCGGCAATCGGCGAGCCCGAGCTGGTCGACACTCGCCACGATCCGCGCCTGTCGCGGATCTTCGCCAACCGCATCATCAAGCGCTACCCCGCCTTCGCCGAGTTCTACGGCATGGAAGACGCGATCTCGCAGATCGTGGCCTTCTTCAGACACGCTGCACAAGGCCTCGAGGAACGCAAGCAGATCCTGTATCTGCTCGGTCCTGTCGGCGGCGGCAAGAGCTCCATCGCCGAGCGTTTGAAACAATTGATGGAGCTCCAGCCCGTCTACGCGCTGAAGGGCTCGCCGGTGAACGAATCGCCGCTGGGCCTGTTCGCGCCGGAGCAATACGGGGACGTGCTCGAGTCCGAGTACGGCATCCCGCGCCGCTACCTCACCGGCATCATGTCGCCCTGGGCGATCAAGCGGCTGAAAGAGTTCGGCGGCGACGTCTCGCAGTTCCGCGTGGTGCGCATCCAGCCGTCCGTGCTCAAGCAGGTGGCCATCGCCAAGACCGAGCCGGGCGACGAGAACAACCAGGACATCTCGTCGCTGGTGGGCAAGGTCGACATCCGCAAGCTCGACCGCTACGCCCAGGACGACCCGGATGCCTACTCCTACTCGGGGGGGCTGTGCCTGGCCAACCAGGGCCTGCTCGAGTTCGTCGAGATGTTCAAGGCGCCGATCAAGATGCTCCACCCGCTGCTGACGGCCACGCAGGAAGGCAACTACAAGGGCACGGAAGGGTTCTCCGCCATCCCCTTCGGCGGGATCATTCTGGCCCACTCCAACGAGTCGGAGTGGCAGAGCTTCCGCAACAACCGCAACAACGAGGCTTTTCTCGACCGCATCTACATCGTGAAGGTGCCCTACTGCCTGCAGCAGTCCGAGGAAGTGAAGATCTACCAGAAGCTGCTGCGCAACAGTGCGTTGTCCAATTCGCCCTGCGCTCCCGGCACGCTGGACATGATGGCGCAGTTCTCGGTGCTGTCGCGCCTGAAGGAGCCGGAGAACTCCAGCATCTATTCCAAGATGCGGGTGTACGACGGGGAAAGCCTGAAAGATACCGACCCGCGCGCCAAGTCCTACCAGGAGTACCGCGAGTATGCCGGTCTGGACGAGGGCATGACCGGGGTGTCCACCCGCTTCGCCTTCAAGGTGCTGTCGTCGGTGTTCAACTACGACCAGACCGAGGTGGCCGCCAACCCGGTCCACCTTATGTATGTGCTGGAGCAGCGCATCGCGCGCGAGGACTACCCGGACGAGACCAAGCGCAAGTACCTGGAGTTCATCAAGGGCTGGCTCGCGCCGCGCTACGCCGAGTTCATCGGCAAGGAGATCCAGACCGCCTACCTGGAGTCCTACTCCGAGTACGGGCAGAACCTGTTCGACCGCTACGTGATCTATGCGGACTGCTGGCTGCAGGACGAGGAGTACCGCGACCCGGACACCGGCGAGATCTTCGACCGGGCGGCGCTCAACAACGAGCTGGAGAAGATCGAAAAGCCGGCCGGCATCGCCAACCCGAAGGACTTCCGCAACGAAGTGGTGAACTTCGTCCTGCGGGCGCGCGCCAACAACGCCGGCCGCAACCCGCCCTGGAACACCTACGAGAAGCTGCGCGAGGTCATCGAGAAGAAGATGTTCTCCAGCACCGAGGACCTGCTGCCGGTCATCTCGTTCAGCGCCAAGTCCTCGGCCGACGACCAGAAGAAGCACCAGAACTTCGTCGAGCGGATGGTGGCAAAGGGATATACGGAGAAACAGGTGCGGCTGCTGTCGGAGTGGTATTTGCGGGTGCAGAAGTCTTCATGATCGGCGCGAGGCACGAGGCGCGAGGCTCGAGATCACGAGCCGAAGGCCTTCTATCTCGCGCCTCGAGCCTCGCACCTCGAGCCCCAAAACCATGATGCACCTCATCGACCGCCGGCTGAACGCGCGCAACAAGAGCGCGGTCAATCGCGAGCGCTTCATCCGCCGGTACAAGGAGCACATCAAGCGCGCGGTCAAGGACATGGTGGCCGACCGCTCGATCAAGGACATGGTTCAGGGCGGCGAGGTCAAGGTGCCCGCCAAGGACGTGTCCGAGCCGGGCTTTCGCTACGGGTCGGGCGGGGACTGGGACGGCGTATACCCGGGCAACCGCGAGTTCGTCACCGGCGACCGCATCCCGCGGCCGAGCGGCGGCGGGCGCGGTGCGGGCGGCAACCAGCCCGGACAGGGAGAGAGCGTCGACGAGTTCGTCTTCACCCTGTCGCGCGACGAGTTCCTGAATATCTTCTTCGACGACCTCGAGCTGCCCAACCTCATGCGCACGGCGCTGGCCGAGGCCGAGAACAAGAAGCTGGTGCGGGCGGGGTACGTCAAAGAGGGCACACCCAGCAACCTGAGCGTGCCGCGCACGATGAAGACCGCGCTGGCGCGTCGCATCGCCCTGGGCGGTCCGGTCCGCGATGAGCTGGAAGAGGCGCGCGCCGACCTGGCGCAAGCGCTGCGAGAGCATCAACCCGCCGGCGAGATCGAGGCGCTCGAGGTGCGGGTCCTGGAGCTGGAGGGCCGCCTCAAGCGGCTGCCCTTTCTCGACGACGTAGACCTGCGCTACCGGCACCGGGTGGTGCAGCCCGCTCCTACTGCGCGTGCAGTGGTGTTCTGCCTCATGGACGTCTCGGCGTCCATGGACGAGCGCAAGAAGGATCTCGCCAAGCGCTTCTTCACGCTGCTTTACCTGTTCCTCACCCGCAAGTACGAGAAGGTCGAGCTCGTGTTCATCCGCCACACCGACGAGGCGGAGGAGGTTGACGAAGACACCTTCTTCTACGATCAGCGCAGCGGCGGCACGGTTGTGCTGTCGGCCCTGGAGCTGATGAAGGCGATCGTCACCGCCCGCTACCCGCGCTCGGAATGGAACATCTACGCAGCCCAGGCGTCCGACGGCGACGCGTTCGGCGCGGACGCGGGCAAGAGCGCCCGCTTCGTGCGCGAGGAGCTGTTGCCGCTCACCCGCTATTTCGCTTACATCGAGACGCCCGAGGACGAGGACGCGCGCAAGAGCCCGCTGTGGGTCGAGTACCAGGAGATGGAGGGCGAGGAGCACAATTTCGCCATGCGCCGGGTATCCCGGCCCGGGGAGATCTATCCCGTGTTCCGGGAGCTGTTCAGCAAGGAGCGGGCTAAGGGATGAACGCTCCAGCCGCAACCGAGATGCGCCCTGGTCCGCTGCCCCACGGGCCGGAATGGGACTTCGAGCTGATCGAGCGCTATCACGCGGCCATCGCCGAGACCGCAGCGGAGTTCCGGCTCGATACCTACCCGAACCAGATCGAGATCATCAACTCCGAGCAGATGCTGGACGCCTATGCCGCGAGCGGGCTGCCCATCGGCTATCCGCACTGGTCCTTCGGCAAGGCCTTCATCCGCAACGAGCAGTCCTACCGCAAGGGCTACCAGGGGCTGGCCTATGAGATCGTCATCAACTCGAGCCCCTGCATCGCCTATCTGATGGAGGAAAACAGCCTGACGATGCAGGCGCTGGTGATCGCCCACGCCAGCTACGGCCACAACTCCTTCTTCAAAGGCAACTACCTGTTCCGCCAGTTCACCCAGGCCGATGCGATGCTCGACTACCTGGTGTTCGCGCGCAACTATGTGATGGAGTGCGAGGAGCGCTACGGCATGGCCGAAGTGGAGGAAGTGCTCGACTCCTGCCATGCCTTGATGGACTACGGTGTGGATCGCTACAAGCGCCCGGCGCCGATCTCGGCGCGGGAGCGCGAGGCGCGCCGCACCGAGCGCGCGGAGTCCGAGCGCAAGCTCTACAACGACCTATGGCGCACCGTGCCGGGGGGCGCCCCGGCGGCGAGCGAGAGCCGCTCGTCGGTGTTCCCGCCGGAGCCGCAGGAGAACATCCTGTACTTCGTGGAGAAGCATTCGCCGCGCCTGGCGCCCTGGCAGCGGGAGCTCGCGCGCATCGTGCGCAAGCTCGCGCAGTACTTCTACCCGCAGACCCAGACCAAGGTGATGAACGAGGGCTGGGCCACCTTCTGGCACTACACCCTGCTCAACCGGCTGTACGACAAGCGGATGGTGGACGATGCCTTCATGTTCGAGTTCCTGCACCACCACACCAATGTCGTCGCCCAGCGCGGCTTCGACGAGAAGGGCTACCACGGGCTCAACCCGTACGCGCTCGGCTTTGCCATGATGCAGGACCTGCGCCGCATCTGCGAGGATCCCACCGAAGAGGACCGCGTCTGGTTCCCGGACTTGGCGGGCGGCGATTGGCTGAAGGTGCTGGACTTCGCCATGCGCAACTTCAAGGACGAGTCCTTCATCGCGCAGTACCTGTCGCCGCGCCTGATCCGGGACCTGCGCCTGTTCGTCGTGTCCGACCGCGCCGGGGAGCCGGAGCTGGAGGTGGCCAACATCCACGACGAGCACGGCTACCGCCGCGTGCGCCGCGTCCTGGCCGATCACTACGAGCGCGAGAACCGGCTGCCCGACATCCAGGTCGTGCGTTACGAGCGCGATGGCGACCGCTCGCTCACGCTGCGCCACCTGGTGCACCGGGGACGCCCGCTGCACGAAGACGAAACCGACGAGGTGCTGCGCCACCTGGGGCGGCTGTGGGGCTTCACCGTGCGCCTGGAATCGGTTTCCACCGAAGGCCAGGTCGAGCGCACTGACCAATGGCAGCCCTAGCCGCCGTCATGATCCGGCGCCGGTAATCGGCCTATAATTCCCACCGTCCGGTGTTTCGCACCGGACCGATCGTCTCCGGGTAGCGACCCGGCACTGCCAGTGAGCAGGCGCCGCGGCTGCTGCCCGTTTCGCTTTTCAACCGACGGGCTGCCAGGCCCCGGGTTCTGGGGTTTGCAGCAGCTCGCCGCCGGCTGCGCGGCCCTCGCCGGGTGCGTGGCGGCTGACTGCCAAAAGGAGAACCCGACCGTGACAACGGCATCGAATACCATCAAAGGGCTCTGCGCCGCTGCTTCGCTTGTGTTCGTCTACGGCTGCGCGAGCAGCGCCGCCTCCAAGCCCGCCACGCCCGACAAGGCGACCCAGGCGTTGAGCACCGCGCAGAGCGCGTTGTCCGAGGCGAAGGCCGCGCGCACAGCGGCGGAAGCCGCGCTGGCCGAGGCGCGCGCCGCGAACGCGAAGCTGGACCAGATGGCGGTCCAGAGCCGCGGCGCCCCCATGTCCAGCGAGATGGCGCAGCAGGTTCTCGATTCTGCGCGCGCAGCTCAGAAGGCGGCGGAAGAGGCCAGGGCGATGGCGCTGGAGGCGCAGGACGCGGCCGCGCGGCTGGATGAGAAGACCGATCGCATGTTCGAGAAGTCGATGCGCAAGTAGGCGGGACTCCCCCGGAAGTCTTTCACCGCGAAGGACGCGAAGGTACGCGACGGAAGATCCGCGAAGGAAGCTGGAGTTGAGTGGACTGGCGGGGTGCCGGCTCGGAGCCCTCTCAAGCTATCAAGCTGACCGTCAGGCCCCCGCGCAGCCCCACGATCGATTGTTCCGTCTTCCTTTGCGTCCTTTCTTTTCCCCTTTGCGTCCTTCGCGTTCCCGCTTCAGGGTTTAGCAGCGCGCGGCGCGATAGGCGTAGGCACCCCGCGCCTTTCCTTCGCCACCTGCAGCGCCTTCGCCAGATCCACCGTGCCGCGTGGGTAGCGGCGCACCAGATCTTGCATCAGCGGCGTGTAGCTCTCTTCCACCGGTGCATCGTCGGGCGGTCGGAACGCCTGCAGCACAGGCACGCCGTCCCGCTCACCCACTAGATAGGGGTCGCGCACGATGCGCACGCGGGTGTCGACCGGCACCTGCGCGAACAGCGCTTCGATGTCCTCCGGGTACAGGCGGATGCAGCCGTTGCTCACGCGCATGCCGATGCCCCAGGGTCGGTTGGTGCCGTGGATCAGATACCCGGGCAGACCGAGGTACAGGGCATAGCCGCCCAGCGGGTTGTCCGGTCCGGGCGGAACGACGGCCGGCAGGATCTCGCCTTCCTCCGCGCGGCGCTCACGGATCGAGTCGGGCGGGTACCAGGTGGGATCGACCGCCTTGCGCACGATGCGGGTGGCGCCTAACGGCGTGGGTGCGATATCCACTCCGATGCCGATGGGGTGCGTGATTACCCGCGCCGGCTCGCCCGGGCGGGGTGGTGGGAAATAGAACAGCCGCATCTGCGCGAGGTTGATGACCATCCCTTCGCGCGGGCCGGGCGGCAGCACGAACGCAGTGGGCAGGACGACCTCGGTGCTCTCGCCGGGGACCCATGGGTCTATTCCCGGATTGGCAGCGGTGATCTCGTTGTAGCCGAGCCCATGCTGGCGCGCGATGTCGAGGAGCGTGTCTTCCTTCCGGGTGACGACGACGCCGAGCTTGCCGACAATATCCCCGCTGGCGGGGAGCGGAAGCTCCTTGGCGGCAGCCGACGTGACGGCCAGCAGCGCAACGAAGGCGACGACGTGACTCCGCATCCTCCGGGTCGGTCAGTCGCGCGCGGCGGACGGCGCGGGCGAAGCCGATCGCGCGAATGCGGCAGCCCCGCTTATGTGAATCCCGGGTGTCTCCGCCGCGCGTGCCTGGGAGGTGAGCTCGTTCTCGATGGCCGATGACATTCGGTCGGTGATGCTGTAGGTCATTCCTGCGCGTTCTGCCTTGGGGCCGACCACGGTGCCGGCGACGTCGGTAGTGCAGCGCTTCGACTGGCAACCCGTGTCCAACCCCTGGCCAACGAAGCTCGCCTGGCCACGGTTCAGGCCGATCGCCGATCCCGCGCTCGAGCGCGTATCGACAGTGTAGGCACGGCCGCCGTAGGTTACCTGCATGTTCAGGTCGACGCGCTGGCTGCCGAAGTTGATCCACAGGTTTGCGTGGTCCAGCTTGCCGCCGGGCAGGTTGTCGGTTCCGGTCGGGGTGGTTGCGCCCAGCAGATTGTAGCTCGCTGTCCCCTTGTTCAGTTCAGGAGCGGGCGTGGGTTGACCAACGACGTAGTGCAGGCCCTGATTATCCTGCAACGCAATGGTCCTGCGTGGTGACCTGATAGTTGCCCCGGTTGGTGCGGCCGACCAGCCCGGTGATGGTGCGCAGCCCACCCTTGAGCAGAGTGAAGAAGCCGCGCTCCGAGCCGTCCGCCCTGCCCTCGAAGCGATACTCGTCGATCCGGAACACCGTATCGGGCTGCAGCGAGACGAAAGCCCCGTCGCTGAACTGCAGTTGCGCGCGCCCACCGTGCGTGGCAACGGTGTCGCCCTGCACGAGCGGGTCGCCTTTCTTCAGAGGCTTTTGCGTCCCGTCTGCCTTCACCGCGGACGCACCGGGCGTGGCGAAGGTGACATGCGCGGCCGGCGCGGCCAGGCCCGCGACCGGACTCGAGCAAAGAAGCGCGAAGACCGCACCCCGGATGGCCTGTCGCTGCATTTTCGGGTCCCCTGCTTTCCGGCGCGCGCTCTTCACCCTGCAGAGCGCAGCTCGCTGTCGCTGGCTCGCGACGTCAGCTGTCTAAGTAAACATCCGCTGCGCGGTCGCGTCCAACACTGTCAACAATTGTGCCCGAGGTGTCCGCTCATTTGTCGATTGCATCCGCGCACGGCGGCAAGACTACACGGGGGCGTGCCGCAATGCCCAATGGTGCGACCGAGCGCATCCGCCAGGTCGGCTGCAACGCCACGGGCACCTTGGTGAGGTCCGCTGCAGTTACGCCTGTGGTCACCAGCACAGAGGCGATGCCGCACGCATTCGCCCCGCGGATGTCGGTCTCCAGCTGGTCGCCGACCATGGCGGCGTTGCGCGTCCCGCAGCGCTGCAGCGCTTCCTCGTACAGATAGGGGGCCGGTTTCCCCAGGCGCGCGAACGCAAGCCCCGCGCGGTCCGGATAGCGCCGCTGCAGCGCTGCCTCGAACATGAGTGCGACGCTTCCGGCGGCGATGCCGAAGCTCGCTTCGTCGCGCGGATAGATGAGATCGGGGTTCGGTAGCACGAGGTGCACGCTCGCGCCGGCGTCGACGCGGCGGAACAGCGTCGTGAGCGCCGTGTCCACCTGCTCGACGAAAGGGTAGCCGGTCTCGTCGGCCACCACCAGCACGTCGAAGTCGGCTTGCGGCGAGACCACCTGGCCGCCCGCGTGCTCGACATAGCGCACGCTGTCGATCGTGCCGAGCACCACGCAGCGCGCGTCCCTCAGATCGTGCTCGCGAAAGTAGCCGTCGATTAGTCCGCCGGAGGTGACGATCCGCGCCGGGTCCACCTCGAGGCCGAAACGGCGGTACCGGGCAGCGGCCGTCTCGGGCAGCTTGGAGGCGTCGTTGGTAACCAGGCAATACGACTTCCCTGCAGCATTGAGGAGGTCGATCAGCTCGGGTGCGCCGGGCATTGCCCCCGCCACGCTCACCAGCACGCCATAGGCGTCGAACAGCAGGGCATCGTATCGGGCGATGAGCTGATCGACGGTGGTTTCCGGGATCTGACGCACGCGTGGGCTCCGGCAGCAAGGCGGGGAGGATAGAAGGCGGTCGGCCGCAGGTCAATCCGTACGCAGCGCCTCGAGGTTGGCGCGTGCCTTGATGTCCTGCGGGTCGCGCCGCAAAGCTTGCAGGTACGCATGACGC
>Ga0209706_10000298_pt1 | contig 27923 bp, 28 predicted proteins | sample PPLLaktember2015_6_FD_187263 | JGI IMG/M metagenome (GOLD analysis project Ga0209706, IMG submission 187263) | Freshwater sediment microbial communities from Prairie Pothole Lake near Jamestown, North Dakota, USA - PPLs Lake P8 Core (1) Depth... | ecosystem: Environmental > Aquatic > Freshwater...
TCTCCAGTCCGGTTTTAGCCTGGATATCCGGGTGTAGCACCCCTACCAGTCCCACGGCCGCATCGGTTGCTCCGATCAGGGCAATTTCTGCGGACTGGCCGGGATGTAGAGCTGAATGGCGCGCTGGCCGGAAAACATACTGGTGTTGGCCACCCAAGGCGAGCAAGGCCTCGACGTCGCCTTTTACATCGAAAAAATCAACCGGCCGTGCCTTGGCGCCCCACTGTTCCGCGAGGACCGGGCCCGTGACGATACCGGCAATGACGGGCTGCTCGTCTGCGCTTCCGTCCGGCTTGGCCAGGAAACGGCGACCGATCTCGAACAGGCGCACCCGCTCCTGCTGACGATTCTGATTGTAGAGCATCGCCTTGACCAGTCCCGGCCAGAGCGACAACCGCATCTGCGCCATGTCCGAAGCAATCGGATTGGTGAGCGTCAGCGGGGACTGCCCCGGTGAAATCAGCTCCTGCAACGCCGGGTCGACAAAGCTGTAGGTAATCGCCTCCTGGTAGTCGCGGTCAATCAATACAGTTCGCAAACGATTCGCGGCGATCCTGGATTCGGGCATGGCCGGCACGTGCAGAGCCGCCCGCGGCGCTCGTGCCGGCACCTTGTCGTAGCCGTGCACGCGCACCAGCTCTTCGATGAGGTCGACTTCGCGGCCGATGTCGAAACGCCAGCTGGGGGGGCTGACTTTCCAGTTGCGCCCAGCCTTGCCTGCCGCTTTGGAGACGCGCATGCCGAGGCGTTTGAGAACGGTCTCGACCGTGGCCGGTGCGAGCGGCATACCGAGCAGACGCTCAATACGCGCTGCGCGCAACGAAATCGCCGGGCGCTTGGGGAGATGCGCCGCGGAAATTTTTTCCGTGACTGGGCCGGCTTTTCCTCCGCAGATCGCGAGCACCAGCCCGGTGGCGCGCTCCAATGCCTGGCGCTGCAGCGCCGGATCGACACCACGTTCGAAGCGATGCGAAGAATCGGAGTGGAGGCCATATGCGCGCGCGCGAATCCCGATCGCCTCCGGACGGAACCAGGCGCTCTCGAGAAACAGGTTCTGGGTGCCGGCATCGACAGCCGAATCCTGCCCACCCATGATCCCGGCGAGTGCCAGCGGCGCGCGCGCATCGGCAATGACCAGATCGGCAGGATCGAGCGTCAAGATCTTACCGTCGAGCAGCATGAGTGTCTCGTTTTTGCGCGCGTGGCGCGCCGTAATGCCGCCCGACAGCTTGTCGAGATTGAAGGCATGCATCGGCTGGCCAAGCTCGAGCATAACGTAGTTGGTGACATCCACGACCGGATGGATGCTGCGTAGGCCGCTGCGGCGCAGGCGCTCCTTCATCCACGTCGGTGTGATGGCCTGGGGGTTAATCCCTTCGATCACGCGACCGGCGTAACGCGCACAGGCATTTTTTGCGCCGAGTGTGATGGCCAGGCGGCGTCGCGTCTTGGCTGCAACCGGCTTCAGGGCCGCCGGTGTGTAGCGTGCTCCGGTCAGTGCCGCGAGTTCACGCGCCAGTCCCATGATGCTCAGGCAATCACCGCGGTTCGGCGTCAGCTCCACTTCGAGCTGGTAGTCGTCGAGCTGCAAATATTTTGTGATCGGCGTGCCCGGCTTCGCCTTGGCATCCAGTACCAGCAGGCCTGGCGAGGCCTCCTCAAGGCCCAGCTCGGCTGCGGAACACAACATGCCGAATGATTCCACGCCACGGATCGTGGTGCGGGCAATTTTCGTTTCGTTCGGCAGCAGCGCGCCGTCCAGTGCCGCCGGCACCTTCAGCCCGGTGGCGGCATTGGCGGCGCCACAGACGATGGCGAGCGGCGCCTTCTGCCCGACGTTCACCCGGCAGACGCGCAACCGGTCGGCCTGCGGATGCGGTATAAGCGAAAGAATTTCACCCACCACCACGTTTTCGAGCGGCGCGGCCACCGGCGTCAGGGCGCCGACTTCGATTCCGGCGAGCGTCAGACGCTCGGCCAGCGCTTTGGCGTCCTGGCGAACTGCTACCCACTCACGCAGCCATTGTTCGCTGATTTTCATAATTCAAAACAACCCAACGCAAAGGCGCGAAGACGCAAAGGAAAAAAGAGAACGGATGTATTCATACATAAATTTCTTTGCGTCTTTGCGTTGAGTTTTTTATCTGAACTGTTGCAAGAAGCGTAAATCGTTCTCGTAAAACAACCGCAGGTCGTTCACGCCGTAGCGCAGCATTGCCAAGCGCTCGACACCGAGACCGAAGGCAAAGCCGGTATAGCGCTCGCTATCGATGCCGACGTGCCGGAACACCTCCGGGTGCACCATGCCGCAGCCCAATACCTCTATCCAGCCGCTGCCCTTGCAGACGCGGCATCCGCCGCCGCCGCAGATCACGCATTCGATGTCGGCTTCGGCGGACGGTTCGGTGAACGGGAAGAACGACGGGCGGAAGCGCACCTTGAGCGGCTTCTCGAAGAATTGCGCCAGGAATTCGGCGAGCAGGCCTTTCAGGTCGGCGAAGCTCACCGATTCGTCCACCATCAGGCCCTCGATCTGATGGAACATGGGCGTGTGCGTGACGTCCGAGTCGCAGCGATAGACACGCCCCGGAGCGATGACGCGCAGCGGCGGTTTGTGTGTCTGCATATAGCGCACCTGCACCGGAGAGGTGTGCGTGCGCAGCAGCCGGCCGTCACCGAAATAGAACGTATCGTGCATGGCACGCGCCGGATGTGTAGCCGGGATGTTGAGCGCTTCGAAGTTGTGGAAATCATCTTCGATCTCCGGACCATCGGCGATCTCGAAACCGAGGCGCAGGAACAGCGTATCGAGGCGCTCCAGCGTGCGCGAAACCGGATGCCGGCCGCCGAGACGCACACCGCGTCCGGGCAGGGTAACATCGAGGGTTTCGCGCGCCAGCCGGTCATTACGTACGGCATTCTCGAGTTGCTGCCGGCGCGACTGCAAAAGTTCCTGAAGCTGCTCCTTGGCCTCGTTTACCCACTGACCGACGCGCGGTCGCTCCTCGGGCGGCAATCCGCCGAGCTGCTTGAGCTGCTCGGTGACCACGCCCTTCTTGCCGAGATACTGCACGCGCAGCTGTTCGACATCGGGCACGCCTGGCGCGCGCTCGATGGCACTGCGCGCCTCCGCGACCAGGGTCTGCAGTTGCAGCTTGAGCGATTCGCTCGCTGTAGTCATTCGGGTTCCGGTCAAAATGAAAAAGGGAAAGGCCGCAGCCTTTCCCCTTGGTTTCACCGATCACCCGCGCATGCGCGCGGAGATCAGACGAGGCTGGCCTTGGCCTTCTCCGCCAGCACGGCGAAGGCCTTCTTGTCGTGGACTGCGATGTCCGCCAGCATCTTGCGGTCGACCTCGATGGCGGCCTTCTGCAAACCGCTGATGAAGCGGCTGTAGGAAAGGCCGCACTCGCGCGCGGCGGCATTGATGCGCACGATCCAGAGCGAACGGAAATCACGCTTGCGAGCACGCCTGTCGCGATAGGCGTACTGCTCGGCCTTCATGACCGCCTGCTTGGCGACCCGGTAGACCTTGCGGCGTGCGTTGTAGTAACCCTTGGCCTTCGTCAGCACCTTCTTGTGACGGGCGCGTGCGACAACTCCGCGTTTTACACGTGGCATGGTTCGTTCTCCTTAGGCGTTCGGCAGCATGCGCCGCACGGATCCGACATCGGACGGATGGATGCCCACCGGTCCACGCAGCTGGCGTTTCCGCTTGCTGGTCTTTTTCGTCAGGATGTGACGCTTGAAGGCATGTCCGGCCTTGAAACCACTGGCCGTCTTCCGGAAGCGCTTGGCGGCGCCCCGGTTGGTTTTGAGCTTGGGCATTTCACTTGACTCCGCATTCTCACGCCGCCGGGCCAACCCGGTGAAGCGCTACAGGTTTATGAATGCCGCGATGAATTGCGGCCTATTTTTTGGGGCCGATGACCATGACCATCTGACGACCTTCAAGACGCGGGTATTGCTCGACATTCCCGTGTTCCTTGAGATCCTCTTCAATGCGTTTCAGCAGTTGCGTGCCCAATTCCTGATGGGCCATTTCGCGACCGCGGAAGCGCAAGGTGATCTTGGCCTTGTCCCCTTCTTCCAGGAAACGAATCAGGTTGCGTAGTTTGACCTGATAGTCTCCGACGTCCGTCCCGGGACGAAACTTCACTTCCTTGATCTGGATCTGTTTCTGCTTCTTCTTCGCGGCGTGCTTGCGTTTGCTCTCTTCGTACTGAAACTTTCCGAAGTTCATGATCCGGCAAACGGGCGGCGAAACGTTGGGGGAGATCTCGACCAGATCCATCCCGGCTTCTTCCGCCATGCGTTTAGCATCAGACGTGGGTACTACTCCGACCTGCTTGCCGTCAGCGCCGATCAGCCGGACCGACGGGATCCGGATTTCGTCGTTGATGCGTGTAGCCTTTTCCGCAGCGATAGTTCTAATCCTCCAAAACAGAAATGCCGTGACTCGCGACCTCGGTGGTGAGCCGTTCCAAAAACGCACTCGGCGTCATGGAACCAAGATCCTCACCGCTGCGCGTGCGCACGGCCAATTTACCTTCCTGCGCCTCCCGCTCGCCGATGACCAGCAGATAGGGTGCACGCTGCAAGGTATGTTCGCGGATTTTAAAGCCTATTTTCTCGTTTCTCAAGTCCGCTTCGACCCGAAAGCCGGCTTTCAGCAGGTATTTCTCGACTTCCCGGGCATATTCGGCCTGTTTGTCGGTGATGGTCAGCACCACGGCCTGCACCGGGGCGAGCCATGTCGGAAAGGCGCCGGCATACTCCTCGATCAAAATACCGATGAAGCGCTCCAGAGAGCCGAATACCGCTCGGTGCAGCATGACCGGTACCTGCTTGCTGCCATCGGCGGCAATGTAGTGCGCGCCGAGCCTGCCCGGCATCGAGAAATCCACTTGAATGGTGCCGCACTGCCAGACCCGGCCGATCGAGTCCTTGAGCGAGAACTCGATCTTCGGCCCGTAGAACGCCCCCTCCCCTGGCTGCAGGTCCCAGGGTAGATTCTTGCTGTTCAGGGCCTGCTCCAGGGCATGTTCGGCCTTGTCCCAGGCCTCGTCCGAACCGATGCGGTTAGCCGGCCGGGTCGAGAGCTTGTACTGGACCTCCTTGAAGCCGAAGTCGGCATAAACCTTGTGCAGCAGGTCGATGAACGCCGCTACCTCGGACTGAATCTGGTCATCACTGCAGAAGATGTGGGCATCGTCCTGGGTAAAGCCGCGCACGCGCATCAGGCCGTGCAGCGCGCCGGACTGCTCGTTGCGGTGGCAGGAACCAAACTCGGCCAGGCGCAGCGGCAGGTCGCGGTAGCTCTTCAATCCCTGGTTGTAGATCTGGATGTGACACGGGCAGTTCATTGGCTTGACCGCGAAAGTGCGTTTCTCCGACTCGGTCGTGAACATGTCGTCATGGAATTTCTCCCAGTGACCGGACTTCTCCCACAGGCTGCGGTCCACGAGCTGCGGCGTACGGATCTCCTGGTAGCCGCTGGCGCGCCACAGATCGCTCATATAGCGCTGGATGGTCTGGTAGATGCGCCAGCCGCGCTCGTGCCAGAACACCATGCCCGGCGCCTCTTCCTGCATATGGAACAAGGCGAGAGTCTTGCCGATCTTGCGATGATCGCGCTTCTCCGCTTCTTCCAGGCGATGCAAATAGGCGTCGAGCGACTTTTTGTCGCCCCAGGCGGTGCCGTAGATGCGCTGCAACATCTCGTTGCGCGAATCGCCTTTCCAGTAGGCGCCGGCAACCTTCATCAATCGGAAGGCCTTGAGCTTGCCAGTGGATGGGACATGCGGGCCACGACACAGATCCTCGAATTCTCCCTGTCGGTAGAGCGAGATCTGTTCGCCCTGCGGGATGTCCTCGATGATTTTCGCCTTGTACTCCTCGCCCAGGCCGCGAAAATAGGCAACCGCCTCGTCACGTGGCAGCACGCGCCGGCTTACCGGGAGATCCTGCTTGGCGAGTTCCTGCATTTTCGCCTCAATCGCCCGCAGATCTTCCTCGGCGAAGCCGCGCTTGAAAGCGAAGTCGTAGTAGAAACCATCCTCGATCACCGGCCCGATGGTGACTTGGGCCTCCGGGTAAAGCGCCTTCACTGCCTGTGCCAGCAAGTGCGCCGTCGAGTGGCGAATGACCTCGACACCGTCCGGATCGCGTTCGGTGATAATCGATACCTGGGCGTCGTTTTCGATGCGAAACGAAGTGTCCACAATCCGCCCATCGACCTTGCCGGCCAGAGCGGCTTTGGCGAGGCCGGGACCGATCGCAAGGGCAAGTTCGGCAACCGTAACAGGCTGGGGAAATTCACGGCGACTGCCGTCCGGCAGGGTGATGACTGGCATGGTAAATACCCTTTCTTCAGTGGCGACCGCTACGAGGGGCCGCGTAAAACCGGGGCCTAAATTAGGGAAGGCACGCTTGCACAAAAATAACCATAGGGAAGGCGCGCCTGCACAAAAATAACCATTAAAAACACAGCGCCCCGGGTTTTAACCGGAGCGCTGCAATCTGGTAGGCGCGAGTGGGATCGAACCACCGACCACACCCATGTCAAGGGTGTGCTCTACCACTGAGCTACGCGCCTGGGAAAGGCGCGCAAAATAGCATAACTCGGCGGCCTGTCACAAGAACAGGGCCGGCAATGCCGTGTTTACCTTTTAGCAGTCTTGGCCTTGCTGACCGCGGGCTCAGCGACATGCAGACGGTTGGCCATGGCCTTGTTCTGTTGGTCAAGGTAGGTGAGCCACAGGCCGACGGCGTCTTCATACGGCACCGTGCCGACCTTGCGCATAATCGCCTTACCCTCATCGCTGGAAACAAAATGGATGAAATTTTTGACCTCCGGATTCTTCTCCTGGAGGTTGGTCACCATGTACAACGGACGGTAAAGTACATACTGGCCGGTCCGGATGTTCTCGTAGCTCGATTCTTTGCCATCCAGCTTCAGGATCTTGGCGGTCTTTTTCTTCTCCAGCTTGCGGGCGCTGCTGACGCCGGTTACGCCGACGCCGTTCGGGTTCTTTTCCATCGCCCGCTCAAGTGGCCCGGTGGAATCCACAACATGCTTGGCCACAAACTCCTCTTCATAGTTGTAAAACAACAACTCGCGTAATGTACGACCCACACCGGAAATCTTGCCTTTGCGCACATAAAGTTCGATCGGCGCATCCAGTCCGCCAAGCTCCTTCCAGTTGGTAATCTGCCCTTTGTACAGTTTGCGCAACTGATCGCTCGAGATAGTGTCGACCGGGTTGTCTTTGTGGGTGATCACCACCAGCGCATCCCAAGCCACCGGCGTGAGTTGGACGCGGCGCTCATCTGGGTGCGTCATCATCGAGCCGTCTTTCTCGATCACATGCCGGCAGGTACCGCCAATGGTGGTCTCTTTTGATGAAACCTGGCGAATCCCTTTGGTGGCACCACCGCCGATCAAATCGATCTTAACGCCGGTTTTCTTTTCATAGGCAGCGGCCATTTCAAACATGAAAGCGGCTTTCGAAATGCCACACCCTGCCCAACTCAACTTCTTGTTGTCCGATGATGGTGTTGCTGCCATCAACGATGACATGTTTACAAGTAATAGCAGCATGCTGGCGCCAGTGGCCAACAGAATCCTCTGGATAAATCTCATAATCACACCCTCAACGGTTAAGAATCACCGTCCCTGGCCGATACTCCCTTGTTATATTTTGTTACAGCATAGACCATGCCAGTGTTCGTTAGTTAATAAGCAATCGCTCAAATACCAATATTTCAGTGTTGACGGGGCATTGCGCTGGCTCTCAAATGATGATGAAAGCAAGAACTACACTAAAATGTATTGGTGTGACGCAACTTGTCCTGTATATCAAGCGAGAATTGTCCGTACAACCATGAACAACGTACCTGAAGAGCACCGCCGGTTTACACGAGTGCCGTTCCCGGCGATGGTCATCCTGCGTGCAGATGGCCGTCAATGGGACTGCACGGTGATTGATATTTCGCTCAAAGGGGCGCTCCTCCGCTGTCCTGCCGACTGGCCTGCGAAAAACGGTCAAGAGGTTCATCTGGAAGTACAGATTACCGAGGGTGTTCGCATCCATATGCAGGGCACGGTGGCGCATATCGAAGCCGACCATGTTGGCGTGACTTGTCGACACATTGACCTCGATAGCGCCGCACATCTGCGCCGCCTGGTGGAACTCAACCTCGGTGACGAAGCACAGCTGCACCGCGAGTTACAGGCATTGATCCTGCCGGGATAATCCGCATCAGCGGTATGCAGTTCCCTTCTCCACACCGAAGTTACGCGCCTTGATGGCTTGAATCCTATTCCGCAGGCCAGCGGCCTGTTCGAATTCAAGATTACGCGCGTGCGTGTACATCTGTTTCTCCAGCTTGTTGAGCATGCGCGCCAGCGCATCCGGCGACAGCAATTCATACTCCGCCGCTTCCTCGGCCGCCAGCAGCGCCGCGGGTTCGCTTCGTCCGGACCGCGCATAGGCCACGCCGTCGATAATATCCTTCACTTCCTTGACGATGCCTGCGGGAGTAATGCCATGCGTGAGATTATAGGTAACCTGCTTAGCGCGCCGGCGTTCGGTCTCGTCGATTGCCGCGCGCATGGAATCGGTGATTCGGTCGGCATACAGGATCGCCCGACCGGTCAGGTGACGGGCGGCACGGCCGATAGTCTGAATGAGCGAGCGCTTGGAACGTAAAAAGCCTTCCTTGTCGGCATCCAGAATCGCGACCAGCGATACCTCCGGCAGATCCAGTCCTTCACGCAACAGGTTGATGCCGACCAGCACGTCGAACAGCCCGCTGCGCAGGTCGCGAAGAATTTCAACACGTTCCACGGTGTCGATGTCGGAATGCAGATAGCGCACCTTTACGCCGTGCTCAGAGTAGTACTCAGTTAGGTCCTCGGCCATACGTTTGGTCAGCGTTGTTACCAGCACGCGCTCATTTAGCGCGACACGTTTGCGAATCTCGGACAGCAGATCGTCCACCTGCGTGGCGACCGGCCGCACTTCCACTTCCGGATCGACCAGCCCGGTGGGGCGCACCACGAGATCGATGGTACCGGCGGAGTGTTCCAGCTCATAAGGGCCGGGTGTCGCCGAGGTGAAGATGGCCTGCGGAATCAGCGCCTCGAATTCATTGAACATGAGTGGCCGATTATCGAGCGCCGAGGGCAGGCGGAAGCCGTACTCCACCAGGGTTTCCTTGCGCGAACGATCGCCTTTATACATGGCGCCGAGCTGCGGGATGGTGACATGACTCTCATCGATCACCAGCAGCGCGTCTTTTGGCAGGTAATCGATCAGCGTCGGCGGTGGCGATCCGGGCGCACGTCCGGACAGGTAGCGCGAATAGTTCTCGATGCCGGGACAGTAACCGACCTCTTGAAGCATTTCGATGTCTAGGCGCGTGCGACTCTCCAGGCGTTGTGCCTCGACCAGTTTGTTGGCGGAGTGCAGGCTGGCGAGGCGTTCGCGCAACTCGTCCTTGATCGATTCGATGGCACCAAGGATGGTTTCGCGCGCTGTCACATAATGTGATGAAGGATAGATGGTTGCACGCGTGAGCTTGTTCACCACCTCGCCGGTGAGCGGATCGAATTCGCTCAAACCCTCGATTTCGTCCCCGAACAGACTGATGCGAATCGCGAACCGGTCGGAGTCGGCCGGAAAAACATCGATTACATCGCCGCGCACCCGGAACGTGGCGCGGTGCAATTCGATGTCGTTGCGCGTGTACTGCAGCTCGGTGAGGCGTTTGAGGATGGCACGCTGGTCCATGAGGGCGCCGACCCGCAAGTGCAGAATCATGCCGTGGTAGGCCTCGGGATCACCGAGGCCATAGATCGCCGAAACCGTCGCGACAATCACCGCGTCGTGGCGTTCGAGCAGCGCCTTGGTGGCGGACAAACGCATCTGCTCGATGTGTTCGTTGATCGAGGCATCTTTCTCGATGTAGGTGTCAGAGGATGGGACATAAGCCTCCGGCTGGTAATAGTCGTAATAAGAGACGAAGTATTCGACCGCGTTGTGCGGAAAGAAATCGCGCATTTCGGAATAAAGCTGCGCGGCCAGTGTCTTGTTCGGCGCAAGGATCAGCGTTGGCCGCTGCAGTTGTGCAATCACGTTCGCAATGGTGAAGGTTTTACCAGAGCCGGTAACACCGAGCAGGGTCTGGAAGGCCTCACCGTGGCGCAGACCGTCGACCAGCGCGCGGATTGCAGCCGGTTGGTCGCCGGCGGGCTGGAACGGGCATTCGAGTCGGAAATCGTTCATGGACTTTGGTTGGGACGAACTTGCAGGTATATTACCGCGGCCGGGGAAGACAAGCCTGCACAAAATTAGTCATTTTTTTCGATAGCATCCGGGAACGAACGTTGAATACAATTCGCTTTGCCGCCCGCGTCGGCCGCATCAAACCCTCCCCCACCCTCGCCGTCGAGGCCCGCGCCAAGGAACTCAAGGCACAGGGCAAGGACGTCATTTCACTCGGCGCTGGTGAGCCCGATTTCGATACACCCGAACATATAAAAGAAGCGGCAATCCGCGCGATTCGCGACGGCTTCACGAAATACACGGCGGTGGACGGTACCCCGTCGCTCAAGCAGGCGGTGATCAACAAATTCAAGCGCGACAACGGCCTCGACTACACACCCGACCAGATTCTGGTATCGGTCGGCGGCAAGCAAAGCTTCTTCAATCTCGCCCAGGCGCTGCTCGAAAAGGATGATGAAGTGGTCATCCCGGCACCTTATTGGGTGTCCTATCCGGACATGGTGCTGCTCGCCGATGGCACGCCGGTGATCATCTCGACCGGCATCCAGCAGGGCTACAAAATCACACCCGAGCAACTCGATACCGTGATCGGCTTCCAGACCAAGCTCGTGGTCATCAACAGCCCTTCCAACCCGACCGGTGCGGTGTATACGCGTCAGGAGCTCGAGGCGCTGGGCGAGGTGCTGCGCAAATATCCGGATGTGTTGATCGCCACGGACGACATGTACGAGCATATTCTCTGGACCGACGAACCGTTCTGCAACATCGTCAACGCCTGTCCTGATCTCAAGGATCGCACCATCGTGCTGAACGGCGTATCAAAGGCCTACGCGATGACCGGCTGGCGAATCGGCTACTGCGCCGGTCCCAAGACACTGATCGCCGCGATGAAAAAGGTACAATCACAAAGCACGTCGAATCCGGCATCGATCTCCCAGGTCGCCGCCGAGGCAGCACTCAACGGCGATCAGGCGTGCATGGCCCCAATGGTACGCGCCTTCCGGGAGCGCCACGACCACGTGGTCGCGCGCCTGAATCAGCTGCGCGGCGTGCGCTGCCTGCCCGCAAAAGGTACGTTCTACGCATTCGCCCTGTTCAAGGACGCCATTGCCAATTTCGAGGGCATTGCGAACGATGTGGACATGGCCGAGTTGATACTGAACGAAGCCGGGGTCGCACTCGTGCCCGGATCGGCATTTGGCGCGGAGGGTTATATGCGACTGTCATTCGCCACCAGCCCGGAGAAGCTGGACCAGGCGCTCGACCGTCTCGAAAAGTTCCTCGGTCGCGCCGACACCTGAATTTGGCCTGCAAGCCGGCCTAGGCTCGACCGGTTCCAACCCACTTGCCTTTAGCGGGCGTCGCGGCATAATGAATCGTCGAAGTTGGAGCAGGAAACTCATTCTGCTCGCACTTTCGACCTGAGTATCAGGGACGCCTGCCCCGGGGCAAACCGGCGGTGGGAATTTTTCAAGGGAATGAGCCACGTGACGGATTCACGCCAGCAGACCCACTATCCTGTCATCAGGTCACGTTCACCGTGGCGCTTGCGTGCGTTCAGCCTGTACGAAACACTCGTTACGCTGACTGTCGTTGGCGCAGTCTCCGCGATTGCCGTCCCGTCATTTCAACAACTGGTTGCCAGCCAGCGCATGTCGGGGGCGATCAACACGCTGGTAACTGCACTGAATCTGGCACGCAGCGAGGCCATCAAACGTGGCGAAAGAGCCGTACTCTGCCCGAGCCCTGACGGCCGCTCGTGTCGCAACAACACTGTCTGGGAAGATGGTTTCCTGCTCTATATCGACCGCAACGGCAACCACGAATTCGATGCCGACGAAACGGCAGTCCGGATGTTCGGTACCGTCGAGGGGCTGCGCATCCGCTCGGCGCACCGCGACCACGTCACCTACCAGCCGAACGGCATGGCTTCGGGCTCCACGATCACCATCACGTTCTGCAGCAAGCACGGCTTAGGCGCCCCGCGGACGGTGATCGTGGCCAACAGCGGCCGGCCACGCACGTCCACCCGGGATGCAAACGGCGGTGCCATTTCCTGCCCCGCGTCATCCTGAGCTCGCCAAAAATAGCGCCTTGACCCCCCCGGGGGCGGTCAGTAACATACGCGCCTCCCGCATTTAGGGAATGCACGCCTGCACATAAGTAGCCGTTATCTTCCCCGGTAGCTCAGTCGGTAGAGCAAGTGACTGTTAATCACTGGGTCGGCGGTTCGAGTCCGTCCCGGGGAGCCAGTTTTCGCTTTCTGCCCGCGGTTGTATTAACCGCGGGCAACAGTCGAAGTCCGCACACACACGCTTATTTGTTTAGTGTGCCGCACGTTAGAGGCCTAAACCGCCCAGATCAGGAAGCAGCGGCGTACACTACGCCGCCCTTCCACAGCGGCGCCACGACAACGTGCAAACAGGCGTGCGCTTCGCGTAGCGCCGCCTCGGCTTCGGCCGGTGACGGTGCGCGCGCAAAGATGAAGCCGAGATAGCTTGATCCTTCCGGCAGCGGCACGAGTTCGTAACCCTCGCGCACATCGATCACGATTTCCTCGATATAGGGTACGCGCTGCGCCGCCAATATCCCTTCGACACGTCTGAGAATGCCGGCCTGCGGAATCGGGATCATCAGCACACCCGCCCCGCCGGTCTCGCTGCGCGAGTCTGGACGTCGTCCGAGGGTGTGCAGCAGCACGAGCTCCTCGAGACCGTAACCGGTACCGAAACGTAGCAGGCGCCCGCACAGGCCACCGATAGTGCGCGCCGCCACCTCCAACATCCACACGCCTGCGTCGTTGATGCGACATTCTGCGTGGATTGGTCCCTCGCGCAGACCATAGGCCGCGCAGGCCGCGGCCACGCACGCGGTAATCTGCGCCTGCACTCCGGGTGCATGTCGCGACGGCGTGATGTAATAGGTTTCCTCGAAATAGGGACCATCGAGCGGATCGGGCTTGTCGAAAATAGCGAGAATCTCCAGACGCCCGCCGCTGAGCAGTCCTTCTACGGCGACCTCCGCCCCAGGAATGAATTCCTCGATCAGCAACGTAAGCCGTTCTTCAGGCTCCGGAACATCGGCGAGCATGGCCACGATACGCGCAATCGCCTTCTCGAGCTGTCCGCGGTTCTCGACGCGAATGACGCCGCGGCTTGCGGACAGCGCCACCGGCTTGACCACGCAGGGAAAGGCTACGTCCGCGATCTGCGAGTCGAGCGGCTGTGTCAGATCAATTTTCCAGAAGCGCGGCACTGGCACGCCGGCACGCGCCAGTCGGGCGCGTGCCAGATCCTTGCGGCGCGCGAGCCGCACCGAGGGAAGCGGGTTGTGTTGAAGTTGCAGGTGCATGCAGGCCTGCACGGAAAACTCGGTACTGGCGTCGTCTGTACCGATAACGCCCACAAACGGTTGTGCCTGCGCAGCCAGAAGCACCGCCTGCAGGGAACCCGGCACATCGCGCAGGTCGATCTGCACACCGGGCACATCCATAGCCGCCAAGGCATGCTTGCCTTCAGAGGCGATCAGGAGATCAACGCCGAGTTTGTGCGCCGCCGCGATGTACGGCGCCGTGCGATAACTGTCGCGTGGCGCGACCAGCAGGACGCGCGGTTTAGCGACCGCAGCCCCCGCCGCCACAGCCGCCGCTGCCGCATCCGCCGCCGCCCACTTTGGGTGCCGTGTAGGCATTACGGAAAACGAATGCCGGGTTGAGACTGTCGGCGGTGAAATCGATCTCGGCACCTTGCAGGAAGTTGAGAGCCACCGCATCCACCACAACCTTGAGTTCAGGTGTCTCGATGACGTGGTCATAGTCGGTAGTTTGGTCGGCATAGGTCATGCCGTAAGCCATGCCGCCGCAGCCGCCGCCGGAAACGAACACACGAATGGCGGATGCCTCATCACCGGCTTCGGCCAGCAGTTCGGCAAGCTTGGTCCGGGCGGAAGAAGTGATTTGCAGCGAGGTCTTGGCGCTCGACTCCAAGCGTTCGGTTTGGGCTAGGGCTGTCATCTGGCGGCTCCGGTGTGTTGGCTGAATAAAAGCATTCTAGCAATCTGTGTCGGCATGCGCCAATAATCCGGGACAAAACCCGATCCGGGATTCACGCTCATCCGGTATAATCCGCACACTCGAACCCAGGGAATCCCCCATGCCACGTACTGTCTTTTGTCAGGTCCTGAAGCGCGAGGCCGAAGGCCTCGACTTTCCGCCCCACCCCGGCGCGCTCGGACAACGTATCTTTGAAAACATTTCACACGAGGCCTGGCAACGCTGGCTCGCGCATCTCACGGTTCTGATCAACGATACCGGTTTGAGCACCGCCGATCCGGCGAGCATGGCGGTCATCGAGCAGCACATGCTCGGTTTTCTGTTCGGCGAAGGCGAGTTCGGCAATCTGCCGGCCGGCTACAGTCCACCGCGGCGCAAGAAGTAACGAAGCCTACTTCGTTCGTCTTGTCATAAGCGAATGAAGCCCTGTGCTGTACATAACGCCCGAATGCCGCGAACGCAGGAGCGGCGGCCTTCGTATACATCCTTTCGTAAGCTTCCCGATTACCCGGTGGCGAGCGTCACAAACGCGACGGCGTGATCTTCCTCGTCCGCCAGGCTTACGTGCACGCCGGTGATGCCGTGCGTTTGCACAAATGCGGCAGCCTCGTCCGTGAACTCCAGCTGCGGTTTGCCGGCGGCGTCGTGACCGACGCCGATATGGTGGAGCATGAGTCCGTCGCGGAAGCCGGTGCCCATGGCCTTGGCCGCCGCTTCCTTGGCGGCGAAGCGCTTGGCGAGAAAATGCGCCTGGCGCGCGTCCTTTCGGTATTCGGAAAGCTCGGCCGGCGTCAGGATGCGCTCGGCGAACCTTTCGCCGTAGCGCTCGATATTCTTCTGCATGCGCGCCACACGCACGATGTCCGTGCCGATGCCGAAGATCATCGTGCGCGCGCCTCGCGCATCAGTCGCTTCATCTCGCGCACCGCTTCCCGTAATCCACCGAACACGGCGCGCGCCACAATCGCATGGCCGATGTTGAGCTCGGCGATGCCGGGAATCGCAGCGACTGCCTGCACGTTGTGATAGTTGAGGCCGTGCCCGGCGTTCACCTGCAGCCCCAGATCCAATCCCTGCTGCACGCCCAGTTCGATGCGCGCCAGCTCCTCGCCGCGTTCCTCGGCGCTCGGTGCGTCCGCATAACGGCCGGTATGAATCTCGATCACCGGGGCACCGCAGCGCAGGGCGGCATCGATCTGTGCCGCCTCGGCGTCCACAAACAGTGACACACGGACACCGGCCTCTGCTAGGCGCGCACAGGCATCACTGATTTTTTTCTCGTGCGCGAGCACATCCAGGCCGCCTTCGGTGGTGAGTTCCTGGCGGCGTTCCGGCACCAGACAGCATTCCTCAGGTCGCAGACGCAGCGCGTAGGCGATCATCTCCTCGGTTACGGCCATCTCCAGGTTCATGCGCGTCTGCAAGACCGGCTTCAGCAGTTCGACGTCGCGCTCCTGGATATGGCGACGATCTTCGCGCAGGTGCAGGGTGATGGCATCCGCGCCGGCCTGTTCGGCCTCGATCGCCGCCTGCACCGGGTCCGGAAAGCGCGTGCCACGCGCCTGCCGGAGTGTCGCCACATGGTCGATGTTCACGCCCAGCCTGATCACGCCTTACTCCTTTTTGCCGCCCGCGTTGGACGGATATTCTAACGCATCCGGCGCACGCCGCTGTCGAAAGAGGCCACGGCTGGCCAATGGCCGTTCGCCGAGATGGCGTGCCAGCAATGCGCGCATCAAATACTTCACTTCATGTCTCGCAACCTCATCATCGAGGCGCTCGCGCGCCAGCGTCAACAGGCTGGCGCCATGCACGGCGATGCCCTCGCCGTCCGCGGCGTGTGCGGCCACCGGGCCGCGTTCCGGAATATATCGATAGAGCTGCCCGGGCTGCAGCGGTGCGCCGTCCAGTACGTCATGGTCGAGCACCAGGCCAAATCCGATGTCCTCGAGCAGGCGCTTCTCGAACACGCGCAGCACCGCCTCCGTGTCCCGGCCTTCACCGAGCCGGCCGAGTGCCTCGCTGTAGCTCTCGAACAGGCGCTCATGCGGATCGTGTCGGTGCAGCAGGCGCACCAGCAGTTCATTGAGATACAGTCCGCAAAACAGCGCCTCGCCGGCAATGGCCGGTGCCGGACCGGCGGACTCCGCGGCGGTCAGCGTCGGGAGGTCGCCACGTCCGCTGAAACTCATCACCAGCGGCTGGAAGGGAATGAGCGCGCTGCGCAGTGGCGAGCGCGCACGACGCGCGCCTTTGGCAATGAGTCCCAGGCGTCCGTGGCGGCGGCTGAACATCTCCAGCAGAAGACTGGTCTCGCCATAATCGTGATGATGCAGGACATAGGCCGGTTCCTGGCTGACGCGCATCAACCCTCCTCGCTGTAACCGAGGCTCTTCAGCGCGCGCACGTCGTTCGACCAGCCCTCGCGCACCTTCACCCAGAGGCCGAGGTATACCTTGCGGCCGAAGGCCTTCTGCATTTCGAGGCGCGCGCGCCGGCCGATTTCTTTCAGGCTCGCACCACCCTTGCCGATCAGGATCGCCTTCTGGCCCTCCTTCTCCACCCAGATGACGGCCTCGATGTGCTGATGTTTTGGTTCGTCCCGGAACTCGGTGATCTCGACCGCTACCGCGTAGGGCACCTCCTCGCCGAAGCTGCGAAACACCTGCTCGCGCACGAACTCGGCGGCCTGAAACCGGTCGCTGCGGTCGGTGATCTGCTCGGCCTCGAAATAGGCGGGGTGTTCGGGCAGCAGGCCCAGAATGATTTTTTCCAACTCGGGCACATTGTCGCCGCCGCGCGCGGACAGCGGCACAATCTCGGCGAACGCGAGGCGCTGTCGCAAGTCTTCGATCAAGGGCAGCAGGCGTTCGCGGTTCTTCAGGCGGTCAATCTTGTTGATCGCCAGAATCACCGGGCATTCGGCGCCCCGCGCCAGTTCAAACGCCGGTTCGTCGCGCTCCGTCCAGCCGTCGGCGGTCACCACCAGCACCACGGCATCGACACCCTCCAGACTCGTGCGTGCCTCGCGGTTCATGAGGCGACTGAGCTGTTTGTCGCTCTCGCCGCGATGCAGTCCGGGCGTATCCACGTAGATGATCTGCGCCTGCGGCAGCGTGTGGACGCCGAGAATGCGGTGACGCGTGGTCTGTGGGCGCTGCGAGGTGATGCTGACTTTTTGTCCGACGAGACGATTGAGCAGCGTGGATTTCCCGGCATTCGGCCGGCCGATAATCGCCACGAATCCGCTGCGAAAGTCGTCAGTCATCGGTAGCGCATCCCAGGAGCTCGCAGGCGCGGGTCGCCGCGGCCTGCTCCGCATAACGACGGTTGCTGCCTTCGCCACGCACCGCCTCGTCCAGACCCGGTACGCGGCATTCGACGACGAAATGTTGCTGGTGCGGTTCGCCGCTGACATCCAGAACGTTGTACGTGGGCGTGGACAGCGACTGTCTCTGGAGAAACTCCTGCAGGCGGGTCTTGGGGTCCTTGAGAATACTGCGTGGGTCGATGCTGTTCAGAATCGGCGCATAACGGCCCAGCACCACGTCCCGCACCGATTCGGTGCCACCGTCCTTGTAGATGGCGCCAATGACTGCCTCCAGGGCATCGGCCAGAATCGAGTCGCGGTCGAAACCGCCGCTTTTGAGCTCACCGCTGCCGAGCTCGAGACAGTCGCCGAGATCCAGTTCGCGGGCGAGCGTGGCCAGGGTCTCGCGCCGCACCAGCGTTGCCCGCAGACGCGTCAACTCGCCTTCGCTGAGCTGCGGAAACCGATCGTACAGGACATCGGCGATGACGAAACTCAGAATGCTGTCGCCCAGGAACTCCAGGCGTTCATAGTTCTGGCTGCTGTGGCTGCGATGCGTCAGCGCGCGCGCGAGGAGTGTCGCGTCGCGAAAGACATACCCCAGTCGCTGGGTGAGCGCGTGACGGGCACCGTTCAACGTGCATTGACCTGTACGGTATTGTCAAACTCGATCAGGGCGGTGACGTTGTAGGCAAGCGGGACACGCCGTTCATAGGCGATACGGATGGCCATGCTGCCGGGCTTCTTTTCCACGAACAACGTCTTGTTCAAGTCGATATCGTTGATATCTTCGATACTGAAACGCCGATCGAGCGCCGCCTTGATTTGCGCCTTATCCAGGTTGCCCGCATCCGGTTGCCGCGCGATGTTTTCCAGTGAAGTCTTGACCTTGGCGTATTCAAGGTATGGCGGCAGCAGTTTGAAGAACAACAACACAAAGAACCCGAATATGACCGCAGACAACATCAGACCCCAGAAGGTCATGCCGTTCTGCCTCGAATTTGTCAGCATCCTACGCCTCCGATGATAAATCTTGTTCATTGAATAGTATTGCCGATCCGGCTCCAGGACACGCCGCCCTTGTTGATATCCCAGCTGAACCAGATCAGGAACGCCCGGCCGACCACGTTCGCCTCCGGCACCATACCCCAGTAGCGGCTGTCATTGCTGCGGTCGCGATTGTCGCCCATGACGAAATACTGCCCTTCCGGAACGCTGAATTCCAGCGTGCCCGGGTTCGGTCCTTCGCCCAACAAAATGTCGTGCTCCACGCCATCGATCTGCTCCGTGTAGCGCCGGGCGAAAATCAGATGGTTGCCCGACTCGCTATAAGTGTAGTCGCCTGTCAGGGCCTGTGGCATGGGCTCATTGTTTATGAAAAGCTTCTTGTCGCGGTAAACGATCCGGTCGCCGGGTAGGCCAACAACGCGCTTGATATAGTTGACGGACGGATCGCCGGGAAAGCGGAATACCATCACGTCTCCACGTTTGGGTGCGCCGAGATTCACGGCCATCCGGTTGATCACCGGCAAGCGCAGGCCATAGGTGTATTTGTTGACCAGGATGAAGTCGCCGGCCAGCAAACCCGGCATCATCGAGCCCGACGGAATGCGAAATGGCTCGACCAGAAACGAGCGCAGCAGAAACACGAACAGAATTACCGGAAAGAATGCGCGCGCGTATTCGACGACAAGCGGCTCGTGCCGCGCCCGGTTCACGGCCACTTCCGGCTCACCGGCCTTCTGCAGCGCCGCGGCGGCGCGCGCGCGCACCGGCGCCCAGATGAAGTGGTCGGCGGCCCAGATGAGACCGGTTGCCAGCAATGCAATGAACATGATCAGCGCGAAGTCCATGGCCTATTTCTCTTCCACGCGCAGCACTGCCAGGAACGCTTCCTGCGGGATTTCCACCGAACCGACCTGCTTCATGCGTTTTTTTCCTTCTTTCTGTTTTTCGAGGAGCTTGCGCTTGCGCGAGATGTCGCCACCGTAACACTTGGCAATGACGTTCTTGCGTAATGCCTTCACCGTTTCGCGCGCAATAATATGCGAACCGATGGCCGCCTGAATAGCGACGTCGAACATCTGGCGCGGGATCAGTCCGCGCAGCCGGGTGACGAGATCGCGCCCGCGGTACTGCGCCTGCGCGCGGTGCACCATGCTGGACAGGGCGTCCACCCGGTCGCCGTTGATCAGCACGTCGAGTTTGATCACGTCGGTCGGCCGGAATTCGAGGAAGTCGTAGTCGAGAGAGGCGTAGCCGCGCGACACCGATTTCAGCCGATCGAAGAAATCCAGCACCACTTCACCCAGTGGCATCTCATAGGTGAGCATCACCTGCCGGCCGACGTACAACATGTTCTTCTGGATGCCGCGCTTCTCGACGCATAGCGCGATCACCGGCCCGATGTATTCGGACGGCAGCAGGATATTGGCGCGGATGATCGGCTCGCGGATTTCCTGGATGAGCGTCGGATCCGGTAACTTGGCCGGATTTTCGATCTGCAGCACTTCGCCCTTGACGGTCAGCACCTCGTAGACCACCGTCGGCGCGGTGGTGATGAGATTCAGATTGTACTCGCGTTCCAGTCGCTCCTGGATGATCTCCATGTGCAGCATGCCGAGGAAACCGCAACGGTAACCGAAGCCGAGCGCCTGCGAGGTCTCGGGCTCGTAGTGCAGCGAGGCATCGTTGAGCGTGAGTTTCTGCAACGCATCGCGGAATGCTTCGTAATCGCTCGCCTCCACCGGGTAGAGGCCGGCGAACACACGCGGCTTGATCTCTTTGAAGCCCGGCAACGGCTTGGCGGCCGGTTTGTCGGCGCGCGTCACCGTGTCACCGACGCGCGCGCTGCGCACATCCTTGATGCCGGCGATGATGAATCCTACCTCGCCGACACCGAGCGATTCGGTCGGCGTGCGCTTGGGCGTGAACACCCCGACATGATCCACCGGGAACTCGTCGCCCGTGGCCATGAGCCGGATCTTCTGCTTCGGTGTCAGCGTGCCCTGCATGACGCGCACCAGCACCACGGTGCCGAGATAGTTGTCGAACCAGGAGTCGATGATCAGCGCCTGCAGCGGTGCCTCGGCGTCGCCCTTCGGTGCCGGAATGTGTTCGATGATGGCCTCGAGAATCTCGGGAATGCCGACACCGGTCTTGGCGCTGCACGTGAGCGCATGGGTGGCGTCGATGCCGATAATGTCCTCGATCTCCTTGATCACGCGCTCGGGATCGGCCTGTGGCAGGTCGATCTTGTTGAGCACCGGCAGGATCACCAGGTTCAGCTCGGACGCGGTGTAGCAATTGGCCACCGTCTGCGCCTGCACGCCCTGCGAGGCATCCACCACCAGCAGTGCGCCCTCGCAGGCCGTGAGTGAGCGCGACACCTCATAGGAGAAGTCGACATGCCCCGGGGTATCGATCAGGTTCAGGCGATAGACCTGGCCGTTCTTCGCCTTGTAGTTGAGCGCCACGGTCTGGGCCTTGATGGTGATGCCGCGCTCACGTTCGATGTCCATCGAATCGAGCACCTGCGCCTGCATCTCGCGCGCCTCGAGCCCGCCGCAGTATTGGATGAAGCGGTCGGCGAGCGTCGACTTGCCATGATCGATGTGCGCGATGATGGAAAAATTGCGGATCTGCTGCGGATCCCAGCCACTCATGCCGCCACCTCGGACAAACCTGTGCCGGGATAAGAAAAGGGCGCCGCGGGCGCCCTTTGTGCACCGTTCAGAAGAAATAATGCCATGTGATCGAGCGGACAACTACGGATAGAATATGCATCATACCCGGTTTCCGGAGTACTTGTACCGGCTTATTCCGATATGCGCAGCGCCAGGAACAGCGCCGCGGCCCCGCGCCGCACCAGTACCGGCACCGACTTGTTACGCGGCAACTGTGGCACCAGCTCGCGCAGCTCGACTGCCGAACGCATCGGTTTGCCCTGTACCTGCAGAATCACGTCACCCGGCCGCACCCCGGCCTTGTACGCCGGACCCTCGACGACCTTCTCCACCAGCACGCCGTGGCCCACACCCAACTGTTTGCGCTGTGCCGGAGTCAGGTCCTTGAGCTGCATACCAAGCACCCCAGGCCGTTCTGAGCCGGGTGGCGGTGCGGAGCGGGTTTCGCCGGTCTCTTCCGGGAGCTCGGCAATAGTGATCGATGCCGTCTGGGTCTGGCCATTGCGGATGATACCGAGTCGGGCGCGCGTGCCGGGCACAGTCTGGCCGACCAGCGGCGGCAGATCGGCCGACAGGTTGATGCGATGGCCTTCGTATTCCACCACCACATCACCAACACGCAGATCGGACTTGGCCGCCGGACCGTCCGGCAGGACATCGGCGATCAGGGCGCCGTAGGTACGCTTCATGCCAAAGGACTCCGCCAGCTCGCGCGTGACGTCCTGAATGGTCACGCCAATCCAGCCGCGCTGCACGCGCCCGCTGGCCTTGAGTTGCTTCGACACCTGCATGGCGATATCGATCGGCACCGCGAACGACAGCCCCATGAACCCCCCGGTCCGGCTGTAAATCTGCGAGTTGATGCCAATCACCTCGCCTTGCAGGTTGAACAGCGGCCCGCCGGAATTGCCGGGGTTGATGGCGACGTCGGTCTGGATGAACGGCACGTAGTTTTCGCGCGGCAGGCTGCGACCCTTGGCCGAGACAATGCCGGCAGTGGCGGAGCTCTCAAAGCCGAACGGTGAACCAATCGCCAATACCCACTCGCCGACCCGCACTTTCTCCGGGTTGCCGATGCGGGCCTGTGGCAGACCCGTGGCGTCGATCTTGAGCAGCGCCACATCGCTGCGTCGATCGGCGCCGATCACCTTGGCGGTGAATTCGCGCCGATCGGTAAGGCGCACCAGGATCTCGGTGGCATTTTCCACCACGTGCGCGCAGGTAAGGACATAGCCGTCCGCGGAGATGATGAAACCCGAACCAAGCGATTTGTTATCGAACAGTTCGGGGGGAAGTTCGTCTTCACCGAAATAACGGCGCAGGAAATCATTGAAGGGTCCACTACCCTCCGGGGCCTCCGGCATTTCGGCGCCCGGCCAGGCCGTGCGCTTTACTTGCTGGGTGGTGCTGATGTTCACCACCGCCGGGGCATTGCTTTCCACGAGCGGCGTGAAATCCGGCAGCGCGCGCAGCGCGGCCGGCGCGGCCATGACGGGAAAGGCCAGCGCCAGCAGCCAAAGGCCGAAGAGCATGGCCGCGGGTGTTCGCGTCCGGCCCGCCCTCACGGTTGGGGTCTCACGGATTCGCCAATCATGTCCACCGTCATGGCGGGCGCTTCCCCGACCACCGTGACCTGATGGCCATCGACGACCTTGCCGAAAACGTGCACCACGCCCATGTGGGTCAGGCCGGAGAGCACGTTGGCCTTGGCTTCGTCATCAACGCGTTCGACGAACACCGACACCACAGCAAGGCCATCGGAGTACACCAGGTGCTCGACCGGTTGTTTGCGCGCCGGCAGCATGCGCATCAAGCGCGCGGTCAATGTAAAACCGGTCGGCAGGCGCGTGGCCAACCACTGCCCGGTGGACGGTGCCGCCGGCGCCGCGTCGGCGCGCTGCCAAACAATCCCCTTGGCCGGATATTGCGGCTTGAGTTCGGATTCGGATATGGCCTTGCCGATGTTCACCTGGGTGAACATGTACTGCTCGACCACGTCGCCGCGCTCATCCTGCAGGCTGGCCTTGAGTAGCAGGCCGCTCGCCTCGTCCGCCCACAGCAGATAACCGTAGCGATAGGCATCGCGCGGCTTGATGTGCACCGAGACCGTCTTGCGTCCGGCCACGCGCCCTTTCTTGCCGACATGGATTTTGTAGTTGCCTTTCAGCTGCGCGAGCGAGTCCGGCAGCAGCGCCGGGAAGTTGCGGTCGTCGGCGCGGCGGTGCTCGATCAATACCGCGTTCTCATCCGGCAGATAACAGCGCACCTCGCTTCCGGTACGGATGATTTCGCGCGGTGCACCGTTCAATGACACCAGCCGCTCGCGTACTCCGCCCGCGCCGGCCTTGTGCACGATGCGCAGGCTTTCGAGCTGATCACCGTGTTGGTAGACGAAAGTGCCTTCGTAATCGAGACTGCGCCCGACCTGGTGCATGCGTGCAAACAAAGTCTGCACGTCGGTGGCCTGCGCCAACGGAGCGGCAAGACCCAACAGAACCGGAAGGGCAAAACGGCGGAAGAAAAAACCGCTCATTCAGCGTTCGCGCTATCGGTGGCGGCGCTATCGCGGCCGATCACACGTACGTACGACAACATGCCGTTCATGCCCGCAGCCGGCGTGAATTCGCCATGCTGGACCAGATACAGGCTAAGGGCGCTCTGCTGCTCGGGAGGAGTCTGACGGGCGTCCGCGACGGTGCTCTTGCCGGGGTCCGGGCCGGAGGTATTGCGGGCGACGGGGGGATTTGAAGGGGAAACCAGCGGCGGCAGATTCAGAATGGCGACGACGGCGACCGAAGCCGCGATGGCGAGTCCGGCGCTGAGCTTCAGGATGCGCGGCGAGAAGGGACGACGCCCTGTCTGGTCCTGGGTCTCCTGTTGCAGACGCTCATGGATACGGTCGGCAAGCCCGGGGTCGACCATCACTTCAAGTTCGCGGCGTATGGCCGCGCTCGTCAGGTGATAGCGCTCCCAGGCCGCACGCAATCCCGGGTCGGTACTCAGGGCGCGCAGCGCGCGCTCGCGCTCAAGATCATCCCCTTCGCCGTCCAGCAAAGCCGAAATCTCTTCTCTCATGTTCATCCAGTCCTGACCGAAATTCGTTGATGCATCGCTAGCCCTCGAGGAGCGGTTGCAATTCCTTGTCGATCGCCTCGCGCGCCCGGAAGATGCGCGAGCGCACCGTACCGATCGGGCAATCCATGACCTCGGCGATCTCCTCGTAGCTCAAACCGTCGATCTCGCGCAGCGTGACGGCGGTGCGCAGATCCTCGGGCAGTGCCGCCAGCGCCCGCTCCACGGTGCGGCCGATCTCATCGGCCAGCAGATGGCGCTCTGGTGTCGTCGCATCGCGCAGGTTGGTGCCGATGTCGCTCACCTCGGCATCTTCCGTTTCGACATCGGCGATCGGTGGCCGGCGTCCCTGGGCCACTAGGTAATTCTTAGCCGTATTAATCGCGATGCGATAGAGCCAAGTATAGAAGGCGCTCTCGCCGCGAAATCCCTTGATGGCCCGGTAGGCCTTGATGAAGGCCTCCTGGGTGACATCTTCGACCTCGGCCCGATCGTACACGTAACGCGACACAAGCTTGGCGATGCGGTGCTGGTATTTGCGCACCAGCAGGTCAAAGGCGGACTTGTCGCCTTTCTGGACCCGCACCACCAGTTGCTGATCAATACTGCGCTCGCCGACCATCCGGGCCTGTCCCCTTCCCCTGCCCGGCAACGGTGCGTCACCGGATATAAAGACCACGGCAGGAAAATAAAGTTCGCCCTGCCGCACTCACCGTGGTTATAGTTGTCGCTGATTGTTCTCAACATGGACAACACCGGCAAGATAATACCCCAAAATTCACCTGCCCTACCCGTCGCCTCATCATCCATGTCCACAATCCAGCCTCCGGCAACCGCTCCCGGCATTGCCCTACCGCCTGCATCCCTGCAGTCGACCCAGGCAACGGACGTTCTGATCGTGGGCAGCGGTGTGGCCGGCCTGAGCCTGGCCCTGCGCCTGGCCGATACCGCTAAAATCACCGTACTGGCCAAGGCCGATCTCACCCAGGGATCAAGTCTCTATGCCCAAGGGGGGGTGGCCGCAGTCCTGAATGACGTCGATTCGTTCAGCGCACACATACAGGACACCCTGACGGCCGGGGGCGGGCTCTGTCATCCCGATACCGTGGAACTCACCGTGCAGCGCGGCCCGGCGGCCATTCGCTGGCTCATTGACCAGGGGGTGGGATTTACCCGCGAACTCGGCCCGGACGGACGGCCGCACTATCACCTGACCCGCGAAGGCGGGCACAGCTACCGGCGCGTGATTCACACCGCCGACGCCACCGGCAAGGCCATGGAAACGACCCTCGCCGGCCGGGTGCGCGCCCACCCGAACATTACCTTGCTGGAAAACCACATCGCCGTGGACCTCATCACGCGCCGCAAGCTGGGGCGCGGCGGCGACAACCGCGTTCTCGGCCTGTATGCCCTGAATAAACCAACCGGGCATGTCGAGGTATTCAGTGCGCGCTTTGTGGTGCTGGCCACCGGCGGTGCCTCCAAGGTGTATCTCTATACCAGCAACCCGGACACCTCGACCGGCGACGGCGTGGCCATGGCCTGGCGCGCCGGCTGCCGGGTGGCGAACATGGAATTCGTGCAGTTCCATCCGACCTGCCTGTACCACCCGCTGGCGCGCACCTTTCTGATCACCGAGGCGGTGCGCGGCGAGGGCGGGCGGTTGCTGTTGCCGGATGGCAAGCCGTTCATGCAAGCACATGACCCGCGCGGCGAGCTTGCCTCGCGCGACGTGGTGGCGCGCGCCATCGACTTCGAGATGAAGCGCCGCGGCCTCGACTGCGTATACCTCGATATCAGCCACAAGCCGGCGGACTTCGTGCGCACACACTTCCCGACCATTTACGCGCGACTCAAGGAATACGGCATCGACATGACCCGCCAGAAGATCCCGGTGGTGCCGGCCGCGCACTATACCTGCGGCGGTGTCATGACCGACCTGCGCGCGCGCACCGATCTTCCCGGTCTGTACGCTGCCGGCGAATGCGCGTTCACCGGCCTGCACGGCGCCAATCGCCTGGCCAGCAACTCGCTGCTCGAATGCCTGGTATTCGCCGAAGCCGCCGCCGATGACATCCGCGCGCAACTCGCGCAGGCGCCGGCCGCCGCCACCGACCTGCCGTTGTGGGACGAAAGCCGCGTGTCGGATGCCGACGAGCTGGTGGTGGTCTCGCACAACTGGGATGAATTGCGCCGCTTCATGTGGGATTACGTTGGCATCGTGCGCACCAACAAGCGCCTGGAGCGCGCCCAACACCGCGTGAAGCTGCTGCGCGAGGAAATCCGCGAGTACTACAGCAATTTCCGCATCAACAGCGACCTGATCGAGCTGCGCAACCTGGCGCTGGTCGCCGAACTCATCATCCGTTCGGCCCAGGAGCGCCACGAATCACGCGGCCTGCACTACTCGCGCGACTATCCGCAGCTTGCCTCCGAGGCACGCGACACCGTGCTTACACCGGAACAGGCCACCAGTCCTTAAGCCGGTGTCTTATCGGGCACCGGCAGACGCCGCTGAAGGATCCGGGCACGCAAATCTCGATACACCTCCGGCTCGACGGCGTCCCGCGGCACGAGCTGTGTGCGCGTACGCTCACCAGCGCGCGTCAACGTAAAGCACACGAAACCGGCATGGGCGGTCGCGCGCGCGATCCGATAGCGGCGCTGCTCGCCGTTTGCCGTTCGGATGCAGGAACCATCTTCCACCAGCCTAATCTCGCGCCCACTGGTCCCGGCGCCATACCAAACTTGCCACCAGTAACTCGCCCCGATCAACGCAGCGAGGCCAATCTTGAGCCCCGCCGCCATCGGTAGAATAAAAATCAGCGCTGCTCCAGCATGTGCGCTGAACACGATCGCGGTCAGGGTGGGTGAGTTTTTTATGTTTATAATCAAGTTATTGAATAACCTTCGCAATAATCGACTTTAAATCAGAGGGTGGTATTTGCTGGCCCTGGAGCCAGGCGAGCAGCGTCTGGTCCGGCTGTTCGAGTAACCGCTGGAAAGCACCCTGCTCCTCCGCATTCAGCGCGCTGTAGTGTTGTTCCAGAAAGCGCACAAACAGAAGATCGAGTTCCAGCAAACCGCGCCGACACTGCCAGCGCAGGCGTCGCAAGGTTTCGTCCTGGACGGCACTCACAACACGCGCTTGAGCAACAGTTGACGGATATGACCGATCGCCTTTGCCGGGTTGAGCTCCTTCGGGCAGACATCGGTGCAGTTCATAATGGTGTGACAGCGAAACAACCGATAGGGATCGTCGAGGTCCTCGAGGCGTTCACCCGTGGCCTGATCGCGACTGTCGTTTAGAAAGCGGCTGGCCTGCAACAACGCCGCCGGTCCGAGGAAACGGTCCGGATTCCACCAGAACGAGGGGCAGGCCGTCGTGCAGCAGGCACACAACACGCATTCATACAGACCATCGAGACGCGCGCGCTCCTCCGGGCTCTGCAGGCGCTCGATCTCGGGCTCGGGATCTTTATTAATGAGCCAGGGTTTAACCGTCCGATATT
>Ga0209706_10000300_pt1 | contig 27880 bp, 24 predicted proteins | sample PPLLaktember2015_6_FD_187263 | JGI IMG/M metagenome (GOLD analysis project Ga0209706, IMG submission 187263) | Freshwater sediment microbial communities from Prairie Pothole Lake near Jamestown, North Dakota, USA - PPLs Lake P8 Core (1) Depth... | ecosystem: Environmental > Aquatic > Freshwater...
AATCGCCCGCGCTCCCCTTGAAGAGCCAGAACTGGCTTACCTTGGCCGGCACCTTGGGCAGGGGAAACGGCGCGGTCGCTGCGGCGGCTTGCGCTAACGATGGCAACGGCTGAATCAGACGCTCGGTCACCAGCTCACCGGCACCACCGCCGGCGGCATCGGTGAGCGGCACGGTCTCTTTTCTCAAGTACTCGAACAGCACCACGTTCCCGGCCCGGCCTACGGCCTGCACGAACTGCCGGTCCTCGAGCGGATCGCGCGGTTCTTGAAAACTGATGTCGAAGCCGACCACGGCGGCGCCGGCGCGCGACAGATTCTCGACCAGCCGCGCATGCAGGGCACGCGGCCACTTGCGCGGCTCATTCGGAAGACCGAAACGCCCGGCCGAGGCCTTGTCGATGGAAACCACCACCACCTCGGGTGGGGCCGGGCGCGGGCCGCGCAGAAGAAACAGCCAGTCGAGCCCGAAACGCTCCTCGAGGTCGAGGCCGGAAGGCGAAATGCTCAAGAGCGCGCCGGCCAGACCGATCAGCAGCCCGAGGACCAACCCCTGAGTAATCCGCCGGGGAATCATCGTGTGTCCCGACAACACGGGCCGGACTGGACCAGTTTTAATTCTGCGATACGCTGCTGCATTCGCGCTTCACGCCGGGCGTGCTAGAGTGATTTCCGCCATGTTCGATAACATCCCACTCTTCACCGGGCTCGGCAAGAAGGATCTGGACACCGTTGCCCGCCATACGCTGGCCAAGACCTTTCCCGCCCATGCCATCCTCCTGCGCGAGGGCGAGCAGTCCGACTCGCTCTACATTATTCTGTACGGCAAAGTGAAGATCTACGTTTGCGACGAAGACGGGGGCGAGGCGATTCTTAACATCCAGGGCGCCGGCGACTACTTCGGCGAAATGGCCCTGCTCGACGATGCGCCGCGCTCGGCCTCGGCGATGACCATGGAGTCCACGCGCGTGGCGATCATGACCAAGAGCGCGTTCAAGGACTGCCTCGCCAGCCACCCGGATATCGCCTACAACCTCATCCGCACCCTGACCCAGCGGGTGCGCACGCTCTCCGGCAATGTGCGCAACCTCGCGCTGCTCGATGTCTACGGGCGCGTGGCGCGCACCCTGCTCAGCCTGGCCACGCCTTCGGACCAGCACCTGGTTGTCGACCAGAAACTCACCCACCAGGAAATCGCCAGCATGGTCGGCGCCTCGCGCGAGATGGTGAGCCGCATCCTGAAGGACCTCGCCAACAAGGGCTACATCAAGGTCGAGCGGCGGCGCATCACCCTGTTCGAGAAGCTCACCCGCGCGCGATAAAGCGTGAAGGCGTTCTCAGCCAGTCCTTACGACAGGCGGGACATCCGGGTCGCTCACGTGCTTACAGATCGAGGGCCGGATGATTGGCGCGCGGCATGTCCAGATGATAGCCCTGCACCATGTCGACGCCAAAGGCCTTGAGCATGACCAGGGTCTCGGCATCCTCGACAAACTCGGCGACGGTGATTTTGTTCATGCCGCGGGCCACGTCCACGATCGACTTCACAAACACCTGGTTGTCGTGGTCGTTCGGCAGGTCGCGAATGAACAATCCGTCGATCTTGAGAATGTCGGCCTTGAGATGCTTGAGGTAGGCGAACGACGAGAAGCCGGTGCCGAAATCGTCCAGACATACCCGGCAACCCGTCTGACGCAGCGCCTCGATGAATCTTTGCGCATCGTGCAGGTCGGAGACCGCCGAGGTTTCGGTGAGCTCGACCATCAGGCGCCTGGGCAGCACCCCTTGCTCCGACAGCAGCTCGTCAATGTAGCGCGGCAAGGTGGGTTCATCGAACGAGCGTCCGGAGATGTTGACGGCGATCGCCGGCAGATTCGGAACACGCTTGAGCAGGGCGATGCTCTCGCGAATCACCCACCGATCAATATCCAGAATCTTTCCGGTTTTTTCGGCCGCCGGGATGAAGTGGCCGGGCATGATGATGCGATCGGCATCGGTCTCATCCTGCATGCGCACCAACGCTTCCACATGCGAGAGGCTGCCATCCGCCGCGTGGTAGACGCCCTGAAAATGCAGCCGCAGGAGGTCGTTCTCGAGCGCGTTGCTCAAGCGGTCGTTCCAGGAGAGGCGATGCAGCATCTCGCGTGAGTCGTCCAGATCGTGGCGGTACACGCGCCAGGCATTCTTGCCGGACTCCTTCGCCTGATACATGGCGGCATCCGCATGCGAGACGAGTTCTTCGGCGTTCGCGCCGTGCTGCGGGTAGAGTGCGATCCCGAGACTGGTGGTGAGGCGCAGGTTCTGGCCCTCGAACCGGAACGGAATCTGGGCAATGGCGCGGACAATGCGCTCCGCCAGGTGCGTAGCGTCGATCTCGGTCGCATCCGGCAGCAGCACGGCGAATTCGTCTCCGCCGATACGGCTGATGACCTCATTGCGCCGCACCAGGGCGTGCACCTCTCCGGCCACGCGAATCAACATTGCGTCGCCGGCGCGGTGGCCAAAGGTGTCGTTGATGTACTTGAATTCGTCGAGGTCGAAGAACAGCAGCGCGCCGTGCGATTTGCGCCGCTCCACGTCCGCCAGCATGCGCGCGAGTTCTTCCTGGAAACGATGGCGGTTGTAGAGACCGGTGAGTGAATCGCGTTCGGCCAGGTAAATGAGCTGCTCCGCGGTCTGGCGCTCGCGCGTCACGTCCTCGTAGATCCACAGGCGCCCGATGAACCGGCCCTCGTTGTCGCGCACCGGATAGGAAAGCTGGGTCACCACCCGGCCATCGGCCATGACGATTTCGAACGTGTCGCTGACCTCGTGCGTGTCGAGCACGTGCAGGATGTGCTTGGAAAAATGATCCGGCCGCGCCAGCACATTCGCCGAAAGGCCCATGACATCGCGCGTCGCGCGCCCGGCGAGATCGACAGCGTCCGGGATGAGCCAGATACGGCGGAACGCGGGATTGAAATACGTGACGCGGTTTTCCACGTCTTCGAACAAGATGCCGATATTCATCGCCGACAGCAGCGATGTCATGCGCGCCTGCTCCTGGTATGCCTGCGCGACCAGACGCTTCTGAATGTCTTCGGATTGCTGCAACTCCATGACCTTGTCCTGCAGGTCCAGTTCCATGCGCTTGCGCTCGGAGATATCGCGTACGCTCGAACGGCTTCCGAGAAATTCACCGGCGCGGCCGTAGATCGACTGCCACGACATCGAAACCCAGAGCGGCAGGCCGTCCTTGTGGCGGATGCGGAATTCGAAGTCGTCGCCGCTGCCGCCGCGCACCGCGCGCGCAAGCTCGGTGCGCGCCCGCCCGCGGTCCTCGCTGGCGATGATCGACAACGGAAAATCGGCCATGGCCAGACACTCGTCCGGCGTGTAGCCGGTCAGACGCTGCACCGACGGGTTGACCCAAATCAACCGGCCATCCGGCCCGATCCAGTTCTCCCAGCCCGCGGTGTAGTCGGCAATGGCGTGAAAACGCTGCTGTCCCGCGTCCAGGGCCGTTACCGCCGCATGCGTCTTTTCGTGCAGGCGGTTGATCGCCGCCGTCAGCTCGTCAAATTCGTCGGGGCTGCGCGCCGGCGGACGAGACAGCACGAGTGGCGCCGAGGCCGTTGCCGGATCCAGCGCCCGCACGTAGCCGGTCACGGTCAACAGGTGACGGGTTACCAGCCAGTGGAAAAGTACCAGAATGAAGCCGGCAACCAGAAAGATCATGAGCGCGTTGCTTGCGAGAATCACGATCGCCTGGTTCAGAAGTTGTTGATAAATGGCATCGAGGCTGGCGACCACGGTGAGCATGCCGATCGCGCGCGTCGTGTCGCGGTGCCGGTACTGCATGGGATATTGCCGTTCAATGACGTTGCGCGCGGCACGCCTGCCCGACTCCGCCCAGAGGTGCCCGCCCTCGTGCACCGCGACGTACTCGAAGTTCGGCAGCTCCACCATGCCGTCGAGCTGCAAGGCGAGCTCCTTCTGGTTGGTCGCCCAGAGCGACTGGGTCAGCGCCCTGAGGTGAACCTGCTCGATCTGCGCAAGATCGTCTTCAATGGACTTCAGCTCGTAACGATATTGTCCATACAGCTGAACGGCGGTCGAGACCAGGGTGACCGCGACGCTGAACAGGACGACGCCGCCAATCAGTCGGCGCGCGAGCGGCGAGCGCAACCGGCTGGGGCGGCCACCGGCACGGGTCACGGTGCCGGTGTCTCGCGGTAGGACATGAGCTTTTGGTCATGCACCCGCTGGTAGAACCCTTCGCGCTTCATCGCGCGCAATGCCGCCGCGAGCTTTGGCGCCAGGAGGGCATGACGACGGTGCAGGTAGATAAACATCTCGCGGGTGGCGAGCGGCGGCGCGAGCGGCCGTATGCCCTTCAGCCCCTGCTGCTTCACCAGCACCAAGCCGAGCCGGCGTTCATACAACGCCACCTCGATGCGTTTCAGCGCCAGCAACCGGAAGAGCTGCGCGGCATCGTCCGCGGTGGTAACGCGCTCGGCCCCGGCGAGCGCCTGCTCGTAGATTTTCCAGCCTTTGATGTGCCCGACGGCGCGTTGCCGGATCACCGGCCAGGAAGAGGCAATGGTGCTGTCCATGCTGAAGGCCGAGAACTGCCAATCCACGAGCTTTTCCGGCACCCGAATGAGATTCGGATAGCGCTTCTCGATCCCGGCGATACGCACCATATCACCATCCTCGCTGCCTTCATTGGCGCTGATCAGGCCGCGCTCGGCCGGCAGCTTTACCAACCGCAGTTCAAACCCGGCGCGCCGGAACGCCTCGCCTGCGATCACGTCCAGGAAGCCAGTGCGGTCGGGGGTCGTATACGGTGGCTCGTTGGTGTCGTTCAACACCAGCACCGGGCGTTCGGCGGCGATGACAATGGGCGACAGCAGCATCAGCCCCGCAAACCATGGCCACACCCGGGCGCGATGCCCATTGCCGGGTGACAACCTTGTTTGCATGTACCGACCCTCCCGCAAGGCACTCGGAGCGGGCCACCTGTGCCGGAATGCTACGTCTTGCACGTAGCCGTTCCGCTGCGGTTCCAATCCCGTACGGTGCCGTTTTTTTTATTTTCTATATGTTAGGTCAGCCCGGCGGCTGGCGCCACTGTCTATGAACGTCGTCGGTGGCCTGGCACGGGGGCCATGTCCGCCTCGGGCTAAACCAGCTGCCAGGCAATCGTCTCGCCGGCGCGCATCGGCACCAGCGTGTCGTCGCCGAAGTCCAGCTCACGGGGAACGGTCCACGGCGCGCGCGCCAGCGTCACCTTGCCGGCATTGCGCGGCAAACGGTAGAAATCAGCGCCGTGAAAGCTTGCGAATGCCTCCAGCCGGTCAAGTGCGCCGGCCGCGTCGAAGGCCTCGGCATACAGTTCGAGAGCGCTGTGTGCGGTGTAGATGCCGGCGCAGCCGCAGGCGGTTTCCTTGGTGCGCTTGCCATGCGGGGCGCTGTCGCTGCCGAGAAAGAATTTCGGATTGCCGCCGGTGGCGGCCTTCACCAGCGCGGCGCGATGCACTTCGCGCTTCAGCACCGGCAGGCAGAAGGCATGCGGACGAATACCGCCGGCAAACATGGCATTGCGGTTCAACAGCAGATGGTGCGCGGTAATGGTGGCCGCAATGCTTGATCCGGCCTGCTCGACAAAGGCCACGCCCTCGCGGGTCGTGACATGCTCCAGCACCATGCGCAGCTTCGGGAACGCGCGCGCCAGCGGCACCAGGTGACGCTCGATGAACACCGCCTCACGGTCGAAGACATCGACATGGCCGTCGGTCACCTCGCCGTGCAGCAGCAGCGGCAGGTCGTGCTTTTCCATTTCGGCGATCACCGGATAGGCGCGCTGGAGGTCGGTCACGCCATTCTCGGAATTGGTGGTGGCGCCGGCCGGATAGTATTTGACGGCGTGCACGAAACCGCTCGCCTTGGCCGCGGCAACCTCCTGCGGTTTCGTGACATCGGTGAGGTAGAGCGTCATGAGCGGTTCGAACTGCGCGCCCTTCGGCAGCGCCGCTGCGATCCGCGCGCGGTAGGCACGCGCCTGCTCGACGGTCGTGACAGGCGGCTTGAGGTTCGGCATGACGATGGCGCGCGCGAACTGGCGCGCCGTATCCGGCAACACCGCCGCCAGCAGCGCGCCGTCGCGCAGATGCAGGTGCCAGTCGTCCGGGCGGGTAATAATCAGTTTGGTGTGGCTCATGGGATTCCTGTGACCAGACTGATTCTATCCGCGCGGCGCGCGCGCGTCATGCGCCGCGCGATTTATTCGTGGTTTCGGGGCACAAATATTGGAGGTCGTGTAAGTCGACGTCGACCGGTTCTGCCATCGGTCACAAGAACCGCCGCGATGGCCTCGCGCTCCGCTCACGCTCACGCTCACAGAGGCGCATTACGCTCCCTGGCCGGCTTTTCCACCGTGCCGTTCACGAGCAACCCAAAACTGCCGGTTTCCGGGTGGTAGCCGTGCAGTTCCCCGCGTTCAAGATCGAAATACCAGCCGTGCAGTTGCAGGCGTTTAGCCGCCACAGCCTCTCGAACGAAGGGAAAGCTCATCAGGTTGCCGAGCGAGACACGCACCGCCGCCTGTTCGCAGGCTGCCGCGCGCATCTCGGCATCGCCGCTGCCGTATTCGGCAGCCACCTCGCGGCGAGCTTCCTCGACGATCGACATCCACGGCGTGATGAATTGCCCGGCACCGCCCTCGAAACGGATATCGCCGAGCAGCGCCCGGATGCCGCCGCAGCGCGCATGGCCCATCACGATGACGTGCTGGACGTGCAGGCAACGCACCGCGAACTCGAGCGCTGCCGAGGTGCCGTGGTAACCGCCGCCCTCCTCGAACGGCGGCACCAGGTTGGCGACGTTGCGCACCACGAACAGGTCGCCCGGATCGCAGTCGGTGACGATAGCGGGATCGACGCGTGAATCGCAGCAGCCGATCACCATGACGCGCGGCTTCTGGCCGCCGTGGGCGAGACGCTGGAACAGTTCGCGTTGTTCGCCGAAAAAGCGCTGCTGGAACCGGCCGAAACCAGCAATCAGATCATCGAGGTCTTTCATGGTGGGTCCCGGGTTATTTCGCGGCCGCAGGGTAAGGCATGGGCGGCCATCACGGCAAGCGGTTCGTTGCACCCTTGCCTGCAAGGGTCATGGCGCGCGCATCGCGCTATTCCTTCGTGACCCGCACGGACAAGGATTGCCGGCTCACGGCGGCAACCAGGGCATCGAGTGCCGTGCCCATGATCAGGCCGGCATGCACGTGATACAGACGCAGCTCGCAGGTCACCGGTTCGTGCAGTGCCGCATGCGGGCGCTTGAAGGCGGTCCAGGCCAGCAGCGGCTGGTCGTCCTTCAGGCTGTCGACCACCAGCCAGCAGTCGTCGTCCAGGATCGCGTCCAGACCGCGATGATCCGGCAGACTCAAGCGCAACGGCTTGGCGAGGCGGGCCAACGCCAGGCGCACGCGATTGAAATCCTGCGCCTCGATGCTCTTGGGAAACGTTCGCAGCGCAGGGCGATCGATGGGTAAGCTGGTCATCGGCCCGTGCCTGTTTGCGCGCTCCAGTTCTGGAAGTCTTCCCCGTCACCGGCATCACCTGCGTCGCCAAACGTCTGCCACGGTCTGCGCGTATCGCGACCGCCTCGCAGCAAGTCGAAAACGCAACGGCTAGCGGTTGTCGTTCATGGATCCGGCCGCGGCGCGGCGCACGCGCGGCCCGACATCGGCCGGCTGCACGGCCGGACCCCCGGCCGTAGTGGCGAAGTCGATACTGATCCGCTCGCCGGCCATGGGACGAAACAGGCTGTTGGCGAAGGCCGTATGCTCGGGATGGTCGCGGTAACTCGCGATCACATTTTCGTGCGTGAACTCCACGATCCAGCAGAACCGGAACTTCGGCTTGTCCGCCACCGCCCAGCCGCTGAGCACGCGCCGCACGCCCGGGATCTTCGCCAGCACGTCGCGCCCGCGCGTTATCATGGCCTCGACCTGCGCCTCGCTTGCGCCCTCGACGTTGTACAGGATCACGTGCTCAACCGGCTGCCACGGACGGCATTGCGCCAGCACTTCGGCGGCGCGACCCGCCGCGCCGAACAGCCGCTGGCCGCGTTCGACTTCGGCGGCGATGGCCGCGCGTGCGCCCGCGAACAGTCCGGCGTAGCCGGCGGCGCCGTTGCCGCGCGCATTGGCACGGATCGCACCATACGCGGCCTCAGTCAGCGCCGCGTGGCAGTTGATCTTGGCAACACCCAGGGTGGTCAGACGGCGAACCTGTTCGTCCGACAGGCCGGCGCCGGCCTGGATCACGAGCGGAATGTTCACGGCCTCATGGATGCGCTTCAGGCGCTCGAAGTCCGGGCGCAGTCGCCCGCGCGCGCGGCCGACTGCCGTGCCGACCGACACCGCGAGGCTGTCCACCTGCGTGCGCTCTACGTACGCGCGCGCCTCCTCGACCGAGGTGAAGGCGCCCTCGCCGGGCTGCTTCGCGCCGTCCCCGCGCCCGGCTCCGGGGACGCCGCCGAGCTCGCCCTCCACCGCCACGCCGCAGGCATGCGCCATCTCGACCACGCGCCGCGTGCGCGCGACATTGGTGGGAAAGCTCTCGTGCCCGGCATTCGCCGTCACGCCATTGCAGCCGAGATTGATGGCGCGCAGCGCCGCCTCGTACGACGCCCCGTGGGCAAGCTGGATCGCGACCGGAACCGCGGCACGCTGCGCGGCGCGCTCGGCAGCCGCCATGGCGAGCTCGAAGTCGCACTGTCCGGGGCCCGCCTCGGTAAGCGTCAGGATGACCGGCGAGCGCGCGCGCTCGCTCGCCTCCAGGATCGCTTCGAGAAATTCAGCGCCGGCGAGCTCGAAGGCGCCGACCGCATAGCCGTTGCGGTAGGCATGGTTCAGCAGGTCGTGCATGTCAACCAATGGCATCGTGTCCCCCATGGTCCGTTCAGGCCGATCCGGTCACCGGCATCGCATCAGGAAAAATCTCCGCCGTCGTCGCCATCGGCGTTGCGCGCGTCGAGGTCGTCGTCATGGCGCGCGATCGCGCGACCGAGGCTGGTGAGCGCGTCGTGCAGCACGATCAGGACGGTATCGCCGCTCTGCGCATGGCGCCGCTGCAGGTCGTCCTGCAGCGCGGCCACGCGTTCCAACCACTGGCCGCCGGGATCGATCGGGCCGTCCGCCCAGCCGACCATGTCCGCCAGGTTTTCGGTCTCGCGGGCCAGCGCCTCGCAGCGCGCCGCATCGCCGCCGGTCTCGGCCACGACGCCGATGGCCCGCAGCAGTTCCGTGAGTTGCATGGCGTTGGTCTCCGCGCCGCCGGTGTCAGGCCGGTTCCTGGTCGAGCCGGCCTTCGCTGAACACGCGGCTGGCGCGTATATCCTCGTCTTCGAGCGTCATCAAGTCCTGTCTGGAGAGATTTTTCTTGCCGCTGGCGAACAGGCGGTTGGCCTGGCGCAGGCGCGCGCGGTCCAGGGCGTTGCGTACCGAGCGGGCATTGGCGAAGTGATCGAGCGTCATGCGCAGGCGAATGTACTCGCCGAATGCCTTCTCGCTCTCGGTACTGAAGCGGTAGTTCTGCGCCGCCAGCATGAGCTTGGCGATCGCGACCAGTTCGTCGGCGCTGTAATCCGGGAAGTCGATGTGATGGGCGATGCGCGAGCGCATGCCGGGGTTGCTGTGGAAAAACTTGTCCATCCGGTCCTTGTAGCCGGCCAGGATCACAACCAGGTCGTCGCGGTTGTTTTCCATCACCTGCAACAGAATCTCGATGGACTCGGCGCCGTAGTCGCGCTCGTTCTCGGGCTTGTACAGATAATAGGCCTCGTCAATGAACAACACGCCGCCCATGGCCTTCTTGATGACTTCCTTGGTCTTAGGCGCGGTGTGGCCGATGTACTGGCCGACCAGGTCATCGCGCGTGACCGACACCAGATGGCCTTCGCGCACGTAACCCAGGCGGTGCAGGATCTCGGCCATGCGCAGCGCCACGGTGGTCTTGCCGGTGCCGGGATTGCCGGTGAAGCACATGTGCAGGCTGGGCGCGCCGGCGGTAAGGCCCATCTGCTTGCGCACGCGATCGACCAGCAACAGCGCCGCGGTCTCGCGAATGCGGGTCTTGACGGGCATGAGACCGATCAGTTCGCGGTCGAGCTTGTCGAGGACTTCCTGGATATTGGAAGCCTTGAACTCGGCATCGAGGTCGACCTTGTCGGTGACCGGCGGGGTCTGGGATTGCGCCTCGCTCATGGCTCTCCTGAGAATTCGGGTGAAGGAACGGGACGGCGCGGATCACCGCGCCGTCCGTCCTGACTGCTTTATCTCAACAAACCTAGTAGCGCTCATTCTCCGGTTTGTCGGTCGCGTAGGAATGGATCGTGTAGCGTATGCTGCGACCATCCACTTCCTGACGCACCAGACCGAAGCCCGGCTCCTTCTTCGGGCGGTTGACCAGGTACGACATGCGCGGCGATTCGACGCCGCGGGACGAATCGAACGCCGTCACCCGGATGTAGTGATTGGGAAAGGTTTTTCGACAATTGTTGATCTCCATCAGGATCCCGGCCGGGTCCTTGAGGTCGAACATCGGCATGCCGAACATTTCCCAGTAGGTGTTGCGCGGGTGCGGGTCGTCGGTGTACTCGACGTTCACCGCCCAGCCGTTCTTCAACGCATACTTGATCTGCGCGGTGATCTGCGCGTCACTCAGGTCCGGCAGGAACGAAAACTGCCCCTGGGTCAGGCGATTTCCAGTGTTGGTCATCATGGCGGGTTCTCCTCGTGAATATCAGTTGCTGGCCGTGGTCGTGGGCACGAAGTCGGCGGTGTCGGTCGACTCGTAGTTAAAGCTGATGTCCTTCCACGTGTCGAGCGCGGCCTTGAGCGGCGAGCAGGTCTTGGCGGCGTTCTCCAGGATCTGCGGGCCTTCCTTCATGTAGTCCTTGCCTTCGTTGCGCGCCATCACCATGGCTTCGAGCGCCACGCGGTTCGCGGTCGCGCCGGCCTGGATGCCCTGCGGATGGCCGATGGTGCCGCCGCCGAACTGCAGGATCACGTCTTCGCCGAGGTAATGCAGCAGCTGGTGCATCTGGCCGGCGTGAATGCCGCCCGAGGCGACCGGCATGACCTTGTTGAGCGAGGCCCAATCCTGATCGAAGAACATTCCGGTTTCCAGACTCTTCGGCGTGTGCGTCTCGCGCAGTGTGTCGTAGAAGCCCTTGATCATGAGCGGATCGCCCTCGAGCTTGCCGACCACGGTACCGGCATGGATGTGGTCCACGCCCGCCATGCGCATCCACTTGCAGATCACGCGGAAGTTCATGCCGTGATTCTTCTGGCGCGAGTAGGTCGAGTTACCGGCGCGGTGCAGGTGCAGGATCATGTCGTTCTTGCGCGCCCACTTGGCCATGGTCTGGATCGCGGTGTAGCCGATCACCAGGTCGATCATGACGATCACCGAGCCCAGGCTCTTGGCGAACTCGGCACGCTCGATCATCTCGTCCATGGTCGCGGCGGTGACGTTGAGGTAGTGGCCCTTCACCTCGCCGGTCGCGGCCGAGGCCTTGTTCACGGCTTCCATGCAGTACAGGAAGCGATCGCGCCAGTGCATGAACGGCTGCGAGTTGATGTTCTCGTCGTCCTTCACGAAGTCGAGACCGCCCTTGAGCGCTTCGTACACCACGCGCCCGTAGTTGCGGCCCGACAGGCCGAGCTTGGGCTTGGTGGTGGCGCCGAGCAGCGGGCGGCCGAACTTGTCGAGGCGCTCGCGCTCCACGACGATGCCGGTGGCCGGGCCCTGGAAGGTCTTCAGGTAAGCGACCGGGATGCGCATGTCTTCCAGACGCAGTGCCTTCACGGCCTTGAAGCCGAAGACGTTACCGATGATGGAGGCCGTCAGGTTGGCGATCGAGCCCGGCTCGAACAGGTCCAGGTCATAGGCGATGTAGGCAAAATACTGGGCTTCGTTATTGGTGCCCGGTCCGGTGTTCGGCACCAGCTCACTCTTGTACGCCTTGGCACGATACAGTTCGCAGGCCGTCAGGCGGTCAGTCCAGACCACGGTCCAGGTCGCGGTGGACGATTCACCGGCTACGGCCGCGGCGGCTTCTTCGTGATCCACGCCGGGTTGCGGCGTGATGCGGAACAGCGCGATGATGTCGGTATCCTTGGGTTTGTAATCAGGCTCCCAATAGCCCATTTTCTTGTACGGGATGACGCCGGCTTTATAGCGTTCTTTCCCTTCTTTGATGGTTTCGGTTTTACCCATGTCTGCCTCCAGAGTTTTTGATTGAGCCGTTCCGCACCGGGCCCTCGCGGCGGATTTCCCGCCCCGGAGCGCTGTAACCCTCCGCTTTTAAGGGTTTTATTTCAGTACGTGGCCGGCATGCTGCCGAAATTGAATCATCAATAACAGTCAATCTTTTTGATATTATCCATAGGCTATCGTCTATGTACCTATAAAGGGCCACCGTCATGCGTCACAGCACCCTGCGTCAGCTCGAAGTCTTTGAAGCCATCGCCCGGCTCGGCAGTTTCACGCGCGCCGCCGAGGAATTGTTTCTCACCCAACCCACGGTCTCGATGCAGATCAAGAAACTCACCGAGGCCGTCGGCCTGCCGCTGTTCGAACAGGTGGGGAAAAAGATTTATCTCACCGACGCCGGACGCGAACTGCACAAAACCAGCCGCGGGGTCTTCGAGCACTTCACGCGTTTCGAGATGCTGGTGGCCGACATGAAGGGGCTGAAGAAAGGCGCACTGCGGCTGGCGGTGGTGACGACGGCGAAATATTTCGCGCCGCGCCTGCTCGGCCCGTTCTGCCAGCAGTATCCGGGCATCGAGGTGTCGCTCAAGGTGTCGAACCGCGAACGCATCCTCGAACGTCTCGCCGACAACCAGGACGATCTCTGCATCCTCGGCCAGCCGCCGGAAGAACTCGAGGCCGAATCCGAACCGTTTCTGGAAAATCCGCTGGTCGTGCTCGCGCCTGCGAACCATCCGCTGGTAGGCAAAAAGAAAATTTCCCTCGCCCGCCTCGCGGAGGAACCGTTCCTGCTGCGCGAGCCCGGCTCCGGCACGCGCATGGCGGTGGAGCGGCTGTTCGCCACGCACCGGCTCAAAATGAAAGTGCGCATGGAGCTGGGCAGCAACGAGGCCATCAAGCAGGCGATTGTCGGCGGATTGGGCGTGTCGGTGCTGTCACGGCACACGCTGGCGCTGGACGCGCCAATGGGTCAGCTCGCGATTCTCAACGTCGAGGGATTTCCGATCGAGCGTCACTGGTACGTCGCCTACCCGTCCGGCAAGCAGCTGTCGGTGGTGGCGCGTACCTTTCTCGATTACCTCAAGCAGGCGCCGAAGTTCGTCAGCGAAGTGCCCTGCCACCATGCCGAACAGGGCGAGTGCCCGCTGCTGCCGCCGGCCGTGGCGAGGAAAAAACCGAAGATTCGGGAGATATCCTAGCGCCGACGGCTGACCGCCGGCCCTTGTCTTTCAAGCGTTGTATCGTCTTCCGGATAGGCGAAACGCACATGCCCATAACGGATCGCCAACACGGCCAGGGCCAGCAACACGATTGACGTGGAGACACCAAGCATGCGCCACACATCCAGTTCCTTCATGTCGAGGATCAAATAGCGCGCCAGCGCCACCATGCCGATGTACAACGGGATTCGCACCGGCAGCTTGCCGGATTCGAAATACAGGCCGACCATGGTCAGCACTTCCAGATAGATGAACATCAGCAGCAGATCGGCGAGCGTCACGCGCGCGGCGGCGATCATGACATTGACCTCCTGCACGCCGGCGATCACGGTCGCGATCGCGATGACCAGCAGGCCGGCATTCTCGACCATGCGCAGCGACAGACTGGCATAGCGTTTGGTGCTGCGCATCACGATCCCTCCCCGGAATTACTGTTCATCTCCGGACTATACCCTGCCGGCTCCGGTCCGAACACCCGTCGCTCACCGGCTCCACATCCGCCACAACCGGTCACAGGCCCAGGCGACGGCGAAGCAGATCCACGCCGTCAGCAGCACGTGCGAAAGAAAATGCGCCCCGCGCGCGAGCTGTGTCAGACCCGCAAGAATTCCGAGCAACAGACTGAAGGCCAGCACAACACGCGCCGCTGTGCGATCGACACCGCGCAGGGCGATATAGCCGGTGAGCCAGACGAAGCCGGACGCGGCGTGCCCGCTCGGGGCGCAGCGCCCGGGGCCCGGGTTCAGCGGCACGGCATCGAAGAAGCGGAAATACTCGGCAGTGCCGCCGAAGGCGCTCAAATCCCAGGGACAGCTGTGCGGCGAGATGGCGCGCAGGGATGACACGACGAGCGCGGCCAGCAGTGTCACGATGAGCGTAAAGCCCATGGCCCGGCGCAGCGGCTGCCGGGAAGGCCGGCGCCGAAGGCTTATCCACCACAGCAAAAGTGCGAACCATAGCGCGAGGCTCAGATACTTGAGCCCGGTGTGCATGACCACCGCCCAGAAGGCCTGATCCTTCAGCGGAAAACGCTGCGTGACCGGATCGTAGAACAGCCCCGTCAGCGCGTGATCGAGCAGAGTGTAGCGGGCCAGCAGGATAATCAGCGCCAGAGCCGCGGCCAGCCACCCCAGCTCGGCCCGGACCGAGCGCACCTCAGTAGCCCGGCGCCACGAGTTTGCGGTACTTGAAGGCCGCGGAGGCCGTCTGGTAGTAGGCGATGGCCTCATCGCGCAAGGCTCCGTTGACCGGCATGGGCGTGGCTTCCAGCGTCTGCGGATCGATTTTATAACTCTCGATTTTGCGCTTGGGCTTGAGCACGGTGAGGGTATCGTTCTTGTAGTAACCGAGCGACTGGTAATTGCTGATGAACGCGCGCTCGCCCAGACCGGCCTGCTCGCTGACCGCGTTGCCGAAGAAATGGTCGTCGCCCTGCACGCCCAGGACATCGAACAGGGTCGGCGGCACGTCGATCTGCGAGATCAGGCGCGTGACATGGCCCGGCTTCACGATCGCGGGCCCGTAGAAAATCAGCGGGATGCGGTATTTCGCCACCGGCAGCTCGGTCTTGCCGGAGACCGACGCGCAGTGGTCGGCCACGATGACGAACAAGGTGTCGTCGAACCAGGGATGGCGCCGCGCCTGCTCGATGAACTGGCCGATAGCGAAGTCCGTGTACTTCACCGCGCCCTCACGCCCGCCGGGAGAGGGAATGTCGATGCGCCCGTCCGGGTAGGTATAGGGACGATGATTGGAAGTCGTCATGATGTGCATGAAAAAACGCTTGTCGTTTTTTCCCGCCTGGTCGAGCTGGGCCAGGGCGTTGCTGAACAGGACCTCGTCGGCCACGCCCCAGACGTTTTCGAAGATCACCGATTCTTTCGGGAAATCCGTGCGGTCGCGGGTGACGTAGTCATTCCCGGCGAAATAGGCGTTCATGTTGTCGAAGTAGCCGTAGCCGCCATAAGCGAAATAGGTGGCGAAGCCCAGGTGCTCGAGCAATTCGCCGATCGTGGACAGGTGCTCGTTGCTGGGCCGGCGCACGATGGCCTGCCCCGGCACCGGCGGCGTGCCCAGCGACAGCGCCTCCAGCCCGCGCACCGTGCGCGTGCCGGTGGCCAGCACGCGGTCGAACTGCGTGCCGTGGCGCGCGAGGTCGTCGAGCCGCGGCGTCAGGCCCTGGCGTGAGCCGTAGCTCCCGAGAAATTCCGCCGACAGGCTCTCGACCGTGATCAGCACCACGTGGCGCGGGCGGCGGTGCAGGAAATCCGGCCGGGGTTCCGCGTATTCGGGTTCCTGCCTGCCTTTGGCGAGCACCACCGACAGCGGATCGCGCTCGACACCGAGATCGAGCAGGATGCGGTCGGCGCGCTCCTGCGGCATCGTGGCGTACCAGCGCTCATAGTCCAGCTCGTTGCGCCGGAATGCCGCGGCGAAGCTGAACAGGCCGTTCCCGGACAGTTCCTCGACATAGACATTGTCGTGCCGGTACATCTGGTCGACGTTGGCGAGCAGGCCGCTGGCGAGCGGCAGGAGCATGGCGGCAATGAGCAGATTGCGGCGCGCCCCGCGCGCCAGCGGCACGCCGACCGTGCGTGCCAGCGGATGGCGGAGTATCCAGGTCAGGACGGCGGCCACGGCACCGACGGCGAGCAGCAAGGGCGCGACCGGATAGGACTCGCGGATATTGCCGATCACCTCGCGCGTGTACACGAGATAATCGACCGCGATGAAATTGAAGCGGGTTTCGAACTCGACCCAGAACAACAGCTCGGACAGGGCGTTGAACAACAACGCCGCGGTCACCAGCCAGAACACCGCATAGCGCGCCCAACGCTGCCAGGCTGCGGCACGCCAGCGATTACCGAGCGTGGCTTCGTACAACAGGAACGGCACCGCCAGAAAACACAGGGCGGCCAGGTCGAACCACAGGCCCATGGCGAGGAAACGCGGCCAGCCGCTCAGCGGCACGCTGTCGGTGCCGGTGTACAGCGCGAGCGCGATACGGGTACTGGTAAAAATACCGAGCGCGACCAGCACCAGCAGGGCGATGAACAACTGCCCCCTTTCCGCCAGCCACGCGGGGAAACCCCGAAGACTTCCTTGCATGGTCCTATTGTATCCGCTGGCCACCGTCACCCGACAGTGACCAGCAGCAAAAGACTGTCGGCAAGCAGGAAAACCATGGCGGGATTTTCGGACAAATTCGCCGAAATCGTGCCCTTCATACAAATTACTTCATTCACGAATCGTGAACGGCATCTTTTGTAGCCCGGATGGAGGCGCGCAGCGCCGCAATCCGGGGCCTTGCTCATGATTACCCGGATTCCGCTACGCTCCATCCGGGCTACGAACTGTAGGTTGGGGTGAGACGCGTAGCGCCGAACCCCAACAAAAGCGCGTCGATGTGTTGGGGTTCGCTTCGCTCACCCCAACCTACCCTGTTCAGGGTTTTTCTAGCGCGTCAGGCCGGCGTACAGCATCGGCAAACGCTCCGGCAGCCGATTGACGTGGTCCACCACCATGTAGCCTTTCGGTCCGAAAATACGCGATACGTAGTCATCCGCGTTGGGGTCGAGCGTCAGGCAGAAGCTGCGCACGCCGCGGGTGGCGAGCTCCTCGACCGCCTTCTTGGTGTCGTGGCGCAGGTACTGCGGGTCGCGCACGTCGATGTCGGCCGGCTCGCCGTCGGAGACGAGCAGGATGAGCTTTTTCTTTTCCGGCTGTTTCAACAGGAACTGGCCGGCGTGGCGCAGCGCCGCGCCCATGCGGGTGGACAGACCGCCCTGCATGCCGGCCAGTTTCGCCTTGGCCTCGTCGCCGTAGTGCTCGTCGAAATCCTTGAAACGGTAATACTGCACGTCATGGCGGCCGTCGCTGGCGAAACCATGGATGGCGAACGGATCGCCGACGCGGTCGATGGCCCAGGACAGCAGCGAGGTCGCCTCGCGCGCCAGCTGGATCACCGGTTTCTCTGAGTCGCCGAGCTTCTCGTTGGTGGATTCGGACAGATCGAGCAGCACCAGCACCGCGAGGTCGCGCACCTTGCGCTCGATGCGGATGTTGATGCGCGGGTCCGGCGTCTGTCCCATGCGGATGTCGATCATGGCGCGGACCGCGGCGTTGAGGTCGATCTCCTCGCCGTCCTCGCGGTGGCGCAGGCGCTGCACACCCTCGGGCTGCATGGCGTCGATGATGTGCCGCAGGCGCGCGGCCACCGGCCGGTGCTCCGTGAGTATGCGGTCAATGTCCTCCGGATCGCCCGGCTTCTGGCGCCGCTCCAGCACCGTCACCCAGTTGGGCCGGTGCAGCTGCACGCCGTAATCCCATTCCTGGTAGTGATATGGCTCGGACACCGGTTCCTTGCCTTCGAGCGAGTTGATCGTCACGCCTTCCTGGTCGAGGTAGAACGGCTCGTTCAGCACCCAGATCTCCTGCGCGTCGTCGCCGGCCAGCTCGCAGTCGAGCTCGTTCACCATGTCCATGGTCGTGACGTATTTGCGCACCTGCTTGGGTGCCGGAACGTACTCGGCCGCGTGCCAGGCGATTTCGTCCGAGGCCCAGATATAGCGGTTGTCGTCGCGGTACGGGATCGCCATGGATTCCAGCGTCCGCAGGCTCGGGATGCCGCCGCGCTCGCCGAGCTTGTTGTACAGCGTGACGCCGAGATCCCAGCTGAGACGATTGTCTTCCGGCTGTTTGGCAAACTGCTCGCGGAACGCGGTCGCCATCTCCTGAATCAGGCCGTCGTCATCGTGATAGTTTTCGTCCAGCAGCGCGTAAGCGAGGCGCTCCAGCAAGCCCACGATCGGTTCCGTGGGGCAACTGACCTCACGGACCTTGGCATGAAACTGTGCCCACATCTGTTTCATGCCGGGGAACTCGCGGATCGCCAGATGCTCGACGCGCGCGTCTTCGAACAGGCCGATCAGGAACATCTGCGCGGGATTGAGCTGCTCCATGGAAAGCGGGCTCTTGGTGTAAACCAGATGCGCCGCCGCGTGTGCGGCGGCGGCGCGATACAGGTCCTTGCCCGGCAGGCCGGCAAAGTCGTCGTAGGCGTCCGGCAGGTGAATCACGCGCGTCTCGATGAACGGCCGGTAGCCCTCGCGCGTTTCATAGTCGCCGGAGGTCGGGCGCAGGAAGAAATCCCGGCCCCAGAAGGCGCGCAGATAGAAATTGAGCTTGCGCTGGTTGTCGATGAACAGCGTCCCGCGCCGCTCCTTTTGCAGCATCGCCTGCGAGTCGGCGCTCTTGAGGTCGAAATACGCCATCTGTGCCGGGAAATCGCGCAGGTGCGCCTGCGCGCCCCACAGCGCCCAGCGCCGCAGGCCGCCGAGCGTGAGCTTGCCGAACAGCTCGTCGAGGTGGCCCAGCATCGGCCGCAGGCCGCGCGGCACCCTGGCGGAAAGCTGGTGGATCAGGCCGAGATAGCCGCGCAACAGCTCGGCGTCGCCGAGGCGGTTGGCGGCGGTCGGCAGGGTATCGAACATCAGCTGGATCACCTCGCCGCTCACCATCGAGGCCAGCTTCATGGCGGCGGTGATGCAATCCGCGATGACGTCCTCGCCCACGTCCTTGACCACCGCCGGCATGGACTGGATGTAGGTGACGACCAGATCGTTGCCGCGCCCGAGCTGCGACAGCCCCTTGGCGCCTTCGAGCCAGTTGTGCAGGCCCTGCGGGCTCATCACGCGCGCGGCCTCGTGGAAGCTCGCCGCGAGCGTGTCGCGCACGTGCGGGTCGAGCTGTTCGAGCTGGTCCTGGTATTCGTCGAGGTTGATACTCATGGCAGCAGGCGGGCCGGGGCGGAAAGGCTCACTCGTCTTCGTCGTCGAGATCGGGCGACCAGCCGAGTTCCCGCGCGCGCTTCACCGCGTCGTTATAGATACGCTCGTGACGCGCGCGGATGTCGGCCGGCAGCTGACTGACCATGTGCCCATACGGCTCCCAGGCCGCGTGCACCTGCCCGTACAGAGTATCGAACTTCGGCAATTCCCAGCCTTCACAAGTCTCGGTTTCGGGAAGAATGCCGAACACCCAGGCGTCGCGAATCATGCGGCCGATATCGGTCATGCCGCCGTAAACATCGGCGTGAATTCCAACGTAGGCCGTGGGGCGGTTCATGATCAGAAATACGTGTTGACCGCCGCGTCCAGCGTCTCACGCATGTCCGGGTCGTCGGTGATCGGGCGCACCAGCGTCATCTGGCAGGCGGCGCGCGGGTCGATGCCGCGCGCGATGAGCTGGCCGGCGTAGGCCAGCAGGCGCGTGGAGATGCCCTCGTCGAGGCCGTGGCCCTTGAGGTTGCGCGCGCGGTGCGCGATCTGCACCAGCTTCTCGGCCGTGGCCTTGTCCACTTTGGTTTCGTGCATGACGATCTCCGACTCCACCCCGGCCTCGGGATAATCGAAATCGATGGCGCCGAAGCGCTGCTTGGTGGACTGCTTGAGGTCCTTCATCAGGCTCTGGTAGCCGGGGTTGTAGGAGATCACCAGCTGGAAATCCGGATGGCAGTTGACCATCTCGCCCTTCTTGTCGATCGGCAGCTGGCGCCGGTGGTCGGTGAGCGGATGGATCACCACGGTGGTGTCCTGGCGTGCCTCGACCACTTCGTCCAGGTAGCAGATCGCGCCGATGCGCGCCGCCACCGTGAGCGGGCCGTCGTGCCACTTGGTGCCGCTCGCATCCAGCAGGTAGCGGCCGACCAGGTCCGAGGCCGTCATGTCCTCGTTGCAGGCGACCGTGATCAGCGGCTTCTTGAGCTTCCACGCCATGTACTCGACGAAACGGCTCTTGCCGCAGCCGGTCGGGCCCTTCAGCATCACCGGCATGCGCACGCTGTAGGCGGCTTCGTACAGCTCGACCTCGTTGCCGACGGCGCGGTAGTACGGTTGTGCTTTGATCAAATATTGTTCAACGCTCATGCTTACCCCTTGGTTTCTTCACATGTAGGGCGGGTTAGCGCAGCGTAACCCGCCGTATGTGTGCATCCGGCGCAATACGCTTCGCTATTGCGCCCTACCAATATCTTCCAAACAAAAAGCCCCTGCCCGACGATGCCGGACAGGGGCCGATTACGGCTCTGCGTGTCCGACTGCGATGGGCAGGATGCCCAAGTGCCGCGGAGCGCAGGGATGCGCGAGAGCGGCCTTACTTCATCTTGCCGCGGTAGATCACCATGGCGGCGCCCTGCGACTGCTTGAAGTTGTCGTAACCGACCAGGCGCACGTGGTTGTTCGGATGCGCCTTGTGGCAGGCATCGGCCTCGGCCAGGATGCGCGTCACGTCGGTCTCGCCGAACATCGGCAGTTTCCACATGTACCAGTAGTGGTCGAAGGCGTTTTCCGGCTCGGTGTGCTCGATGGCCGGGTTCCAGCCGCGCTTCACGATGTATTCCACCTGCTTTTTCATTTCATCGGCGTTCATGGCCGGCAGGTAGGAGAAGGTCTCGAACTTGCGGCTCGATACGTCGGTCAGGCTCGATTTGTAATCTTGCATTTCGCTCATTTCAATTTCCTCTTCATTGTTGGGCTTCGCTCACGTTCAGCCCAACCACATTAATATTCATGGATCCCGGATCGCGCCTTGCGGTGCGTCCGGGATGACTGCGTCATTTATGCGCCACGTCGAGCTTGTCGACGGTATCGAACTCGAACTTGATCTCTTTCCACGTTTCCATGGCGATCTTCAGTTCCGGGCTCGACTTGGCGGCCTTCTCGAGGACGGCCTTGCCTTCCTTCTCGATGGCCACGCCCTGGTTGCGCGCCTCGACGCAGGCCTCGAGGGCCACGCGGTTGGCGGCGGCGCCGGCGGCGTTGCCCCACGGATGGCCGAGTGTGCCGCCACCGAACTGCAGCACCGAGTCATCACCGAAGATCGTGACCAGCGCCGGCATGTGCCAGACGTGGATGCCGCCGGAGGCCACGGCGAACGCGCCGGGCATGGAGCCCCAGTCCTGGTCGAAGAAGATGCCGCGCTTGCGGTCTTCCTTGATGTACTTCTCGCGCAGCAGGTCGATCCAGCCGAGGGTCGCCTCGCGGTCGCCTTCGAGCTTGCCGACCACGGTGCCGGTGTGCAGGTGATCGCCGCCGGAGAGGCGCAGGATCTTGGTCAGCACGCGGAAGTGGATGCCGTGGTGCGGGTTACGGTCGAGCACGGCGTGCATGGCGCGATGGATGTGCAGCAGCATGCCGTTGTCACGGCACCAGTTGGCCAGGCCCGTGTTGGCGCAGAAGCCGCCGGTGATGTAGTCGTGCATGATGATCGGCGCGCCGATTTCCTTGGCGTACTCGGCGCGCTTGTACATCTCTTCCGGGGTCGGGGCGGTGACGTTCAGGTAGTGTCCCTTGCGCTCGCCGGTCTCCTTCTCGGCCTTGTGGATGGCTTCCATGACGAAGTCGAAGCGCGTGCGCCAGCGCATGAACGGCTGGCTGTTGACGTTCTCGTCGTCCTTGGTGAAGTCGAGACCGCCGCGCAGGCATTCGTACACGGCGCGGCCGTAGTTCTTGGCGCTGAGGCCGAGCTTGGGCTTGATGGTGCAGCCGAGCAGCGGACGGCCGTACTTGTTCATGATGTCGCGCTCGACCTGGATGCCCTGGGGCGGACCGCCGCAGGTCTTGACGTAGGCGATCGGGAAGCGCACGTCCTCGAGGCGCAGCGCGCGCACGGCCTTGAAGCCGAACACGTTGCCGACCAGCGAGGTGAACACGTTCACCACCGAGCCCTCTTCGAACAGGTCGATCGGGTAGGCGATGAAGGCGTAGAAACAGGTGTCGTCGCCCGGCACGTCTTCGATGCGGTAGGCGCGGCCCTTGTAGTAGTCGAGGTCGGTCAGCAGGTCGGTCCAGACCGTGGTCCAGGTGCCGGTGGACGACTCGGCGGCCACCGCGGCGGCGGCCTCTTCGCGCGGCACGCCGGCCTGCGGGGTGATCTTGAAGCACGCCAGAATATCGGTCTCGTTCGGCGTGTAATTCGGCATCCAATAGGTTTCGCGGTACTCTTTGACGCCCGCTTTGTACGTCTTCACTTTGCCTGACATGGAGGACTCCTCGTTAGAAATCGTTTGGATTCGGCATTTCGCCTGCTTTCCCTGGGCGAACCTGCATTCTGGGCGCTAACCCTACTCCCCGCGTACCATAAATAATACTCACAATTTATGATTATTATGATAAGTTATTACTTATAGTCATATCGGGGCCGATACTTTGCACCTCACGCTGCGCCAACTCAAGGTCTTTGAATCGGTCGCGCGCCACCTGAACTACACCCGCGCCGCAGAAGAGCTTTTCCTGACCCAGCCGGCCGTATCCATGCAGGTCAAGCAACTCGAGGAACATCTGGGTGTGGCCCTGTTCGAGCAGCTGGGCAAGCGCATCCACCTCACCGAGGCCGGCCAGGAGGTGCTCGCCTACGCCCGCACCGTGACCCAGCAGCTGGACGAGCTCGAATCGGTGCTGAACCGCATCAAGGGACTGTCCGGCGGGAAACTGCGGATTTCGGTCGCGACCACGGCCAACTACTTCATCCCCACCCTGCTCGGCACCTTCTCGCGCCGCTATCCGGAAGTGACGGTCAGCCTCGACGTCACCAACCGCGAGGCGCTGCTGCAGCAGCTTTCGGAAAATACCGTGGACCTCGTCATCATGGGCCAGCCGCCGTCGGGCCTCGACGTCGAGGCCGAGGCCTTCATGGAAAACCCGCTGGTGATCGTGGCGCCGCCGGGGCACCCATTGGCACATCAGAAAAAAATCCCGCTGAAGCGCCTGCAGGAGGAAGTGTTCCTGGTGCGCGAGCCGGGCTCGGGCACGCGCAGCGCCATGGAGCGCTTTTTCGCCGAGCGCGAAATTCACCTGAAAACCGGCATGGAAGTCGGCAGCAACGAGGCGATCAAACAGAGCGTGCAGGCGGGATTGGGACTGGGGCTGCTGTCACGCGCCACGATAGAGCAGGAACTGGAGCTGAAACGCCTGGTGGTGCTCGACGTCGCCGAGTTTCCCATCATGCGTCACTGGTACCTGGTGCACCGGCGCGGCAAGCGCCTTTCCGCCGTGGCCGAGGTGTTCAAGGATTTTATGCTGAAGGAAGCCCGCGCCTTGCTGCAAAAATCAACGAGAAGCAACAAGAAATAGATAGGATTAGCTGGCGAAGCGGCGCCAGTAGGTCTCGCGCCAGTAATAGAGAACCGTGGTATCCGCGAGCGGATAGGACTCCGCATAATCGACACCGCGCTGCGGCTCCTCGATATTGTCATGCGACGGGTCGAGCGGGCGCCAGCTGGAATCGCGCGGCTCTTCCTCGAAAGGGGCGCGCCCTTCCCCGCGGAAACGCCGCTCCGAGACGCCCAGTTCCGCGAAGTTCTGCTGGCCCTGCTCGAGCGAGACATGGTTGGAACTGCCCGGCATGCGCGGAAACCGCAGTTGCGCGAGGTCGTCTTCCCACAGGCAGATCGGGCACTTTTCGTGATGGCCGGGCTGGTGCAGAAACACCTGGTGGCCGCAGCAGGGGCAGGGATATTTGGTGCGATGCATCATGTTTCAACCATAGGCCGATCCGCCTGGCTTCGCAATTCCCTCCGGAAAAGAAATAAAAAGGGGCGGTTGCCCGCCCCTTTTATTGCCACTTCAGCAGAACCATTCACCCCTCATCCCCACCCCTTCTCCCGCAAGGGGAGAAGGGAGCGAGCCGAGGCGCGCTACGCGCGCATTCAGTTCACTTTGGGATCGAGTTCGCCCTTGGTGTAGCGGGCGGTCATGGCCTCTAGCGACAGCACCTTGATCTTGCTCGCCTGGCCGGAGCAACCGAAGGCTTCATAACGCGCCTTGCAGATTTCCTTCATGCCCTTGGTCGAGGCGGCGAGCCACTTGCGCGGGTCGAATTCCTTCTTGTTCTCGGCCAGGAACTTGCGCACCGCGCCGGTCGAGGACATGCGCAGATCGGTGTCGATATTGACCTTGCGCACGCCGTGCTTGATGCCCTGCACGATCTCTTCCACCGGCACGCCGTAGGTCTCGCCCATGTCGCCGCCGTAGGAGTTGATGATCTTCAGCCATTCCTGCGGCACCGAGCTGGAACCGTGCATCACCAGGTGCGTGTTCGGAATGCGCTTGTGGATCGCCTTGATGCGCTCGATGGCGAGGATGTCGCCCGTGGGCGGACGCGTGAACTTGTAGGCGCCGTGGCTGGTGCCGATGGCGATGGCCAGCGCGTCGACCTTGGTCTTCTTCACGAAATCCGCCGCCTCGTCCGGGTCGGTCAGGAGCTGCGAATGATCGAGCTTGCCCTCGGCGCCGGAGCCGTCTTCCTCGCCGGCCATGCCGGTCTCGAGCGAGCCGAGGCAACCGAGTTCGCCTTCCACGGACACGCCGCAGGCATGGGCCATGTCGACCACGCGCTTGGTGACGTCGACGTTGTATTCATAGCTGGCCGGGGTCTTCATGTCTTCCTTCAGCGAGCCGTCCATCATCACGGACGAGAAGCCTAGCTGGATCGAGCGCTGGCAAACCGCCGGCGAGGCGCCGTGGTCCTGGTGCATGACGACGGGAATATGCGGCCACTCTTCGATCGCCGCCAGGATCAGGTGGCGCAGGAACGGCGCACCCGCGTATTTGCGCGCGCCGGCCGAGGCCTGCACGATCACCGGGCTGTCGGTTTCGTGCGCGGCTTCCATGATGGCGCGCATCTGTTCCAGATTGTTGACGTTGAACGCCGGAACGCCGTAGGTATGTTCCGCGGCGTGATCCAGCAGTTGACGCAGGGTTACGAGTGCCATGACAAACTCCTCTCGATACGTTATTAATTGAATTTGAAATCTTGCGGGTCAGGTAAATTCCGGCAGATTGCCCACCATGGCGATCTTCATGGCGTTGGTGCCGCCCAGCACGCCCGTCAGGTCACCCTTGGTGATGATGACCAGATCCCCGTCACGCACCGTGCCCCGCCGGCGCAATTCATCGATTGCTTCCTTGTTGACGGTCGCGTGATCGGACGTCGTTACCTCGAAAACCACGGGATAAACACCGCGATAGAGGCTCACCTTTCTACGCGTCTCCACATGGCTCGTCAAGGCGTAGATAGGCACGCCCGAACTGATGCGCGACATCCACAGAACAGTAGACCCGGATTCTGTAAGGGCGGCGATGGCCTTCACCGCCAGGTGATTGGCTGTGTACATGGTAGCCATGGCAATGGCCTCATCCACCCGATGGAACATGGCGCGCATGCGATGCGCGGACGTGGTCACTTCCGGCTCCTGCTCGGCCACGCGGCAGACCCGGTCCATCGCCATCACCGCCGCCGCCGGATGCTTGCCGGCAGCGGTTTCGGCGGACAGCATCACCGCGTCGGTGCCGTCGATCACGGCGTTGGCGACGTCGGACACCTCGGCGCGCGTGGGAATGGCGCTTTCGATCATCGATTCCATCATCTGCGTCGCGGTGATCGAGGCCTTGTTGCGTTCCCGCGCCATCCGGATCAGCCGCTTCTGGATCGGCGGCACGGCTGCGTCGCCCATCTCGACCGCGAGATCGCCGCGCGCGATCATGATCGCGTCCGAGGCATCGATGATGGCCTCGATGTTCTGAACCGCTTCCGCGCGTTCGATCTTGGCGATGATCCCGCCATGGCCGCCGGCCGCGCGCAACAGCTGGCGCGCCTCGTTGACGTCATCGGCGCTGCGCGGGAAGGAAATGGCGACGTAATCGGCGCGCATCTGGGCGGCCACGCGGATGTCCTCGCGGTCCTTGTCGGTAAGCGCCTTGGCCGTGAGCCCGCCGCCCTGGCGATTGATGCCCTTGCTGTTCGAGAGTTCGCCGCCGACCACCACGCGGCAGATCACTGCGCTGCCGTCCACCTTGTCGACCCACAACACGATGCGCCCGTCGTCGAGCAGCAGCGTCACGCCGCGCTCGACGTCCTGCGGCAACGGCTTGTACGTGACGCCGACGCGTTCCTGGTTGCCGGCATCGAGCGGATGATCCACGTCGAGGGCGAAGGTCTCGCCTTCCGCCAGCTGGATCGGGCCGTTCTTGAATTTGCCGATGCGGATCTTGGGGCCCTGCAGGTCCACGATCACGCCGATTTCACGCTCGTGCGCCTTGGCGCGCTCGCGCACGGTCTCGGCGCGGCGCACGTGAACTTCGTGCCGGTCATGTGAAAAGTTGAGGCGTACCACGTCCACGCCGGCCTCGATCAGCTTGTCGATAACCTTGGGATCCTCCGTGGCCGGACCGATAGTAGCGACGATTTTGGTTCGACGGAGCAAATTAACTCCTTTTATGGATGGAAGTCGCGAATGCGGGGACACGGATTCCACTGAATTATTTCTTGGCCCGTTCTTCGAGGATGGCGACGGCCGGCAGTTTCTTGCCCTCGAGGAATTCCAGGAACGCCCCGCCCGCCGTGGAGATGTAGGACACCTTGTCGTAAATATTGTATTTCTGGATCGCGGCGATGGTGTCGCCGCCGCCCGCCAGGGTAAAGGCCGGGGTAGCGGCAATGGCCTCGGCGATCTTTTTGGTGCCGGCGCCGAACTGGTCGAATTCGAACACGCCGACCGGACCGTTCCACACCACGGTGCCGGCCTTCATGATGATGTCCGCGAGTTCCTGGGCGCTCCGGGGGCCGATGTCGAAGATCATGTCATCGTCGGCCACGCTGCCGGCGTCCTTCTGCACCGCCTTTTCACTGGCGTCGAATTTCTTGCCCACCACCACGTCCACCGCGATCGGAATCGTGGCGCCGCGCTTGGTCATTTTTTCCATGAGCGTCCTGGCGGTCGGGATGAGGTCGGCTTCGGCCAGCGACTTGCCGATTTTCTTGCCGGACGCGGCGAGGAAGGTGTTGGCGATGCCGCCGCCGACTACCAGCTGGTCCACCTTCTCGGACAGCGACTCGAGCACGGTGAGCTTGGTCGAGACCTTGGAACCACCGACGATGGCGACCATCGGGCGTTTCGGGTTGAGCAGCGCCTTGGTGAGCGCGGCCAGCTCTTCGGTGAGCAGCAGCCCGGCGCAGGCCACGGGGGCGAACTGGGCCACGCCATAAGTGGAGCCTTGCGCGCGATGCGCGGTGCCGAAGGCATCCATGACGAACACGTCGCACAGCTTGGCGTATTTCCGGGCGGTTTCCTCGACGTTCTTCTTCTCGCCCTTGTTGAAGCGCACGTTTTCCAGCAACACCAGTTCGCCGGCCGCGACGTCGAAACCGCCGTCGACCCAGTCCTTGATGAGGCGCACCGGCTTGCCGAGCTTCTTGGACAGCTCGTCGGCCACCGGCTTGAGCGAATTCTCTTCCGAATATTCACCCTCGGTCGGACGGCCGAGATGCGACATCACCATCACTTTGGCGCCGGCCTTGAGGCAGTGATTGAACGTCGGCAGCGAGGCCGTGATGCGCGCGTCG
>Ga0209706_10000303_pt1 | contig 27714 bp, 25 predicted proteins | sample PPLLaktember2015_6_FD_187263 | JGI IMG/M metagenome (GOLD analysis project Ga0209706, IMG submission 187263) | Freshwater sediment microbial communities from Prairie Pothole Lake near Jamestown, North Dakota, USA - PPLs Lake P8 Core (1) Depth... | ecosystem: Environmental > Aquatic > Freshwater...
ACTTTTCGTGCCCCGCATGGCGGACGCGGCGCCGGCCGCCAGTGCACCGGGCGCTCGGGCGAGGACCTGGTGGTGCAGGTGCCGCTCGGCACCGTGGTGCGCGACGCCGAAACCGGCGAGCTGATCGGCGATCTGACGCGCAACGGCGACAAATTGCTCGTAGCGCACGGTGGCAAGGGCGGCCTCGGCAACGCGCACTTCAAATCCAGTGTCAACCGCGCGCCGCGCCGCTTCATCCCCGGCGAACCCGGTGAGCAGCGCGTGCTGCAGCTCGAATTGCAGGTGCTGGCGGATGTCGGATTGCTCGGTCTGCCGAACGCCGGCAAGTCCACGCTGTTGCGCGCCGTGTCCGAGGCGCGCCCCAAGGTCGCCGACTACCCCTTCACGACCCTGCATCCGCATCTGGGTGTGGTGCGCGTCGGGCCGGAGCGCAGCTTTGTGATGGCCGACATCCCCGGCCTGATCGAGGGTGCCGCTGAAGGCGCCGGCCTGGGCATCCGCTTTCTCAAGCACCTGTCGCGCACGCGCATCCTGCTGCACCTGGTAGACGTGGCGCCGCCCGACCCCGAGGCCGATCCGGTCAAGTCAGTCAAAGCGTTGGCCGCGGAATTGAAAAAATTCAGCAAGGAACTGGCCAAACGCGAACGCTGGCTGGTGCTGAACAAAATGGATCTGTTGCCGCAAGACGAACGCGAAAAGCTCGCCAAGCAGATCGTGAAGGGCTTGCGCTGGAAGGGACCGGTCTTTAGTGTTTCAGCTGCGACCGGTGAAGGTTGCAGGGAACTCTCTGAGAAGCTGATGGAACGGCTTGAGGCGTTGCGTCAGACGGCGAGTGACGAGCAGGAAGAAGCGGCCGGGATTGAGGAATGAAGTCAGAGTATTGAATTACACATGAACGCCGAGCGAACCTTCCTGACCCAGACGCGCCGCTGTGTGGTGAAAATCGGTAGCGCGCTCCTGACCAGCAATGGCCTCGGCCTGGACACAGCCGCGATTGCCGGTTGGGTGGGACAGATTGCCCAGTTGCGGGCGCGCGGTATCGAGGTGGTGCTGGTATCGTCCGGTGCGGTCGCGGCCGGCATGCAGCGCCTCGGTTTCAGCAGCCGGCCGCATGCCTTGCACGAGTTGCAGGCGCTCGCCGCGGTCGGGCAAATGGGTCTGGTACAGCTCTACGAATCACTGTTCCAGCGCCACAGTATCCACACCGCGCAGATCTTGCTCACCCACGACGATCTGGCCAACCGCGAGCGTTATCTGAATGCGCGCAGCACCTTGTGTACGCTGCTTGCCCTAGGCGTGGTGCCGGTGATCAACGAGAACGACACGGTCGCGACCGAGGAGATCCGTTTCGGTGACAACGATACGCTTGCCGCTCTTGTGGCCAATCTGGTCGAGGCCGAATTGCTGGTGATTCTGACCGATCAGGCCGGGCTATATAAAAAGGATCCGCGCCAACACCCGGACGCGGTGCTGGTGCCGGAAGGCGAGGCCGGCGATCCGCGGCTGCTGGAAATGGCTGGCGGCACCGGATCTCTCGGGCGCGGCGGCATGCGCACCAAGCTGCTGGCGGCCGATAAGGCGCAGCGTTCGGGCGCGGCTACGGTCATCGCCTGGGGCCGCGAGCCTGAGGTCTTGCCGCGGCTGCTGGCCGGTGAACAAATCGGCACCTGTTTGCGGCCGTCACAGGGACGAATCGCGGCGCGCAAGCAGTGGCTCGCCGGACACCTGCAGATTCGCGGCAAGCTGACGCTTGATGATGGTGCGGTGAAGGTGTTGCGCCAAGCCGGAAAAAGCCTGCTGCCGGTTGGGGTAAAAACAGTCGAGGGGCAGTTTGCGCGCGGTGAAGTTGTCGCCTGTTTTGATCTGGCCGGGCACGAGGTCGCCAGGGGCCTGGTGAATTACAGCGCCGAGGAAGCGGTGCGTATCGTCGGACAACCCAGTGACCGTATCGAGGCCATTCTCGGCTATGTAGACCAGCCGGAGCTGATTCACCGCGACAACATGGTGCTGGTGTAAAAATTACCGGAACGGCAATTTTTAGGAATTCTTAAACAAAAAGGCCGGTCAGATGACCGGCCTTTTATTGAGCAGTAAAGAGTACTCAGGCGAGGGCGCGTACGCGCTTGTTCAGCTGACTTTTCTGCCGGGCGGCGTTGTTCTTGTGCACCAGACCCTTCTTGGCGGAACTGTCGAGCGCAGCGGCTGCGTCGCGGAAGGCGAGCTGGGCTCCAGCCTTGTCCTTGGTTTCCACGGCCTTTAGGACTTTCTTGATTTGGGTGCGCATCGCCGAGCGTTGCGCGGTGTTGCGCGCACGATGGGCCTCTGCCTGGCGGGCGCGTTTTTTCGCTTGTACCGTGTTTGCCACTGCTGTGCCTCTCGGAATTCGGTTGCTGAAAAGCCGGTCATTATCATGATTTTGTTAGCTTCTGTCCAGAGAAACCCGGAATCGGGCCATTTCCGGGACCTAGGAGATGCGGCCGGCCGGGTATTGCCTTAATATCCGGTTTCCCCGGCCAGCCTGCCCGTTTCTTCTGATCCATGTCACGTCGACTCATCAATTCCACCCTTATCACGGGCGGCATGACGCTCCTGTCGCGCATCAGCGGCCTGGTGCGCGACATGGTGTTCGCTAGCCTGATCGGCGCCGGCGCCGGGATTGCCGCCGATGCCTTTTATGTGGCGTTCCGCATTCCCAACTTCCTGCGACGCATCTTCGGTGAGGGCGCATTCTCACAGGCGTTCGTGCCGGTGTTCACCGAGTACAAGACCCGCAACACCCGAGAGGAGATTCGCGAATTTGTGGATCGGATGGCCGGCATCTTCGGCCTGGTATTGTTTGTCGTGACGCTGGTGGGTGTGCTGGCCGCGCCCTTTATCGTGTACGCGCTGGCCCCGGGATTCACTGGCGAGAAATACGACCTTACGGTCGCGATGCTACGCATCACCTTCCCCTATATTCTGTTCATTTCACTGGTCGGCATGGCAGCCGGCATTCTCAACACTTATGGACGCTTTGCCACCGCCGCCTTCACGCCGGTGCTGTTGAATCTGTCGCTGATTGGTGCTGCGCTATGGCTTGCGCCGCGCATGCACAATCCGGTGATGGCACTGGCCTGGGGTGTGTTTATCGCCGGCGTGGCACAGCTCTTGTTCCAGCTGCCGTTCCTGGCGCGGCTTGGATTGTTGCCGCGACCCAGACTCAAACGCGGGCACGATGGCGTAGCGCGCGTGTTCAAACTCATGCTGCCGGCGATCTTCGGCGTGTCGGTGGCGCAGATCAACACGCTGATCAACACCATGCTGGCCTCGTTCCTGGTGACCGGCAGCGTGTCCTGGCTCTACTATTCCGACCGGCTCATGGAGTTCCCGCTCGGCGTGTTCGGCATTGCGCTGGCGACGGTGATCTTGCCGAGTCTGTCGCACCAGCACACGAACGGCGACAAGCACGAGTTCTCGCGCTTGCTCGACTGGGCTCTGCGCTGGGTGTTCCTGATTGGCGTACCCGCCACCGTAGCCCTGATGCTGCTCGCCGGACCGCTGCTGGTCACCTTTTTCCATTATGGCGCGTTTGGCGAACAGGATGTGCGCATGAGCAGCCAGGCGCTCATCGCCTTTTCCGCCGGCCTGCTCGGGTTTATTCTGGTGAAGGTACTGGCGCCCGGGTTCTATGCACGCCAGGATACAAAAACCCCGGTGCGCATCGGCATGATCGCCATGGGCGTCAACATCGTGCTGAGCGTGTCCCTGGTGTTCACGCTCAAGCATGTTGGCTTGGCGCTGGCCATCACGCTGGCGGCATTTGTGAATGCTGGGCTGCTCTATCGGCTGCTGCGCCAGCACGGGGTGTATCTGCCGGAGCCCGGCTGGCTGCGTTATTTCCTACGCATCGTGCTGGCGAGTGCACTGATGGGCCTGGTGCTGGCCTGGGGCGTCGGCGATCTCGCTGCGTGGCTGAAGGTCGGTGCCGGCGCGCGCGCCTTGCATCTCACGGTGCTGGTGGTCGGCGGCGTGTTTGTGTACGCCGCAGCATTACTGTTGCTCGGCGCGCGGCCACGCGAGTTGCTGCTGCGGCGGCCGGGCGCGGGAGGTCAATAAAATGGTTATTTTTGTGCAGGCGTGCTTTCTAATAATGACTATTTTTCCAGGCACCGCTAAAGTCCATTGCGCCAATGACGGCGCCTGGATTGGCGCAATGGACTTTGTGCAGACCTGCTTTCCATAATATGGCTGATCATCCATCCATCCACCAGATTATGGCGCGCGATGAGACGCGCGTGTTCACGCTGGCCGAGGCCGAGGAATTGTTTCCGTTGGTGCGCGCCATCACGGAAACGGCGTGGCGCGAGCTCGAGCCGGTGCGGCGCAAGCTCGAGGCCATGGCGCCGGTGAATCCGCAGATCCACGAAATCGAGCGCCAGTACGAGACGATTGTGAAGCGCTGGATGGCGAAGATGGCACGTCTGGGACTGGTGGTGAAAGGACTATGGCTGGTCGATTTTGACACCGGTGACGGCTACCTGTGCTGGAAGTTTCCGGAACTTAAGATCGGTCAGTACCATGGCTATCACGAAGGCTATACCACGCGCCGGCCGTTGCGCGAGGTGATCGAGGAACTCGACCCGGATTGGGCGCGTTAGCCGGAACCACACTAACTCCTTAAATCTATTGTGTTTTTAGGCACCGCCCTTTATTCTAATCGCCTTTCTGGTAGCGACACGGTTACATGCAACTCATCCGCGGTCTGCACAATCTGAAGCCCGGGCATCGCGGTTGTGTCGCGACTATCGGCAACTTCGATGGCGTGCATCTCGGCCATCAGGCGATTATCGGCCAGCTCGCGGACAAGGGCGCGGAACTGCATCTGCCCACCACGGTGATTGTTTTCGAGCCGCAGCCGCTCGAGTATTTCCAGAGCCCCGAGAAGGTCCCGCCACGCCTCACGCGCCTGCGCGAAAAAATTCAGGCGCTGCGTCGCTATTCCGTCGATCGCGTGCTGTGTCTGCATTTTGATGAGCATCTGGCCAATATGTCGGCGGACGAATTCATCCAGCGGATTCTGGTTGAGGGTCTCGGCATTCGTTATCTGGTGGTGGGCGATGATTTCCGTTTTGGCGCCAGGCGCGCCGGTGATTTCGCGCTGCTGCGCAAGGCCGGCGAGGCGCACGGCTTCGAGGTGGTTCCCATGCATACCTTTGCGATCGACGGCGAGCGTGTGAGCAGCACACGCGTCCGCCAGGCGCTCACCACCGGCGATCTGGCGACGGCCGAGAAACTGCTCGGCCGGCCGTACCGCATGTGCGGGCGTGTGGCGCACGGTGCCAAACTCGGGCGCACCATCGGCATACCGACGGCGAATGTGCAGTTACATCGTGTGGCGACACCGGTGAAGGGTATTTATGTGGTTGAGGTATTCGGTCTGCACCACGAGCCGGTCGCAGGCGTTGCCAGCGTAGGCACGCGCCCGACTGTGGACGGCAAGCACATGTTGCTCGAGATTCATTTGTTCGAATTCAGTCGCGAGATTTACGGCCACTACATCAACATCAATTTTTTGCACAAGCTGCGCGACGAACAGCGCTTCGCGTCCATTGACGAGCTCAAGGCATACATCCAGCGCGACATCGATGCGGCGCATGCCTGGTTTGCAGCGCGCGAGCACGATGGACGCGTCCAGGCAGCCAGCCATTCCTGAGAAATCTATGTCCAGCGAAAAGAAAGAGAACGACTACAAGCACACGCTGAATCTGCCGCACACGGATTTTCCGATGAAGGCGAACCTCGCCGCGCGTGAACCGGAAACGCTCAGGCGCTGGGAGGCGATGGATCTGTACGGCCAGTTGCGCGCCGCGCGCCAGGGCAGGCCCAAGTACATCCTGCACGACGGTCCGCCGTACGCGAATGGCGACATTCATATCGGCCATGCCATGCAAAAAATACTCAAAGACATGGTGGTGAAGTCCAGGTCGATGAGCGGTTTTGATTCTCCGTACGTGCCGGGCTGGGATTGCCATGGGTTGCCGATCGAGCATCAGGTGGAAAAGAAGATCGGCAAGGCCGGCGACAAAGTGAGCGCGAGCGCGTTCCGCAAGGCCTGCCGTGAGTATGCGACCAGGCAGGTCGACGGTCAGCGCGAGGATTTCAAGCGCCTGGGTGTGCTCGGCGACTGGGCGCACCCATACCTCACCATGGATTTCAAGTTCGAGGCCGACATCCTGCGCCAGCTCGGGCGGGTGATCGCCGGTGGGCATGTGTACAAGAGTTACAAGCCGGTGCACTGGTGCATCGACTGCGGCTCAGCGCTGGCCGAGGCCGAGGTCGAGTACGAGGACAAGACTTCACCCGCGATCGACGTGCGTTTTCCGCTGGCCGACGAGGCGGCGCTGTTTGCGCGCCTGCAGCATGTGGCCGGACACACCGGTCACGGCCCGCTGTCGGTGGTTATCTGGACCACGACACCGTGGACGCTGCCCGCCAACCAGGCGGTGGCGGTGCATCCCGAGATGGAATATGTGATCGCGCAGACCGAAGGCGAACATCCCGAGCGTCTGCTGCTGGCCGAGCCCTTGCTCAAGAGCGTGATGCTGCGCTACGGCATCGAACGCTATCGCGTGATCGCGACCTGCGCCGGCGCAGCGCTGGATGGAATCCCCTTGCGGCATCCATTCTATGCGCGCGAGGTGCCGATCATTCTCGGCGAGCACGTGACCACCGACGCCGGCACCGGCTGCGTGCACACCGCGCCGGGCCATGGCCAGGAAGATTATGTGGCCGGTGCGCGTTACAAATTGGCGGTCGACAACCCGGTGGGCGGCGACGGCAAGTTCCTGCCCGGCACCGAGCTGTTTGCCGGCGAGCACGTGTTCAAGGTGAATGGGAGCGTGATCGAGGTGCTCAAGCTGCGCGGCATGCTGGTGCATGAAGAGGCGCTGCGCCACAGTTATCCGCACTGCTGGCGGCACAAGACGCCGATCATTTTCCGCGCCACGCCGCAGTGGTTCATCGGCATGGACGTCGCCGGCCTGCGCGCCAAGGCGCTGACCGAGATCAAGAAGGTCGCCTGGGTGCCGGACTGGGGGCAGGCGCGCATTGAGGGCATGGTGGTGAATCGCCCGGACTGGTGCATTTCGCGCCAACGCACTTGGGGCGTGCCGATCGCATTGTTCCTGCACAAGGAAAGCGGCAAGCTGCATCCGGAAACGCCGCGCCTGATTGAAGAGGTGGCGAAGCGCATCGAACAGAAGGGTGTGGATGCCTGGTTCGACATCCCTGCTTCCGAACTGCTGGGCAAAGATGCTGATATCTACGAAAAGGTGACGGACATTCTGGACGTGTGGTTCGACTCGGGGGTCACCCATGGTTGCGTACTCGAAGTGCGCCCGGAATTGCAGTTTCCCGCCGATCTCTACCTTGAGGGCTCGGACCAGCATCGCGGCTGGTTCCAGTCTTCGCTCCTGTCGTCGGTCGCGATCCACGGCACGGCGCCGTACAAAGCCGTGCTGACCCACGGCTTCACCGTGGATGCCAAGGGCATGAAAATGTCCAAGTCCAAGGGCAACACGATTGTGCCGCAGCAGATCATCAAGACTCAGGGCGCGGATATCCTGCGTCTGTGGGTGGCGGCCACCGACTACCGCACCGAGATGAATATCTCGGACGAGATCCTGACGCGCATCGCCGATTCCTATCGGCGTCTGCGCAACACGGCGCGTTACCTGCTCTCGAATCTGGCTGGCTTTGACCCGACGAGCGACTTGCTCAAACCGGCGGAGATGCTGGCCCTCGATCGCTGGGCACTCAATCGTGCGCGCTCGCTGCATCAGGATATTGTTGCGGCCTACGACAGCTACAGCTTCCACGTCATCTACCAGCGTCTGCACCAATTCTGTTCCGTCGATCTGGGCGGATTCTATCTGGATGTGCTCAAAGACCGGGTGTACACGGCGCGTGCCGACAGCCGTGCGCGGCGATCTGCCCAGAGCGCCATGTACCACCTGCTGGAAGCGCTGGCACGCTGGATGGCGCCGATTCTGAGCTTCACGGCCGAGGAGATCTGGCGCAACATGCCGGGAAAGCGCGGCGCGAGCGTGCTGCTCGAAAACTGGTACACGCTGCCGGAAGACCCGACACAGGATGAGCTGACCAGCGAGGCGTACTGGGACAAGGTATTGGCGGTGCGCGAGCAGGTGGCGCGTGAACTGGAAAAGGCGCGCGTGGCCGGCGTGCTCGGCGCGTCGCTCGAGGCCGAAGTCGATCTCTATGTCGACACCGAGTTGCGCACGCTGCTCACGAAGCTTGGCGAAGAACTGCGCTTCGTACTGATTACTTCCGAGGCGCGCGTGCACGATCTGGCGTCGCATCCATCCGCCGGTATCGAAACCGGGCTCAAGGGCTTGCGCGTGCAGGTCAATCCATCGGCGCATGCAAAGTGCGCGCGCTGCTGGCACCGGCGCGCCGATGTGGGCGCGAATGCCGAACACCCGCAACTATGCGCGCGCTGCGTCACGAATGTCGCCGGAGCGGGTGAAGCGCGGGGGATCGCCTGATGTTCAAATTTCTCTGGATCGTCGCAGTGGTTGGCATTGCCGACCAGGTGACGAAATATTACGCGCTTCTGCATCTGCGGAGCTCGGACATTGCCATAACTCCGTTTCTGAAATTCTCGCTGGCATTTAACACCGGCGCGGCCTTCAGCTTTCTCAGCGATGCCGGCGGTTGGCAGAACCTGTTCTTTGTGGCCGTGGCGTTCGTAGTGTCGGTCATTATCCTGCTCATGATCCGGCGCCTGGGGGCGAACGATACGCAGGTGGCCGTGGCGCTCATGCTGGTTCTGGGCGGAGCCGTGGGTAACGTCATCGACCGGGTGCGTTTCGGTTATGTCGTGGACTTCATCGATGTCTATTACCGCGCCTGGCACTGGCCGACCTTCAACATCGCGGATTCGGCCATCACCATCGGTGCCGTCCTGCTGGTGCTGGACGCCCTGGGTATCACCTGGCGGCGTCGTTCTGGCTAGATCCAACACCGCCCATGGCCAATGCAATTCAACCGGGCAGCCGCGTCACGCTGCATTACACGCTCTCCCTTGCGGACGACACCGTCGTGGACAGCACCCGTGACGCTGAGCCAATCACTTTTCAGATCGGAAGCGGGGCACTGATCGAAATGCTGGAACGCCAGCTCTTTGGTCTGCACACGGGCGAGAAGCGCCGTTTTGAAATCAGCGCCGCAGAGAGTCAGCTCCCGGCCAGCGCCGAGGCGATACAGGTCATGGCGCGCGGCGATTTCCCGGCGGAGCTGGCAATCGAAGCAGGGCAGGTGCTTGGTTTTGTCATGCCATCCGGCGAGGAAGTGCCGGGCCTGATCGTCAGCATCTCGGATACCGAGGTGATTGTCGATTTTTCTCATCCACTGGCCGGACGTGACCTCATCTTCGATGTGGAAATTCTCGCGGTCGAGCCGGGCTGATTGCCTGACCGTCCCAACGACCGTCATAATGCCCATCCATTCCTGCTGACTGCGCGACATGCAAGTCATTCTCGCCAACCCCCGCGGCTTCTGCGCCGGTGTCGACCGCGCCATCGAAATCGTCGAGCAGGCGCTGGCGCGCTTCGGCGCGCCCATCTACGTGCGCCACGAGGTGGTGCACAACCGCTTCGTGGTCGAGAACCTGCGCGCCAAGGGCGCGGTGTTCGTGGAAGAACTCGATGAAGTTCCGGACGGCGCTACCGTGATTTTCAGCGCGCACGGCGTGTCACAGGCCGTGCGCCAGGCCGCCGCTGCGCGCGGTCTCACGGTGTTCGACGCCACCTGTCCGCTGGTCACCAAGGTGCATGTCGAGGTTGCCCGCCAGCGTCGCCACGGCACCGAGGTGGTACTCATTGGCCATGCCGGCCACCCGGAAGTGGAAGGCACCCTCGGTCAGGCCGCGGATGGCATGTACCTCGTCGAGAACGTCGAGGACGTTGCGCGTCTCACGGTGCGCGACCCGGAGAACCTTTCCTACGCCACCCAAACGACTCTGTCGCTGGATGACACGGCGCGCATTGTCGCGGCGCTGCGTGCGCGCTTCCCGCAGATTCACGGGCCGAAGAAAGACGATATCTGCTACGCCACCCAGAACCGCCAGGACGCGGTGCGCGCGCTCGCGCGCCAGTGCCAGGTGGTGCTGGTGGTGGGATCAGTGAACAGTTCTAACTCCAACCGCCTGCGCGAGGTGGCTGAGGCGCAGGGCGCACGTGCCTACATGATTGATGGACCAGAAGATGTTCGGCGTGAATGGCTGGAGGGAACTGAAACTATCGGCTTAACCGCCGGCGCTTCGGCGCCGGAGATCCTGGTGCAAGCCGTTGTCGACCAGCTAAAAAATTGGGGAGCTGCTGCGGTAACCGAGCAGCAGGGTGTCCGGGAGAACGTGATATTTCCTGTCCCCAAGTCACTAATGAAGGGCCACCAAAGCGCCTGAGGCCCAAGACGCTTTCTGCTTACCAGCAGCCAGCTGATTCCTTTGCGCCCGAGGAGTGCAGCTTGAGGATCGTACATCCGGTGTCATTGGCCTGGGACTTGCCGGAAACCGCTTGTGCCTGAAGGGTGTACCCGGACGCTGATGCGCCGGTAATGCTCATGGTGTAGTAACCTTTCTCCGATGTGGTTGACATGCCCAGTCCTGGAGTGCCGGTACTGCAGTCGCTTTGCTTGGTTGGAAAAGCCCCGTCCACGCTACCAGTATAGGTATTGCACATCGCATAAAACTTTTGCTGCCGGTTGTCCAGCGCGTGGAGCACAATCTTGGCATCACTGCGCTTCATTCTGAGTGTATAGCTCTGGTAGGAAGGGTAGGCTATCGCCGCCAGAACGCCGATTATCACCACGACAATCATCAGCTCAATCAGAGTGAATCCGGATCTCGTAATGGGGTTACGGCCGTCGAGAACAATATTCAGCGTTTTCATGGATCTGTTACCAACTCCTCAGTATTAAGTTTTCAAGCATAGCAGTCAGGATAAATCACACCAGTCTGCCGACCGTCAGGGGTCGGCAGACTGGTGTTCTGGTTACTGGTAGAAGTAGGTTTTGAGACGGTTCAGGTTCGAGACATCGTCTCCAGATTTGGTGCCTGTCAGAGTCGTTGTGCCGCCTTCGCGAATCACAGTTACAACCTCCGAGGGTATGCCGCCACCGACATAAGTCGAGCGATCAGCAGAGTTAACGACGCCATCGCCATTCAGGTCGTAGCTGGCAGCGCCATTCAGGATATTGATCAAATAGCCCGTCCCAAGCCCCTCGTTGGCCGCACAGGTTGTTTGACCAGTGGCGGCACTGGCCGGAGTAAAGGTGGTGACATATAGCGTGCCAGCAAAGACGCTGGTGCGGGCCAGGCTCTTCTCACCCACCCAGCTGCTACCGTCTTTCAGGTCGATGTACCAGCCCTTGCTGGTCTGGATACCGCTGTCAGCAATTTCCGTGCTGGTGGCATTCTGGAGATCATTGGATGTGACGTTTACCAGGTGCGCGTCCTTGATGGTTGCCGGATAGGTGATGGATCCACCTGTGCCCATGGCGTCAATGTTGAAATCACGCAGGGCATAAATCCGGTTATGTACCGCCGTCTCGGCTGGCGTGAGGTTCTGCGTCAGGAAGTCGAGCGGATCCTCGCGATCGCCGGTGGCAATGGTCACGATGTCGTATTTCGGACTGGACGACGGACCATAGATCGAATCGTTGATCTGCACCACATCGGGCTGGTAGAAGAATCGGCGACGGTCCTGGTAACTGGTCCCGGTACAACTGGTCCGGCTTCCTGTGGTGCAGGCCAGATCCGCAAACACATAGCCGGAGGATCCGCCGTTGACACCGTTGCGCAACGTTGGCGACAGGTCGATACGCCACAATTGCCCGCCCACGTCACCGACGTAGACGCGGTCCACGGCACCATCCCCGTTGGCGTCCATCAGTGTCAGGTCGGAGGGAATGCTGTATTGCATGTTAGTCAGGTTCAGGTCGGCGCCTGCGTTGCTGGCCCACCAGATCCGTTCGCCCGTCAGCGGGTCGGCAATGTAGATGGCATTGCCCAGCGAGGTGGTGGGAGCCGGAATCTGCAGGTCGTTGGTCGGATCATAGCCGCCACCGAAGAACAGTACCTTGGTCAGGGCGCTTTCGGCATTGACGCCGGAACCGCTGCCGGTACCCTTGCGGATCTGGCGGACCACCGGGCGCGACCAGGTCTGGCCGAGCGCCGCATAGCCGGTGCTGGTGCCGCCGCGGATGGCCCACATCAGCTTCGGCTGTACTCCGCCGGTCGCGGTGGGGCTGCTGATGGGAGAGGACGGCGTTACATCCAGGGCGTATATGTTGCGCCCGCCCCGACGCGTGCCGATATACATATGCACGTAGTCCCCGTCGCTGGCCTTGATAATGCCGTCCGGCACATCAACCAGATTCCCTCCGGCATCCCTGCTCTTGTCCTGGATGTCAAAAGCCGGTGTGTTGTCCACGCCCCAGATGTGTTCAGCACTGACATCATTCGAAAGGGCCATCTGGTTCGGGAGATATTCCGGCGGCATGAACGACCACTCCAGGTCTCCGGTCTTCTCGTTGACCATGTGTATCATGCCGTCGTTGGTGCCAACGAATGCCTTCAGCACCGGATTGGCATTGGTGCCGCCAAAGTTGACGATAACCGGCCGGCTGTGGACCGGGTCATTGAAGCGCCAGGCGCGATTTTCGGCTGTGACCGTGTCGTTGTCTTCATCAAAGACGTCCTGACCGCGGATCCAATTGATAGTGTTGTCGCGATCGGCCGTGGACACGCCCAGCATGGTCTCGGTCAGCGCGGTGTTGGTCGTAACGACCTCATGCGCGGTGTTGGTGAGGTCGACCGTTCCGCCCGTTGGAAGAATATCGCCGGCCTGATACGTGCCGGTATAGGTATACACCTTGCGAGTGCTGTAGCTGTCCACATGCGAGCCGGCACCGCCCTTGGTGACTTCGCTGCCATCGGCCCCCGAACTCCAGATACTGGTAGCAGTGTCTTTGATGCGCAGTGTGGTGACATCCACCGCCGGGTCGCCGTTGGCGTCAATGATTTCACCATATTTGCAACTGGGGCTGGAAGTAAGATCCTTGCACAGCGAGTATTTTTTGATATTGCCGTTCCAAGCTTCACTGGAACTCGGTTTGAACATGGCGAAGTACACGTCATCGCGGTTAAAGAGGGTATTGAAGGCGTTGACCGACAGCGCCGGAGCCGTGAACGAGGTTGTGACTTGCAGCGCATCGATGATCGCGCCCTGAATCGCGCTGGTCAGCTCGCCGGCGGCATTGGCGGTGTAGTACTTGCCGCCGCCCTTGGTGGCGGTGTCCTGGAGCAATTGCAGGCCGGCCGCTGATATACCAGAGCCGAAACCGACTGTGAAGGTGACAACGGTCTGGATCCCACTTAAACCGGAATAGACATCATGGGTATGCATCCAACCGGCCAGTTCATCCAGCGGACTGCCGGTAATGGTGCCAACTCCAGGCAGGCCAGAGATGGCAGTACCGGCATTGTCGTCGTGGGTCGGATCACCGTCCGTAACATAGATAATATAGGCCTTCTGGCAGGCGATGCTGAAGGGCGAAATATAGGTGCCGCTGGCGGTGGCACAAGCTGCATCCTGGGCACACAGGTCCCGGTTCGGGCTCTCGGCCGGACTCGGATTACCGTAGGTAACCGATTGTCCGCTGAGATAACGATACGCTTCGAACATGGTTTCGGAGAGCGGGGTCCAGGTATCGCCAACGATGGCATCCACGGTTGCCTTCATCGAGGTGCGGCGCGCATCCGTCATGTTGTCAACTTTGGCGATTACTCGTCCGCCATGCGGTGTATCGTCATTGGCGTTGAACACCATGAGCCCCAGACGTACGCCTTTGTTGGAGTCGATAATTTGCTTCACCGCATCCTTGGCGATTTGCATGCGGGTCTGGGACGAACCCGGCGGCGGGTTCGTCAGGTAATTCATGTAATTGCCGCTGTACAGCGTGGGCTTTTTATAGGCAGCGAGGTCCAGAGCCTGGCCGGCTGTACTGGTGTAACGGCTGGTATAGTTCAGATTCGAGTTGCTTGATTTCTGCAGGTAGGTTCCCAGCGTTGCATCCTTGGGATTGTCCTGGCCGCATTCCACATCGCCCATTTTGGCAGCACCGTCACTGTTGTTGCCGCCTGAGAGATCGTTCCATCGCCCCTGGGTAGTGGATGTGGGATTACCGAAGGTTTTTTTCCATATCCAGCCGACAATGGTATCGGATGCATAGAAGCCAGTGGCGCCGGCGCTATTGCCGAGATTGGCCAGCGAAGCCGTGCATTTATTCTTGGTAGCCAGAAACTTTCTGTTGGTTCCCGAGCCAGGTACGCTGCTGGTGTTTGACCAGTAGACGTAGGTGTTGTCAAAGTCGCCGGTGTAGGTCGTCGCGGCGTCGTAGGGCGGAAGCGTGGTGATCGAGTTAGACTCCATACTCCCGGAGTTGTCCAGGATGATCAGGATATTGGGCGAATCGTCACGCGAGATTCCGGGCGCCTTGAGGTAGACGTCGGTGTCCTTGCCTTGGGAAATGGCTGGCAGGCCCAGGATAAATATCGCCAGGCCCGTGGAAAGCAGGGCATTGATGCGCTTGAAAAGTTGGCTTGTTTTCATGACGACCCCTTTGGGCTCTGGTAAGTTACTAGTTAGTGTTCAGAGCTTTGACCTGCGTCACGCCCTGAGTCAGTTTGCTATTGGCATTGGAAACGGTAGTGGCGTCACTTTTCATGACAAAGTTTGCCCCCCCTGAACCTATGCCGAATGACTTAAGCCGGTCCCTGGGGCGCGGCAATACTTTGGTGTCCAGGTCGCGGGTAATCGTCACCTCCACCTTGCTATGCCAATTAGTAGCGTTCGGGTAATAAACTGGATCAGCGGTGACCTCACTGTTGGGATAGAGCAGGCTGCTGTAAACGGAAGCATCCTTGAAGACGTAATCAAAGGCGGATTCCGCGGCAAGGAACGCGCGATTCATCTCCTGGGTGTTGCCGGACATCCGTCCTTCCAGCGATGCCGTGTTCATAACCGCGACGCCGAGTATGGTCAGCATGAGCAGGAACACCAGCGCTATAACCAGCGCTATACCTTGCTCGCGCCTGGCCTGCGCCATTGCCGAGAGTGGTGCTCCGGCAATGGATGGAATGGAATTTTGGGAAACGGCCGCCGTTTTCATCGGAGGTTCCTCAGCAAGATGGTGGAAACAAATACCTTGCGCATGCGACGTTCAGAGGGAAGTGTTACGTCGGTGCCATTAACTTGAAAGGTGCCACTATCGACATCGGTGCCATATTGTCCGTCCGCCGTATTGGCCACTGTGCTGAGTAGCATGCCGATTCGAATGCTGACCACGTTCTCCCACTTCAAGTCAACGTTCGATGCATTGCTGTACTTTGTCGGTGTACGGTCTGATCCGGTTGCTTCGCCGTAGAGAATTTGCAGGTTCTCAACGCCTTCCACGAGCTCTTCGGTGCCTGTTGGTGTTACCCGAAACAGGGCGCGACGGTTATTGGCATTGGTGCCGACGTAGTACGAAAACTGAAGAAACCTGAGAACCTTTGCGCCAGGACCGTAACTGCGACCCAGCTTTTGTGTGGAATTGCCCGGCGATATACCGCTGACGCTTCCGCTATTGTGGACCAGTCCATCCTTTCCAGCGTCTGCGCCGCTGCCAGGATTCACATTGGTGAGTTGCATAATGTCTGCACCATCGCAGTCAGTTACCGTAATAATGTCTCCTGCTGCCAGTCCATGCCCGGAATTGACGAATAGTACGGCTGATTCATTCGGCATCTCCTTCTGGATCGAGATCGGATTGTTGAGGTCCAGATAGCGGGCTGTTATAGCGTCACTGCCGGAGATCGGTGCATTGGTGAAACTGACTGCGGTGCCGGATGGGTGCCAGAGGGCACCTGTAGCAATATCATCCGCCCCTTCAAAGGATGTGAAGGACGCTCCACCAACAACGTTACCGCCACCATGAGCAGTTCCGTTCAGCGTGCTTTTGATATCATCAACATCAGTGGAGCAACCCATATACCCGGCACGACGCAGGTCTCGGGTAATAAACTCCATGGCAAACCGTGCATTTTCCTGGAGACGCGCAAGGCTGTCTGTGGTGTTGTAGCTCTTGTTGCTGTTAACCACGACATAAGTGATGGCGCCCAACAATACGAGCGATAATGTCAGCGCCACCATCATTTCGATCATGGTGAATCCGCGCTCACGCAGCATGATCTTGTCCGGGCAGTTTTTATTCATATTTCAAATACCTGTGTCTGACATATCAAACACCCATGTCTGTTCGATGTCGTTTTCACGTTCTTTCCAGCGCATGGTGATGGTGTATCGGTTCATAGCTTGCCCGCCGGGCGCGGTGGTTATGACCGTACTTGTAAGTGACGAGGGTGTCGCTGCCGGGGCCAGAAATTTTTCTTGCAAGTCATACCAGGATGTAAGGTCGTACACAGCTAATTCCTGTGAACTGCCACAACCGGCCGTAGTATCACCGCAGTTCTCAGGAGTTCCAGGCTTTGCGGTGGTTGTGCAGGGGGTGGAACTGTTAATGCAGTAGTTGCCTGCCTGAACCCCGGCAACGTTGGCGCGCATGCGGTCAATCAGGTCGTAGGCCAAGATGGTGGCTTGTGTCCGCGCGTATGAATCTGTATTGAATTTCAGACCCGTTGCCTGAAGCATGGCAAGGCCCAACAGGCCGATAGAGAAAATCAGCAGCGCTACCATGATTTCTATTAACGTAAACCCCCCGCTCGCACGGTTTCGGGTGGTTGAATGAAATTGCGTTGGCATTGGGCTGTACCTGATCGGTATGATTTATGGGCAGGTCAGGGTTGCAAAAGTAGCTAAGCGGTCGATCCGTGGCCGGCCCGTTGGCTCCAGCACTATGGCGCGGGCAGAGCCAGCCCCTCGTGTGTCGCACAATTTGAAATGATGAGGCGTGACTGCGCTAATCAGAGTTGTAGTCCCGTCGGGCTTAAAGCTCACGAAATCCACAAGCGCAGCGCTGTTTCCGCGCAATGTATTGTTGCCGGCAAGGGCTGGATAAACTTTCAGGAGGGTGTCGCCATCCGCGGCAGCAAAACTGTTATTTGCTAGGGTGGTCTTGTCCGAAAAATCCACATAAAGCAGCCAGCCAGTTTCCCAGGTGCCGCTTCCGCCTACAGTGCAGACTGGTGTGCCAGCAGTAGGGTCTGCAGAGCGGCACACGTTTACAGCAAGATTTCTCTTCAGTGCCTCACTGCGTGCGGTGGCCAGCACGCCTACTAGTTCGTTGCTCTGGGAAGTTATACGGCTGTTCTGGATGAATGTTCTAAAGTTAGGAACGCCAATTCCAAGCAATACACCCGCGATAACCAGCGTAATGATCAATTCGATGAGCGTAAAACCGAGATTGTTACCGGTCGGTATTTTTCGGCAGACCAACGGTAGTTTATGCGGAGTAAAAGAGCCGACGAACGGTATGAAATGGCCGACAAAAAAACAGCCAATCCTGCTGGTATTGATCATTTTTATGCCGTGTGACGTTGACAAATTTGTCATGGCTAAGAGTTATGGCCCCTGAATTCCACTGGTTTAGTGAGCACCTGTGAAATAAGTGTAATGCGGAATGCGGTTCTCGCAACTTCGAGTCATCGCCGAAGTGACACGGTCGACAGAATTTTTATGTCCCTGAAATATTTTTCAAAAACGCTCGAACGGTATAAAAAGGCAGACGGACGGTTCATATCTGGCATATCACCTAATGACAAACGGTTTATATATACAGACGAACGGTAAATTTGAATATTTACGTTGATGATGATGGTGTCGAGTATTGAACCATGAGCAGATGAAAATCTGGTTTTTCAGGTTCTATTTTTGAAACGCATGTGCCGGGGACAAATCACCCGGAAGGGGATATCACTGTGCCGAAATAGCATTCCAAAGCTTGGTTCGTTCCTCGCATTTGCTGCAGGATTCTCGCCGGGCACTTGGACATTTCTTCACGGCAGAATTATAATTATTCTAAATCAACCTGTGGACTGGAAGTCTCTCGATGTTGCACACAAAGACATATACGCCGAGCGAGATCACGGCCCTGCTTCGTTCGCATGACATCAATCCGACCAGCCAGCGAATCGAAATTGCGCAGGTGCTTTTCTCGCGCTGTGAACACTTGTCGGCGGAAGACGTATTTGCTTTGGTGAATGGCGAGTCCTCGCGAGTCTCAAAGGCCACCGTGTACAACACCCTTGGTTTGTTTGCCGAGCGTGGTCTGATCCGCGAAGTAATCGCCGATCCGGCGCGTGTTTTCTATGATCCGAACACCGCCCCACATCACCACTTCTATGACATCTCAACAGGAAAGCTCATGGATATTCCCGCCGAGGACGTGCAGATCCATGGCCTACCGGCATTGCCTGAGGGCATGCGCATGGAGGGTGTGGACGTGATTGTGCGCATGCGTCCCAGCATGTCAGACGCTGGCTGATTTCCCCTGTTTAGTTGTTGTTTCGCCAGCAACAATCACTTTATACTTGCCGGCCTTCGCCGGTGTAGCTCAGTTGGTAGAGCAACTGATTCGTAATCAGTAGGTCATCGGTTCGATTCCGGTCACCGGCACCATTTAACCCGGATGTCGCACTTTTTTCACTGGACCGTTTCGGTACTGTGGCAAGAGGCTGCAGCGACTGTTCAAAGGCAGGAACTGCACTGTTTTCTCACATGCATTCCGTGCGGGCCGATTCGCGGCCCCGTGTCCAAGTTGAGTCTGATCGCAGAAACCTCCTCCCAAAAATCGGTCGTCGCACGTGATCCCGGCATTTTCAGTGTCCTGCTTACCGCGCATTGTTTTTGGCGAGGGAACACTCAGGCAGGTGCCGAGTCTGACCGCATCATTCGGTAAGCACGCGATCCTAATTACTGGTGGCCAATCCCTTCGTATTTCTCCTCATTGGGACATTCTGACGGCCGGCTTGCGTATGCAGGGCGTGTCCTGGGAAGAGATGCGTGTCGAGGGCGAGCCTTCGCCACAGCTCGTGGATGAAGCTGTGCGCGCCTGGCGGGGCGCGCAAATTGAGGTCGTCGTCGGCATTGGCGGGGGCAGCGTGCTGGATGCCGCCAAGTCGGTGGCGGGTCTGCTGCCGCGTGGCAATTCGGTTATGGATCATCTTGAGGGGGTAGGACCGGAGCTTCCCTACAAAGGACCGGCGACACCGTTCATCGCTGTGCCCACGACTGCGGGAACCGGCAGTGAGGCCACCAAGAATGCCGTGCTCAGCGTGCATGGCGCACAGGGCTTTAAGAAATCCTTCCGCCACGACCTTCTGGTACCGCGTTACGCCGTGGTCGATCCGCTGCTGCTCGCCAGCTGTCCACCGAGTCTCATTGCCGCGAACGGGATGGATGCGCTAACTCAGTTACTCGAATCCTGTGTGTCGAGTCGTGCAAATCCCTTTACCGATGCGCTGGCGCTGAGTGGCCTCGATGCTGTGTGCGGGGGTCTGTTCAATTGGTATGAGGGGAACGAGCATGCAGCGTCCGGGCGCAGCATGATGGCTTATGCCGCACTGCTCTCCGGCATCACACTTGCCCAGGCAGGTCTGGGCTCGGTGCATGGGTTGGCATCACCATTGGGGGCATTCTTTCCCGTTCCGCATGGCGTGGTGTGCGGGACACTCGTGGCTGCCGCGACCGATGTGAACATCCGGGCGCTACGCGAACGTGCACCGGATAGCCCGTCATTGGAGAAATATGCACAGATCGGCCGCATGCTGAATGGCAGACCACAACTGCCGCGTGAGGAGGCCTGGGAACTGCTGATACAGACGCTCAACGACTGGACAGAGAGAATGAATTTGCCGCGGTTACGCGCCTATGGAATTCAGGAGCCGGATATCCCGAGGGTTGTGGCCAACTGCCGTGGCAGCAGCATGAAAACCAATCCGGTGGAGCTGACAGACGCCGAGGTCCGGGAAGTGCTAATGCAGCGTCTTTGAATCAAACGAGGTCAAAGTTCCTCGCCTAATGTGCGCACGAATGTATAGGAAGCCGGCCTGGCCATCAGTGCGTTAAATGCCTTGCCTACGCTCCCGGTTGGAAGCGAGATGGGCAGCGAGCAGACAAAAATGACTGTCCCGGCAACGGTGGCCACCAGGCCCACCGGCCGCAGAATCACGAGATCCAGAATGATGGCAACGTCATCGCCACTTTCGGTGCCACTTTCGTTCGCCAGCGCCACGCCGGGCAGGCTTACGGTGAGAAAGACAGCCAGCGACAGGGAGGTTATTAGTGTTTTCAGGCTTTGCATCGCTCGGATTCCTCTGGTTTGTGTTCCACGCAATAGCGTTCGGACCTACCCTCTCAATTCCCGGCCGAACGGCCATGTTCTCTGCTAAGGTAATCGGTTATAAATATAGCCTAAGTTTCGCACATGTATGAATTTCTGCAAGCTATTGGCAACCCGGTCCATATGGCGGAAGGATCGGCAAACGGCGACAAACACCCTATCCGGATGCTGGGAGGGTGAGTGGTAAGGCGACCTTTAAATAAAGGGGGCGGGGTTAATTGATGCAGATAGATAAGGTGCACGGTCTTCTTGAAGGGGTGCGCTATGTGCCGTCTCCAAACTACGACGCCCGCCCGGCAGATGTGGCCATCGACGTGCTGGTGATTCACTCCATCTGTCTGCCACCCGGGGAGTACGGTGGTACAGATATCGAGCGATTGTTTTGCAACAACCTGGATTTCGGCTGCCATCCCTTTTACGGCGAGATCGACGGACTCACGGTGTCGGCCCATCTGCTGATCCGACGCGACGGGCAGGTCGTCCAGTTTGTCCCGTTCCCGGAACGCGCATGGCATGCCGGGGCCTCGATGCTGGAGGGGCGCACGCGCGTGAATGACTTCTCGATCGGTATCGAACTGGAAGGCTCCGACTATGCTCCGTTCGAGGAGGCGCAGTACCATGCACTTGTCGATGTGACCCGAGCGCTGCAAACCGCCTATCCCGGCATAACGCCAGAACGCATCGTCGGTCATGCCGATATTGCTCCGGAACGCAAGACCGACCCCGGGCCGTATTTCAATTGGGAGCGCTATCGGCGTGCGTTGAACTGGAAATCTCCAGATGTACAGCTTGCGGCCGGAAAACAGAGCCCTTAGAGTGATGGGCGATTCTAAGAAAGTTGTGACAGCGACATGACCACCATCCTCGTCATCATTCTTCTGGCGCTCGTGCTGGATCGCTGGCTTCCAGAGCGTGGTGGTTTCCGGCTCTGGGTCTGGTACAGCGACTGGGCCGAGTCCATTGAACAACGTTTCAACGGCGGCCTGCGTTCGCACGGCATCTTTGCCGTGCTGCTCGCGATTGCACCAATCCTTGTCACCATTTTTCTCGCCAACCTCATACTCTGGCAAATCGCCGGGGCGTTGACGTTTCTGTTTTCCGTAGCCGTACTTTATCTGTGTGTGGATCTTTACCGTCTCGGGGCTGTAGCGCAGGCAGTGGCGGCTGCGCTGGAGAATGACGATGTAGCGCAAGCAGCCGCGCGCCTCAAGGATTTGACCGGCAAAGATACGGTCGAAACCACCGGGGCCGGTGTGGCGCACGCGACTGTCGAAGCGGTGCTTAAGCAGGGAAATAAGCTGGTGATGGCGCCGATCTTCTGGTTCCTGTTGCTTGGACCACTTGGGGCGATGTTGCAGCGTCTGGCTTCGGTGCTGGACCGTCTTTGGGCACATCACACAGCGCGCTATGCGGAGTTTGGCTGGGCAGCGGCGCGCCTCGACGACCTGCTTTGCTGGATACCGGCACGCATCACGGCGATTTCCTATGCCATCATGGGCAGCTTCGAAGATGCACTGCACTGCTGGCGCCGTCAGGCCGGCATGTGGTCGGGCCTAAGCAGCGGACCGCTGCTCGCCTCCGGGATGGGCGCCTTGCACCTCGACACCTGTGAGGACGGCGAGAAGGACGCCTACGGCAATATGGCGATTGACCCCGCCACGCTGCCGGACGCCGGCGATGTGCGGCGTGCCGTCGCGCTGGTCTGGCGCGTGATGCTGTTTTGGTTGGCCGTGGGGCTGCTCATGGCTGGCGCCCATCTGGCTGGATTCTTCACCCGTTAGCGGATTAATGACCGCTCTCGCGGTTTCTCTGCCGCTGTGCAGCAGTCGATACGCGTGCCATGAGTAACAATCCACCGATTCAGACCCAGATCGATCTGCTGCGCCACGGTGAGCCTGTGGGTGGCCGGCGCTACCGTGGACAGACGGACGACCCGCTGAGCGAAAAGGGTTGGCTACAGATGCGTGCCGCGGTGATGGACATGCAGGACTGGGATGTCATCTACAGCTCGCCGCTCAGGCGCTGTGCAGAATTCGCGCAGGAGCTGTCCGGGCGTCTCTCGCTGCCCGTCAAAACCGACGCGCGCCTGAAGGAAATCGGTTTTGGGTGCTGGGAAGGCCGTACGCCCGATGACATCAGACGAAATGACCCACTCCGGCTGGAAAATTTCTGGCGTGATCCAATAAACAACCGGCCGGACGGTGCCGAGACACTGGCAGACTTCCAGACACGGGTGCTCGCGGCCTGGCGAGATATTTGCGCCGCGCAGTCTGGCCGGCGCGTGCTGATTGTGGGGCACGCCGGCATTACGCGCATGATTCTGAGTCTGGTGCTCGGCAGTCCAGCTGAGCACATGTTCCGCATCCAGGTGGACAACGCCGGCCTCACCCGCATTCGAATCCAGGGTCAGGGCATGGATGCATTACCGATGCTTGTTTTTCATGGACGTCCGCCCGCCACGAGCTAGGCCATGCACGCATCCCTCCCATGTTGCATGGCAGCCCTGCTCACCCTGGCAGCGGCGGCAACATCCGTGCACGCAGAAGTTGTGGTTACGGATGATGCTGGCCGGGTCGTGCGTCTGCACGCACCGGCGCAGCGCATTGTGAGCCTCGCGCCACATGCCACCGAACTGCTGTTCGCCGCTGGTACTGGCAGGCGCGTGGTCGGTGTCTCGGCGTTCAGTGATTATCCGCAGGCAGCGCGCAGCCTGCCGCAGGTGAGTGGTGGTATGCGGCTGGACATGGAGCGCATCCTGGCACTGAAACCGGATTTGGCCGTTGGCTGGCAGACTGGTAACACGCGCGCCGATCTGGACAAACTCGCCGTGCTGGGCATCCCGGTATTTTTTGCCGAGCCGCAACGTCTGGACGCCGTGCCGGAGACCTTGCTGCGCCTCGGCCTCCTGGCCGGGAGCGAGCGCGCAGCAGCAACCGCCGCCGCTGCCTACCGCGAGGAGCTGGCGCGTCTGCGTGCCCGCTATCGGGAGCGCCGGCCGGTGCGGGTATTCTTCCAGATTTCCATGCAGCCGCTCATGACCCTGAACCATGCGCATCTGACGAGCGACCTGCTGGCGCTGTGCGGCGGACGCAATGTCTTCGCCGCCTACGACCTGATCGCCCCGGAGGTCAGCGTAGAGGCGGTAATGCTGCAGGATCCGGATGCGATTCTTTTCAGTGACGAACTGGGGACGGTTGATGGCCTGCGTGACTGGTGGAGCCAGCGTGTGTCGTTGCGCGCCGTGCGCGCCAAGCGAGTCTATGTGGTGCCGGCCACACTGGTGTTGCGCCAGTCGCCGCGCGTCTTGCAAGGCGTGCAACACGTGTGTGAAGCCCTGGATGCCGCGCGTGCCTCGCTCGCGAGCGAAACCAGGTAAGTCAGGGCTTCTGTGCCGGTTGCCAAAGCACGTCCGGGACGCCGCTCTCCTGGTTCATGGCGCGCGCCATCACAAACAGCAGGTCGGACAGCCGGTTGAGGTACTTGAGCGTTACCGGTGATACGGGCTCGCTGCGTGACAGCGTGTACACGCGTCGCTCGGCGCGCCGGCACACGCTGCGCGCCAGGTGACAGAGCGCGGCGGCGCGCGTGCCACCGGGCAGGATGAATTCCTTGAGCGGCGCGAGATCGGCATTCAGCCGGTCGAGAATATTCTCCAGATCGGTGACCTGTGCCTCAGCAATCACGCTGCGCCCGGGAATGCACATCTCGCCGCCCAGGTCGAACAGCGTGTGCTGGATGCGCGTGAGTGTTGCGTGCATCTCGTCGCCGGGCAACTCGCACAACAGCAGCCCGAGGACGCTATTGAGTTCGTCCACCGAACCGAACGCCTCGACGCGCAGGTGATCCTTGGGCACACGCGTGCCGTCACCGAGACCGGTCGTGCCGTTGTCGCCGGTGCGGGTGTAGATCTTGGAGAGGCGGTGACCCATGTGTTGTCGCTCGTCTTTATCCTTCCGTTAGCCTATACACAACCGGAACGTTCAGGTCAAAGCCGCTGGCTTCGAACAGGGTGGTCGTGGCGTCCGGGAGCCGGTGAATCTTTTCCAGGCTGTCGAGCGCCGCGGCATCCAGGATCGGATATCCGGACGTGCGCGCCAGTCGCAGATTACTGAGACTGCCATCCCGCGCAATGTGCACGGCCACTTGCACCTCGCCCTGCCATCCCTGCTGGCGCGCAAACAGAGGGTAGTGAAAGTAAGGAAGCATGGCCTGCATTACCTGCCGGCTGAGACGCTGCCCCGTGGTTTCCGTTTTGGGTTGGGCGGGTTGGGTGACGGAGTCCCTGGCAGCGGCTGCCGCCGGGTCGGACGCATGGGCCGTTCCCGGGTCCGGCGACCGGTCCGCGCTGCCAGTGGTTTGACCGGAGCCGGTGCGAACGGTCCAGTCTGATGACAGGTGGACGCGGCTTGAGTACGCAGCAGCGATCGTCGTATCAGCGTGCATCGTATGGTTGCGTTCCGGAATTTCCAGAACGGCCGGGAGCAGTTGCATGGCCAGCGTCTGTCCGGGCGGTTCAAAAACGCCGCCCGCCAGGGCTGCTATAAACAACACGGCGCCGTGCAGCAGCGCTGATGCGGTCAGGAAGCGGGCCAGCGAATAGTCCATGACGGTCATTTGCCGGTCGAATAGCGCACGGCCACGTACGCGGCGCGCGCCGAGGTGTTGTAGCCGGAGACGTTTTCGTAAACCTTGTCGGTCAGGTTTTCAACCCGTGCGGACAGGAGCCACTGTCCGGTAAGGGGGTAGGTCGCCACCAGATTCAGGATCGCGTATCCCGGCACCTCGATGGTGTCGAAGGTAATGTTGTCGATATCATCGTGACTCGAGACCGCCAACACCTCCATGCCCAGATTGCCGTTGTTGGCGAAACCGCGGTCTAGTCGCAGCGCGAGTTTTTCATGCGGCCGGCGCAGCAGGTCGGCATCGGTGATCTCGTTCACGGCACGCTGCACGGTGGCGTTGGCGACAAACCGCCAGGGCGCGAGTCGCAGGCTGTATTCCAGTTCGCCCCCGCGCATGCTGGCCTTGCCGATATTGATGGCCTGGGAATTGGTGCCTTCGAAGGCGATCAGGTCATCCACGTTGGTGTAGAACAGGTTGACACGCAGCCGCTGTCCCGGTGAGTGAATGTACAAGGCGCCGAGTTCGGCGCTGCGCGAGACCTCCGGTGTGAGGTCCGGATTTCCGGCGAAGAAGCCGCCATAGCCGGGATGATAGAGCTGACTCAGGTCCGGAGCCTTGAAGGCGGTGCCATAGGCCGCGAGCCAGCGCCACGCCGGGGTCATATCCCAGCCCCAGGCCAGCTGTCCCGAGCTGTGGCCGCCGAAGCTGCTGTGATCGTCGTGACGCACGCCGAGGTTCACGCTCTGGTTGGCGAACCGGTTCTGCCAGTTGAGGAAAACACCGGCAGTATGTGTGCTGCGATCGAATACCAGGGTGCTGGTACCGGTATCCACGTTTTCGCCGGTGTCATTGACGAGATTCACGCCAAGACTCAGCAGGCTGCGGTCGTTCAGGGAAATGTCGTGTTGCCAGTCGCCGCTGATGCGTTCCGTGGTGATGCGCGACGATGGCAGGCCGGTGCCGTCAAAGCTGTCGATCCTGTCGAGCGTGTTGCCAACGGCCAGGGTGTGGACCCAGTTGGTGGTGAGCGACTGACGCAGACGCACGGTTGCAATACGGTTCTCGCTCTCGCTGTAGCTGGCGTCGGGATCGGCATCGGTGTTTGCCGTGCTGTACCAGGTCTGAGCATCCAGCGTGCTGTCTTTCCCGAGTTGCGCCTGTAGCCCGGCAGTAACACCATTCTGCAAGGAGCCATCCTTGTCCGGGTTATAGGTGAACGCGCCGGCGGATGGATTGGTCGCGGAGTAACCGTCTGTGCGGCGGGTATTGAGGTTGGCGTTGAAGCGCACGGCATCGCCGGTGCTGAATCCGGCCTCCGCTGCGCGCGTGTCAAAGCTCCCGGTCTCCACGCGCGCCTCCACACCTTGCGGCCGGCGCGTGAATATCTGAATCACGCCGCCGATCGCGTCCGAGCCGTACAGGACGGTGCGCGGTCCGCGCACGATTTCGATACGGTCGATCTGGGATGGATCGAGAGTCTGCCAGGCAAAAATACCGGTGCTGGCGGACGACGCGCGCACTCCGTCAATCAGTACCAGTACGTGATTGGAATTCGTGCCGCGCAGAAACACGCTGGTTTGCTGTCCTGGTCCGCCGGTGCGCGCGACGTCGACGCCGGCCTGCGTGCGCAGCAGTTCGACGATGTCGGTTGCCTGCACGCGTTCGATGTCATCGCGACTGATGATCGTTACCGCCGCCAGCGACTGATCGACGGTCTCGGCCGTGCGCGTGGCGGTGACGACAATTTTACCGTCATCGGCATCGCTGTTTTCCGCGGCGACAGTGGTTGACAGAAAGGCGAGCAGCAGGCCGGGAACGGCCAGGGATGTAATAGCGAATTTCAAACAATTCTCCCGGCGCACCCCACGTGCGCGGACAAGGGTTGAGGGCTCAACACGGGAGAGAGAAGGCGAACGGAATAATCCGCGCGACCGGCTGCCCTCCGCAGCGTTGCAGTGGGCTTCAGGCCGGTCTCCGGGCTCGTGCATGTTCGGTGAATCGCCTTCCCGCATCGCTGGGATGCAGTGGCTGGATGGCGCAGGGTGCGCCAAGGCCGTGATTCACCGCAACGCACTTACCGTTGCGGGGGCAGCGCCGGAATTGCGTGAATCATCCAGTACCAAATCCTGGACACATGCCACGCGCACCGGCTTCCCGTTTCACTCCCGGATGTAAACATCCTGTGGAGCACCTGAAGCTGCGCGGAACTCTAGGGGCTGGCGGGGGAGGGTGTCAAGAGTGGGCGCGCGAATACTCGCCGGACAGGCGCGGCGAGCCGAGATGCATGCCCTGGGCATTGTGGATGCCGAGGCGCTGCAGCGCCGCGTGCGTCGCTTCGTTCTCGACGCTCTCGGCGATGGTCTGGGCACCGAACGACATGGCGAGCTCGTGAATGTGCTGCACGATCTTGTGGTCGGACTCGTGCTCGAGCATGCGGCGCACGAACGTGCCCTCGATCTTGATGTACTCGGGACGGAACAGGTTGAGGAAGTGGTAGGTCGAGTAGCCGCTGCCGAAATCGTCGAGTGCCAGTTTGCAGCCAAGATCGCGCAGGGTCTGGATGTCGTTGAACAGCGCATCGGTGATGGCGACGTTTTCGCGTTCCGTGATCTCAATGGTGATGGAGCGACCGTCGTGGCACGCCGGTCCCAACAGTGCGCCGAGCTCACGTGCAAAGTCGCGATCATTGAA
>Ga0209706_10000307_pt1 | contig 27673 bp, 29 predicted proteins | sample PPLLaktember2015_6_FD_187263 | JGI IMG/M metagenome (GOLD analysis project Ga0209706, IMG submission 187263) | Freshwater sediment microbial communities from Prairie Pothole Lake near Jamestown, North Dakota, USA - PPLs Lake P8 Core (1) Depth... | ecosystem: Environmental > Aquatic > Freshwater...
TAGTCCTGCAAGAAAGGACGGCCAGGGAGCGAGTATCTTTGTCACTTGCTTACAATCGCCAACCTATCGCGTCAACCAGACCCCTGTTATTAAGGATTAACGACACGCACGCCTCCATTCGCGGATCAGTAATCGCCCGTTGTTCGATGCGTCTTCCCCCTTAACACACAAAGCCGCATCCCTTATGATGCGTATACGAAAAAGGGACAGCGGTGGATTCGAGCCTAAACATCAGCAAGGCTATAGGCCAATTTGGCCTCCAGTTAATGCCTACTTAGGGGTTACTCAAGGCATTTACATTTGGTTTCGATGGGGTTATAGGCGCAGCCAGATTCGTCACAGCTCTGATTATGGGGAGGGTATCAACTGTTTTTCATCTCGCAACGACAATGGAACACACTTTGGAGGTCGTATCTCTGAGCTTGCTCATCAGAGATTGGATAAGAGTTTTCAGATCCGGCGCAACAGCTTCATAGTCGCTAATAAGCTTTTCTGTATCCAGGAGCCCGACTCGAACTGGACCTTCCGCCGCTATCACCGATGCGCTTCTTGCCCCTGTGCCTCCTTCCAAGAAGACCATCTCTCCGAAGACCTCCCCCTCTTTAAGGCTATCGATAGTAACCATGCCCTTAGCCGTCCTCTTTTTCACCTTGACCGATCCTTCCAGGATAACGTAGATCCATGAACCGAAACTTCCTTCTTCGATGATCACTTCGCCACCAGAATAGGTCTTGACCTCCATGATGTAAGCATCAAACGCAGGATTAGTGCTCATTCAAGTCCTCCTCATCAAGTGGGCAGCAGGAAAAACCCTAATGCCTTCTTCGTTTCCTGATAGTCAGGGAGTTCCTTAAATTGCATCCCCAGTCGGATCATGGCACGGCTTTTCTTTACTGACACAATCTGCGCTGTCAGACTCAAGTCCTTTCCGTTCGGCAGCACTGAATCAATGTGGAGGGATTCGCCGACCTCATGAGAGGTGACCGACTCGTTCTTAACCGAAACCTGCAAACCCATGCCGCTCATACTTACGTCCGTAATATGCCCTTTCAAGAAAGGAAAACCTTTGGGCCGCGAAGCCGGGGCGTACCTGCACGGAACATAAACTTCTTTACGATAGAACTTCCTTTTGGACTTCCAAGCGTCATAATCTTGTGTTGGTTTCTTGCCAGGTTTGTTGGTGGACGTTACCGCCAGCTTGTCCATGAATCTATTGGTTCGCCTTAGCCGATCGAGCGCCTGGCCGATGATAGTTTTAAGCACAGGGGAAGTTTGTTCATATTTCTTGGCAAGTTCACGGGGATGCCATACCTCCAACTCCGTATCCTCGAGTGCTCCGGCAGAGGCGGACCGGACTTCCGCATCCTTACTCAGAAAGGCCATCTCACCAATAATCCCTCCTGCTCCAAAGGTTGCGAGAGGGACCTCCACACCCTCGGATTTCCTGAAAACCTGTACTTTGCCGCTGAGAATCTTGTAGATGGAGATACCGTAGTCTCCCTGTTTGATGATCTGTTCTCCCTTTAAGTATTGAAGGGTTTTCCGATCCTTGTGCCTGTGCTGATTCATTCTCCCTTTTTCCTTTCAAGTAGGCATTGTATCAACCAGAGGGTGTCTAAAGTTTCCTTTAGTTACTCTCATTTTAGTAAATCTGAACATTTTTGCAACAAATTTAATCACATATGCCTCTTTAATATCTCATTATCTATTCATAAGGCTATTGTGTTCAAACCCAACAAATTTTGGCACTGTGACCGAACATCAGTAAGTTCAGTTCTCAGAGCTTATTCTTATTCTGTTATCTGATTGACATTGTTATGGTTATTCGAAATATAAAGACGGCACAAATCTTGCTTTTACCTCTACACAAACAAACCGAAGAGGTTCGGTGCCTTTCTACTGCCGAGGAAAGCACCGGGGAGTACCCAATGAGCATTGGAAAGAAAGGTGATATTGCGCTTGAAGAAGTTTCAAGTTTATGTGATGAGCGAGCGATTATCGCTTTTTTCTCACCTTTCATGAGCAGTACCTCCAGCACAATGCTGAGTGGCACTCTGAGGAAGGCCCCCTTGTGTTCTTGTAGAAAACCTACCGATGGATATCGGGGAGATGTTTGTTAGGAAGCTGAGAAGTCTAGGCACTCACGTTGCTTTCAGCGCAGCTAACGGCGATACCGGGCATCGTTATATAAACAAAAAATAAGGTTTGGGGGTCGTTATGGATTCACGTGTTCAGGCAGAGGTTGGAAATGAGACTTTGATACGGGACAGCAAAACACTCAAGCTCAAGCTGCAGGAAGCCAGGAAATCCGCGGCATGCCTTGTTATCGTTCTTGGCAAGCCCTTTGGAAAAAGATTTACTTTGAACTCAAAGACGATGGTTATTGGCAGAGGTTCTGAGTGTGAGATTCCGATGCTTGACAGTTCTCTATCCAGAGCACATGCGCAGGTGTTGAAGAAGGAGAGTGGACGGTTTTACGTCAGCGACCTTGGCTCAACCAACGGCACCTATCTGAACGACCAGCAGTTAACGCCTGGGAAGGCTATCGAGGTCAAGAACGGGGACCTCCTGAAAATGGGAAACATGATCTTCAAGTTCATAGGCAGAGGTGAGATAGACAACGTTTTCTACAAAGACATTTTCTATCTCGCTAGCCGGGACGATCTGACCGGCACTCTCAACAGGGTGTCTCTCAGGTCTTGTCTGGAGGAGGGGTTTCACAAGGCCAGGATTAGCAAAAAACTTCTCTCAGCGATTGTTCTTGATCTCGATCATTTCAAGTCAGTCAATGACACATACGGTCACGCTGCTGGAGATTTTGTACTCAAGGAGACCGTGAAAGTAGCCCAGAGCGTCATTCGGGGTAATGGTTTTATCGGACGGTTTGGTGGGGATGAGTTCGTGGTTGTCCTCTGGGACACTCCACTCACCAATGCCTGCATCGTTGCCGAGCGAATACGATCCAAGATAGAAAAACAGAGCTTTACTTACGAGGGGAAGAGAATCGCCGTAACAGTCAGTCTCGGGGTTTCTTCACTCGATGATTCGATTCGAACAATCGACAGCTTTTTCAAACGGGCGGATGAAGCTCAGTACAAAGCGAAGAAAAATGGTGGCAATCAAGTATCCGCGCTTTAGCCCGGAGGTATTTGGTCAGCAATCTGCTTGAGGGCGCTCTGATTTGCCACAATGGTATGGAAAGTCAACGTTGGCTGCTTCACTCACTGTGATTGTGTTCAGCCTTGCCTTAGGAGTCGATGCTTTATGAAACTTATATGCATTGAAGGAGCGACCAAAAACCACGTCTGGCAATTGACAGACAAACGGTCAGTGATCGGTCGAGATCTCCTCTGCGATATTGTGATTGAAGACTCCATGCTGTCCCGTGTCCACGCTGAACTCGTCTGTGATGGAGATTCCCTTATATTTAAGGACAACAAAAGCGCAAATGGATCCTACATCAACAACGCTCGAGTCAACTCTCAGGTCCTGCTCCCGGGGGATGTGATAAGGGTAGGAGACACTACGCTCAAGGTTGTCGAAGAGGACCTTTCTCAGGAGGTCCGCTGGCAGGAGAATGACCCCTTTGTCACCAGCGCGATTTCTCTTGACGATCTGACAAAGCAGGCAAGGGAAGTCGCTTCCTGGTCCAAGAGAGGAAATGGAAGGAAGTTGGACGAGGCTGAAAAAAAACAATTGAAGGCTGTAAAGCTCATCAAGAATCTGGAGACGATCTACGAGGTCGGAAAAACTCTCAATTCCATCAGAAACGTGAATGAGATGATCGAGGAAGTCGGAAAAACGCTTCTGAAAGTCTTCCCGGATGCGGAGAGGCTATGCATCCTTCTTAAGGGAGAGAATGGAGCCTCTCGCTTTGAACCAAAGATCATCAAAACCCGGCATGAAGGTCACCCTGGACCATTTCGGCTCAGCCGAAGCATCCTTCAGAAAACGGTCAAAGATGAGATGTGCATCCTTGCTGCCGACGCCTCCAACGATGAACGATTTGCACCATCACAGAGCATAATGAGCTTGCAGCTTCGCTCCATCATGTGCGCCCCCGTAATCAGCAAAGGGAATCTCCTCGGGGTAATTTACCTGGACAACCGCAATGCTCCGAATCGCTTTGATGATAATGACCTGGCTCTTCTCTCAGCCTTAGCAAACCAATCCGCGGTTGCCATCGAGAACTCGCAGCTTTACGAGGAGGTCCAGAAAGCCTATCACGAGGTAATCCTCGCCTTGATGAACACCGTGGATGCCAAAGATCCCTATACCAGAGGCCATTCGGGAAGGACCAGTCGTTATGCGGCAGGGATCGCCCAGGAGATGGGGTTTAGCAAAACGGAATGCCAGAAAATCAAGACTGCGGCACAACTCCATGACATCGGAAAGATTGGCGTGGGAGACTTCATCATGAGCAAGGAGAATCCTCTCTCCACCATTGAATATAACACGATCAAAGCTCATGTTCTAACTGGTGAGAGTATCATCAAACCCATCAAGTATCTGCACTTTGCTCTTCCTTTGGTCCGACACCACCACGAGCATTATGATGGCACAGGATACCCTGATGGACTCAAGGGTGAAGAGATTCCCCTGGGAGCCCGGATCATTGGTGCAGCAGACGCCTACGACGCGATGACAACCCAGCGTCCTTATAATAAGCCACTGAGCTTCGAGGAGGCACTTAAGAAGTGTGCTTCCTCGGCGGGTAAGCATTTCGACCCAAGCGTCATCGAGGCTCTTGCTCGTTTCATCAACAAAACCATGAGAAAAGCTGCTGAAGATTGTGTTGTTACCCAGCTTGAAGGGGTTCATGAGGCCCATTTAGATGGACGATAAGTCAAGTTCATGGAATGTCGTGACCTTTGCCATTGGTTTTGAAGGGCTGATATCAAGCGGGCGCGCCGGATGTGGCAGAACAGCGGGCCACACCGGTGACCCGCAGCCTCAAACATTCTTCTGCTAATCGCTTGCTGAGGAATGGCGCGAAAACGGGCTCTCGCAACATAACGATACGGATGGCTAAATCCCAAAAGAGGCCGCCTTGTTCAACGATGGTGTCCCCTCCCCAATCCATTTATCAATGGCATCCTTATCAAACCTCCAGACCCTTCCAATGCGGATCGCAGGGATCCTGCCTTCAGTAGCGTACTTGCAGATGGTGATTTCATGGAGCTTGAGATACTTGGCGAGTTCCTTTGTGGTCATGATCTGGGGCATTCGATTTGACATCCAGCCATAAGATATTGGGTACTGTTTTGATAAATTTAGTATATATAGCTATATAAATACAATACTATACTATAAATAAAAAATCAATACAAAATTAGTTAAATTAATATAAATGGAATGTCTTTGATCTTGCTATCCCAAAGAATTCGAGTCTGGGTAGCGCATTGTCCTTTTTCAGTAAGGCTTAAAAGACAGAATGTTTGGTCAGATAATGGGAAAGTTGTCCGGTTTAGTAATTCATTTAGAATGGTTAATCCTATTGCTGTATTTGTAAGTAGGTTAGGCAGATAGAATGTTTTTCAATGCATTCTATACCATATATAGTTATGTACAATTATCTTTATACCTACATAATGTTATTATAAAAAAATTATCTTCATGTGGATAATTAATTGACAAATATGGTAAAATATTATAAGTTATATCAAAATTCGGGAGGACTGCCATTGGTCACCAATCGCTTAAGAGAGCTGAGAGAGAACCGAATGGTTAGCAGATCCGAGCTTGCCAGAAAAGCACGCATTTCTGAGTTGACGGTAGCTCGAATCGAGAGAGGTAACCCCTGCCGAAAAGACACTAAACGAAAAATCCTTGTAGCCTTGGATCTCATTCCTTTGGACAGGGACAAGGTTTTTCCTGAGAACTGAACTCTTGGGGTTAAAATCCTAAGAGAAGCTTCTGGAGTGCCCGTGATCTTCTGTGGGCTTCTATTCCATTAGGAGGAAAGAGTAGCAGAATAAAACGGCATCTCCGGTGACCCCGGCCTTGAGCCGGGGTTATTTTGCAGCCGATCAGTAATTGCGGATCAAGGCTAACCAGATGAGCTGGAATCTGTCTTAACATTTTGCCATTCCTTAATATTTCGGTCAGATTTACAACAAATCCGCATCGCAGGAACTCACCATGAACAAGTCAGACCTCATAGAGAGGATAAGCAGCGAAGCAGACCTCCCCTTGAAGAAGGCCGATAAATTGGTGACTCTCGTCTTTCATGAGATGAGCGAAGCTCTGGGTAAAGGCGAGCGGGTCGAAATCAGAGACTTTGGGGGGAGTTTCAAGGTAAAGCACTACAATGGATACGTAGGGAGAAACCCGAAGACGTCGAAGGTGTTGGAAGTCAAACCCAAGAATTTGCCCTTCTTCAAATGCGGGCTAGACCTGAAGAGACGGATAAACTCCGACAAGGTTTGAGCCAATAACATTGTTTTCTGGAACTCTATTGATTTGGTGCCATGTTGAAAAATTGCATTCATACCCTAGTCCTTTTTCTAATAAGTGTCTTTCTATCCCTTCCTGCCTTCGCTTCTGAGGAAAGCTCCTACCGCAACGAGGAATACTCCTTTTCTCTAGAATATCCGAAAATCCTCAAAATGAAGGTTTTTGGAGAAGGCTATTTCGATATCCTGAAAGAAGGGAACCTCCTGCTCCGAGCGAGCATCGAAGACGACACGTTTAAAATTTTCATCCAGGAGACAAAGGCAGGAAAAGATGCTTTCCGGAGTTTCGCCAGACAGAGATGTAGGATAATTTGCGATGCGGATGGTCCCGACGGCTCGACTTACTGCGATAAGATAGAGAACGAGAAAGAGTGGAACTCTCGAACTGGACTAACGGTGCTGGAGTTCACGATGATCTTCACCCAAGAAGATTATCAGAACAAGACAAAGGAGGATTCCAGGATGGGGCCTGTCTTTGTGGTCGACATTTCAAGTGCAGATCACCCTCTCGCCTTGATGATCCATCCCGGGCATGAGACTCTGGCATCAAAGGATAGTGAGCAACTCATTCGTGGTCTGATTGACACGATAGAATTGCTTCCAGGAAATTCTGATCGGCAAAGGGAGACAAAAGTCTGCGGGACGGTTTGCAAGAAATAGGGCGACGCGTGTTATCTGTGATCAGAAGTTTCGAGCCAAAGAGTAAAGACACTGGCACATGTGATGAGTGTGCATTCCAACCCCCCGCCAAAAAAGAACCCACCCCTACCCTCAGCAAGCCACAGCGATTTCAAGCTCGTGAAGCTTGACGCATGGGCATTCCCTGAGACCGCGTTTCACACCGAACTGCAAAAGGTTAGAGGTTAGGTTGGTTGGTTAATTTGTTGAACAAATCAAGTAATCGGAAGGCTTATGAGTTGATGTGTTAGAAGCCTCTTATTCAGACTCGGATTATACGGGACTCGGCAGAGCAGTTGTAGTCTGATAAAGATGAGACCCATTAGTCTCAGTCCCCAACTTACGATGGGTTTGGCTTTATGGGATGTCGAAGACGCCTCCCCTCAGGCCGCAGCCCTAGAGAGGCACAGGTCAAGATACTGGAGATATGCCCACTTCATTACTTCCTCGCAAAAAGCCTATTCTTCAAATTGTTTTTTGACCGAGCCATCCTGAGACAGCACCCTCACGCCTGGCGTTAGGTAAGGAAGCTTTTCTATGTTCGCTTTTCCGCCGGAGTGACTGAACTTCTCTTGCTCTCGAACACGGCTAGAGGGTTTATGGAGTATATCTCACCGCCGGTGGATTTCACCTCCATCATCGTGCTGCATGAAAAGCATTTTACCGGCCCCGAATAGTCCTCGAAAACCCAGTGATCCAGATTGAGCTCATTCCCGCACGAAATGCATTTTACCCTCATGCTCTTTTCCCCCTTTCCCTGGATGAAAACAACTGGTCTTGGCACTGTTGGCATAGAGCTGAAACGGTATATTCAAATCTCGCTGAGGGATCTCGGAATCTTACCGCAGGGCGACCGCACACGATGCAAGTTTGCCTGGCCTTGGCTATTGCATAATCAGATCTGTAGGTCGGTCTCGAAAAAACCTCATGCAGGGCGAGTGCATTGGACATAGCGCACCTCCACGGCTTCACATTGGGGGTTTGAGTGAAGCCAAGCATATCCCCTGATCGATTTTTCCTTAGAATTAGGTGTAGTGCCCTTTATCGATGTTACGCTGATGGGTTTGAAAGATGTCTAGCCCTTTTGATCAAGCTAAAGGTTACGGCTTTTGGGTAAGTAAGGCGGAAATTACCACGGGATTCACCTGGTGGCAACACATTTTTGATGTGGGCTTTTTGGGTACGGATCCTACGCATTGTTTGGCAGCTCAAGAAGGGAGGATCTCACTTGGAAACCTACCTATTAGTGCAGTCCACACCAGGCTCCTACTCATTATTACAGTGTGATCAGTTTCTAATTTTGAAGGCAAAAACGATAAGTTACGGCCAACACAAAGGAGGTGAAAAAGCGTCATTTAAAGTAAGGAAATAGCCGGCGGTATCCATTCCGTCACGAATATTAACCGTGGGGCGATCAGTCATTTTGGCTGTTCGCCCTTTTTCGTTTCGGACACCCAAAGCGCCAAATCACGAAAGGAGAAACTTTATGGCAAATCAAACGAATGGCAATCCGTTCAGAGACGATGAGATCATCATCCTGGAGCAACTGCGGGATGGGAAAATGGTCAAGAACATCTTCCCCAAGATCGGCGGACGGCTCAGGCTAGCGCATGAAGAAAATGACCAGCTATCGATTATCAGCGAGATCATCAGGTACGATGAGAACATTGCAGTGGTCAGGGCCATCACCACCACCATGAAGGGAAATTTTCCAGGTCTTGGGATGTCGAGTATCGAAAGGGATCACTCCATTGCACCCGCGATCCTGGAATTGGCTGAAACTCGCGCCATCGCCAGATCTTTGCGGTTCGCTGGCGATGGTGTGGAATATTGCAGCGCCGAGGAAGTCACTCATCTTCAATTGAATGGGGACAGCGTCTTCTCCCGACGAGACACCCCAGCCCAAATCACCACAACTACGGGGGTCAGATTTTGGATTGTGAACTACGATAAATGGATGGAGGTTTTTGATTTGTTCACATTCTTTAGCTACTCCGGTCAGGAAACAACAAAACCAGACAGAGGTGGATGCCGGATCATTCATTTGCTTGAAGCCGCCCCAGAGGGGCATAAGGTGAAGAAAGGTTTAAGGTCCAGAGCGTTAACGACACAGGCTATAAAAGAGGCTGATAGCAGTCAGCAATTCCATCGCAAGTTTCCCATGCTTGCCTGCAGTTGATTTCACCCCACGAAATGATGTAGATTGCATTGTATCTGCCGCAGGAGTAAGCAACATGAAAAAGGATGAGGTTGTCAAGAAACTGAAGGCCCACAGGGAAGAGCTTCGAAAAATGGGAGTGACTTCCCTTGCCCTTTTCGGCTCTGTTGTCCGGGACGAGGCCAGACAGGGAAGCGATATTGACCTTCTTGTTGAGTTCGGGAGCCCCGTGGGGGTCTTTCACCTCTTCAGGGTGCAGCACCGAATTGAAGAAATCCTTGGGGTACCTGAGGTGGATCTGGTACAGAGGGGAGCGGTGCACCCCGCATTGCGGGAGAGGATTTACGGGGAGACTGTGAATGTCGCCTAGACTTTGGGAACACCGCGTTGCGGATATACTTGATGCCATAAGGAAGATCCAAAGCTATGTGAAAGGAATGAGCTTCGAGGATTTCCAGTCAGACCCGAAGACGGTAGACGCAGTGATTCGTAATTTCATCGTTATCGGGGAGGCAGCCCGAAGCGTTCCGAAGGAGATTACCGACGAGTGTCCGCATGTGCCTTGGCGGCTGATGGGGGACATGAGAAACTTTGCTATCCATGAGTATTGGGGTGTCGAATTAGAGACAATATGGGAGACTTTGAAGAAGGATCTTTCTCCTCTAATTCCACCGCTCAACATTGTTCTGAAAGAAGGTGGCGGGTGATCGGTATCCCGTGATCACATACCATCGCGTACTTCAACGACATGAGGAAGCTCTCAAGGCAGGAAGATCTGGCGAGGTTTTATGCGAGCCCCGAAGAGTTGAAGAAGCACAGCGTACCACACAGAAGCCACACAAAAGGGTAAAATGGGGGTTTTGGACGAAAATAGGGTATGTCGGCATCTCGCTAACATACCCTATTCACTTGACTTACTGGTCGGGACGACTGGATTTGAACCAGCGACCCTCTGAACCCCATTCAGATGCGCTACCAGACTGCGCTACGTCCCGGCAAATCGTTTTAGATTTTATAGAGATTCCGCTCTTTGTCAAGGTGAAAAATAACGAATCCTTCTTGTCTAATATAGATCTCCGGTCACAACCAGTTGCACATCCTCAGAAAAGGTCTTCGTCTTCAGATTCACCGCCCGGCATCCGGCCGTGCTCCTGAAGGTACTTCTGAATCAGCTCACTCTCCCGCTTCGAGTACATCTTGTGTTCCTCAATATCAAACCAAGCCGCTTTGTTCTGGTCACGGAGCGTCCTCAGAAGCTCCTTCCGAAGATTGGCTGTGCCCTTGATGCAAATGACCTTGTGATCACGGTCACAGAGTCGGAAAACACCCTCGGCCTCATGGACCTGCCGAACATTGTCCTCGTTGAAAACCAGCAACTCCTCGGGAGGTAACGGGTTGCGTGCCATGTCGAGCCGCAAGTCGCACTGGAGGCAGCGCTTGGCCTCTTTCAGCGCCTGCTCACCCGTGAACCCGAGACATACTTCCCTGAAGCTCTCATGCCGCCTCTGCACCTCAAGTTGCGGAACACTTTCCCGGGGCCAGGCTACAAATCCCTCATGGCGACCCAGGTTGGGATTGGGGATTCCTTTTTCAAAAAGGACCTCCTCGATGTCGCCGGTCCCTCCCATGGCTTTGTCCAAGGCGGAAGCGGCCTTCCGGCCTGCGGCAATCGCATGGATAATTGAACCTGAAACGGCCGTCACGTCGCCTCCTGCATAAACCCCTTTCATACCGGTTTCCAGACTGTCTTCATTGACGGTGACCAGCCCTTTCTTGGCCCTGATGGAAGAAGCGGCCCCAAGGAAAGAAAGATCCGCCTCCTGACCCAATGCCAGAATCACCTGATCCCCTTGAATACTCTCCGGGGTCCCATCGAACTTGGGGTCGAAGACGCCCAGGTCGTCGAACACCGAGGTGCAGCGGGCGATTTCCACGCCTGTGATGCGGCCCTTTTCGGTCAGAATCCTACGAGGTCCCCGGGAAGGTATGAGCTTCACTCCCTCAGCCAGTGCCCCCTCCATTTCCCAGGAGTGGGCCGGCATGTCTTGTTGTTTTTCCAGGCATACCACGGTCACATCTTTTGCCCCGCATCTCTTCGCCGTCAGGGCCGCATCCACAGCCACGTTGCCGCCGCCGAGAACAATGACGCGATCCTTGATGCGGAACCTTTCTCCTTCAGCGACTCGGGAAAGAAGATCCACCCCCCAAAGCACGCCGGCCGAATCCGCGCCTTCCAGAGGAATGCGCCGGCTCAGCTGAGCGCCGATCCCAAGGAACACCGTTTCATAACCCTTTTTCTTGAGCCGATCCAAGGTGATCTGCTGTCCCAGAGCCTGATTTGGCCTGAACTCAACGCCCAGATCGAAGATATCTTTGATCTCTTTGTCGAGGAGATCTTCCGGCAGCCGGTATCTGGGGATTCCATACCGCATCATGCCGCCCGCTTTGCTTCTTGCCTCGAAAACCGTGACCTGGTGTCCCTTCTTGCGGAGGTAGAAAGCCGCGGTGAGGCCTGCAGGCCCCGAGCCGATGATCGCGACCTTCTTCCCCGACTTCTCGGCGACTTTCGCGTTCTTCCTCCAGAGCCCCCTGTCTCCGTCCGCTGCGTATCGCTTGAGTGCGCAGATTGAGATCGGTTCGTTGACTTCCCCCCTGCGGCACGCCTCTTCGCAGGGGTGAGTACAAACCCGCCCCAGAATCCCAGGCAGAGGCACCTTTTCACGGATCACTGCGTTCGCTTCATCCCTTTTTCCCTCTGCGATTAGCCTGAGGTACCAGGGCACGTCGATGTTCGCCGGGCAGGCCTTCTTGCAGGGAACAAGGTCCTCTTCCTTTTTCCCAGGCCGCACTGATTTATCCCTCAAGGCCCCTGTGGGGCAGACCTCTACACAGGCCGTGCAGAACTTGCAGCCTGATTCCTCCAGAGTCGGCTCCAGAGAACCGATCCGGACACGGCCGTTCCCGTCCACCACAAAACCGATGGCCTCGATGCCTCTGAGGTCGCGGCAAGCTCGCACACACCGGGTGCACCCGATGCACAGGTTATAGTCCCGCATGAAAAGAGCGTGTTGGTCGAGAACCGGTAGATTCGTGGGGACCCATTTTGGCGTCGCAGGAGAGATCCCCACGTAGGCCGCCACATCCTGAAGTTCGCAGTGTCCGAAGTTCGTGCAGCACCGTTCGTTTTGAGGCACGTTAGAGGAGCATTGGCTTAGGCTGCACCCTTCCTGCTGGGTGCAGGTCAAACAGGCGTGAGGATGCCGGGTCATGATGGGGACAAGATTTTCCTGCCGCTTGGCTCGAACGGTTTCATTGTCCGTGACGATGACCATCCCTTCCTGGACCTCCGTGGCACAGGATGCCGCAAGGTCCTTATCCCCCTGAATCTGCACCACGCAGAGACCGCAGCCTTTGCCCTCCTCCCCGGGCTTGGCGTTCTCGATCATCCGGTCCCCTTGGAAGACGACCCTTGCGGCTCGACTCCCGTTTGCAGGCGGCAAATCCGGATGATGGCAGAGGGCGGGGATGTATATTCCAGCGCTTCGCGCCGCCATCAGGATCGAGGTTCCCGAAGGAACCTCAACCTGCCGACCGTCAATCGTCACCCTCACCATCCCCATGACCCCTGACTCCGATCCCTTACCAGGAATGCGAAAAAGCGCCGGCTTTGCACGACTTCACGCACGGTAAAGGCGGCCTGTTGACCGAGGGCTTGCATGGATTGCACTCGTACTTGAGTTTCCTTCTCTTGTCCGGAGTCACCATGGCCACAGGCTCTTCCCGCAGGGGATCGTTGGGATCCTCCTCCACCACCTCAAACACCCTGGCCGGGCAGATATTCACACAGTCCCCGCAGCCATCGCATTTCTCCGTGTCAACGGTAATGAAATACTCTCCTGACCCATCCTGGTAACCATAGTTCGCCAGCATTGTCCACCCTCCGCTCTCAGGCCGATCGAGGTTTTCTCTCTTTTCCCTTTCCCTTCTGGCAAAGAGCAAAGGCGAAGAGAGCTGCCCCCACGCCGCCGGCAATCTGGGAGTCCCATTGGGTTTTGGCCGGTTCAAGGCCGATCATGGGCATGAGCCTGTCGATGACGCCCCTGTTCTTGGCCATCCCGCCGGTAATCGCAAACTCCGGAATGACGCCCAATCTCTCCACCAGGGAGTAGATTCTCTCCGCCATGGCCCTGCAGTAAGCTGCAAGCACCTCTTCCGTGGTCCAGCCCTTGCGCAGAAGGCCTGTGGCCTCGGACTTGGCATAGACGACGCAGGTATTCGAAACAGCCGGTGGTTCCTGTTTCACGTTGTAGGAACGCTCGCCGACTTCTACGATCGGAACCCCGAGGAGGTCTGCAAACACTTCCATGCCGCGGCCTGTTCCGGCTGCACACTTGTCATTCATCAGGAAGTTGGTGACCCTTCCCTTGTCGTCGCACTGAATGGCTTTCATGTCCTGCCCGCCCACGTCCAGCACGGTTCGGACTTGGGGCCCGTAAATGAAATTCGCCCCTCGGGCGTGACAGGCAATCTCCGTGAGGGTTCGGTCGGCCATGGGAACGTTCACGCGGCCATAACCGGTGCCGATGCAGGAATCAATCCGGCTCTCGGGCATGTCCGTCTTTTCCATGGCGAAATTGAGACCGTTCCTGGCGCTGTTGGGGCTGTCGGAGCCGGTCCGCATATTGCCGTAAGCAAAAATTTCGCCGTCCGCCATGATCACCGCCTGAGTGCTCACGGAACCGACGTCAATTCCCACGCTGAGGAACTTCGCTCTTTTCCAGTCGATCTCCGGGTTGACCCAGTTAGTTTCCGTCCACCTCCAGAATTCAGGTTTCTTTTCTTCCCCCATGCTCACCGCTCCTGTGGAAAGCCAAATGCAGACCTTTGGCCGCAATCAAATCGCCTTCCCGAAACCCGAATGTCGAATATCGAACAAGGAATTCCGAATGATGAAGTTAAACCTCCTGTTTCTTCCTTCGGCGTTCGTTATTCGCTATTCGATATTCTGCGGTTCGTTTTTGAACTTCTACGCGCTTTGCGAAGAAGTTCTGCTTTAAGACTCTAAAGCCATCAGTCTTCTTCCTCAGCAGCCACCACTGCGGCACCTACCGCCATTCCGAACTCCGGATCCTCAGGGACAAAGAGGTTCGATATCGCCAACTGCCGCTTCATCGCTTCCACAAAGCCCTGGTTGTAAGCCACGCCGCCGATCATCACCACATCCTCCTTGACTCCGATCCGTCGGATCATGGACACAATGCGGCTCGCCATGGCGTCATGAATGGCCTTGCTGATATCCTGCTTCTCGGTCATCCTATGGATCAACCCCACGACTTCCGATTCGGCGAAAATGGCGCACTGGGCGTTCATGGGAATTTCCTTGTCCGACTGGAGAGCGAGAGGCCCCATCTGCTCCAGAGGCGTCTCCAGGGCGCGGCCCATGGCCTCGATAAACGCGCCGGCGCCGGCTGCGCACTTTTCATTGACGGCAAAGTCCAAAGCATTTCCAGCTTCATCCAGCTTAGCCGCCCTGCCCTCTTCGGCGCCCACGTCCGCCACGGTCCTTGCCTTGGGGAAGTAGTAAATCGCCCCCTTGGCCATGGCTTTGATGTCATTCACCAGGTCCCAAGTGTTGGGGAGAGCAAACTTCACCACGTCTTTGCCAGATCCTGTGCCGCAGACTCGATCCACGTCATCAGCAGGTACCTTTGCGTTCTCCAATGCCAGTTCCCAAGCGTCTCTGATCGATTTCTTCTGGTCAAAGCCGCTCAGCGCCCTTGCTTTGCCGATGATCTTGCCGTCCTTCATGATAACGACCTTAGTGGTTTTTGCACCACAATCAATTCCTGCGCTGATCATGATCTTAAGCTCCCTTGTCAATAGTCTCCTTCTTGACGCGCAATAGACAAACCTGCGATCGCCCACAGCCCTTATTCCTCAAATCCTTGGTGAGACGCCTTCAGCCCCGGACTCCACGCTGTTGAATTCTTCAATTGCACCCACCACAACTGTCCTCCTTTCAACACGGCCATTTCAGATGACACGCAAAAACTCTCTCTCCTCTCATTCCTGGAGTTTTTCCGGCCTGGAAGCAAGGGCGGAGGGAGATACATGCAACACCAAGAAAGAAAGGAGGCCGAGGATCAGGGTGGGGAAAAAGAAGGAAGCATGCCACAGGATGGCGGCGCTCAAGCCTTCTTCCTTGCCGATCCCGTAAAATAGATAGGCGTATTGGACAGAGAGGTGAAAGGTTCCGATAAAACCCGGGGCCGAAGGGATCATGACTCCGAAAGAGGCCATGGCCATGACCAGAAAGGGAGCGATCGGAGGCATGTGCAGATCGATGGAGAGCTCGACCAGTTTGATTTGACCCAAGGAAGCGAACCAGAGCAAGAGGGAATAGAAAACGATTAGGACCCATTGGTGGGGTTTTCTGGTCATGGCAAGACCCAGGCTGAAGTTCCACACCACGTCGATGATTCTTGAACGAAACTTCCTGGGGACCATGAAGAGAAGGCGGTCAAGAAGATTGAGAAAAAGCTTGGCCTTGACTTTGAATCCGATGAGGAAGGAGATCAACAGCAGGTAGGCGCCAAGCAGAAAGAAACCTGTGGCCCTGAGGCTGATGCCTACGGAGTGCCACTCATCGGGAAAGGTTGTTCCCATGAGGCCGATCATCAGGAAAAGGAGGAGCGTCAGGCCGTCAAAAATCCTCTCCACGACGATGGTCCCGAAGGTCGAACTGGCGCTGATGTGCTCTCTTTGCCCCAGGTAATTGGCCCTGATGATTTCTCCAAGCCTGGCCGGAAGGATGCAATTGGCTGCAAAGCCGATCATCAAGGCGTAGAGGCGGCTGGAAAACGCTGTTTTCTTGATCGGCTCGATTAGGATGCTCCAGCGCCAGGCCCGGATGACATACTGGAAGAGGCCGAGCCCGATGACGAGAAACAACAGGGCAGGGTCGGCCCTCCGGATGACAAGCCACATCACCTGGAGATCCACTTGCCGGAGCGCCAGAAAGACAAAAAGAGCGCTGATCAGAAGTCCTAACCAGACTCGCCAGGAAAAGGGCTTGGCCGTGCTCCTGTCAGAGTTCACGGAAAACTTCTTTGGCTTGGGCAATGTCCCGGGCGATCTGGTCGGAAAGTTCCTCGATCGTTTTGAAGTTCTTTTCCTCTCTGAGGTGCCTAATGAAATGCACTTTGATCGTTTTGCCCAAGAGTTCGCCCGAGAAATCCAGAACGTGAGTCTCAACGGTCAGAGCGGTGTCCCCAAAAGTCGGATTGTATCCGACATTGGTCACCCCGTTATAGAAGACATCGTCGATGAGCAGCTTGACAGCGTAGACCCCCGTTTTGGGAAGCAGTTCTCCGTGGGGATTCAGGTTGGCGGTCGGGAAGCCGAGCAGCCGGCCTCCCCTGTTTTGACCTTTCACCACGGTTCCCTGCACCTCGAAATCCCTTCCCAAGAGCACCCTGGCTTCAGCCAGTCTCCCTTCCTGCACCAGCCTCCGGATCGATGTGCTGGACACAAGGGTATGATCGATCTCGACCGGTCCCACAAGATGCACGACAAAACCGAAATCGCTTCCAAGTTCCCGAAGGAGATTGATGTCGCCCTCCCGGTTGTGTCCGAAAGTGTAGTCGTATCCCACCACGATCTCTTTGATCCCGACTTTCTTCACCAAGATATTGACGACAAAGTCCCTGGCCGAAATCGCTGCAAAACTTCTGTCAAAGGACACGCAAACGATGACATCGATGCCGGTCTTCTCAATGAGTTCCAGTTTTTGGCCCGTATGGGTGATCAACTGGGGGCCATTGGACGGTTTCATGACTTTCAAGGGGTGCGGCTCGAAGGTCATGACAATGGACTGCCCGCCGATGGCTTTTGCTCTTTCTTTGACCTTGTCGAACAGCGCCAAGTGCCCTTTGTGGACGCCGTCGAAGTTCCCGATGGTCAGCACGGGATTGATGAGCGGTTGCTTGATTTCGCTGAGGTTAAAGATGACCTGCATGACAAAAATTCAAACGAGTCTCTCATAAAAGATTGACATATTTCTGAGGCTAATATAAATGATTGGTTTGAAATATCAATTCATTTTGTGCGGAAGTGGCGGAACTGGTAGACGCGCTAGGTTCAGGGTCTAGTGTGAGCAATCACATGGGGGTTCAAGTCCCCCCTTCCGCACCACCGGGAATGCAGGCCGCAATCGAAACCGATTGTGGCTTTTTTTCAGGGCGGTGAAGAGGCGAAAAAATCCCTCTCTAAAAAACCGCAGGGGTTTTTCCTCGTAGGTCTTCTAAGAATGGTCAGTGACTCTGCAAATCAGGAGGGGTATTTGCCGGCAATGTAACCGCTCAACTGCTCAATGAGCATTTCCTGCTCGGAGATGATGGATTTCACCACGTCCCCGATCGACACGACACCGACGAACTTGTCCTTTTCAAATACGGGGATATGCCTCACATGTTTCCCTGTCATCAGAATCATGCACTCCTCGACGCTGTTCTCCGGCTTGACCGCAAACATTTCAGCAGCCGGGGTCATGATCTCTTCCACCTTGGTATCTTTGGACGCCTTGCCCTTGAGAATCACTTTTCTGGCGTAATCCCTTTCAGAAATAATACCGGCCACCTTGCCGCGATCGTCGATGACCATGAGCGCGCCGATCTTCTTTTCACCCATTAATTTCAGCGCATCAAAGACTGTGGCTTGCGGCAGAACTGACCAGACCTCTTTGAGCTTGCCCTTGAGAACCTCTTTAACGGTTTTCATGATTCACCCCCTCCTTATTATCATGGATCACGAATGGCCTAGAAAAGTGCTATAATATAAATACAAAACGTCGGGCAGGCAAGAACATTTCTGCCCGATCTATTGCCTTGGACATGAAAGTGGCGTAATAAAAGACATCCGCTGTTCGCCAAGGACCCAAGAAAAGCGAAGGATGATAGCAGCGGCTGAATATGAGGGCTGTTTGAGAACCTTTAGAAGACCGCTTTTGAAAACACACAGGGAGCTTGAATTACCTGAAACGAATCACCATCATTAGCAGCAGAACTGGAGTACCGTGCGGTAACCCATTTAAGTGAAGGATGAGGGGTAAACGAGCATTCAAGAAGGGAAGGTGTTTGAGATGTCGAGAAATAAGGGAATGTGGAGAGAAAAGACCTTGATCAGGTGGATTGTGATTTGCATCATTGCGGGTTTTGGAATGTCGACGCTTCCGGGTGTTATTTCGATTTCCGCAGCACAGAACCCCGGCTCGCCGCCGGGTGTGCCTGTGTCCTTTGCAGAGCTTGCCAAGAAAGCGAGGAATTCCGTGGTGAACATCAGCACCGTGAAAGTGATGAAGGGAAGAGGCCAAACGCCCATGCCTTTCGGACCGAATGACCCTTTCAGGGATTTCTTCGAGCGCTTCTTCAGGGACCAGATGCCGAAGGACTTCAGGCAACAGAGCCTGGGTACAGGCGTCATTATCGACAAGGAGGGGTTCATTCTCACGAACAATCACGTGGTGGAAATGGCCGACGAAATCAAGGTAAAGCTCCTCGATGAAAAGGAATTCCTCGCAAAGATCATCGGCCGCGACCAGAAAACAGACCTGGCCTTGATCAAAATTGAATCGGACAAACCGTTGAGCCCCCTGCCCCTCGGAGATTCCGACAAGCTGGAGGTGGGGGAGTGGGTCGTTGCGATCGGGAACCCTTTTGGACTCGGCAATACGGTCACTGCCGGCATTGTGAGCGCAAAGTACCGGCAGATCGGGCAGAGCTCTTATGACAACTACATCCAGACGGATGCGTCCATCAACCCGGGAAACAGCGGTGGACCGCTTCTCAACACAGCTGGTGAGGTGGTCGGCATTAATACCGCCATTTTCTCTCAGAGCGGCGGCAACATTGGTATCGGCTTTGCTATTCCCGTTAACATGGTCAAAGATCTGCTTCCCCAGTTGAAGACGGGCAAGGTGGTCAGGGGCTGGCTTGGGGTGATGATTCAGAAGATCACGCCCGAACTCAAACAAAAGCTCGATCTCAAGGATGAAAAAGGCGCACTCGTGGCCGATGTGACGCCGGGCGGACCTGCTGAAAAGGCCGGAATCCAGCGTGGGGATGTGATCATTACCTTCAACGGGAAAGAGATCAACGAGATGAATGAGCTGCCCTATGTGGTGGCTTCAACGCCTGTGGGAAAGAGCGCGATGGTTCAGGTTTTGCGAAAAGGGCAGAAAAAGAGCTTAGAAGTCAAGATTGCGGAGCTCAAAGACGAAAAGGAAGCTCCGGTGGTCACGGAATCCAAGCCGAGGCTCGGGATGACGGTCGAGGACCTCACGACGGAGTTGGCCAAGAATTTCGGACTGTCGGACGCCAAGGGGGTTGTGGTCGTTCAGGTGGAAGACGGTTCTTCCGCGGCCGAAGCAGGGCTGAGAGCCGGAGACGTCATCCTGGAAATCGACCAGTCTCCTGTCAAGGATGTGAAGGACTACGGCCGTAAGATTGAGTCCTACAAGGCCGGAGATACGTTGCTCATCCTGGCCAAGAGGCGGGGCGCCACGGTTTTCCTTACCCTGAAAGTGAGAGATTAGGATAACTGATTTTTCGTGGAGGCCAATTCATGGTTGAGGAGCAGTGGAATCCCGGTAAGTTGATGAAGGTATCAGGAGCCTACTGGGAATCTTTCCCCCTTCATGTGGCGGTAGACTTGGACGTTTTCACGCGGATCGGCGAAGGGTCGCTGAGCGCTGAAGAGATGGCGTCGCAATGGAAAGGCGATGAGAGATCAGCCCAGATGCTGCTCGACGCGATCACCTCCATGGGTCTCCTGGAAAAAAATGCGGGCAAATACACGAATACCGAGGCCGCCAAGACCTTCCTCATCAAGACCTCTCAGGCCTACATGGGATTCGCCATCAAACACCACCATCACCTCGTCTCGGCATGGTCCAAACTCTCCCAGGCCGTCAAGAGCGGAAAACCCGCGAGGAAGAAGAGGAGAAGCCGGTCCGAGCTCGAAAGCTTTCTCATGGCCATGTACAATAACGCATCCGTTCTTGCGCCGAGGATCACTAGGGAGATCGATCTCTCCCGAAGTCGGCATCTTCTCGACCTAGGAGGAGGCCCGGGAACCTACGCCATTCACTTTTGTCAGGCTAACCCCGGGCTCAGGGCCACGGTGTTCGATCTCCCCACCACCGAGCCCTTTGCTCGAAAGACGATCAAGAGATTCGGACTGAGCTCAAGGATCGACTTCCAGGGAGGGGATTACCTGCGCGATGTTGCCCAAGGAACCTACGACGTCGCGTGGCTTTCCCAGATTCTCCACAGCATGGGTCCGGAGGGCTGCCGCATTGTCATCGAAAAAGCAGTTTCGGTTCTCGAACCGGGCGGACTCATTCTGGTTCACGATTTTCTGCTGAACGACACCCACGACGGCCCTCTCTTTCCCGCGCTTTTCGCACTCAATATGCTCGTGAACACAGAAGAAGGGCGCTCTTACTCGGAAGGAGAAGTCAGGGACATGCTGGCCAAAGCAGGGGTCCGAAACATTCGCCAGCTGCCCTTCAGAGGCCCCACCGATTCCGGCATCCTCAGCGGGACCATTGGAAAGTGACCAAGGGCCAATATAAAGGCCGATCTACTCATAACGACGAGGGTGCCCTGGAGGTACTCTCTTACAAGCCGCAACACTTCTCTTTCCCTCCGTATTCGCCCCCGATATTCTGCAGGGATTCCGTAAAGTCACCAGACACTCTTCCTTGTCGCAAGGATTATCTTCTGGGGCTGATTCGGGGCTGGAATTTACCAGCTGAATCGGCGTAAAGCGGATACTGAGTAAACCTGGTTGCGGCTTTCCAGAGACCACCTCCAGAGCACCCTCGTAAAGCGTCGATTGAAAAAGAGAACACGAGAGGGAACGTCACCTCTTCAGCGGTTCTTCGTTGAAGAACTCCCGCGTGGATTTTCCGCCTGATTGCTCGAAGGTTTCGATCCACAATCTCACTCTATCCGCCCCGTAGGCCTGCTCCCACCCCCTCACAATACTCTCCACAGGAATGTCCGAAAACGAACCATGGTAGGTCACGTATTCCATGAACTTCTTTTTCTCGAGGTTGTAGGGTTGGAAAATGGAATCCTCGCGGCCGTTGAACTCCAGGGGGGCGACCTTGTGCTTCAGGCAGAGTTCTTTGTTGAAGGCCGGGGTGGCCATAACCCATTTCCCTTCGAGGTAGAACTCCGTGAAACCGTGATAGACAAAGAGATCCGTGCCCATCATCTCTAGGAGTTGTGCCGAGGCCAGATGGTTCCGGACATCTGCAAATCCGACCCGTGTGGGAATTCCACACGCTCTTCCCACGGCGCAAAGCAAAGAGGCCTTGCAGACACAATATCCCCTGCCGCTCTTCAGCACATTGCTCGCGCGATAGTGCTCGGGCAAATAAAAGGGATAGTAGGGATCGTACCAGATGCCGTCTCTCACCGCGTAATACAGCTTCACCGCCTTCGCGATCGGGTCTTCCTCGGTTTGTCCGATCGACTGATTCACAAAATCGATGATGGATTCGTGGTCGCTGTCGATGATGGAGGTCGGCAGGAGATAAAGGCTGTCATCGGATGGGTTCATGACTGATCCTTTGCGAAAGAAATTATCCCGTCAGACCGGGACGATCTCTTTGCACTTTATCAAATGCGGTGTTCATCCGTCAAAGTGGAGCTCTCCTGGCTCGACCCGAGGAGTGTGATTTTTTTCTTGACATCATTTTCACGTTTTTTCTATAGTCACTTTGTAGCTAAAATGTAATTAGAATTGAATAGACCTTGCAGGCGGAAATCGGGGCAATCTGAGAAGACATCAGAAGGTTGAACAGCACAGACCAACCGAGGGTCTCCTGACGATCAGCGAAAAGACGAGATAAGCCCTGAGATGGCAACCCAAGAGCAATCCGAGTCTTCATTTTACCAAGAGAAGAGGTGACAGCGTGCCAAGGGAAAAGAAAGCCCAGAGTGAAAGAAATTCCGCCAGCAACATCCCTGAAGGCAAAGTGAAGTTCGAGGTCTATGGGGAAGAGATGATCGAGAAGAAGGTCAAGCTCAGCGGAAACAGCGGCAGGGTTTATCTTCCGCCCGACTGGGTCGACCACCACGTCAAGATCATCAGGATTGACTGACACGAATTCCCCTGAAGCAGAAAAGGATCCGTACTGTGGCGAAGATCCTCATCAGGAAAATGAGAATAGGCGATGCGGACGACGTGAGCCGGATTGATGCCGCCATCACGAAGACGCCTTCCGATCTTAATTTCAGGCCCATCGTGGCTGAGGCGGCCAAGAAAAGCTCCAACGCCAGCCTTGTCGCGGAAATCAGGGGCAGAGTGGTGGGCTTCATGATCAGCTACATCACAGCCGGGAATTTCGGCACCGACAAAATCGCCTGGATTGCCAGATTCGGCGTAGACCCCAAGCACATGGGTCAGGAGATTGGAAAGAGCCTGGCCAAGGGGATCTTCGATCACTACCAGGTAAAAGGTGTGAAAAAAATCTACACTTCGGTAAGGTGGGATTCGACGGACCTCCTTTCTTTTTTCAAAACCCTTGATTTTGAAAGGAGCGATTTCATCAATCTTCGAAAGGCCTTGTAACAGGAGGTGCAGTCTTTGGAGGAAAATAACTAGATTTTTGTGGACAGGGGAACGATCTTTTTTGTATAGCCATACCCGATCTAGAGATGAATAGAGCGCTGAATCTGAAAAGAGCGAAAAGATCTGCCCATGCAAGCGACGCTGCTCACCTTTCCTAAAGGCGGAGTTCATCCTCCCGAATCCAAGAAGCTCTCCGAGCATCTGGCCATTGAAACGCTGCCCCTTCCCGATGAGGTGGACATTCTCCTCCAGCAGCACTTCGGGGCTCCCTGCAAGCCCGTGGTGGACAAGAAGGCCAAGGTCACCGAAGGGGACGTGATCGGAGAAGTGGCCGGCGGCCTTGGGGCTGCTGTCCATGCCAGTGTCACAGGAACTGTGAAGGGAGTCGGCGCTTCCACCAATCCCGTTTCCATCACCTCCGCTTCAGTGACGATCCAGACCGACCGCGATGCTCCGTCCAGAACCTACCCCTTGGACGATTGGCGAAACCTGCCCGTCGACGAGTTGAAAAAAAGAGTCAAGGCTGCTGGAATTGTCGGTATCGGCGGAGCCGGTTTCCCGACCCACGTTAAGCTTTCCCCTCCCCCCGAAGCCAAGGTCGATTTGCTCATCATCAACGGAGTAGAGTGCGAACCCTATCTGACCACCGATCATCGCGTGATGATGGAGCACCCTGCGGAGATCATCGAAGGCGCAAAGATCATCCTGGCCATGCTCGGAATCAAGAAATGCCACATCGGGATCGAAGCAAACAAGATGGATGCCGTCGAAACTGTGAGGAAGGTGGCTGCGGGCAAAACCTCCGATGGTTTCGAGATCAGCGTCGATGCTCTGGAAGTCAAATACCCCCAGGGGTCCGAGAAACAGCTCATCGAAAGCGTCACCAAACGCCGGGTGCCTGGCTTCGGGCTTCCCTTTGATGTGGGCGTGATCGTGCAGAACGTGGGGACCACCAAGGCGATTTACGAAGCCGTGGCCCTGAACAAGCCTCTTTATGAAAAGGTGATCACCATCACCGGAAAAGGAATCGCCAGACCGGCGAATCTGAAGGTGAGAATCGGCACGCGATTGAGTGACATCGTTTCTTATCTCGGGGGGACTCAGCCGGACCTGTCCCGAATCGTCATGGGGGGCCCCATGATGGGATTCCCCATCTCCACCCTGGACGTCCCCGTGACCAAGACTACTTCCGGTGTGCTGTTCCTCACCGAGAAAGAGATCGACCGCCGGGCCCACAGCCAGTGCATCCGCTGCGGGTGGTGCCTGGACGCCTGCCCCATGGGTCTTCAGCCCAATGAAATCGGCGTCTACGTGGAGGCGGGCCGCGCTCAGGACACGGCGAAATTCGGTCTGTTCGAATGCTTCGAGTGCGGGTGCTGCGCCTTTGTCTGCCCGGCCAAGCGGCCCCTGGTGCAGTTCATCCGTCTCGCCAAGTTGAAGGCGAAACGATAGGGACAAGGAGCGGAGCCATCGAAGAGCAAGTCAAAGAGCCCCAGGAGGTGACGGTGAAGGAGGCCGAACTCTGGTCGGTCGCCGTCTCCCCTCATGTCAAGAGCCACGAGTCGGTGGAAAAGATCATGTGGACTGTGGTGGCATGCCTCATGCCCTCCCTGATCCTCTCCATCTTTGTTTTTGGCTTTCAGACCCTCATCATCACCGCGGTCAGCGTGGGAAGCTGTCTGGCCACAGAGGCCATTTCGCAGAAATGCCTGCGCCAGCCTGTGACGATCAAGGACGGCAGTGCCGTCATTACAGGCGTGTTGCTCGCATACGTCATCCCTCCCGGTGTTCCTTACTGGATGCCGATTCTCGGCGGAGTGGTCGCCGTCTTTGTGACCAAGCAGCTCATGGGCGGGATCGGCTACAACATTTTCAACCCTGCTCTCATCGGCCGGGCTTTTCTGGTGGCCACCTATCCCGTGGCCATGACCTCTGCCTGGCTTCCACCGCTTCGGGAAGCTTCGATCTTCAAATACATGGCACCCGGGGTCGATGCCGTGAGCACGGCCACCCCTCTCTATGTTCTCAAGCACTATGGCCTGGACGCGCTCATCGAGAAATTCGGGTCCCTCTCCACCATGTACGGAAATTTCTTCCTTGGGTTGAGGCCGGGCTGTATCGGTGAAACCTCTGTTCTCCTGCTCCTGCTCGGCGGCCTCTTCCTCATCTACAAAGGCTATATCACTTGGCACATTCCGGTGTCGGTTTTCGGTTCCGTCGCCTTCTTCACATGGGTTTTCGGCGGAGAAGGGTATTTCGCAGGGAATCCCCTGCTGGCGATTCTCTCAGGGGGTGTGCCTCTCGGCGCCATTTACATGGCCACGGATTATGTCACGTCGCCGAACCAGAAGACAGGGCAGATCCTTTTTGGAATCGGTGTCGGAGCCCTCACGGTCCTGATCCGCCTTAAAGGAGGGTATCCGGAGGGCGTGGCCTATGCCATCCTCCTCATGAACACCCTGACCCCTGCTCTGGACGGATGGTTCAAGCCCAAGCGTTTCGCTCCAGCAAAAGGTGCCGTGAAATGAAACAGATTCTCCGAATCACCATTGGACTCATCATTTCCTGCCTGGCTGCCGGCACCATCATGGGCAGTGCCTATGTGTTCACGGCCAAAGCAAAAAAACACAACGAGCACCAGAAGGAGCAGGACACCATGCTCGGGCTTCTGGGCTACAGCAAAGGAAAACCTGCGCCTTCGGCGCTCAAGCTTTACAGCATTTACCGCTACGTGATTGATGAAAAAGGCTCCAGATATCTGGGCTACATCTTCCCGGTTAAAAAAGGATCAGACCTCGGGTATGGCCTTTTGGTGATTACCCTGGAGGGGAAATTCCAGGCTTACCACGAACTGAAAATAAGCACTGATCAGACCCTGGACGCGGCGGAGAGGGGGAAAGCCCTGGCGGCGACTCTGAAAGGGGCGGCCAGTTTTGTTTATTCCGATGAAACCGTCGTGGCCTCCCTGGACGGAAAACGCCTGGCCTATCTTCTGCCTGGGCACTTCCAGGGGTTCAAGACATTCATCAAAGTCATGCTGGCAGTGGATCCCGGCTACAACATTCTCGGCCTGGAGATCATGGAACACGAAGAAGATCCGGGCCTGGGCGGCGACATCGTGCAGGACTTTTTCAAGAACCAGTTCAAGAACAAGTCCTATCAGAAGCTCAAGCAACTCGATGTGGTGAAAGAGCCTCTTCCTGAAGAGTACCGTAAGGCCCTGGAAGTCAAGAAAGGTTCCATGTCACCGGAAGAAGTCCAGCGCATTCGAGCCAAGTATCAGGACAACGATATCTATGCCCTAACCGGCGCGACGATTTCCAGCAAGGCTGTGACAGACGGCGTCAAAGGCATGGTCAAGCGCTTCGCGTACCGGGTCGAGAGACTTGAGCGTGTGGTCCAGTCGCAGAAGCTTCCTGCGGCTTTCTAGGACGAGGGGAGAGAGAAAGATTTTGGCACACACCAAGAAAAGTAATTCTCAGTTGTTCTTTAACGGCATCCTTTCGGAAAACCCCATTTTTCGGCTGGCCCTGTCCATGTGCCCGGCGGTGGGAATCAGCACGAGCGTCATGAACGGCATTCTTCTGGGCGTGGCGGTTCTGTTTGTTCAGCTTTTTTCAAGTTGCACGATTTCCGCCATCAAGAACTACATCCATCCCCGAATCCGGATCCCCACCTACACCCTGACCATTGCCACCTGGGTGACGGTGATCGATCTCGTGCTTGCCGCTTATGTGCCGGCAGCCTACAAGGAGATGGGGATTTTCGTAAAACTCATTGTCGCCTTCGCCATCATCACCATGCGCCTGGAGATGTTCGCAGCCAAGAACCCGCTGATCCCCTCTTTCTGGGACGCCGTGGGCATGGGCCTCGGATTCCTGTTCGGCATGGTGACGCTCGGAGCCGTTCGAGAAATCCTTGGGTCAGGGACTTTACTCGGTTTCGATCTCCTGGGAGCCAAACCGCTTCTTTTCTTCATTCTTCCTGCGGCAGGGTTCTTCGTTGTCGGGTTCATGATGGCCATCTACAATTACATGGACCTTGTCTTCAAGAGAATGAAAGAGAAAAAAGGATAGGGATGAAGAAGGTTCAGAGACAGCACATCTTTTTGGGATGGTTCCTTCTGGTCGGGATTTTCCTTTTGACCGGGTGCGACTCCGAGCACCGATTCGTGAAACGGACCGCTTTCAAGGGGACCAATCAGATCGTGATTACTTTTGCAGGTCCTGTGGATGAACCCTGGGCCAAGAAAATGGATCACTATGCGGTTTACGAAAAGCAGGACCCGGACATTCTCCTGAGCCTTGCCGGGGTGGCCCTGAGCCAGGACAAGGCCACGGTCACCCTCACGTTCCAGGAGACCCTCAACCAGGAACAGCCCCATGTGCTGTCCGTCAAAGAGATCCAGAGCCAGGGGAAGTCGCAGGGCACCGCCCTTCTGACCGTCAAGAAAGCGTACATCGGGTACCTGCTTTCGGTTCTCCTGGGTGCCATGATCATCAAGAACTTCGTGTTTACGAAATACCTCGGCCTGTGCGTCTTCTTCGGCACCTCCCAGAAGAAGTCCACGGCCGTGGGCATGGGAGTGACCTTCACGCTCGTAATGGTGGCCAGCGCCATGATGTCCTGGTTCATGTACCAGTTCGTGCTCAAACCGTTTAGGCTCGACTTCCTCCAGATCGTGGTCTTCATCGGTCTGGTCTCTCTGTCCGTCCAGGCGGTGGACACGATCCTTCGAAAA
>Ga0209706_10000309_pt1 | contig 27651 bp, 28 predicted proteins | sample PPLLaktember2015_6_FD_187263 | JGI IMG/M metagenome (GOLD analysis project Ga0209706, IMG submission 187263) | Freshwater sediment microbial communities from Prairie Pothole Lake near Jamestown, North Dakota, USA - PPLs Lake P8 Core (1) Depth... | ecosystem: Environmental > Aquatic > Freshwater...
CTGCATCACGAGGGCCCAGACATCCGAGAGCACGCGCCTTCGAGCGCGTCGGAGGAAGAGTCCATGGTTCGTAGGAGCCTGATCGCCGCGGCCCTTTGGGTCGTCGCGTCGCCTTTGACCCAACCGGTGGCCGCGCAGGTCGAGCCGGAGCAGCACGTGTGGACGTCCGGGCGCCCCGACTCCGAGGCACCGATCGGTGTGTACGGAGCCCGCACGCTGGAGGCCGGCGCGCTCCGGCTCACCTACCACTACAAGCAGGAGAACTCCCGCGGCGTGTGGTTCGCCACCGACTCGCTGCCGCTGGCCACGACCCTGCAGCTCTATACCGTGGCGCCGCTCGCGCTGTCGAACATCACGCACAGCGTGACGGGATCGTACGGCGTGACCGATCGACTCACGGTGAGCGCGACCGCCGAGTTTTCGCTGATCGAGCGCGAGCAGATCACCAACGGCGGGGTGCTCTACATCACCGGCGTCGAGGGCCTGGGCGACGTGACCGCTTCGGCCATGTACGAGGTGGTTCGCCAGGGGCCCTACCGCCTGAACTTCTCCGCCGGCGCGATCATCCCGACCGGCCAGGCCCGCACCTACGCGGATACGCCCTTCGGGGCCGATCAGGCGCTCCCCTACGACCAGCGGCCCGGCGGCGGCACGTTCGCCGTGATCCCCGGCATCTCGGGCCAGATGCAGAACGAGGTCGGCTCGATCGGCGCGCAGTTCAAGGCGCGGATTTACCTCGGTGACGCTCGGATCTCGGACGGCTTGAACTTCACGCCGGGCGATCGTTACCAGGCCGACGGCTGGGCGGCCTACGCGATCAACAGCGTCCTCAGCGTCTCCGCGGGGCTCCGCTGGGCGACGTGGGGACGCCTCGAGGGAGCCGATCCGCAGCTCATCGCCACCCAGGATCCCGGCAGCGACCCGGTCACCGGCATGGCGGGAGGCCAACGGGCCGACCTGCCCGTCGGCGTGAACCTGCTCCTGCCGGAGGGCAGCGTCCTCGCAGGTCACCGTCTGTATGCCGAGGCCGTGTACGCCATGCACCACGACTACGAGGGCGTGCGCCTCGGGCTCGACTGGGGCTTCAACTTCGGGTGGTCGATGGGCTTCTAGACCCGACTCGGTCGGATCGGGAGGGCGCCCGGGGCTTCCCTGGGCGCCCTTCTTTTTTTCAGGCGCGCAGGCCGATGAGGTGGTACCGCTTCTTGCCGATGCGGATCAGCGTGAAGCGGCCTTCGACGGTATCGCCGTGCGTCACGCGACGAGCGACGTCGTCCACCCGCACGTTGTTCAGGTAGACTCCGCCACCCTCGACGGAGCGTCGGGCGTCGCCCTTCGAGGCGGCGATCCCCGTGTCGGCGAGCAGCTCCACGAGAAGCTTCCCTTCCCCCTCGAGCACCGACCGCGCGATCTCGTGCGACGGGACGTCGGCGAAGATGTCCGCGATGTCGTCCGCGCCGAGGCCCGCGACCCCTCCGCCGAACAGCGCCGCGGTCGCTTGGCGCGCTCTCGCGAGCCCGGTCTCGCCGTGCAGCCGGCGCGTGACGTCCTCGGCCAAGGCCTTCTGCGCCGAGCGCTCGCCCGGAGAGGAGGCGACCGCGTGCTCGAGCTCGACGATGCGATCGACGTCGAGCAGCGTGAAGTACTTCAAGTAACGGACGACATCGGCGTCATCGATGTTGATCCAGAACTGATAGAAACGGAACGGCGACGTCATGGCGGCATCGAGCCACACGGCGCCCTCTTCCGTCTTGCCGAACTTCACTCCCGACGACTGCGTGACGAGCGGCAGCACGACGCCGAACGCGCGCGCGGACTCCACGCGTCGAATCAGGTCGATGCCGGACGTGATGTTCCCCCACTGGTCGCTCCCGCCCATCTGCGCGGTGCACCCCTCGGAGCGGTGGAGCTCGAGGAAGTCGTAGGACTGCAGCAGCGCATAGGAGAACTCCGTGAAGGACATGCCCGAGTCCTCGCTGGCGAGTCGGCGCCGCACCGTCTCCTTGGCGAGCATCTGGTTCAGGGAGAAGTGCTTGCCGACGTCGCGCAGGAAGTCGACGAGGGCGAGGCCCCCCAGCCAATCGAGGTTGTTCCTCATGCGCGCCGGGTTCGCCTGCGCGCCGAAGTCCAGGAAGTGCTCGAGCTGCGCTCGGATCGACTCCGCGTTCGAGGCGACCTGGTCCTTCGTGAGCAGCTTACGCTCCGACGTCTTGCCGGACGGGTCACCGATGAGCCCCGTCCCACCGCCGACGAGCGCGATGGGTGTATGGCCGGCGCGCTGTGCGTGCACGAGCCCCATGATCGGCACCAGCGACCCGACGTGAAGGCTCGCTCCGGTGGGATCGAAGCCAGCGTATACCGTGCGCGCGCCCGTGGCGAAGTGCTCGTCCGCTCCTTCGGTGGAATCGTGGAGCAGTCCCCGCCACCCGAGCTCGGCGAGCAGGGGAATCGCCTTACCAGCCACTTCGCTCTCGTAAGCTCGTGATGTGCGCCTCGTGGTGCCGTCCGTGCCAACCGTAGAGCTCCAGCAGCATGTCGATGGTCATGTCGCCGTTTTCGGGGTGATGCAGCGGTCGTTGGAACTGCTGCCCGTCCATGGACTCCAGCAACACGACCCAGCGCGCGTGCACGCCGTCGAGGATCGAGAGCGACGTCTCCGGCGGTAGTGTCTTCGCGTCCGGCAGCTCCGCCCAGAGCTTCTCCTTGTACGGCCGGACCGTAGGCTTGTCCTCCGTGAGGGCGAGCCGAAAGCGGATGTAGGCATTCACGTGGGAGTCGACGACGTGGTGCACGACCTGACGTACGGTCCAGCCACCCTCGCGGTACGGGGTGTCGAGCTGCGCAGCGCTCAGTCCGGTCACGGCGGTGCGTATCCGCGCGGGGGCCTCCCGGATCGCCTGGATCTTGGACGCGCGCTCGGCGGGCGTGAGCGGACGCTTCACCGATGAAAACCGTCCTGTCGGATACCTGAGGTCGTCCAAGCGGCCCACCTCCGTTCGCTTTCCAGAATCTGCGGGTTTGCCTCGGAGCGCGAATCTTCCCACGCTTGTCCGGCCATGTCCAGCCGCGCGCGCATCTACGATGCCGTCCGCCGGATCCCCCGAGGACGCGTCTCCACCTACGGTGACGTGGCGGTCGCCGCCGGTCTGCCCGGCCATGCTCGGCAGGTCGGCTACGCGCTCGCCGCTCTGGAGCCGGACAGCGACGTGCCGTGGCATCGCGTCGTGAACGCCCAGGGGCGGATCAGTCCTCGAGGCCGCGACCGGTCCGTGGAGTCGCTCCAGCGGGCCCTGCTGCGCGACGAGGGCGTTCACCTCCGTGCCGAACGGATCGATCTGAAGCAATATCGGCATAGATAACCATTTAAACTGCACTTTAGAGGTTACCATTGACACATAACCTCTGATCGCCAGGTATTCGGTTATTATGAAGCTCGATGCCCCGCCGCTGGGGAACCTGGCCCTCGACTTCCTCCACACGCTCCGGCGGTCGCGCGGGGAGCTGCTCGACGTCGTGCGCACCCCTGACCTGCTGGCCGCGTGGCTGGTCACTCACGTCGGGGAGGCCGCGTCTCCGCTGCTCCGGCCTCTCACCCCGCCCGAGGGGCGGCTCCTCCTGGAGGAGGCCAGGCGTCTACGCCGAGACGTCGGAATCCTCGTCGCGACCTACGCCCATTCGGGGTCTCTCGACGAGGGTGGGGCCTACGGCGTGAACCGTTTCCTGGCGGCCTGTCCCCGCTCGCCGCGACTCGTCACCGAGGGCGGCCGGCCGGTCCTGGTGGAGCGGATCCACCCTGCGGGGGGGCTCGCGGCGCTCGGTCCCATCGCCGACGCCGCCGCGCGCCTGGTGTGCACGTTCGCCCCCGTCCGGATTCGTGAGTGCGCGTCCGATCGCTGCGGGGCCTGGTTCGTGGACACCAGCAAGGGCGGTCGCCGGCGGTGGTGCTCGATGGCCGGCTGCGGAAACCGGACCAAGGCCTCGGCACACCGATCGCGGCGGCGTGCGGGCTGACGCCTTGCCCGCCACGGGGCCACTCGGTATTTCCCGGCGAGGCACGCATCCCCCCCGGAGGACTCATGCGCACCCCCGTGTGCATCGCACTCTTGTCGACAGCCTCGATCTTGCCCGCCACCGCCTCGGCGCAGACCGATACCCTCGCCCTGACCGATTCCCTCTACGCCGACGTGGATCGGGGACACGCGCACATCCTGCACGTGTCGGACGCGCTCGCGAGCGCGCCCGGCGGCCAGGGACTGCTCCGGATCGCGCTCGCCGAGGGGGAGATCGCGACGCTGCACGCCGAGCTCGCCGTCGAGGCGATCTCCAGCCTGGGTGACGTGAGGCTACACGTCGCTCACATGCTGCACGCGCTCGACCCGGCCATCATCTTCGAGGGGCCGGGACTCGGCTACGGCATGCGCCGCGCCACGGAGGAGGCGCTCGCACACGTCGAGATGGCCGCGGCGAGCGAGGGGGCTTCGGACAACCTGCGCCTGCACGCGGCGCACGTCGCAGCGGCGCTCGGCGGCGCGTTGGATCGTGCCGATGCCATGGTCGATCTCGCCCGTACGATCCAGCTCTCGACGTCCGCCGGGGAGGCGGCCCCGTTGCTCGGGCGGTTGAGCGAGCTGAGCGCCGGGCTCGTGGCGGGACAGGATCTCGACGGCGACGGCCTCGTCGGGTGGCAGGGAGGTGAGGGTGGACTACGGCAGGCCGCCCAACACATGACGCTGCTGAAGCGGGGCGAGGGACTCCTGGCCCGGCCATGACCTTCGCCCGCGTCCGTCCACGCTGCTCACCGCTCCTCCTCGCGACGCTCACGGCCTGCGCGACCGAGAGCACCGCGATCGCGTTCACCGACGCCACGATCTGGGACGGCACGGGAAGCGCTCCGTTCGTCGGAACGCTGGTCGTCGACAGCGGCCGCGTCGTCGCCGCCGGCGAGGCCGTCGAACCGCCGCGGGGCGCCGCCACGGTCTCGCTCGCCGGCAGGTACGTCATTCCGGGATTGATCGATTCGCACGCGCACGTCACGGGCGCGTGGGCGCCGGACGCCGTCACGGATCCGGTCGAGCGGGTCCGCGAGGACCTACTGCTTTATGCGCGTTACGGCGTGACGACGGTGAACAGCCTGGGCGACGACCGCGCCACGCTCGATGCGCGCGACTCCGACCTCGAGCCGACCGCGCACGCGCGAGTCCTCGTCTCGGGCCCCGTGATTGCGGCGACCGACCCCGCGGCCGCGCGGGCCGCGGCGCTGGCGAACGCCGATGTCGGCGTCGACTGGCTCAAGCTCCGCGTCGACGACGAGCTCGGTACGGTCGCCAAGATGCCCTGGGACGCGGTGGCCGCGGTGATCGAGGCGGGCCGGGAGCGGGGTCTGCGCGTGGCGACCCATCTCTTCTACCTCGACGACGCGAAGCGACTGCTCGAGCTCGGCACCGGTCTCCTCGCGCACTCGGTACGAGACCGCGACGTCGATGCGGAGCTGATCGACATGTTACGCTCCAGCGGAGTGTGTTACGTCCCCACGCTGGTCCGCGACGTGAGCACGTTCGTCTATGCCGAGCGACCCGACTGGTTCGACGATCCGTTCTTCTTGGCTTATGCGCACCGAGGACAGATGGAGGGGACCACCGACCCCGGCTTCATCGCGAACCAGCGCGGCAGCGCCGCCACGGCATACCGCGCGGCGCTCGTCCAGGCGCAGCGCAACTTGCAGGCTCTCGCGGACGCTGGGCTGCCCATCGCGTTCGGGACGGATGCCGGCCCGAACGCTCGCTTCCCCGGATACTTCCAGCACCTGGAGCTCCAGCTCATGGTGGACGCAGGGCTCACGCCCGAGCAGGCGCTCCTCAGCGCGACATCCGTCGCCGCGACTTGCCTGAGGCTCGATGACGTCGGCACGTTGCAGCCGGGAAACCGAGCCGACTTTCTCGTCCTCGGGTCCGACCCGCTGCAGGATATTCAGGCTACGCGCCAACTCGAGCGCGTCTACATCGGCGGACATCAGATCGGCGGCCTTCAGCTCGGAGGTAACGAGATACCATGAGTCGCTACGTCACGGAGTCGATCGGGACGTTCTTCCTCGTCCTGACGATCGGGATGGTCGCCACGTCCGGTAGCGACGCGGCCCCACTCGCCATCGGAGCGGCCCTGATGGTCATGGTCTACATGGGGGGCCACGTGTCGGGTGCGCACTACAATCCGGCGGTCACGATCGCCGTGCGCCTGCGCGGGGCGATGGAGCCCTCCGACGTGCTGCCCTACCTCGCCGCCCAGCTCGTGGGAGCGTTTACGGCGTCGGCGACGGTGTATCTGCTCACCGGCGCCACGTTCGGGCCGGCGCCGGGCGCCGGGGCCGGCATCGGTCAGGTGCTGCTCGGCGAGGCGATCGTGACGTTCTTGCTCGCCCTCGTCGTCCTGAATGTCGCCACGGCACCTTCGACCAAGGGCAATTCCTTTTACGGGCTCGCCATCGGCCTGACCGTCATGGCGGGCGCCTACGGGATCGGCCCCGTCTCCGGTGGCGCCTTCAACCCGGCCGTGAGCATCGGCCCCTCGGTGATCGGCGCGTTGGTGGATGGCGACTCCGTCCGCGACATCTGGCTCTATATTCTCGGTCCCGTCGCCGGTGCGATCGCGGCGGTCCCGGTGTATCGACTCCAGAACCCTACGACGACTGACTGAAGGCGCGGCGGGAGCCGCGAGCCGTCAGTTCGAGCTCCAGGGGCGGCGGTCGATGTTGGGAACCGGCCCGAACGTGCGCGACGGGCGGGTGGCACGCCGCGTCGCCATGTCGTAGCCGTCCCCCGGCGCGAGGAAGTAGAACGTGCCCTCTCGTCCCGTGGTGGTCTGAGGATCGTAGATGAGGACGTACGACTTGCCGATCACCTCGAAGTGATCGCCGCGGACCACGATCGCGGTGTCCTCGTCGAGCCCGATGCCGAGCAGCTCGGGATGCGCGGCCAGCAGCTCGAGCATGTCGAAATGCCGGTTGCGGCGGAGCACGTGCTGATCGATCGCCACGTCTCGTAGATAGCCGAACCCGATCTGGTGATCGCCCATGATGCGCGCGTTGGTTTCCGTGTCCCCACGCACCAGGAACGATCCGAAGATGGACGCTCCGGCCGACGTGCCTCCGATGACGCCACCCCGCTCGAGCACGTCGCGCAGCGCCGCCTCGGTTTTCGTGCCCGCGTAGGTGTCGGCCAGTCGCCACTGGCGACCGCCGAAAAAGAAAACGCCCCGGGCGTGCTTCAACGGCTCGACGAAATCCTCCGTGTCCGCCTCCGAGGGATCCAGCGTGTGCAGGATCGTGAGGTTGCGCGCGCCATGGGACCGCCAGACCGCCAGGCCGTCGTACGACTCGTCGTACTCCGTGGCGCCGGCCGCGGTGGGGATCAACACGATGGCCGCGTCGGGGCCGCCGGCCAGCGCGATGAACCTGCTGTAGATCTCGTCGGACGCCATCGCCCCGCCGACCAGCACCAGGGCGCCTTTCGCGGGCCCGACGCGCGTATCGCCGGACTGCGCTCGTAGAGGCGGCGCGGCGGCGTGGGCGACGGCGATCGCCGCGATGGTCACGACCCGCCAGCGAGGACTCGGACGCTTTCGCAGTGCGCTCCCCATGTACCGCCCCTTTCGGTGATCCGCGGTGGAAATCCACGGTAGAAATTCGAAGTTGGGTGACGCGCTGGACAGGCTGCAAGGGTGCCGGTCGCACAGTAGATTCGCGCGTTCACCGTGCCACCTCCAAGGAGCGGCCCATGCCCGTCCCTCCGATGACCCGGCGCCAGCTCCTCAAGAGCTTCGGCGCCATTGGTGGATCCTCCCTCCTCCTGGGCGCGATGGACGCGTGGGGTCTCAAGGGAGCCCCCGCCGGCCCACGCCCCGAGCTGCGGGGGACTCAGCCGACGACCCGCGTGGTCGTGCTCGGCGGGGGGCTCTCGGGCCTCATCGTGGCTCACGAGCTCAACAAGCTCGACTACGACTGCCGCGTGCTGGAGGCCCGCGACTGGTCCGGCGGCCTGATGTGGACGGTGCGCCAGGGCGCCGAGCACACGGAGATCGGCGGGGAGCGACAGGTCTGCGACTTCGCCCCGGGGCATTACATCAACGTGGGCGCGTGGCGGATACCCCACTCGGACGCGGGCATCCTCGGATACTGCAAGGAGCTCGGCGTCCGCCTCGAGATCTTCGTGAACTCCGACGACGCGAACTACTTCTACGAGGACAGCGCGGACATCGGTCCTCTCGCGGGTCGACGCGTGCGCTTACGCGAGGTGAAGGCGGATCTGTGGGGCTCCACGACCGAGCTGCTCGCCAAGGCGATGAACCAGGGCGACATCGACGTGCAGCTCAGTGACGCCGACAAGGAGCTGCTCGTTCAGTTTCTCGTCCGCTCCGGCTACCTCGACAGCGCCGACCAGGTGTACCGGCCGCCGGCGTCACGCGGCTCGGACGACGTGTACGATCTGTCGGCGCTCCTCCGGTCGGGCTTCGGCGCGCGGGCACGGTCGCTGAACCAGGAGACCGGCGGGCCCGCGCCGCTCTTCCAACCCGTCGGCGGCATGCAGCAGATCGCGTTCGGGTTCCAGCGCGTCCTCGGCGATCGACTCACGCTCGGTGCCGAAGTGCGATCGGTCCGCCAAACGGAGTCCGAGGTCCGGATCGTGTATCGCGACACGCGCTCCGGCGAGGACCACGAAATGGTCGCCGACTACTGCGTCTCGTGCCTTCCCATGTCCGTGTTGAAGACGCTCGACGTGAACCTCTCGCCCCGCATGGCACAGGCGGTGAGCGAGACGTCGCACGCCGCAATCGCCAAGATGGGCCTCCAGATGCGGCGCCGCTTCTGGGAGGAGGACGACGGCATCTACGGCGGACACCTCTGGTCGCGTGGGCTGCAGCTCGGCGAGTTCTCGTATCCGAGCTACGACTACTTCGGGGAGAAGGGCGTCCTGCTCGGCTACTACGGGAGCAGCGCGCAAGCCGGACTCGATCAGATGTCCGTCCGTGATCGCGTCGAGCACGTGATTCGCCAGTCGAGCAAGGTCCATCCTCAGATGCGCGAAGAGTTCGAGTCCGCGTACGCGGTCTGGTGGGAGAAGGTGCCCTACAGCGTGGGCGCGTACGGTCGCCGCGTCGACGCGGACCTGCTCGCTCGGCTGAGCGAGCCCGATGGTCGGATCTACATGGCCTCCGCGCACGTGAGCGCCGACCCCTCGTGGATGGAGGGCGCGGTCGAATCCGCGTGGCGCGCGGTCGAGGGCATTCACGCCAGAGTGGGTCGGAGCTGACTCACTCGCGCTCGGGTTCGAGGGCTCGACGGAGCACGTCGAGCACGCTCGTGCGATCCACTTTCCCGTTCGCGTTGCGGGGTAGGCCGCGCTCGAGGTGGTAGTGACGCGGGATCTTGGGCGCGGCCAGACGCGTCCGCGCGAACGCGTCCAGCTCGTCGAGGTCGAGGGTGTCGCCCGCCGGCTCGATGCACGCGGCGACCCGCTCCCCCCACGTCGGATCCGGCACGCCGACGACGCAGGCGTCGGCCACCCCCGGGTGTGAGCGCAGCACCTCCTCCACCTCGACCGCGTCCACCGTCACGCCGCCGCTGACGATGCGGTCGATACGCCGTCCGATTACCCAGAGGTCGCCGTCCTCGTCCAGGCGACCGACGTCCCCGGTGTGGTGCCACCCCTCGACGTCCACGAGCGCGCCCGCGCCCTCACCGACGTAGCCCGACGCCAAGGTCGTCCCGCGAACGAGGATCTCGCCGTCGTGGGCTATGCGCACCTCGACGCCGCGCAGCGGCTTGCCCACCGAGCCGGGCTTGACCCTCGTCGCTCGGGGCGGCGATGTGGCCACCTGCGACGTTGCCTCCGTGAGACCGTACGTGAGCGCGACGGGCCAACCGCCGCCCGTGGCGCGCGCGAGGAGCTCGCGCGGGATGCCGGCGCCCCCCACGAGCACGCAGCGCAGCGTGGTGGGGAGAGGCGTCTCGCCAGCGGCCTCCAGGAGCCGTAGGAGCTGGGTCGGCACGACCGAGACATGTGTGGGCCGTGCCTCGGGGCGGTCGCCGCCGAGGATGGCCCTCCACGCCCGCGCTGCATCGAACCGGCCGGAGACGACGAGCCTGCAGCCGATCAGGAGCGAGCGCGTGATCAGCGCGAGGCCACCGACGTGGGAAGGCGATAGCGAGGCGAGCCAAGCGTCGTCGGTCGAGAGCCCGAGCCGCTCCCGTGAGGCCGCGGCGCTCGCCTCGAGCGCGGCGAACGAGAGCGCCACACCACGGGGCCGTCCGCCGGTGCCGGACGTCCAGAGGATGGCCTGCGCATCTGCAGAGGTCGTGCGCAGCGTATCAGCGGCCGCGCCACGCTCCCTCTCCGTGAGCAACCGGTTGAGCGGCGCGGGCGTCGCGCCGAGTCTCCAGAGTGCGAGCAGCTCGATCACGCCGGCCGCGTCGGCGTCGATCACGCTCGGGACGATCGCTCCCGGCCGGTGCAGCCGACGCCGCGCTTCCGCGCGCTCGTCCACCGCTCGCTCGAGCTCGGCGCGATTCCACGCGCGTTCCGGGGAAGCGAGGAGGATATCGCCGGCGGCAGCAGGGCTCGCGGCGAGAACGTCGACGACGCCCATGGGCTAACCGAGCGCCAGGCCGGCCGCCAGCGCGAGACCGTAGACGGCGAGCACGCGCGCGGTGCCGCCGAGCGCGGGAAGCAGCTCCCGGGGATCCGAGTGCGTGAAGACCGCCCGCGCGGGAGACGCCGCGAGCGGCAGAGCGACGAGCGCGGCCAGCGTGGCCGCCGGCCAATCGAGCGCCGCCACGCCGATCGGCGGCACGGCCAGAGCCCCCGCAACGAGAGCGGCGTACTGGACCTTGGTTCCGCCCCGTCCGAGTCGTACCGCGAGGGTGCGCTTGCCGGCCGCCGCGTCGGTATCGACGTCACGCAGGTTGTTCACCACGAGGACGGCGGTGCTCAGGGCGCCGATCCCCGCCCCGGCGAGCCAGGCGTCGGCCGGCCACGAGCCCGCCTGCACGAAGTACGTGCCGCCCACGGCGACGAGACCGAAGAACACGAACACGAACACGTCGCCGAGACCGTGATAGGCGAGCGGTGCCGGTCCGCCGGTGTACAGCACCGCGCACGCGAGCGAGACCAACCCGATCCACACGATCGGCCAGCCCGCCACCGCGACCAGATACGCTCCGGGCAGCATGGCTGCCGCGAGCACGAGGATCATGGCGCGACGCACCGTGTTTGGAGCGATCAGACCCGCCTGTGTGACGCGCACCGGCCCGACGCGCGCACGCGTGTCCGCACCGCGCACGAAGTCGTAGTAATCGTTGGCGAGGTTCGTCCCAATCTGGATGAGCAGCGCGCCTGCGAATGCGGCGAGCGCCGGGAGCGCGGAGAAGCTTGCGTGGTGCGCGGCCAGACCGGCGCCCACGACCACGGGCGCCGCGGCGGCGACGAGCGTCTTCGGCCGCGCCGCCAGCAGCCAGGTCCCGACGCCTACGGCCACTCGCGGAGGATGCGGGTGCCGACGATGGAGTCGAGCTGCGGATAGCGACGACGCAGGTACTCGTTGCCCTTCTGGGCGATCGAGTCCTGATCCGGAGGATCGTCGGTGTAGCCCGGGTAGAAGCCGTCGATCACGTCGAGGCCGCGCTCGACCCGCCCGATTGGCGGATAACCCACGACACCACCCGCGGGGATCGCGTCGAGCCGCTGATTGTCGACCAGGTTCACGAACAGCGTGTAGGACCGCGTGCGTGCGCCGGCCCGCGCGTAGCTCACGGTGCCGCGTACGTTGCTCTCGACCACGGGCTCGTCGTCGATAGGCAGACCCTCCCAGAGCGAGTCGAGCGCGGGATCCCCCGAGAACCCCCACTGCGCGACGAACCCGCTCACGACGCGGTAGAAGCGCGCTCCGGCGTAGAAGTCGTTGCCGAGCAGGTGGTACATGCGGTCCACGCCGAGCGGGGACCACGCCCGGTGCATCGCCACGTCGAAGGAGCCTTCGCTCGTGACGAACTCCGCGACGAACGAATCCGGCGCGGGCACCGCCAGCATCTCGGGCGTAGGCTGCCAGAGCGCCGCGTTGGGACCGCCGCAGCTCGCGGCCGCGAACAGCAGCGCGGCTCCCGAAGACGCCGCGAGTCGGAAACGGGACCCCGTCACCTGAGCGCGCTCCTCACCATGGGAGCCAGGGATACTTCCGGAAGTCGGGCTTCCGCTTCTCGACATAGGCGTTCCTTCCCTCCTGCCCCTGCTCCGTCATGTAGAACAGCAGCGTCGCGTTGCCGGCGAGCTCCTGGAGGCCGGCCTGGCCATCCAAATCCGCATTGAACGCGCTCTTGAGCAGCCTGATGGCGAGCGGGCTCTTCGAGAGGATCTCCTGTGCCCACTCCCAGCCCTCCTCCTCGAGCCTCTCCAGCGGAACCACCTTGTTCACCAGCCCCATCTCGTACGCCTCCGCGGCGGAGTACTGCCGGCAGAGGTACCAGATCTCCCGCGCGCGCTTCTGTCCGACCGACCTCGCGAGGTAGGACGACCCGAATCCCCCATCGAAGGAGCCGACGATCGGACCGGTCTGCCCGAACACGGCGTTATCGGCCGCGATCGTCAGGTCGCACACGACGTGCAGCACGTGACCGCCGCCGATCGCGTAGCCGGCGACGAGCGCGATGATCGGCTTGGGCATCGAGCGCATGTAGCGCTGGAGCTCGAGCACGTTGAGACGCGGCACGCCGCTCGAGCCGACATAGCCCGCGTCGCCGCGCACCTTCTGATCGCCGCCGGAGCAAAAGGCCCACTTGCCGTCCGACGACGGGCCGTTGCCGGTGAGCAGCACCACGCCGACGCTCGTGTCCTCACCCGCGTCCCGGAATGCCTCGCTCATCTCGAGCAGCGTGTCGGGACGGAACGCGTTGCGAACTTCGGGGCGGTTGAAAGCGATCCGCGCGACCCCACCGCTCTTGTGGTAGGTGATGTCCTGGTACCGCTTCACTTCCTTCCAGTCGGGCTTGGTCATCTCGAATCTCTAGCTCGTCGTCTCCGCCGGAACGTTGGGACCGCGCGCGAGCGCCTCGCCTACCGCGTCCGACACAGCCCTCACGAGCTGCTCTCTCTTCGCATGGCTCGCCACGCGCTCGCTCCGTACTCGCAAGATGGTCGTCTTCCGCTCGCGCAGCGCCGTGTCCAACGCGTCGCCTAGGTCCAGGATCGGGACGTCGGATACGGCCAGCCCGTGCAGCTCCGCGGAGTGGCGGAAGTCGAGCCCGTGTGGCGTGACGAAGAACCGGGTGAAGTGCGGCTCGTGCGCGGCGATCGGCAGGGCCTGGAAGAGACCGCCCCCGTCGTTGTCCACCAACAGGAAGACGACGGGCGCGTCGGGCTCGCGGCTCCAGAGCAGCCCGTTCTGGTCGTGGAAGAACGCGAGGTCTCCGATCACGCAGACGGTCGCCCCCGCTCGTTGGGACGCGATCCCGAAGGCGGTGGAGACGACTCCGTCGATGCCGCTCGCTCCCCGGTTGGCGAGAACCTCGAGGCCTTCCTCACGCGGCAGCGTGAGCGCATCCAAGTCGCGCACCGGCGTGGAGCTCGACACGAACAACGTGGCGCCGCGCGACAGAGCCGCAGGCACGAAGCTCCAAACGTCCGCCTCGAGCAGGTCGCCGCGTGCGTTGCCCAACGCTTCGAGAGCAGCCGTCTCGACTCTCGACCAGAGCTCCTCCCACTCGGGCGACACCGTTCGCTTGCAGCGCGACGCCAGGGCGCGAATCGTCTCCTCGGCGTCCGCGTCCACGTAGCGCGTCGCGATCGACGCATGATCCTTCCACCGCGCGCCGTGATCGATGACGACGTGCGGTACGCCGTTGTGAAGGAGCATCCAGTCGACGAGCGCAGCGGACGTCGGCGACGCGCCGACGCGTACGATCACGCTCGGCGCCAGCTCCTGCCGAATTGCCGGATCGCGCAGGAAGAGATCGTAGGCCGCCACGCGATACGCGCCGGATGCCGGTCCGAAGCGAGCGCCCGACAGCGGGTCCGCGAGCACCGGGAAGCCGGTGGCCCCCGCGAGCTCGCAGATCGCGGGGCCCAACCGCTCCGCGTCGGCCGACGGTCCGGCCACGATCACGCCCGCCGCCGATCCGATCTCCTCGACCAGCGCGTCGATCTCCGGGATCGTCGGCTGAGCGCGCGCGGTGGTGATGCGCACGAACGGCGCGCCACCGGGCCGGCCCCTGGCCGCGAGCGGATCGGCGCGCACGAAGTCTTCCGGCACGTCCACCGGCTCGAGCGGCTTGTCGAACGGGAAGTTCACGTGCACCGGGCCCGCCGGCGAACCGACGGCCGCCGCGACCGCCCGAGCCGCCAGGGCCCGCAGGTGTCTGAGGCTCGGCCCTTCGAGCGCGGGCTCGGGCGCCTCGAAGAACTCGCGCACGTAGCAGCCGAACATGCGCACCTGATCGATGGTCTGATTGGCATCCGCACCGCGCAGGCGCGGCGGCCGGTCCGCCGTGAGCACGAGAAGCGGGACCTCCGCGGCCGAGGCCTCCACCACGGCCGGGTAGAGATTGGCCGCGGCCGTGCCCGAGGTCGTCACCACCACCGCGGGTGAGCGGGCCGCCTTGCCCACCCCGAGCGCGAAGAACGCGGCCGACCGTTCGTCGAGGTGCACGCGCACGCGGAAGCGACCGTCCGAGGCGCATGCCAGGACGAGTGGCGTGGACCGCGAGCCAGGCGCGACCACGACCTCACGCACGCCCGCGCGCGCGAGCTCGTCCACGAACGCGCGCGCCCACAGGGTATTCGCCGCGGGGTGGCTCATGCTCCCGCGGCCGGTGGGGCCACCCGACGCACGCCGGCGTCTTTGGCGAGCGCGAGCTCGGCGCCGCTCGCCGCGAGCGCCTCCAGCATCGGCTCGAACTTGATCGCCGTCTCGTCCCACTCCGCCGCCGGCACCGAACCGTCCACGATCCCGGCGCCCGCGAACAGGCGCCAACCGGAGCCGGTCGACACGCCCATGCGCAGCGCCGGCACGAAGATGCCGTTGCCTTCCGCGTCGAAGAGACCCACGGGGCCCGCGTACCAGCCCCGCTCGAACGGCTCCTCCTCGGCGAGGAACGCGAGGGCCGCGTCGCGAGGGAGACCGCACACCGCGGGCGTGGGATGCAGGAGCCGGAGCACGTCGAGAATCCCCACGTCGCTGGGAACGCTCGCCCGGATCTCCGTCTCGAGGTGCTGGATGCGGTCGAGCGTGAGCACGTGGGGCTGGGGATCGGTGCGGATCTGGTGGGCGACCGTGCCGAGCCTCGCCACCATGTCGTCGAGCGCGATGCGCTGCTCGGCCCGGTCCTTGTCGCTCGCGAGCAAGCGCGCGGCGAGCTCGGCCTGCTCGCGCGCCGTGTCACCCCGACGAATCGAGCCCGCCACGGCGGTCGCATGGAAGACGCCATCGCGGAGCGTGGCGACCGTCTCCGGTGCGGCCCCCACGAGCGTCGCGCCGGGCGCGGGCTCGAACAGGAAGACGTAGCTCGCCCGGTTGACCCGTCTGAGGTGCGCGATCAGGTCCACGGGATCGACCGGCTCGGCCAGCTCGACGTCGAAGGTCCGGGCGAGCACCGCCTTGGAGATCCGTCCCGACCGGATCGCCTCCAGCGAGTCGCGCACCGTCTCCTCCCAACGGGCGCGATCCGTCGCCGTGCCGCGGCCCGGCACCGGCCGGCGGGGTCGGCCAGACGTATCGTCGAGCGAGCCTCCCGCTGCGGTCAGCTCGGCACGGAGCGCTTCCGCACGGTGCCTCAGCCGCACGAACACGTCCTGACCGGCGGCCGCATCGACCAACGTGCGCACGCGGAGCCACGCGTCGCCGGACCCCTCGCCCTCGAGCTCGAAAACGGGCAAGTGGAAGAGCCAGGCCGGGAAGTCGGCCCACACCCCTTCGGCCACGTGATCGGACCGGAAGGAGAAGCCGCCGTAGAAGCGGACGCGGGGGGCGCGAGCGGTTCCGTCGGGAAGGAACGGGTCCTTCGCGAGCTCGTGGGCGGCGGCCTCGACCTGCTCGAACCGGTCGAGCATCCTCTCGCCGACGTCGCGGAGCTCGGCCAACACGCCGCGGTGCGCGACCCAACGGTCGCCCCGCGCCCAGAAACCGCGCTCCTCCCCTTCCGCGTGCCGGAGGAACGTCTCCGGACGCAAATCGGGCGCCGGGATCGTCACCGTCGCGAGACGGAGCCTGTCGGGCGGTCGGCTCAAGGTTTGGATTCCGTCGGCTCGAGAAAGCTCCGAGTCATCGGCTCTCGGAGGGCGTCGCGCCGGGGCGGCGCCGACCCGCCAATATAGGATCCGGAGCCCGTTCCTGAAGGCGCCCGGCGAGTGGCCGCTCAGCCGGTCGGCGGTGCCAGCACCCAAAGCGGGATCGGCAGCGGCTCCTCGGTGATCCTCATGCCCAGCTCCTCGTCGGCCACCTGCTCGTCGTAGTCGATCGAGAACTCGCTCGGATATCCGAAGTTCGGATCGTACGAGACTTGGACGTCGTGCGCGTCCTCGGCGTACGCCTCGCGAAGGATGTCGAAGAGGCCGTCGACGGTCGGAAAGCGGGGCCGTGCGGCTTCGGGCAGAGGGTTTCCCGTGGCGACGTAGGTCCACTCCACCGCGACCCCGTCCTCCACGCGCACGCGGACGGGCCCGGACTCCTCGACCAGACAGAAGCAGATCCGCCGGACGGCATAGACGTACGACTCGGGCCCGACGCGATCCCACTTCGCTTCCGACCTCTCGAGCTCGGTGAGGGAGCGTACGTCGAATCCGAGATCGGAGCACCCGCTCGCGGCGAGCCAACCGAGCAGCGCGAAGATCCTTTTCATTCGTCCTCAGGGGGTCTGCGAATGACGAGCCAGCGCGCGGAACGTGACGGACGACGACCGGACTCGCGGCATGGACGACCGCAGTGGACGGCAGTAGACAGCAGGACAAAAGTGGCGCGTTGGCGCGACCGACTCATTATCTTGGCCGCCAATTCGGGTAGCGGCTCCAGGACAACGCGGCACCCAACGCGGACGACGTGATGAGCGACCGAGATGCCCCACGGAGCGCCGGCTTTTCTGCCTACGTCGCTCAAAGTGTCGGGCCAGTAGGATTGACGTCGCTTCCTCCCCTTTCCTGGCCGCCCCCCGGTCTCGAGCGACTCCAGGGAAGCCTCTGGAGGGTCATCAGCGTCACCTGGATCGGTAGCCTGGTTCTCGTCCTGCCGCTCCTGTGGGCCCTCGCCGTCGAGCAGCCGTTCTACAGCCTCGGCCCCTTCGAGGACAACTGGGAGCTCGGCCTGGCCGTCGCCGTGCTGGGCGCGGTGATCATCATCGTCGCGTTCGGGCTGCTCTTCGGTCTGCTGCGAACGGCCGCCAAAGCCGCCGACTTGGGCTACGGCACGCTCACCATCGTCGAGGTGGCGAGCGACTCGCGGCACGACACCGGCTTCCTGATCCAGGGCAAACGCCACTTCGGCTCCCTCGACCCGGACAGCCTCGCCGCCATCGTGAAGGCGCGCCTCCGCGGGGCGATCCTGCTCTTGGCAGGAGCGCTCTGGCTCGTGGTGGGGTTCGGTCTCGCGGTGATCCTCGCCGCACGGGGCTTCACGACGCCCTCCGGCATCTGGCTGGCGACGCTGGGTCCCTCGGCGCTCGCGACTGTGCTCGGGCTCGCGTTGCTCATCCGCCAAAACAGCGCCGTGCGGGCGGCCATCGGAGGCTGGCAGGCCCAGGAGGGTCGGGACCGGGTACGCGCCGAATCCATCGCCTGGACCGACCGGTTGACCGCCGCCAAGGACTCCGTGGTCCTGGGCGCCGGGCCGGCGGGCGAGGGCGCCCGCTTCCGCACCGGAGCCGCCATCGTCGTGGTGCTCTTCCTCATCGGTCTCGTGCCGACGATGACGATCGGCGTCACCACCGCGGTGGGCCCGATCCTCGCCGAGATCGCCGTGCCGTCCTTCCTGTCGGTGCAGGAGATGGCCGGCGCGGCGGAAGCGCTGCGCCGCTACCGCCTCGAGCCCGACCCGTCGATCTCGCCGGGCGATGCCGGCGCCGCTCTGCACAGCATCGCTTTCGTCGGTGAGAGCGCGAGCCCCGAGGCGTGGGAGCGCGGGCCGAGCAAGCGGTACGAGCAAGGTTGGTTCCCGGACCCGGACTTCTTCCCCGACCCCTTCACGGAGAGCGTCGCTCGGGACCTCCTGCGCCAGCCGCTCGACCAGTTCTCCGACGACGAGCAGGTGGCGCTACGCCAGGCCGCGTCACATCCGGCCAACGCGGAGTTCGAGCTGCTGGCTCGCGCGCCGATGGCCGACGTCGTGAGCGGGCGGTGGACGCTTCCGTTCCCCGACTCCCTGACGTTCACGAACCTGCCCTGGCCTCGCTTTCCGGAGTTTCGTACCGCCGGGCTCGCGAGAGTGGCAAAGGCCTCCGTCGAGGTCTCGACCGGCCGTGCCGACGACGCGGAGCAGACGCTGCGCGAGCTCATCTCGACGGGATTCTTGCTGGTCGATCAGGGACCGACGTTGCTCGACAACCTCATGGGCGTGGTGCTGGCCAACATGGGCGGCGACGCTCTGGAGGAGTACTACCGGCGTATAGGGCGCGAGGCCGACGCGGACGCGCTCGCCTTCGCGCGCAGCTCCGCGCAGGATGCCGCGCGTATGGCGCGCGCGGGCGTGATCCCCGAGGACATCCACTCGCTCTTACAGGGCGTGCCCGATCTGGTGGAGACCGAATCCGCTCTGCGTGGGCTCCGCTGGGAGTACTTCGCGGCGTTCAACATGCTCGCCCCGTGCATCAACCTGCACAAAATGGTCTTCGGTCCCGACCAGACCTACGACGAGTGGCGCGAGCGCGCGCGCGACACGCTCGTGCGCGTCGACGGTGAGCGCGACCTCTTCGACCTGGCCGAAAGCGGCGTGGTCGGATCGGGAGGCCAGCAGCTCCAGGGATTCTTCGCGCGCTTCCTGAGCCTCACGCTCGGCAGCGGCGGCGCGCCCGGCAGCTGCGCCTCGCTCATCGCGTCGCTCCAGTAGGTCGGACGCTCAGCTCGCGAGCCACTCCCTCCACGCCGGCTCGTCGAGCCCGACGCTGAGGCGGTTGCCGCTTCGCACCAGCGGCATTTCCAGGATCAACGGCTCCTCGGCCGCGATCTCCAGCCACCGCTCGTTGCCGTAGTACGCGCGCTGTAGGCCCAGTGCGGCGAAGCGCTTCGAGGACCGGTCGATCAGGCGTGCCTCGCCGAACCGGTCGAAGAACCGACGCAGCTCACCGGCCGAGGGAGCGCGCTGCTTGAAGTCCACGAAGTGTACCTTCACGCGGCGCTCCTTGAAGAAGCGCAGCGCCTTACGTGTGTCCGCGTCGTTCTGGACGCCGAAGATCTGGACTTCCATGGCCCAACATAACGATCAGCTCGGCCTCTTCTCGTCGGAGGAGCTTCGCGGCGTGTCCGCCGTCGGTCCGGCCGCCGTGTCGCCCGCGCTCGAGCGGACCGCCGGACGCCTGCCGGCGGGGCTCCGCCTCGGCACGTCCTCGTGGAGCTTCCCGGGCTGGTGCTCCATCGTCTACGACCGCGAGGCGTCGGAGGACGTGCTCGCCCGGGAGGGCCTCCCGGCCTATGCAGCCCATCCGCTGCTGCGAACGGTCTCCGTCGATCGCGCGTTCTATCGGCCGGTCGATCGCGACCAGTTCGGCGCCTGGGCCGCAGACGTGCCGGAGGACTTCCGCTTCCTCGTGAAGGCCGACCGTCAGATCACGTCGCCGCAAGATCCCGAGGGCGGCTCGGGACGATCCCCGAACCCGCGCTTCCTGAATGCCGCGTACGCCTCGGCCGAGATCGTCCGGCCCATGGTCGACGGGCTCGGGTCGAAGCTGGGCGGGTTGATCTTCCAGTTCCCGCCGATTCCCCCGAATCTCGTCGGCGGCCAGGCGGCCTTCCTCGAACGCCTGGCGAGCTTCCTCGCGTCGCTGCCGAAATCCTGTCTCTACGCCGTGGAGCTGCGCACGCCCGCGTTCCTCGGTGAGCGCTACGCCCAGATCCTGGAGGCCACCGGCGCGGCTCATTGCTACAACGTCCACCCTGCGATGACGCCGCTCGCGCGTCAGCTGGCGGTCGTCCGCCCATATCAGCAACCCGCGCTCGTCGTTCGCTGGATGCTCGGGCATGGCCAGGAGTACGGCTCCGCGAAGGACCGCTACCACCCGTTCGACCGCCTCGTGGACGAGGATCCCGTCACGCGGGAAGTCGTCGCGAGAGCGGTCCTCGACGTCTCGCTGGCCGAGCGGGACGCCTACGTGATCGCCAACAACAAGGCGGAAGGATCGGCGCCACTCACGCTGTTCAGGCTGGCGGAGCGCATCGCCGGTTGGCGCCCACCGCCCATGCCGACTCCGTAGCGCTTGCGAACGCGGAGCCCGATCGGCAACAGTCGTACATGAGCTGGCGAGGATGGATCGTGCTGGGCGCCGTCATGGGCGTAGGGGCATGTGGGCAGAGCGCCGGCGGCGACGCCAGCGCCGCGGACACGCTCAGCCGGCGGCAACGGGACAGCATCATCTCGACGATGCCCATTCCGGGCGCCGGCGGCGTCGGGCGCGCGCTCGACGCCCAGGACGCCTCACGGGACCGGTCGCGGGCGCTCGATTCGATCCTGGACGGGCGGTAGCCGGTCGGAATCGCGGGTCCCGGAGGCCAAGAGCCGCTCCGTGAAGTCCTGCCGTTCCTCGAGGAGCTGCATGCGGCCGTGGACCGTCTCCAGCAGGTCCCGCATCTGCTGCACCTCGGCTTGGAGACCACTTTGCCGGTCTCGGGAGTACAACTCCAGCAGATCACCGATCCGCTTGGAGATGGGCCGGAGGATGAGGACGCCGCCGACGGTCAGGATCAGAACGATGAACATCACCATCGGCGCGATGATTTCCCACTCCATGCGGGCTCTCCGGCTGGGATCCGACTGGTCCGCCCTACGTGGGGGCGTATCCGCGCGTTTCACCTTATCTTCCGGCGAAGCCTTCGAGACTGACGAGGAATGACCATGAGACGGCTCTTCGGCCTGACAGCCGCGATTCTCTTTCTCAGCGCCTGCGGCGACGCCGACGCCGCACCCGGTGGCGCGGCCGCGGCGGGAGCCGCCGGGGACCAGCCGCTGCCCTCGCTCATCGTCTACAAGACGGTGACCTGCGGCTGCTGCGCCGGCTGGGTGGAGCACATGAAGCAGGCGGGGTTCGCGGTGGACGTCCGTGACGTGCCGGGCAACATCGAGCTGATGCAGGTGAAGATGGACGCTGGCGTGCCCGGCGACCTGACGAGCTGCCACACGACCCTGGTCGACGGCTACGTCGTCGAAGGACACGTCCCAGCCGATCAGGTGAAGCGCCTGCTCGCCGAGCGGCCGAGCCACGCAGGGATCGCCGCGCCGGGTATGCCCGCCGGGTCCCCCGGGATGGACGTGCCCAACTCGCCGCCGTACGACATCATCGCGTGGAACCACGACGGGGTGAGATCGCGCTACGCGGAGATCCGTCCCTGACGTAGGAGGCTCGATGGCCGCACCGCCCGTCGTCCTCGTCGTCGAAGACAATGCGGAGCTGCGCGTCGTGCTGAAAGAGGCCCTCTCCTCGCAGGGCTACGAGGTGCTGGCCGCGCGTGACGACACCGAAGCGCTGGAGCACCTGCGGGCTCGGCCAGTGAACCTGCTCATCTCCGATCTCACCGATCCGCCGCAGAACCCGACCACCATCGAGGCGGTGCGGCAGGAATTCCCGGACCTTCCGGTCGTCGCGCTCGCCGACGGATCGGGCAGCCACCCGCCGCTCTTCTTCGCGGCGTGGCAGGATCCCAGGGAGGTCCGCCGGCTCGCCAAGCCGTTCCGGCTCGGCGAGCTGTTGGCGGTTTCCCGCGACGTGCTGGGAACGCCCTAATCTAGGCGCTAGAGCGCCAGCTCGACCGCGAGCCTCTCCAGGTCGTTGATCACCGTCCATCGTCCCCCACCCGACTCCACTCGGGTGCGCCATTGGTCCAGTCGGGTCAGGTAGACTCGCGGATCCACGTTGTCGGGCCGGAGCTTGGTGACGTTCACCGCGTACACGTCCACGCCGCTCAGCTCGAGCGGAAAGTCGCGCACGTATCCCGCGGGCAGATCCTCCTCCATATCGGAGAAGATGAGGATGGTCTTCCTGCCCGGCTCGACCTCGTTCAGCCATTCGACCGCCTGGAGCACACCGCCGGTGATGTCGGTATGCGATGCGTTCTGCACCGTATCCGCGAACTCGGCCGCCGCTTCCATGAGCTGACGCTTCTGGTCGTTCGCGACCGAGGGCCGCTCGTCGAACGTCGTGCGGAACAGGATGTCCTTTTCGCTGAAGCTGCCCCCGTCGATCCTCGCCACCCCGAACGAGTCCCCGGGGTCGAGCGTGCCGAGCAGGTAGTTGATCACCGTCTCGGCCCGCGTCAGCTCATCCGCGTACGTGCCCGACGTATCCAGCAACAGGAACACGCCCGTTCCGGGAGGCGCGACGTCGCAGCCCGAAACCACACAGGCGCCGAGCAGCGTCGTCCAGACTCGATGGCTCGTTCTGGTCATGGTTCGCTCCGTTCGCATGCGTGAGGGTGTCAGGCGCGCGAGGCCGTTCGGTCGGCCGCCGCGTCGTCGACCCGGACGCGCGCCCGCGCGTCCACGATCAGCTCCTCGACCTTCAGCGGCAGGAAGACGACCATGTCGTAGATGTCCTTGACGGCCTTCCCGACGTGCTCCGCCGAGAACCCGACGAGGAGCACGGTGAACGCCACGAAGCGCAGCACGCCGGCGGTCATCTGCGCCAGCACGATGCGACCGGTGTGCACGAACGACTCGAGCGGGATCGCGACGAAGGTCAGCGCGAACGGCAGGATGAACCCCATGACCATCTGGCCGATCGACGGGATCCACATGAACTCCGGGCGCTGCACCACGCCGCCCGCCAACGTCTGCGTCAAGGCGATGCGATCCGCGGCGAGCATGTCGCGCATGTAGGCGAGCGACGCCTCGATGCCCGCGAGCACGAACAGGATCGCGAACGTGGCCCACGCCATGCGGACTCGGCTCCGGCGCTCCAGGCGCCCGATGACGGGAAAGAGCCGAGTGATGCGCAGAGACTCCATCAGGAAGAGCCCCATCGTGATCTCAATGAGGATGATCACCAGCGCGGCCACGTCGGACGTCGGCATCGAGCCGATGCGGCTCGTCGCGCCGACCATCTCCGACATGGGGAGCGCGATCAGCTGGAAGTTGATGAACCCGCCCAGCAGCGCGATCACCAGCACCAGCGCGGACGTGACGAACTGCGTGAGCGAGGACGTCGCCAGAGCGCGCTCGGCCGCGTCGGACTTGGACGCGATGTCCCGGTAGCCCCGCATCAGGTCGTCCAGGTGACGGGAGCGCTCGAAGATCCCGGTCACGGCGGTTTCCACGCGCGTGAGCGTCGAGTCCATGGAGCGCCATGCCGGGACCATCTTCGCGAGCAGCCTGTGGCGCTCCCGGCTGTTCTCGCGATAGAGATCGAGTGCCTCGTCGTGCACCTTCTCGACGGTGACCCGGAGCGCGTCGACGGCCTTACCCGCGGCGGTCGGGGATCCGAGCGTCTTGGTGAGCTCGCCGGCGGCCTGGATCGTCTGCTTCCAGCCCTCCAGCGCCGGCGGCGCGTCCGTGGCCTTGCGGTAGTCCTCGTCGACCCGCTGTACCTGGTCGGCCAGGATCCGGTGGAGCGCAGGATAGGCGCCCAGGTCACGCTCGACCGACGACGCGATCCTGGTGAACTCCTGCTCGATCTGCCGCTCCGCCTCTTGCAGGCCCTCGCTGAGGAGGACCTCGCGGGTGCGGTCGGTCAGGCGGTTCTGCACGCCGCGGATCGCGTCGGCCGTGAGCTTACACGCCTGCGTCACGGCCTTGGCCGTGCTCTGGATCACGCGGTGCGCCGGCGAGCGGGCGCCGTACATCGCGATCACGAGCACCACCACCAGCAGGAGAACCGACAACACCGGGCTCTCGGGAAACGCCATCAACCAGGTAGGCATACTGCGTTCCTCCATCTCGAGGAGCAGGTGCCTGGGGGGGCCCCACCGATGGGCGGGCTCCGAACCGCCGCGCCGGGCGGGTGCAGGAAATATGCCCTTGGGGGAAACATCTGGCGGTCTCGGCCCGGCGCGGGCGTCCTCGCACGATGTCCACGCGAGGGCGGATACTGGTTGCCGGCTCCGGGTCGAAAACGCCCACCCTGGACGACCCTCGCCCGAGCGTCGGCGGTGGCGCCGAACCGCGCTATGTGCGCAGCTTATGCGCTATCGCGGCGCTCGTCTCCACGCCGCGCGTCAGAAGTACGTGGCGAACCCCAGCTGGAAGCCGGCCATGCGGCTCGTGGGGTTGCCGGCAAAATCGCGGATCCAATGATACCGGTAGTTCACCCTGAAGACCGTTCCCGACGTGGGTCGAAAGCTGACCCCCGGAACCACCGCCGTGACGTCGTCGCGAATCGGGTCGCCCGTCGACGCGAACCTGCCGCGGTTGTAGTCGACGCGCTCGAGTCGCACGCCGACCCCGAGGACGGCATTCTCGTAGTCGAGCACGCGCGGTCGCCAGATCGGCACGATGACGTCGACGTGCCCGCCCCACTGCACGTCCCCGAAGATCTCGATCATGCCGTCGGGAACGTCCACCGCGGCGTGAGCCAGCTCGCCTCTGACCTCCGCACCCCGCACGCCGACGCCGAAGTCGAGGGCGGTGATGCCGAGCCAGCGGCGATCGTCGACCTCGGCGCCCTCCGCCCGGAAGGCGTTGTAGTAGCCGCCGTAGTAGGACAGACCCACCTCTCCGAGCGACGGACGCCGCACGGCGATCCGTCCGGAGACGGCCGGCGAGCCGTTGTTGTCCTCCGCGAATAGCCCCTCGCTCTTGCCCGACGGAATGTTCGTGCGGCCGAGCTCGTTGCCGATCACGCCGTCGGCGAGCCCGTTGGTGAGGTACGCGTCGTAGGAGAGGATCGCCCCGCGCAGGGCGACGCGCCCGTAGATGCCTGCCCCGACCTCGGACAGCGTGGACGGGATGACGTCGGTCGAGACGAGCGGGCGCTCGACGAAGTCCCAACGGGGGCTGTCATGGTTCTGGTTGAAGTAACCGATCGGTGGCAGGATGATGCCCGCGCGCACGACCAGCTCGGGCCGGATCTGCAGATCGACGAGCGCAGTCTCGAGCGCAATCTCCTCGGTGCCGTGCTCGAACTCGAGCTCGGAGAGGAACCGGAGCCGCGGCGAGACCTGCGAGAACAGGAAGATGTTGAAGCGCCTGAGCTCCATGGAGAAGCCGTCGCCGACGCCGTCCTGCACGAAGTAGTTGGTGTTGCCCTCGACGTACCCGCCGATCGAAGCGAACGACACCGCGCCGATGAACGGACGTGCATAGATCCCGTCCTGCGCGAGCGTGTCGGGAGCTTGGGCGGCGGCCGGTGCGCGAAACGCGCACGTCCCCGCGAACGCCAGGACGACGGCGAAGCGCACCCCGCTCACGCGGGCCCCCGTCCATCGACCAGCACCGCGAGGTCCGTGCCCTCGACGGCCACCTCGTAGCGGGTCAGCGGTCGCTCGGCGGGACCCTGCAGCACGCGTCCGTCGAAGCCGAACTCACTGCCGTGGCAGGGACAGGCAAGGCGATCGGCGACGGGCTCGGGCTGACATCCCTGATGCGTGCACGAGGCGAGGACCGCGCTGATCTCGCCGGAGGCGAGCCGCCGCACGTAGATGGGGCGCGGCATGCCCGGCGCCTGCAGGAACGCCTGTCCTCCCTGCTCGAGCTCGGACAGCGGCAGGAGCAGGCGCCCCTCGGAGACCCGCGGCACGACGTACCTCGCACCGGCACAGCCGCCGAGCGAGATCGCCGCCACGCCGAGCGCGACGAAGTCGCGGCGCCGCATGATCTCGCGCCTCATAACGACCGGAGGAAGCGGAGGAGGCGTGCCTTGTCCGCAGCCGAGAGCGCCTCGAATGCATCGCGCGATGCGTCGCCCTCACCGCCGTGCAGGGCGATCGCGTCCTCGAACGACTCGGCGCGGCCGTCGTGCATCAGGAACATCCGGCCGCCCTGGAAGTTCGCCTGGATGCCGACGCCCCAGAGCGGCGGCGTGCGCCATTCCGACGAGAGGGCAACGCCCTCGGTGTAGCCGTCGTCGAGCTCGGGACCCATGTCGTGCAGGAGCAGATCGGTGTAGGGGTGGAACGTCACACGGTCGAGGACGTCGATCTCGGAGCGCCCCGTGACGAGGGTCGGCACGTGGCAGCCGGCGCAGCCGATGTCGGCGAAGAGCTCCTCCCCGGCCATCACGTCCGGATGATCGGCTTCGCGTCGCGACGGCGCCCGCAGCGTCTTCAGATAGAAGACGACGTTGGCCACGGTGCTGCTGGACACCTCGGGATCGGCCACGCCGTCGGACGCGCGGCTGCCGGCCCGTGGGTTGAACAGGTCCTCGGGCAGGAGATCGCTCGTGATGCCGATATCCTGCTGGTAGGCGGCCACCGTCTGCTGGAGGAGGTTCACGGCACCGGCCTTCTTTCCGAACCGTCCGATGTACATCCCGTTCACCAGCGTGCCGCGGGCGCCCGGAACCGGGGATCCCACGGCCTCGAGCGCGATCACCGCCTCGGTCAGCTCGCTCGGCGGATGCAGCTGGAGGCGGCCGCTGATGCCGTCGCCGTCGACGTCGGCCGAGTCGGCCAGCGCCACGAGCGTCGAGTCGTCCACGGCGTCCAGAAAGCCCAGTCCGGTCACAGCGGGCGGATTGAAGGTCGCCACGCCCGACGCTTCCGTGGGAATCTCTTCCGGCGGATATCCCGGGATCGCTCGATGCTGGAGCTGCGGTCCACCGAGAGAGATCAGCGGGTCGAACCCGACCGCGCCGTACGAGCCATACCGGAGCAAGTTGAAGGTGGGGTGCCCCTTCCCGTCCCCGACGTGGCACTGCTCGCACGACGTGGCCACGAAGATCGGACCGAGTCCGTCCGCCACCGCGAAACGTCGCGCGAACTCCTCGTCCCCGGCGATGTGCTGGTGCACCTGCGAGGGCGTCATGCCCTCGATCGTCCCGTCAAGCACCTGATCCTCGGCGGGAAGGTTCGGCATGAAGATGTCACACGCGGCGAGGACACCGAGCAGGGCCACCGAAAGAAGGCGCGCGCTCCGGCCCAGGGCACCGCCACCAGCTGAGGGACGTCGGGACACGGTTGGGACCGACTCGATGCTTCGGGTGATTTAGGTGGACCTAAATTTCGGATTTAGCCGAAGCTAAAGGCCGCGGAACGAGCCGTCAACGGGCGCGATCGGCGAGCGGGCCAGCGATGAGAAGCGCGCGTGCCAGGGAGGATCGGTAGTATTCGGTCCGTTATTCCGACGTCGAACTCCAATCGCCCACACCTGCTCATGCGCATCCGATCTCTCGCGGCCGGCCTCGGCCTACTCCTCGTCCCGGCCGCCGCCCTGGCGCAGTTCGGTGGGGGAGCCGACTCCGAAGCGTCCGGCTGGGCGCCGGCGTCCATCGGGGCGCGGGTAGGCTACGACAACTCCCAGCGCGGCTGGATGGCGGGCGGCTACGTGGGC